>Ga0214542_1001472_pt1 | contig 48279 bp, 15 predicted proteins | sample CNSS1metaG_FD_160096 | JGI IMG/M metagenome (GOLD analysis project Ga0214542, IMG submission 160096) | Root nodule microbial communities from cowpea collected in UCLA plant growth center, Los Angeles, California, USA - CNSS1 | ecosystem: Host-associated > Plants > Roots > Nodule | place: USA... | reverse complement strand
GAAGATGGTCTTGACGTTGGTGATGTAGAAAGTGGGGATTAAGGGTTGCGGTGGCAGTGTCGGGGTCTATGGAAAACTGGGATGGAATGTTATCACCTTCAAGAAAGTGCAAGAATTCTAAGCCTTGGATGGTGGCGAGAATTTGCTGTTTCCATATCAGGAAATTATCTTCAGTGAGTTTGAGGGAGACTGGAGTTGTGAAGAGATGAGGAACGAAGGTGAAAGTATTCATGGGTGATTGGGAAGGGTGGGATGTTTGAGTGGATGTAGTTTCGGAAGCCATGAAAAAAGATCAATGAGCTCTAGATACCATGTAAGACTTGAGAGAGAAGAAGAAAAATAGAATGGTAATATTCTGAGGTGATTGTATATTCAAGAGAAAGGAGGAGAACCCTATATAAAGGATTGTAAGTTTTATACAACTAATAACAGAAAACTAAATTAACTATAACATAACTAACAAAAGCTACTTAACAAATTATAATAGTATTCTACAATATAAGGCATCAATTACATCTTGCAAGCTAATATATTTATCCAAACATCTCTAATGTATTAATGACTTATTCAACATTATGTTAAAAAGGAAGAGGATGTGCAATTTACTGTAATGGGGGTGTACGTTATTAAAGAAAAAAGTATTACTTAATCACAATTATTGAATGAAAAAATCAAGGTTGATTCAATTAATAATAATTTGGAAAGTCAACTTTGATTCGTCACATCAAATGAATATCAATGGATAATAAACTAAAAAAGAATATAAATGATAAAAAGATGCTCTGAATAATTTAGCTTATAAAAAACTACTGAAAATTTTAAAATAAAGGATGAAATTATCTATCCCCATTTTTTCTATCAATTACCACAACCCTACTAAACAAAGAAGAGAATAATAACTTGGGGTGAGTATTTATTTACATATACTTTATCACTATTATTTTACCTTTTAATTTTTCTTTTACAAATATATAAATTAACTTTTTTTAATAATCAAAATATTTCTTAAAAAATAGATTATGAAGTATTCTGGTGTTAAAAAACCTTTTGCTTATGATTATTGAAATCCCTAGCCTAAAGTTTCCCTCTTTCATTTCATGCCTTTACTTTTATCTTTATCTTTACCTTTACCAGAGAATTGTTACTCGTCATTCTCTGTTTCTTCGCCATCACACCAATTCAAGCTTTTTCTGATTCTGTTCTGAGATCGATGCAGCTTGGCTTGAGACCGTTCCTTTCCCCTGTTGCTCCCAACCTCTTTCTCCGCACAGCATGGTATGCATCGTTTCCCTTCAATCATATTTTCTTAATTCTTCTAAACTTCACTAAAAATCATATTTTTCGTACTCAACACCAACTTCAATGATATTGGGTTACTCGTTGCAGCTGTTCTATAGGGCTTGCGCTTCCCGTGTATTCCACGTTTAAAGCTATTGAGGACAATGATCCATATCAGCAACAGAGATGGCTATTGTATTGGGCAGGTTCTAATTATTCTTCAACCTACATTTCCTTGTTGAAGATAGTTAAATCGATCAATTCATTTTCTGTTGTTATATTATTCTATATTGATTTGATTGGTATTAGACTATTAGTGATGCATGCTACATTGCAGCTTTAAAGATCTGTAGAATACATGTATCGAGATCACGGATTAAGACTCAAGAGGACTGTTCTGCTGTAATTTTATTTTATTTCACCTTGTTAGACTTATGCAAATTTTGGTATCATAGTATGAAGTTATATATCGTTCATATTTTTGGATGATTAGTAATGGATTTGGATTAAAACGTTTGAAAGAGTTCTCTAGTTAGTATGATAAGAGTAACAACTCCTGTTAATTTTGATGTGCTACTGTAGAAGTTTTACTTTGATGGACTTGTCTGAATGTATTAACACTAACACTAATCTCTCTCGTGTTTTTCAGCTTATGGATCTTTTAGTGCTGCAGAAATGTTTACCGAAAAAATATTTTCCTGGTATGAACAAGTTTTCCATAGGTTTTGTTGTTTTCAATTTACTCTTCTGGTTTTTAACTATTTTTTTCACGGAAACTTACCTCTGTCTATTTCCGATTTCCATCGATAACAAAGTTATGTCCCTATTGTATTTATTTGTCTTGTGATCCCAGTTTCCTGCAATTTATGACCTTGTGAAGGACTTTACCAATAACAATAAAGATTTCAGTTATGATTTGTTTGTTTGCTTTCACGTTTTACTTGAGGTATTATGATCTAACAAGGATTGTTTGCCATATTTAATTAGGATTCCATTCTATTACCATGCAAAGTTTGCATTTCTTCTTTGGCTACAACTTCCCACTCTCAATGTAAGAAGTTTAACCAAACTGCTCAACTTATTCTCTTCCTGCTATGCTTTCTGAATTTTCTGTCTTAATAACCTTAACTTGGTTGCTTTGTTCTTGTATTGTTATTTTAAATTTTGAAGGGAAGTTTCTTTGATTCTGTTCTTTTACTCCTTTTTTACTTGTTTTCGAATAAATTTCTTCGCTATCAAACATAATAAAATTAACAAAACGTATAAAACTTGTTGAACAGGGTGCAAGACAATTGTATTCTAGTCACTTGCGTCCATTCCTGTTGAAGCATCAAGCTAGAATGGATGTGATTGTTGAATTTGTGTATGGTGTAATGGTAAGACACAAGTTCATAGATTTCATTGTTGCTGAAAATGCATTTTTTTATCTTATTTATAAGAGATGAAAAAAATCGTTCATATTCATGAAGAGATGTGACTCTTTATGAAAAAATATGACTTTTTATGAGAAATGCTTCATCAATTAAGGAAGCAATTCCATTATGTACTCTTAAAAATACAAATTCTTAAAAAATAATATTATAATTGACTTCTGATCTTGCAGAGTAAACTTATTCGTGATCACCAAACTGAGTTGCAGCTTGCAAGAGCTCTAGCAGTGAAGTTTCTAGTGACAGGTACGCATGTGTGAACTCTGTATCTTTATATCTGCCGCCATTAAACTCTCCATCTCAGTTCCAATCTGTTCTAAAGGAAAAATATGTCAACAGAGCTATTCTTTGTTATGGATACATTATATGTAGTAGTAGGTATATAATATGCTGTCATTAGAACCTTGGGAACTTGATGCTATTTGGGTATTACTTATTGATTTTTCAGGTAAGAAATCTGTGTAGTAATATGGTTATTTTCTGTATCAGGAACTCAGATGATTAGGGATCTCATTCATCCACTTGGGAGGGAATCTAATCACATTGAACCTCAAAAGAGGCAGGTTCAGGATTCAGAATCAGAAGATTAATGCATTTTTCTTTACCTTTATTGGACAAAAATACGTTGGTTACTGAGTTTTGCATTATTAGTTCTGCAAAATTGTTTGGTCATATTTATTTTCTTGATTTCCACTCGCTGTTCACAGAAAATAGGCATATTTCATGTAAATACTGATTTTCACAGCAGTTGTCTTGGAAGTAATATTGGTAGTTAGGCCCACATTTGTGTTTGTTGACCTGTAAGCATCTAACAACCGCATGATTATAATTTATGCATTTTATGCTTTGGGTTTCGACAAAGGAGTATGCTAACCGGTGCCGGCACTGGTTAAGGAATAATAAATGTACTTTGATATCATCATTTTTACATTGAAAGCTGAAATAATTAAATACAGTAATTAAAATAGTATAAATGCACATAATAAATTTTATAAAGACAAAAATACCCTTTTAAATGTGTAGACAATAACTTACTGTTACAAAACAAGTTTTTGGAATTTGTAAGATTTCTACTAAAAAGAAAAAATCAATTATGTCTTAAATTGACTTTAATTATTCTTTTTTTGTAACAATTTTTAGATATTTAATGGCATTTTTTGTTGATTTTTCTGTTAATTTATACTTTCTTATGTTTTTTTTTAAGTTTTAGATGTTTAACACTATTTTGTTGTTGGTTTTTTGTTAATTTAAATTTTAACATTATTAAAATATAGTTATTTTATTATTTAATTAGTTTTTAAATTTTATTTGTGAATATTAAATAAAATATTAAATACACATGTACAATATTTATGGGCATTTTTGTCTTTTAAAGAAAATAAAGTTGCATTAATGGTTATTAGGTCAGATTTTATTTAATATTACACTTATCTATGTATTTTTGTAGGATCCAATGTATATTAATTATCCTTAACCAGTGCCTTTAGGACCCTTCGACAAAAGCTCTTCTGAATGTATAGGGATTCACTATTTCATCTATTATTGTGTGATTGGTTATGGAGGTTTGAACATCTCTGTGTCCCTTTCACGTATATACAGAATCAATTTTGAATATATATATATATATATATATATATATATATATATATATATTTTTTGGTCAAAAGTTTTGAAAATTAAAATAATAGACTCAAAATTTTCATAATCAATTACTCATATATTTAAATATTATAAATACAGTAAATATTAATTATAATCTAGTATAATTGTAACTAAAAAAAATCGTATCTCTTTCTAAATTTTGTTGACTTCTCGATAATTAAATCGAAACTAATAGTTTTACTTTTTTCTATGCAAATAATTAAAAACTCATCTTTACAATTACCTTAAAAATAAATTTATTATTATATATTTCATCAACATACATATTTTTTTAAAATTTAAAATTAAAAAATTATTTATTATAATCTAATATAAAATTTCAGAAACGTAATTATTAAAAAAATATATATGATAATGAACTCATCCTTAAAAATCAATTATGAAAATTCCAACAGAATACATCTTCCTAAAAAAACACGGTACATTACTGGTTATCAAAAAAATTATGTTAACATATATTTTACATGTATTAACTTAACAGCATATTGGATCCAATAAAACTTGTTTTATTCATTTATACTATCTTATTTTATAAAATTACTTAGAAGTGAGAAAAATAAATTCAGAAACAATTTTCTTAATGTTTAACAAGATTTTTGAAATAAATTGGAATATGGAAAGTTATAGTTCTTTGAAAAAAAATATATTTATAGTTACCAAATTTAGTTGTGATCAGGTTATCTAGTTTTCTGTGATTTTATAATATATATATTCTTTTTATTTCCAGCTTTCAACGCTTAATCAACATTTAAAGCTTTTTCTTTCCTTTTTTTTTTTTGTATTATTAGTTTATTCATGAGCTTTAATGCAGCTATTATACACATAATTTAAATTCCTACATATAGTGTCTATTTTTCATTTGACTTTTATACAATTAGAAATTATTAATATTCAATTTAAATCCTTACAATTATTTCCAAAAATGTTTTTGTTTTCGATATAGTATGTTAGATTTGTATGAATTTATGTTAACGTTCAAGGATGAAATTGAAAATGACTTTTATTACGCATACGAACGAAATATAAAAAAGGTTCCTTTATAAACTTGACATTTATTTTTAATTAACTTTTCTAGAGTCATAATTTTTAAAAAACGATATCATAATTGTAATTGGATAACGTGAATCATGTAAAAAGATAAAATGAAAACAATTTGTCTGAAAAGAAAATCTGAATTAAATATTAAAAATACATTCTACCCGACTATTATGTTTGTCTATTCTAATGTTAATTCTCATTAGTAACTCTCTTTTTTTTTGTTGTTAAAAGTAAGAAAAGTAATTCGTGCTTTTTTGTGAAAGAAAATTAGTAGTATTACTTTGGTCCTTTATATTTATTAACTAATAACTTTTATGAAAAATCTAACTGGTTATTTTTAATATTTCTTTCTTTTTAGTTGTATTTTTTAAAATAAACAGATTTTTACCAACAAAAATAAAAACACGATGAAGGTACTCTTCCTGTAGTTTTTTTTTAAAACTAAAATTAAGTAGGGTTTTACTTTTGTACTTATTTTAATTTAAATTTAATTACAAGGCAAGTCAACTTTGATTTTTTTTTTCTCTCTGCACTCGCGATTTGATACCTTCTCAATAATTACATGAAAAATTAGAAGAAAAATATTAGGTGTGCGTGTAAGAAGAATCTGGGAAACTTGTTGCTCAATCACGATCACTCTCAGAGTTCAAAGGGAATGAATGCTTTTTCTCAGAACAATAACAACAACACCAACTTTAATCGTTCCATTGTTGTTTCCCTTTAACCCCAAATAAAACCCAACAACACCAACTATAAAACCCAACAACCATCGGGTTTCGGAGATACAATGATTGGGCGCAGAGACAGAGAGGGACCCTTGATGAGGAACATCAACCCAAATTCTCTACGCAAATCCAGGGTCCTAACCGCAGTTGCAATTGGCGTCTTCATTGGATGCGTCTTCGCTTTCTTGTACCCCAATGGCTTCTTCGTTTCTGACTCTGTCGCTGCTAATCGCCGCCTCTCTAACGCGGGATCCATAACCCAGGTTCCATTTTCGTCAAAGACTCTGCCTTTTTGCTCTTTCTTACTGTTTCAGCTTTCGGGTCTCCTTGCAATCTTCATCACATATGTGATTGCCGTTGACTGGGATTTCCCAATGTTCTGACCAACTGTTTTTTTTTTGTTGGATTGTGTTTGATCTTACTGATCTTGCTAGTTTTCGATCTATATGTCCTCATCTCTTCCCTGGCTGAACAATGCACACTTGTTTCATCTTTTTAAGATTTGTGGATTTGTACGGTGGTCAATTTTGCTTGTCGAATTTGGTATGATATAGTGATGTTAGTATCAATGTGTGCTTATAAATGGTCGTTTTGTCTACATTAGTATATCCTGAAAATCATGTCTGGTTGGTTTCTCTGCCTCGGGATAAAGCAATCTCCTGGCTTAGATGCTAAACTGGAATTCTGTTTGTATGGTGATTGGAATTTGGAGATATACCTGACATTGTTGAGTTTCTTCAGACGAGCTTACGAGGCAATCTAGGCATAATGCACAAGTCTGCCTACTATTCTTTTGGCTTTATTTGAATAGGCAGAGTTTGATATTTCTTTGATTGGCTTACACGTGATTTATAGGATTGAAATTTAGCTATGCACAAACTCATTTGATCTTGCATAAGTATCTTTCTGTATGAGGAGAAGTACTAGTAGAAGACTCTGTAAGACTCTTTATCATCGGTTAAAATCTATTGAAAAGAAAATTGTAACTAGGAATTTTAAAATGGGAAGTGTGTTCCAAAAAATATGTAATTTCTGGTGATCTTCAACCAATAGTTAAGAGTGTGTTCAAAAGGATGTGTTTGATCCTATATGAAAGAAGAAACAGCATCATTTTCATTGTGGATTTTGTTTGGCAGGAAAATTCAGCTGGATGTGAATCCTCAGATCGGGTCAACCTGTTGAAATCAGAGTTTGTAGCGGTATCAGAGAAGAATGCTGAGCTAAAAAAACAGGTGAGGGAATTGACTGAAAGGCTTCGGCTTGCAGAGCAAGGAAAAGACCAGGCTCAAAAGCAGTTCCTTACGCTAGGTAAACAGGTTAAGCCTGGACCCTTTGGTACTGTAAAGGGATTGAGAACCAACCCTACCGTTGTTCCTGATGAGTCTGTGAACCCGAGATTGGGAAAGATATTAGAGAAAGTTGCAGTTAAACGAGAGCTTATAGTTGGACTTGCAAACGCCAATGTAAAGGAGATGCTGGAGGTCTGGTTCACCAACATCAAGAGAGTTGGCATAACCAACTATCTAGTTGTTGCTTTAGACGATGAGATTGTAAAGTTTTGTGAATCAAATCAAGTGCCGGTGTATAAAAGAGATCCAGATGATGGTGTTGATGTAATTGGAAGAGTCGGGGGTAACCATGCTGTCTCTGGTCTTAAATTTCGTATTCTAAGAGAGTTTTTGCAGTTGGGATACAGTGTTCTTCTATCAGATGTCGACATTGTATATTTGCAGAATCCATTTGATCATCTATACCGGGATTCAGACGTGGAGTCCATGAGTGATGGTCACAATAACATGACAGCATACGGCTACAACGATGTGTTTGATGAACCTGCAATGGGTTGGGCTAGATATGCTCATACTATGAGGATATGGGTTTACAACTCTGGTTTCTTCTATATCAGACCAACAATCCCTTCAATTGAGCTTTTGGATCGCGTGGCGACACGGCTTTCGAAAGAGAAGGCTTGGGACCAAGCTGTTTTCAATGAGGAACTGTTTTACCCCTCACATCCTGGTTATGATGGCCTTCATGCTTCCAGAAGAACTATGGATATGTATCTCTTCATGAATAGCAAGGTTCTGTTCAAGACAGTGAGAAATGATGGTAACCTCAGCAAATTGAAGCCTGTAATTATTCATGTGAATTATCACCCTGATAAGCTTCCCCGAATGAAAGCAGTTGTTCAGTACTACGTTGATGGGAAGCAGGATGCTCTCAAACCTTTCCCTGATGGCTCAAATTGGTAACCTTGCTGCTGCTTCTGCTGCTGCTGAGGGTATATTTTCTTCTTGTTTAGACCAGTTTCACAGTAGATTTCATTAGCTACAAAGCATCTGTGTAGGTAAAAAATGATATCATTTTATGAGCACACTGAGTTATATGCTTTTAGGCCCCATTCTGAGATGGTTCGGTTTTTTCTTCTTTCTATTGATTTTTAATGCATGCTTTTTGGTGGGGCTTACATGAATTTTGTTCTGTAACATTTGTTGTATGCTAATTCGAAGTTTTTTGTTGTTTTTATGTCAACCATTTTATTTAGGGATCCATTCTCCATCTCTTTTCGTTCTTTAAACCAAATCAAACTTTAGACTGGAAGAAGATTTTTCAAGAAATTTTAACCATAATTCAATGGAAAATTAACCGAATCAAGTAAAAATAAAGTCGAACGGTTAAATATTAAGTAAACGACTAAATTTTAACTTTTAACATTTGTAATCAAATTAAGTTCACTTTTTATGTTTGGCTTTCTAAGCAAATTTTAAAAAAATATCTTATTTGTATACATCTGTGTTGTGTTTGGATGAAATAATTTAATAGAGTAATTCATTTATTTTGAGGATTTGAAATTCTTTGAAGTAAAATGATTTGTTTGCATGAGAAAATTAAAAGGAAATTGAAATTGAGAAATTTAAAGAAGGTATCCCAAATAATTAAAGTAGTAGAATTTTAAATTCACTCAAAAAAGAAGGTAATTGAAATTTCACTCCTTTTCACTCCTCTACCACTCCATTCATGAAGGTTGAGTTGAGTTGACCTGTGATGAAGGGCGAGTTAAGTCAGTTCGAGGTGAATGTCAAGCTGAGTTAACTTAGGTCCAAGGTTGAGCCCAATCGGCAAAGGCTGATGGTCGAGCCGAATTGAGCTGGGTCGACGGTATAATCGAGTTGGCCTGGGTCAAAGGTCAAGCCGAGTGGTCCAGGCCGCAAGTCGACCCAAATCAGTTTGAGCCGAAGTTGAGTTGAGTCAGTCTGGGTTGAATTTGAGCCAAGTTGGTTCGGGCCGAAGGTCATGCCAGACCGAAATTTTAGCCAAGTTGGCCTTGGCCGAAGGTCAAGCATAATTGCTCAGGTCGAATCTTCGTGAGTTGAGACAAGTCGTCTCAGATCAAAGGTCGAGCTAATTTAGCTCAGGCTCAAGGATATAATTGTATGAGTGGCAAAGTGGGTTGAGCCAAACGACCCAGCCCACCAACCCACCAAAACGAGGTGGGCCCGTTTGCCTAGCCCGCCCCTGGCTTACTTTTATTTTTTAAATTAAAAATAATTAAAAAGATTAAATCTATATTATATTTTTGTAAAGATGTAGATATGCAATACTATTATAATTTAAATCATTAACACTTACAAACTAAGTTCTAATTATTAGTTATAATAAAGTAAGTTAACATATAAATGGTATTAATTATTTTAATTAATCTAATTAAAAATATTATTTGATCTAACTAAAAACTTAGAAAATACTTATATGATCAAATATGCTTTAAATATTCATTTATAAGTACATATACAAACAAATTTTATAAATAAATAATAGTAAAATTTTATAAAAAAAAAGTGACGGGCCAACTCGTCAGCTCACCTGTGGCGGGGTGGGTTGCAATTCCTAGCCTGTTTTATAGTGGTGGATCAATCTAACTCGACTTGCTTTTGGCGGGCTAAGGGTGAGGTGGGCCAAAACGGGTTCGTGGCTAAACGGTTTTGCCACCCCTATAGAATTGAGTTTATTTTAAAATAAAAATTAAATTCCTTTATTCAAACAAAAAAATTGAATTATAAGATATTTCAATTAGGGATGACAATGCGAGTCGGGTCACCCTGTTTTGGCTCGCCCCACATTTGGGCAGCATAAAGTGGGTCGAGCTGGCCCATCCCGTCTTACATAAAAAATGCAAGCTAATTTCTTTAGCTCGTCTCACATAATTTTTGGCATGCAGGTTTGCGGGCCAGTTCGCGACCCGCATGATAAAATATTTATTTTGTATTTTTTTCACCAAAGTGTAAGATTTTAGTAACCTTATTTTTATTTAATTAAATTAGTAAAAATAAAAAATTTCTGTAAGCCTATTTCTAAAAAAATAAGTAATATTCAAATTATAGAATTCCTAATTTTTAAGTATATGTATGTTGAAAATAAAAATGATAAAACAAGAGAAGAAACACAAACAATAAAGTTGTATTTGGATAGACTAGAGAAAAAACTCTAGTGGATAACTTTCTTATAAGAAACACACACGATATATTGTATTGGTGTCACCATATTTTAAAAGTTTAATTAATGCAGGCTCACCAATTACTGGCCCACATTAAGCGAAGCAGTCAACGAACTAAAATACTCTATCCATCCTGCACTTTTTCTTGGAGGCCTAGGCCTACGGGTTGACTCATCCACATTAGACTCTTTAATTTTAATTAATCAATCTAAACAAACTATTTAAAAAATTAAATGAATTCGATGATAAGGATTTCTATTTCATTAAATAATGTTTTTAAGATATTAATTACTTTCTCCTATTCATGTATAGATTTTATTTATCATAAACACGTCTTCAGAAATTTAGAAGATTTGCATTAAAATGAATAATTTTTTTACGAGAGTTCTAGTTGGCAAAGTACTGGTTAACATTAATCTCAGACTTAAAGTGACCAAGATATTTTCCTCCTGTCGATTCGAAAACTGAAATGTTAGAAACACAATCTCTCACATATTTTTTAAAAATATTTTTATTTATTAAAATGTGTTATAAAACATAAAAGTATAACTCTTATTCAATGAGTCTACTAATAATTTTTTGTATTTTTTTAATAAATTTTAGCTATATAAAAAGCATGTCAAGAGAAATATGTCAACAAATGCTACAAAAATACCCCTTTCAAAAATAGTCAAATGCTACTTATATACAATAATGGAAACTATGAATATAGTCAAGGGAAAAAAAGTTAGAAAACTTAAGGATAGTATCTTCAATAATGTTATTTAATTAAACTATCATCCTGATATTTTTTTAAATATTTTAATACAAATATTTATTACATAATAACATTTACTTTGATTGGAAAAAAACACAAACAGTATTAAGTACTAAATCTAAGTTTTGTCCTCTTATTTATTCTCTATTACTTGTAAAAAAAAGCAGCTTGGAGGAGAAAAACACAATCACAAAACTTCATAACAAAGTCTCAAAATGTCATCCTAAAAGAATAATCTCAATGTGAAACCAAAAAAATTGGATACTACTATGAAATTAAGGAAAATGCCAACCATTACCTTAAGAGTAGGACCATAATGTAAAAGTTTTGAAAGCTAACAGATAAAAGCTTTAGTGATGTCTACAAGGAAAGGCAATTATGGCTTGTAATGTGAAAATGATAGATCTTAGTTTAGATAAGTTGAAATTTGAATCCTCATCTGTCATTAGAGTTTTGATCATCATCATCAGCATCTGATTCAGCAGACTTCATATTCAAACCTTCCATTACTTTTTCTTTACCAAACATCTCATTGAGTTCATCCTGTATCCATATATAACACATCACATCAGATGCTGAAGTTTGTGGTGTATCAGTATCACGTTTCCTGGTTTAGGTAAATTATGTTTATGTTTTACTATGTTTCTATATAATTAGCTAAATCTCTTCAAATTGCTTCAAAGAAAGAATGTACTTAGTCATTGAACTTAAAAATCTATGGTAACAGGAAAATAGCTTGATAAATAAGGATTCAGATGGCATACCAGTAAGGAATCGTTATCTTCTATCATCTTATCACACTCATCCATACGGTCATGAAGCTCTTTTCTGAGTGCAGCATTTTTGGCATATAGATTTTTAATGGAAGCATGTAGCCTTTCACATTCCATCTGCCAAGATGAAACACAAAAGTTATAGAAAACACTAGGACTAGATAAGAGTGGAAGGGTATACGAAAGTGCTCAAAGATCAGTTTTCCAAAATTTCATAATCAATTTGGATGTATTTCTATTTTATGTTTTCCCTTGTTAGTGTATTCATGTTCAAGTTTAAATTTCTAGAATACAAGGTATCAATTGTCCTGTGACAGAGATTAAGTGGATCAGATCACAATCGAATCGTGACGTTTGGATTGTTACACTCTTAAGTAAAAAAGAGTTGCGCCCTGATTAATGACTACAACTTTTAGTTTAGTGGTAAGGACTCGATCCTGACGGGAAAGATGTCATGTGCAAATTTATGCCAGAAAATTCAAGTGCATTTATCATTGTCTTGTCACCTCATGTACTCTACAAATTTGTATATCTTTATTTTTGTATAATCAATATAGCATATGATAAATATGTTGGGTACCTTCATCTTCATCCTTGATCGCTTAGCTGATTCCTCCTCTGATTGCTTTCTTCTTTGTTCTTTTGCATCATCACTTTCCTGTCAAAGTAAATGCAGACCAATTGGAAATAGTGGACATGAGTAATGATTAAAAGCAAAACTATAACTATGACATGTATTTAGCAAAGAATTAGTAAAGATAATACTGCAGAAGCCCCTCCAACAAGCCATACATGGTGGTATGTAGATTTGATGATACTTATATTTAAATTTTGGGTTGATGAAAAGTCCCACATCGTTTAAAATAAGTTAGGGGTAAATGTTAATGACTATATAATGGACTCTAAGTCTAAAATATTCCTTGTTCCAAGTCAAAGATACTTTGAGCTAGTGTTCCTCGGATTGAAGACTTTCTTTCATTTTCTTTGTATTTGGAGTTTTCACATTATATTCTTGTGTTCTTTATATTAATTTTATTTATCTATTAATAGGGTGATTTTTAGGAATAAAGACGATAATGTTTTTAATTGGTGATGATTTTTTCCAACATTAAATAAACCAAATCATGTAGATGGTGTAGGTATAAGCATATTTAACACATTTAAACATGAAAGAAATCAACGAGGTGAATCCATGCAATGTATCTTTGGGCCATTATAACACCAATATTAAACCATTGATAGTTGAATATCATAATTAAATTCTCCTTTTGTACACAGTTAAATTGGTACATATAAATTTCCTTCCAAGGTAATACTACCTATTAATTTCACTTTCCCTTTATCTTTTGAATTCATTAAGATCAAGTTCCCTTCTCTAACATAGAAAGTTAACCAGAAAGATAATATGTGACATAATATAACCCTCAAAAATTCAGTACCTCATTTGCAAGTTTAGGATTAGTGGCAGATAGTTTTGCACTCAAGTTCCTGTTCCTCTCAGTTGGATTTGCTTCAAAATGATTCGACCCAATATTTGCTTTGTGTTGAACAGAATTACAATTTCCAATACTAGTCACATTGTTTCCACCTCCCCCTGATCAAATCTCATAGATCATAAGACAGTGATTTTTCTTCTTTTATACATCAAATCACAAATTGATGAACTCAGAACATACCATTTCTGGTTGTCACACTGGATTGTTCTTGCTTAGCTGAAAAGATATCCTTCAACTGAAAGGAATCATGCTAATAAGCATTATGAACTGTGAAGGTGACAGCCAGTGTATATCTACTGTACAATAAATATGCATGTATACCTTCATCATCTTCACCTTTGGTCTCTTACATGATTTATTCATCACCTTCCTTTTTCTTTGTTCTTTTGTATCATCGCTTTCCTGTTAAAGTAAGTAGGTATCCCTAAGAATTAAAAGCACAAACCATTGGCAAGTACTTATCAAAGAAATTCATGTTCACTATAGCACACATCACGATAACAATAATGGTGGTATTTTTTTCATCAGAATGACCTTAATTGACAAGGAATTGATGTAGAAAAAGTAAAGCCAGTGCAAAATTGAACGCAAGTTTAGAAAGTATAAACATATGCAATCAGAAAATCATAATATTCCCCCTGCAATAAGCCACACTGGGTGGCATGTAGATTTGATGATACTTGAATAAACCAGACCATATAAATGGTGTAGCTATAAAGGAATTTAATAAACTTAAATATGGAAGACATCAATGAGGTGAATCACTGTAACTTCGGACCATCATATCATGCAATTGTAAACTAATGGTAGTTTAACACGATAATTAAATTCTGCTTTTTGATTCAGTACAGTTGAATTGGTAAGTACATATTTCCAGTAACATTACAAACGTTGTGTGTGAAATTTTTTTCTTTCTGGAAGAATATTAAAAAGAACTTTTTAGATTTTAACGAATTTATGATATATATCTATTATTGGAAAAAAATGAGTTATTCCATGTTATTCTTTTCTAGGTTAAATATGTATTTAATCCTAAACTTAGACGTGAAATTAGAATTCATTATTTTCTTTCGTTTTCATATATTTTTGTTCTAAACTTTAAAAAAATAGATATAATTTTTTAATCTAACTACATAATTTCTTTTTTTAATATGTCGATGATGTTTTAAAATGCCGTTTAAATTGTGTACCAGGTCTATTAAATTTATTTTGCCTTTATATTAGGCATTCATTCAGAACCTTGTTTCGATTTCCTAATATAAAGGTTAACCTCAACATGTGACATATAAACTAAGAAAAGTTTAGTACCTCTTCAAGTCGAGGTTTAGCGGAAGATGCTTTTATACGCAAGTTCTGATTCAGATCACTTGGATTTGCTTCAAAGTTACCTGTTTCAATATTTGTATTTTCATCATCAGCATTCTTGGCATCTCCCACACTGATCAAATCTCAGTTCATCAAACTTGAATTTTCTTCATAATTAAATGACAAATTGATTAACTTCAAACATACCAGTTCCAGGCATCGTCCTGGAGTGTTGTTGCTTAGTTGAAGAAATATCCAGCAGCTGAAAGGACCAAATATTATAAGCATCTTGAACTAAAACATTAACATGTTTTTATTTTAATGTTTTATTAAATTACTGGTCTTTACGAGTTCTAAATATAAACAGTGACAATGTTGAATCATATTCTATATCTGATTGTAATATTCAAACACAGTGAAAATACTCTAAAATATATCGTGCAGAAAATATACAGTACTGTTCAATGTAAAAAATTTAAACTATGTGACCTCATTTATTCTCTTTATGCTTGAGATCTTGGGTGATGTATGCTCTGCCTTTCTTTTTCTTTGTTCTTTTGTGTTGTTATTTTTCTGTCAAACAGTTCAGCAGGAAATAGCAGACATCAATAAGAATTCAATGGAGCAACCGTAACACTTTCTGAAAAGTATTATCAAAAGAAATTCATTTTCTCTAATTCTTCTTACATTGCAATGTATATGCACCTTTGTTGATCCACCGTTATTCTTATTATCATTGCATGTAACAGTTGTTTCCTTGCTTTCAATAGTCACACTGTGCACAAACAATTTGAAAATTACTGTTGAAAAAAATGCAATGGTGATATTCACCAGCAGAACAAACGTACCTCCTTGTTGATCCTTTCATGTTGGTTCCTTGGATTGAAGGCCTTCTTTCATTTTCTTTGGCTTTGGGAGCTACGTTACTTGTTGGTTGTGAGATCTTGTAAGAATGGTTCCTGAAACGCATGTTGTTTTCAGCAGAAGCTGATAGAGAACTCTGACCAACCTGCAAAATTGTGAATATTCAAACACATTCATCATGGAAGTTATAAACCTATCAAATGACTGAGGAATTATAGTTACCCTTGCTGCCATCATAGGGTAATTGGAGAACGAACTACTTTGATGGAGAGAACCATATTGAACTGGCCTATTCCACATCTGGATCAAACAAGATATAAGAAGAAAACAAGTGTTATTTTGGTCCAATACACTCCTTCACGTTAAGGTATATACATCACGTGCATGAGACTAGACATTAATAGGTAGTCTGATAACAGGTGAAACTATATGTCCAACAAACACAAATCTCGCTGGTACGAGAAGCTCCAATTATAATATGCATGAATACATATATCACTACCTGACTTCCGAACCGTGGGGAATAAAAGCGAGGACTGGATGGAGTTAAACCGGAAGTTGGAGTGGACCCAAAATTACGAAAAGCGGAAGCCTAATTAAAAATTATGAGTGTGTCAAAGTGTTTGTTTCCAATGAGAATAAGTATAAAATGTCTCAAAAAGAATGAAACACTGATACCTGAGAAGTAGACCAAGGAGTTCGGCTTTTGGGAAGGTTTGGTATTTCCTGTTAGAGAAAGAGAATTAGATTCAAACAAGAGAATGTGTATATCATGGTGTGAGAAGATTGCAGAAACAAGAATTCAGTAGAGATGGTAAATATGATGTTTGCTTACATTCATAGGAGAAAAACTTCTGTCATCAGGCTTGGCAACTGTCTTGTTTTTCTCCTTCATGATGATCAGGAATGAACTCAGTATCTGATTTAATGAACAAATTGCTTTTAGATCAAATGCATTGAACAAGAGATAAAGGTGACCGTTTATTCGAAACTTGCTTTGAATACAATATATTATTTGAGAACAAAATCATTGATTTTCTTTGCATTTGTTTCTCTTGGTGAAACTTATAGGATTAATCTGACTAGCTTAAATGGTGCATGTGTGGGGTTTATCAATCGCCCGCATTAGTGCTCTTCATAGATCCTATCATTGAAATAGAAGTGATAAAATTCAAAGTGACTAATCTGTGGTTAACGATCCAAACTTATGCTGTGTTTTTAATTTATTCTGAACACTTGAGAATAGTAAATCATCTCGAGTGTGAATTAGATATCAATGGATAAGTGTGCTGGACATTAACGTAGGGTGACAATGCGGACTTGGCGGTCCGGAAGAGAAACAAAAACGGATCGAGATATTGAACCTGCTGACATAAAAAAAGAAAACTTGCATTTTTTATATTGGTTACTTTTCTTCTAAACAATTTTTGTATGAACGTTCCAAACTTTTGTATGAGTGAAAAAAATAAGTGTTATATATTTTTGAATGTGCTAAAATTTGAATAATATATCGTTTACGTTAAAGTAAAAGTACAAATATGATGAAAATGTTGAATTATCAATTTATCATCTAATATACAAGTACAAATATAATGAAAATCTTTAGAAGCTTTATCATAAAAATTTAAGAAAAAAGAAAGTGAGCCAAAACTTATGCAAGGTGGACAAACTTTTTAGCCCACATTTTCACTGCGGGTGGACCAAACGTGGGGTGGGTCTAAACGGACCGAATCGACCCACATTGTCATGCTTACATTAATGGATGATCCAATCAAAGTCTAGTAATACTTTAACTGAGAATAAATTTTGTTAAGATAAACTCTAAATTATAATTCTAAAACTATGTTAAAAAAATAAACTTTAAAAGTGTAACTAAATTTTATAAAATTGATTTTTACGGTGAAATTTACATATCTTTATATATTTTAAAAGATCCTTATATGGAACTTTCAAAAAAACCATTTGATGTAGAGGAAAATACTGGATTAACAAGGCACGTTTAAGAAGAACACAAATATCTTTCAACATCTTAAGTGAATCCCGTCAACCCACAACAATGAATATTGTACAAGCAGAAATTTCACCAAAAACCGAGTTTACACAGTTTAAGAATAAAAGGAAAAGATCTTTCAACATCCTAAGCCAGTCCAATTAGAAGAAGTATCACAAATTTCACCACAAACAGAAATTCAGTTTACACAATTTGCTTTGAGTATTTCTGTTTTTATTTTGGTTTATCAGCTATGAGGACATGAAACACAAATGATAAACCAAAACTAACATCCAGAAAACATAACTGAAAGAAGAACGTTGAAAACAGATTTCATGTTTAAACCAATATGAATAAAATGTCCTGTGTCTGCATCAAAAATCAGAGAGAAAAAGAAGAGAACAAACCTGTGTGTGTGTGGCGCCAATGCAAGTGCTTACGAAACTTTATGAAGTGTTGTTGTCTATTGATTATGCATGTTTCTTCTTATATTCACACAAGATACGTTACATTATTATTATTATCATTGCTAACGAAAATACTGACGCCGTATTTGTGTTCGTATTTTTAATTTTTATAAAAATTTGAGTTGAAACAAAAAATATATAATATAATTTTTAAAATAATTATTAAATATAAAATTAGAAAAATAAAATATGTAAATAAAAAAAAATTAAAGTAATTTTTAAGAAAAAAAGTTAAAATAATAATTAAAGATAAATTATTTATAAAATAATTAATTTTTAAAATAATAATTAAAAATAAAATTGAAATAACAAAATATAAATATAAAAGAAAATATTTGTTTATATATCGTTATAGATTATTATTATTATTATTATTTTATATATATATCATCACATTTAATGCACAACATTGGTGTATTTTATCGCTGTTTGTAAAGATTGGTAGGCATGTCTTATTTTGGTTCCCACCAAAGTGTATGAACATTCATATTTAAGGAAATAAATAATTTACTTCCTTTATGAAACTTTTGAACTGTAGGAGTATAAAGAAATTTGAAAAACTTGTTGAATTTGTATTTTGATATTTACTTTTCAGATTTGCACTGTGATATATATACCTCCCTATCCATATAGATATAACTGAATGTGTTTTCAAAACCGGTAAAATAATAAGTTTTTGTATGCTTGTTAAAATTCGACTTCATTCTTAAACTACAATAAAAAGGAAAACGTCGCAATAAATATTTTTTTCCAATAACATTAAATACAATAAATGTTAAGTATTTAATAAGCATTAAATACTTTATCTTCTTTCTGATAATTTCTTTTATTTCTTTAATTGCATAATACAATGACTATTTAATGAAAAATAGAACAACGGATAATATATTATAATTTAAATTATTTTAAACTAGTGAAAAGACATGATCATAATTATAATCATTTTTCTATAATAATAAAAAATAATAATTTTTATTTATTTTGTAAGTAGTTATATAATTAAAAAAATATTAAGTTTAAGAAATGTCAAATAAATATAAAGAAATAATAATTTAAAAAATAAAATTGATAAAATGATTATTTTAATTTTAAAAAAATATTTAAAGGATAATTTTGAAAAATAAATATAGACACTAAAAAATAAATTTCATTATATAAGTATAAATATATAGGTAAAGATGATAAATTTAATTTGTTTAAAATATTTTATTCTGCTTTTAATAATTCTTAATAAAATATTTATTATTTAACTTAAAATTGTATATGTCCTAGTCAGTTGTTTTCCTTTCTAATTAGAACAGTGATTATTTGTTGGAAAAAAAAAGTATCAGAGTAGGCTTAAAACTTTAAACAAATATATTTTAGATTAAAGGATAATATTTTTTTAGATAATAATAACTATAATTTTAACCTTTGCAAAGCAAGAAATATTTAAGATTTATCTATACTTACTCTAAGGGACATTCCAATTTTTTTTTACATATTTCTATTTTCAATTTTGCTCTTTAATAAATAAGTGTTTGTTTAAATTAAAACAATTGTTTGACTTTTTTTAACTGTTTTATTAAATTTAACTGTTTCATTCATTTTTTTCTTAAATTAATTATTTTTAAACTAAAATAAGTATCTTTAGTAAAAAATATTTATAATAAAATTTTAAAAATTATCTAAAGCAATTAATCAATTATCTAAATCTAGTTAATCTAGAAGATCTAAGAATTTAATCATAACATCTGATTTCTCAGATCATTATACTAAAATTTTCATGTTAAGCTCAAAATTTAATCCAACACACTCGTATCTATTCCGAGCATTTAAATATTTTGGATGATGTGATTCAATATCATATTTAACATTTGTTTTTCAACCTCAATTTAAATCAATTAAATATGAGTAATAAATTCCTCTAAACATTTGAGAACAAATTGAAATCATTAACATGAGATAAAAATGTTAATGAATGAATTTTTCGCTAAAGTAAAAATGTATCGCTTGAGCGAATTCTTTTTATTAACTTGATTTGAATAAATTTTTCTTCTGTTTTTTCATTTTTTAAGTCTCTTATAAAATATTTCTACTCTTGCAAAGAGATACAATAGTGATCATTCTAAATTCAGAGCAATTATAATTAAAATTTAAAAGAATTTGTATTGTTAAATATTCAATATCAACTATATATAGTTTTATTGAATTTTTACACTTAACAAAGTATGATCATGTCTATTATTTGTTGAAACTAATTTTCATGAAATTTAATTTTTATACTCATTTAATATTATTTTAAGTTTGAAAAGTAAATATAAACTTTTTTTTTTCTTAAAACACTTAAAATGAGTAACTATAAGAGCTCTTCATAAAATCTTTAACAAAACTCTTATATGTATACACAAATTTAAATTGCATAATCTTAGTAATAATAAACAAAATATAAACAATAAAATAAATTTAGAATTAAACCACATTTAAATTAAAAGTATTCTTTATATAATCTTATACCACCACTTATTTATGGTTCATTCGATCTTTATTTAAACTATAATTAAATATTTAATATAAAACTTTAAATAATTACTTAATGAACTTAATATTCTAGGTCAATGGAAGTTTTCTTCATCTCATTCATGTGGCCACATCAGTGGTAATGTGAAATGGGCACATGTATATATCTTGATTGGGTTTTGCTTCTGCAACCCCATGATTTTTAAATGCACTACCATGTTTATATTTTTAAATTTAAATTTATTTTTATATAATTTATTAAAAATTTAATAAAAATTAAAAAGAATTAAAAGAAATATATTTAAAATAACAAATATAAATAATATATAAGTAATCAAATTTAAAATAAATTATATGTCACTGGAATTCGATTTTCAAGAATATTCGTATTTTTTTTATTTTAAATTTGATTATTTATATATTATTTATATATGTTATTTTAAATATCATTTTTATAGTTCTTTTGTATTTTTATTACATTTTTAATAAATTATATAAAAATAAATTTAAATTTAAAAATAAAAAAATATATATAATTAAAAAAATTAAAATTTGATTAAAATTAAATATTTATATTTTAAACAAAATTAAAAAATTCAAATAAAATATAAAATAATATACATGAAATATATAAATAAAATAATTATAATAATATCAATAAAATAAGTAAAAGTAAAAATTAAATTAAAAAATAATTTAAATTAAAATAATAAAACTTTATATATATATATATATCATATTTTAAATTATTTAAAGTTTTATTATTTGAATTTAAATTATTTTTCAATCTTGTTTTTCAATTTTTTATTTAGTAATTTTATTATTTATTTTTTTATTTTTTAAAGTAATTTTTTTAAAAATTTAAATGTTCTATAATTTTGTATACGTATTTTAAAAAATTAAATTAAATAAAATATATAATATTTTTTATATACGGAAGTCAACTTCCGTAATGTCTTTTGACTTCCGGAAGTCTCGGTAATATTTTTGACTTCCGGAAGTCGATTTTCGGTGATGATTTCTAATTTCCGGAAGTCGACTTCTGGTGATACATTTTGACTTTTAAAAGTCTACATAATTTTGAGAGTGTGGTATCTGTGGAGTTTATTAAATGGTCAAAGAGTTTTATAGGAATTTAAAGAAAGTTTGGAGGTACAGGAAGAAAGATCCAATACTTTTTCCTTTTCTCTAATTTACACAAAAATATTTCATATTCATATAAGAAATATATAGTAGTTTCGATACTGATTATTGAAAGCATAATATTAATAAAATATCTTTGTACGAATATCAAAATCAAGAACAATATCTGATTAAATCATTTGTTTTTACAAGAAATCACCATATCAAATAACGTATGATAATTTTCATATAGGCATGTAGGAATTGATAAGTAAAGTGATATTCAATAAAAGAAAAAAAAATTACATATAAGAATCAAATTTAACTTTATTATAACTAGAAGTATATAGTTAAAGCTATGAAATTAAATGTATTGATAAACATTTGCACATAACTATTTCTAATTCATGTTTTCCCCTTGTTTGACCTGACGAGAAACTCTCATTTTTCACTTTTTTTATATAATACAATTTAACCAACACTATAAGAAAATCTTCTATTAATAATTAATTTTAGTGATAAAAAATTATTAATTATTATAATAATCAATTTAAATATTAATTTATAAAATAAAAAAAATTATGGATTACTAAAATATTCACTGTTATAAATAAAAAATATATATTTTATCTTTAAAATTTAGGTACACGATTTCGACTACCAAAAAAAATTAGTTTATAAATTGGTTTTTAAATATTAGCTACTAAGATTTTAGCTACAAAATGAATTAGTTTATAAATTAGTTTCTAGTTAATTAATGAACAATTTAACGATGAATTATAATTTTTTATTTATAATAATGATTATTTTAGTGATCAATAATTTTTTTTTAAATTGGTATTTAAATTTGTTATTATAATTGTTATTAAAATTCATTATTATTTAAGAATTTTAATTATAGTTCTGAAACTTTCAAAAATTGTTATAAATAATTTATTTGTTAATCTTAATGATTAAAGAACATGCAGAAGATAAAAATTAATAAAAGTATTATATTAAATTAAAGAGTTTACTTTGATGCATTATGATAAAATGGTATCTCAACCTTTAAATTAAGAGGTGAACCCACATAAAGTCCTTGTTTCTTTTAGAGGAAAACGATTTAAGAGTGGTGTCGAATTATTGTTTGATAGAAAATTAGGAAGAAATTTTGAATAAAATAAAAAGAATTGACCAACTCACTATTGGGTTGATGAACAAAAGACGAAACAACGAAATAAACAAAATTGGTTAACAATTATAACACATCACATTTTAATACCAAAATCATAAAAAAAAAAAAAGTTAGAAAGATAACTAGTAGTTTTAAGATTAAATGGACTTTTTTTTTGTAGTATTATAATAATTTTGCCAATCTCGTCGCATTATTTTGAATCTTTAATTTAATCTTATTTTTATATAAAAAAAGAGAGTTAATGTAGTTGTTGCTATTAAATTCATGATGACAATATTATAATAATGTTACATGATATTTATTGTATATATGTTATGTGTCATCTTCGTCAACAAAATTTTGATTACTAAAGTGTCATTTGTTGTTATTAGTATTATTGAGGAGTTGTTGTTATCAATTTGAAAAAAAAAATCATATTAATGTATTCTAAAATCAAACAAAATTAAGAATATTTAAATCAGTGAGACAAAAAAAATCATCCTAATATTATTAAAAAGCATATTCAACCTAGTTCTGATTATCCTAGGTTATGAAACTTCCTATTCATAAAAAATATGACATTAATGTCACACAGTGATCATAAATCATTTAAGATTATTTTTTTCTTCTAAATTTCTTCTCTTAAAGGAGCTAAAACCGGTTATGAACATAATCTAGTTATGGAATCTGAATTATTAATCATTGCGTTTTAGAAATCATTATTCATGTAACATCAAATGCAAGCTGCAACAAAAGTCATACTTGTCACTTAGTTGTGAAGGTATGAAGCCATTTTTTTGTGGAAACATTTGTCACAATCTTAGAGGGAATTTAACACCAAAATGGGTTAAACACACAAAAAGAACAATGTAAAATTACTAAACTGATTTCAAGTATATGCGTGAAAGTTTGGATAAGTTACTCCGAATTATGTTTGAAAATGATGATGATATTTGAAAAAATGAAGTCTTTGTTGACTTGAAATTTGAAAGCTTGTGCACTTGCATTTGTGTAAGGAATAATCTGAGTTAGGTAGAACTTACTAATAATTGCTTAAAAATAATGGCTTGTTACACATCATTGAGGAAACTAATATATTATTATCATAGAAATTAATTGCTATCTGTCAAGGAAAAGAATAATCAGAGTTTCAGTTTCTACCTTCTGGCCACTAAAAAAGAAATATTATCCTTAAGAAACAGCACTTTGACACTGTCAATGAAAACGAAGTTTTCATTTACTAATATGTTCTTAGAGGCTTCAACTAATCTCTTTTGAGTCCACACATGTCATTTGATTCTTTGCAATTTTGTCTAATTAGGCTGCTATATAATTTTCTTAAGATGCCACACTGCACTCTTTCACCAACAAATAAACCAGAAAAAACAGTGTTTAAACTTTTTTTATCAGATCTTCCGATTATTTGGTAAATTAATTATACCCTTTTACAATTACTTGAAAACTGATAATTGACTTAATAATTCAAGAAGTAGCATGCCAGCCAATAGCCAATTTATAATTCATAGGTAAAGTCAAATCCAATCTTCTTCACGTTACACGTTTTCTCTCTTCCTTTTTCTGCTCTTTTCTTTTTGTTTTCTTATTGCAGTTTAGGCAGGCCTATGATGCAAACTTAACCAACATTTTATTCCATTCTATCTGTTTCTTTCTTCTTCTTCTTCTTCTTCTTCCAATTTCTGTCTCTGTATCTTGTTTGGCAAGTAAAACAAGAGTGGCCTTATACTTCACAAACTTCAGAAATTTCATATATTTGACAGTATTCTCACAGACTTGAATTTCAATGGGGAAAGGAGGTGGTTGCTTTCCAAGCAAGACAAAGGCACCAGTTTCTGTATCAGAGAGAGATCCAGTTAGTGTTGAAAGTCCAATCCCAGCAAATGATCCAATTAGCACAAACCAAGAGGATCCAGCAACAGCAACAGTAACAACAGTAACAACAGCAACAGCAACACCTGAAGCAGTGAAAAAGCTGAAAGTTTTCATTGTGTTCTACTCAACTTATGGTCATGTGGAGTCATTGGCAAGGTCCTTGAAGAAAGGGGTTGATTCAATTGAAGGAGTTGAAGGGGTGTTGTACCGTGTGCTGGAGACACTTCCTGAGGAGGTTTTGCAACTCATGAAGGCACCTGAGAAAGATGAAACGGTGCCACTCATATCTGCTGAAAACTTGGTGGAGGCTGATGGCTTGCTCTTTGGATTTCCAACAAGGTATGGAAGCATGGCAGCACAGATGAAAGCGTTTTTCGATTCAACAGGTCAGTTGTGGAGAGAGCAGAAACTGGCAGGGGTGCCTGCAGGCTTCTTTGTCAGCACTGGCACACAGGGTGGAGGTCAAGAAACCACAGCGTAAGAAAAAAAAAACCCTTTATTTTCATCCATCATTGTTAGAAATTTCATATCCGACTAGAAATAAATTCAATTTACAATATATAAATAATCAGCTGCAATATATAAGTGAGTACAAATCTTGTTTGAAAATGCATAAATAGTAAACAATTTTTGGATTGCTTTGAATTTAACAAACCTTGTTTGAAAATGTTGATGTCTCTCTTAGAGACAATTGGTCGAATAGGTTGTGTGCAATAACTAGCAATTATAGTAATGTAGCACTGTTGGTATTTGAATGGTGACATAATGTTGTAAATGGTGAGCATAATGATTGGGAGACAGAAGAACAATGAGTAACATGGCTTTTTATGACTATTATTATAGTTGGACAGCAATCACACAGTTAGTCCACCATGGAATGCTCTATGTTCCTATTGGTTACACCTTTGGTGCTGGAATGTTCGAAATGGACTCAATCAGAGGTGGGTCTCCATATGGAGCTGGAGTTTTTGCTGGCGATGGCTCAAGGCAAGCTAGTCAAACAGAACATGACCTTGCAGAGTATCAAGGAAAACACATGGCCACAATAGTCAAGAAGTTAAGCCACTGAACTTGGCTTTTCAATTTCTCATTCAGTGTTAAGAGGGTTTTCAATTGTTGTGTTTATTGTTTGTTTCTACAAGATTAATTGTCACAAGACAGATGTTAAGAACAACATAGTTTCTGATGTTTTTTTAACACATTGTCTCTGATATTCATGAATTGTACACATTGTAAACTTGATGTTCGTGATTCTGTTATGTTTGATACATTTGTAATTGAGGTATTATTCTTGGTGGGGATTCAGAAATTGTCGATGTCTTTTTTTCAGAAATAGAGGGTACATGTTTTAACGAATTGCAGAAAGTGCTCCAATTAATTCCATGAAAAATGGAGGAATAGGATGTGACATTCAAAATCTATGTTGCGATTGGTATATAGGAATTGGTGACTTAATGGATTCAAACAAGAAATGGTGTGAAACTGGTTATTGACTAATCATTGAAAGGCTCTCTAATATGCTAGATATTAGAGAAAGTATTTTTTTTTTTCAAAGAATCGAGTTTTTCAAAGAATTGAGTTTTTCAAAGAAAAACAAAAGTATATTTTTTATTATTTAGAAAGCAGAAATTCATTTTTGTATAATCCGCACAATTTTAAAAATAAAATAATTTATTTTTTACTTTTTAACTTCTTTTTTTAAGCGGGTCAAAATGGTTCATTGATCTAACTTATAGTCAAATCGAAATTAAAAATCGCAACTTATTTAAAATATGAATTAACCAACACATTTTGTTAAGTGATTTATCAAGTCGGATCAACTACCCATCTTACCGGAAAAAATTAAATATTTGCATATATTATAAAGTAAAAAGAAACATTATTCTAATAAACAATTAAATGATTACGTAAATAATTTGTTTGTATTTTGATGAAAAAAATGTCAACATTTTATATATATATATAATGTTTTAATAATATATTAATAGAAATTGGGTTGATTTGTCTCCAGTTCAATTACACTAATATAAAATTTTGAGAAGGAAATAATTTTGTAGAAATGATGCTTTAGAAGATGAAAAATATAATACAGTTTTCTTAAATAGGAAGACTATACAAAATTATTAAATAGCAAATAATAATTTTTTTAAGGACCAAATATTATGAGATAAAAATAAAACAAAAAAATAATTATAAAAAATAACATCTTTTATATATAGAAATATATAGATAAATAAAATTATATATATATATATATATTAATAATTTAAAAACGAAAAAGATGGTTTTCTCAATTCCAGCACGTGTACAATGCAGGTGGGTGGTTCCCATTTTCAGACCGTAGAGTTTTCCTTATATGGGAGTGCAGGAAGAAAGTTATGGGGGTGGAGGCAGAATTTGGCTGTAGCGGCCCGAGTCCATTAAAATGGGGAAAATGATAATTTTGATTAATTAAGGGGCTGAGAAAGGTAATTTGTGAAAGATAGCGTAGAAGAAGAGGACCCTGTGAAAGTCTGAGATTGACTCGCAGTAGAGAGAGGTGTGGCAGTGTTGTTGGTAGCAATGTCGAAGCTCATCTTCATCTTCCTCTTCCTCGCTTTCATTCCTCTTCTCTGCACTTCCTTCACCCCAGAGCGACCCTCAGATCGGCGCGTTCTCGTTTTACTCGATGACTTCGCCGTCAAATCCTCACACTCTCTCTTCTTCAACTCCCTCAAATCTCGAGGCTTCGATCTCCATTTCCACCTTGCCGATGACCCCAAAATTGCGCTTCAGAGATACGGCCAGTATCTCTACGATGCCCTAATTCTATTTTCCCCCACCGTTGAACGTGAGTTTTCCACTCCGCACCCCTCCTTGCAATGAGTTTTCATTTTTTTCTGAAAGCCTTTGAGATCTTGATTTGTGTTGCCATTTTGCAAGTGGGTCTCGAGGATGTGCGGGTTTTTGTCTTGTCTTGTTTCGAAGTTTTTATGTTTAGCTAGCTGAAACGAAGGTTTTTAATAGGTTTTGGAGGATCCGTTGACGCTGCAGCAATTTTGGATTTTGTTGATTCGGGTCATGATTTGATTGTTGCTGCTGATACCAATGCATCTGATTTAATCAGGGAAATCGCCACCGAGTGTGGAGTGGACTTCGACGAGGTGCTTGCAATCAATTTGATTTTATTAGCTGAATTGATTTTTTGTACATGGTTTTCCTTCCAGTGTGGTTGTCGTGTTCCATTCCTGTGCTGTACTACGTTCCTTATATTTGCTTAGTTGTTGTTATTTGTGTGTTTATTTTGGTATTTTCAACTCAAACGATAAGAATGGAAATCCAAAACGAAATTAAGAAGAAATTTTCTGAGTTCGAGGCCTGGAGGAACCTCTAGAAAGGAGTGGGAGAGTAATAGATTTTCTAAATATTCTTTGCCTGCAACCTTCTTACCATCCATTAACATATATGCCAAACTTCACTCACACAAACATAACGGTTTCTGACAGAATATCAAAATAACAAACATAATGAAATAGGAGAAAATAAAAAAATTACAATGCATGAATTAATGAACAAACCATCTCAACCATGAGGGCGCATAGTCGTTCTCTTAGGCCTCTGATCCTCAGTAAGATCAGTAGCCTCACTCCCCACTCATGTACCTTGACCAGTTGGGCCTGAATTGCTACTAATGGTGCTGTAATTTCCTTAGGTGTTATTTGTATGTTATGTTGGCGCATTAAACTTTGAAGCCCTACACTTTGCTTCTGTATTTTTTCTAGGATCCGGCTGCCATGGTTGTGGATCATTCTGGATATGCAGCATCTGCTACTGAAGGGGATCATACATTGATTGCTAGTGATGATTTTATCAAGTCTGACGTGATATTGGGAAGCAAAAAGATTGAGGCAAGTGAATTGTTAAATTTGTTAAGAACTCTGTTCTGCACGATGAATGTCTGAAGCACTTATGTTTGCACTATTGTTTGTGGTCATAAAGTTCGTGTTTTTTTTTTCCTTTGCCGTTTTTGTCCTTTTTCTGAATGGGGTGAGGTTTGTATGTTACTGGCAAATGCTTCTTGCACACTGCAGTGTTCTTTTCTGAATTTTCTCACTACATATGACAGGCTCCAATACTTTTCCAAGGGATTGGGCATTCACTAAATCCTACCAATAGGCTGGTAATATTTATTTATCACGGTTCACATGTTGGCATTAGCCATATTGCATTTATAAGTTTACATTTAGTTTGGTTACACTTTTTCTTGTGTTTCAATCCAGGTGTTGAAAGCTCTCTCTGCATCTCCTTCAGCCTTTTCTGCTAACCCTAAATCTAAACTGACAAGTCCTCCATCACTCACTGGATCTTCGATCTCTTTAGTTTCAGTTATACAGGTATATTATTTCATCCTCCACTTTTATTTCTTGTGTGTGTGTGTGTGTGTGTTATTTACTACCCTCATTTGTTTATTTCTGGTTGTCTTTTAACATACCCTAGCTCTTATGGATTTGAAAAACACAAGCAAGGCCTGATTCTTGATGTTATTTTCATTCCTTTAATTGCTATTACCCTTTTGGTAGTACAATTTACAGTAGTTATACACAACAAGGTAGTTTCAAAATATCCGTTGTTAGGTTTACAGAATAAAATAACCTGTTTCATTAAATGTGCTGAAAACATTTTGCTCTTCGTTGCATGTTTTGTGGACTTTAATTGGGAATCCATGCAGTAATTACTCACATATTCTGTTCTTTTTCTTTATGGTAGGCAAGAAATAATGCCCGGATATTGGTATCTGGCTCATTAAGCATGTTCAGCAACCGGTAGGGAAGCTCACTAGTCTATCAGGGTTGTTTTGTACTTACTAATATGTAAGATCTGAAGCTCATTTTTCTGTAAACTGGAACTTCTGCAGATTTTTCAGGTCAGGTGTGCAGAAGGCTGGGAGTCCAACCAAGTGAGTAAAGAATTTTAAGCCTTTTCTTACTCTCTGTTTTCTGTCAATTTTCACTGCTTTACTAGCTGCCTTCTCTCTTAATATGACCAATATATGGTTTCTATCAGCGATATTGCATAATGAGCAGACATGAAAAAAAAAAATAACAGACATTTCTGCTAAGAAATACTTGCTAACTCTTTTTTGTTTTTGGAATAACAGACATGAAAAGTCAGGTAATGAGCAGTTCTTCACTGAACTTAGCAAATGGGTTTTCCATGAAAGAGGTCACCTCAAGGTAAGAAACAAAAATCTAGAAGACAATTTTATTGTCATTGTTCATTTATTTGATATTTGACATTTCATTTAGCATCATTACTAATTAATATGTTTACGTTTCATGTTTTGATATATAGGCATTGCAGTTGCAACATCACAAAGTTGGGGAATCTAGTGAACCATCCATCTATAGGATCAATGATGATTTGGTGATTAAAATGTTCCAATTTTGATATATTGTTCGTCATGGTTTCTCAAATTATTACATTTCTTTCTGTTGCCACCACTCATTTGTCCAATCTTGTTGTAAAGGAATTCTCTGTTGAAATTTTCGAGTGGTCTGGGACATCTTGGGAGCCTTACGTAGCTGATGATGTTCAAGTGCAATTTTACATGATGAGCCCCTATGTCTTGAAGACTTTATCGACTAATGGGAAGGTGCTTCTAAATTTCCTAATGGCCACACTCTTATATTTTTCTCTGATAAACCCTTATGTAAAGTTCACTGGATTGTCTGATCTCTTTCAGGGCCGTTATTTCACATCATTTAAGGTTCCAGATGTCTATGGTGTTTTCCAATTTAAAGTTGAGTACGAAAAACTAGGATATACAAGCTTATCTCTATCAAAGCAGGTAATTGCTGGTGCTCTAAATTATTCTTTTGTATTTCTAAGCCATTTTACCAAAACCCCCTTTTCTGCATCATTTAGATTCACTTGTGTTTTACATCTTTGCATGCCTCCATATATAAAAACTTTACAAACACAGTAACACCTGCACCTTTGTGTGTTTAAGAATATCTCTTTCTAATGACTATCTAATTAAAGTTACCTTTATGGTACGTAGTTTTTCCTAGCGTATACAGTTCAAGCAGTCGTATTTCAGAATTAATTGCCAAATTAGAGTTCCTTCCTACTAAATCAGTTTGAATGCTAATCTTTGGCATCAGTTGTGAAACTTCTTCGCTGGAGTAAATACATTATAATAAACAGTCATGTAAACAGTGTTTATAAAGAATGTTGAATTTTCCATGTAGATTCCTGTTCGTCCCTTCAGACACAATGAATATGAAAGATTTATACCAGCAGCTTATCCCTATTATGGAGCAGCATTTTCGATGGTAAGGATCTCTCTCCTATTATTTCTTCTCGTTGGATTAAGTTAATCTACAAATTGGGAAATATAGTTCAATAATCAGCTAACTTTAACTTGAAGTTTGTGTAGTAACTGAGGTGGTTCGGTCTAAACCACCTAATAATTCCCTTCAAAATAGAAATAGGAGAGTTTACCTTTTTCTTCTAATGACTGAACTGCTTTTAGAAACAGTTCTGGTGAAATATGGTTAGCCCTTCTGTTAATGTCCCTTTGTAATTTTCAGTTGTGAAGTTGTCATTATGCCTATGCATGTTCTGTTCTATCTCTAAATGGCTTTTAGGTAATGAAACCTTTTGATTTTGTTCCAGATGGCAGGTTTCTTCGTCTTCACTGCCGTTCATCTATACAACAAGTAGATGTGAAGCTTTGGTTGAAGATACTGTAGTCTGTAGTACGGGCTTGGACCTATTTTGAGATCGAAAATTTTGATTAGGCAATGATATAAACGTATGGTTTCTAATTTATGATAGATGCGTTACTTTCTTAAATCCTACGGGCCTTGCATTCTAACATCATACTGTTTTTATTTTACAGTAAGCATCATTCGTGATATTTAACTGTAAAGATTGGCCTATTTGTCTAGCCATCTTTTATATGAGATCTAAGGATTAGCTTTAAAATAATCGTTGTTTACACTGTTTGAAAGGATGTTATAACCAAGTTAAGTTTATGGATTTTGTGGACAATGGTTACTTGGAGTAATTAACATAGTAAAGGTGGAAATATGAGTTATACACAGGTCATAGTAGCACTAGGGAAAAAAATTTAAATAAATCCATATTTGAAAAAGTAGTAAGGTATCTGGTTTATTTTTTCATGCTTATAATGGATTTTTTGCGGGGCCATGTTGTAGTCATGATTTAAGATTTGATATATTTGAATTTGAATCAAGATGGGGTCGACTTAAATTTGATCTGTAATTAATCTCGGGGTGATTTATCTAGTGACTACTATATTTCTTTGGTCACTCTTCCAATGTGATGCAAAAAAAAAGAGATTACGTGGGGTGCAAAAAGTTTTCAATTTAATTTATACTTCAATTTTTTTTTTCATCATTTGCTTAATGTTGAGAGATGATAATAACTAATTAAAAGTGTTAAAAGGTCGTGTTGCCAACATTCTTTGTAGTTGAAAAAAAGCTTCCAAATTTAAAAGAAATTTGTATTTTCTTTTCATGTCATTTATGGTCAAAGATTTTTTTTTTCATGTTTTCTTGTAATAAATAGTTATGTTATTATTTCTTGTCATTTATTATGATAAATGAATGAGTAAAATATTTAAAAAATATTACACATAAGGGTATGTAATAAGAAAAAATTATTATAGATGTATTTTAAATTTAAAAAGAATATATAAGAATTTTTTTCCCAAAAGTGAAGAAACTAAAACAGAACAAAATAATAGTAATAAGCAAAAAAACACTTATTTTATGAGAAGCAGTGCTAGAAAGAAATGGATCCAGATTGAAATTGAGGGTTTTGAGCATTCAAAATAAACAAATTTTGATAAAATTAAAATATTTTTAAATTTAATATATTCTAATGTATGAAAACTGGTGTAGTTTAAAGTTCCAGAGAGACATTACCAATAACCTTACCTAAAATTACAATAATAAGGAGATAGATCTTTCCTTATACAAGTTATTTATTTATTATAATTTTAAAAAATAAGTATTCACTTAATATAAACTAATATTGAAAATAACTTTTGATAACTTCAATTTATGCTTTAATCTTTTATTATAAAATAAAAAAATAACTTCAATTTATGCTTTAGTATCACATGTTACATAGTATTTTATGTAAGAAAAATATTTATTACTTATCTTGAATTAATTTTTCCAAACATAACTTTATATTTCTTCCATCGAGAATAAAATTATAAGTATTTTATGAAAGAACAATATTTATTACTTTTCTTGAATTAATTTTTCCAAACATAACTTTATATTTCTTCCATCAAGAATAAAGCTCCCTAGCCATCTGTTCCAATTAAAACCAGATATCTCAGTCTAATACTTCATCTAAGTCTATGAACAACAATTATATAACTAAACAAAAAGGTATATTGAAAGTGGTAAGAAACACAACTTTATGTAGAAAATAAGAATCTGTCATTTGATCCTATGCACTTATTCAAAAAAAAATCATCAACTATTTCTTAAACACTGCAATTTAGAAAATCTAATTTAAAAACTCTGAAATAGTTTATTAAAAAGTTTAAGAAAAGTGTGTAATTGAAATGATGAATAATAGTATTTGAATGTGAATGATTTGAGTGGAAAGTATATGGTAAAGTTACTAGTAAACGCCTTGATGTAAGAATCAGAAATAGGCATTTATCAGCGAAACTTCCAAGATTCAATTTGGGCCTCCCATGAATCAGAATAAGCACTTCACACTGAAGCTTATCTGGGATTATGAAGGCCTATACCAGACACAAATGCAAATCAGAATCTTAAAAGAAAAACGTGAAGAAACACGAAACACAACCTTCGTAGCTGCTACAGAGTTTAATGAGCGAAGAAGATAAAGACATTAGGGTTTTTCTGCGACTTAGGCTTCTCTCGATAGATATATATAGAGTTGCCAAGCTGAACCCATAATCGTTGGGCCCAAGAAAGCAAAAGCATAGAGGTAACCCGGCCCAAAATATTTGTTCCGTTAGAAATAGAGAGAGGAAAAAAAACATTATAGTTATTTTCTCATGTTTTAAAAATAAAGAGAACGAAAGATTTTTTTTTTTGAACAAAAATTATGATTCTTTTATTCATTTAACTACATATTTAACTCCAAATAAATTACTAAATTTTATTTTTATTTCTAATACTTTTCAAATATTTTTTAGTTTCAAAAGGACTATTTAAAATATTTAAATAAAAAAAATAATAAAGTAAAAAAGTTATCAAAAAAAGCTTTTTTTTTCTTAATTATTGAATTAAGCACATAATTTGATAATTTTGTAGAGTTTAAAAATATATTCTTCAAATCTTAATTCAAATTGTAAAATTTTCTCTTTTTTTTTTTCATGTTTTGTGTTTATTTAAACACTTATTATTGTATTTGACTGTTTGGAACCTTCTAGTACTCCCACGTTCTCACCCAACTTGTGACATTTTTTAAGTGAAACTCCAAGGCTGAATGTTAGCCAAATTACTAGGTATCTGTCAAATTATATAATTTTAAATTACTTCAAATCATGTAGTTGATTTGCGTACAAATGTGTTTTATCATAAGTAGTTTTAAAACCAATACCCAATTAAATGGTAAAATAAATAATTGAAAAGATCAATAATTACCAACTATTTACATTTGCTTAAACATAATGGTCTTTCATAAAATAAATATAAAAATGTATCCACGTTTCCATTATTTTTTTTTTCCTTTCTACTTTTCATTGTTTTTCTTATATCAATTATCATGCAAAATTATTTGAAAATCTTACTTTACTGAATTAATTGGTTCTCTCAATTATTTTTGCAACATAAATTATGTTTCGTGTCGATTTTTTTTTAAAGCAATATAATAAGTAATAACTTATTATTTCAATCATTTAATAATCGACCCATAAAGTTTGCATAAATAGTAAACATAACTTATTTTGTGAATTATTTAGTAATCAACCCAACAAGTTAATTAGTGAATTTAGTTTTAGAACCGATAAGATAAACCTTATTTAACAAGTATAATAAAATTTACATAATAAAATTTACATAAGGACAATGATATTTTGACTATTAAATTTTGACAACTTTTTTTTATAACATGAGGTGTCATCTTTTAAGTAATTTTGAAATATTGAAAATGAAAAAATAAAATAATGAAAAATCACTTAAAAGATGTCACCTAAAATTATAAAAGAAAGTTGTCAAAATTTAATAATGAAAAAAAAATCATTTTTTTATTTTATTTTATGGGTGCGTTTGTGGTCACTTGGTCGGGAATGTTTTCAAGAGATATCCTTTTCATTCTTTTATCTGGTAATCAGTCACATAATATGGTTAGTAGGAGTTTTTTTAGTTTATATTTAATTATTCGTTTTATTTTGTATTAATTTTGTATTCAATTAAATTAAAATTAATTTGTTAGGGTAAAAAAAATGAAAAGCTCTTTCAAAGAGGACGATCGACAAGTACATTAACAAGAAGAAACCAAAATAAGATGTACACATAAACTAAAGAAACAGCGAAACAAGCAAATCACATCATTACAACAACACCAACAGCAACAAACAAAAACAGATAACATTAGAAAGCATAAAAAGAAAACATAAACAAGAGTACATAAGAAAGTGTCTCTAACAGTGGAAGGAGTCGACAAGCTTGCACTTAACAGGGAGTTGCATGCATTTGTTGGGATCAACACCATAGATAGAGAGCAACCCCGAATCCTTGTAGCGGCAGAAGCACTTAAGATCAGCTTTTCCGATGGCTGAGCAGCAATCAGAGGTTGGATCACCAGGGTTCTCCCCACTCACACTTCCCAAGCATGCTTTCAACCCATCTTTCGGCATGCCACAGAACGAGTAATATTGCGCATTCGCTTCCATCATCACAGTGCCCAACACCATCATCACCACCATCAAAACCTTCGTCTTCTTGCATGCCTCCATTATCCTATTTTCTCTGCTGAATCTGATTCACTCTTGTGTTTTGCACTGCATTGTGATTTCAAGTGTGAGAGTTGTTATATAGAGAGAGTATAGAAGTCCCGTGACATAGTGTGTGCTGGCTGATTCGCAATACCATGGGAGTATATGGGGCCACCTATCACGGGCATGCAACTCTTTGTTTTTCTTGCTTTGCTTCCATGGGAATAACTCCATGTTCGCACTGTTCTAGGTGGTTTTTGCTTTTTTTAATGTAGTATAATAATATGTAACATAGTCACATGTGAAGTGGAGTGTGAATACACTTGGATTTCCATGAGAGAAGAAGCTTCACACTGGACATAGCGTACTACAAAATATTATCTCCAACCACGTTATCTTAACTCAGATAAAAGGAGAAACTAGTTAAATTTATGCCAAATGAGTGTAGAGAATTTTTGTAAACAAGACAAAACAGAATTATTTATATTGTTATTCCATTTTTTTAAAAGATAATATTTTATTAGGGGAACACAGTAAACAAATATAAATGGGTGATATTACGTTCACACCCGTCAAATCAATAACATTTACTTTACAATCTTAAATAATAATTTTCATTATACTTATATTTATTTTTTAATTTAAAATCTTAATATATAGTGGCGTTTTTCTTTATCGGCAAAAACATTATTTATATTTATTTATTTATTTGTGTGTGTAGAAATAATATAAAAGTAGTCAAACCTAATTGGTAGCGGAACATAAACTATGAGTGTATATATAAATATAATTTGATTTAAATACTCTACCTTTCATATTACGTTATCCCTTTCGTCGTAAGGATTATAGTGAGTTTCCTCCAAACGAAAACATAAATGAATCAAAAAATCAGCAATATCAAGTAATAAGATAATTTCAAAACTATATTAATAATAAATAAATAAATAAGATAATAGACGGCATGTAATTTAAATTGAGCAGCCAAGCTTATAATTAACTAAACCAAATGATCCACATGTTTGGGATGTGAGTGCCTAACTTACATTATTTTTTAGGTGACAATGAATTTAGTATGGTTTTTGATATAGTTAGAGTGATAATTGCTTTGTCTTTCCATAAATAATGATAATAATGAATTGATCAGCACATTCCGTTACACTACCAAAGTGAAACGGCACGAGAGTTTAGATTGACGTGACCACAAATATAACACATGCAATTATCACAACCGTCAACATCCATATATAACGACAGTTAATTTCAAATATTCCAACATGTAATATTTAATTATCTCCAAATTTATCAGATAGTAGTACGGTACGACCCATTCAAGTGAAATCACAACGATTTAAATGCGTAACATGCAAACAATGTCCAAAACAAATAATGATGTGTAGTTTTTAGTATTGGTCGAGGTAGATTAATTACGTGTGAGAAATGAAGAAAAAAGTTAGTTAAAACGAAACGAAAAGAAGAGTTGGGTGAAGTAATCGACATGTGCATGGGATAATATATAATGTTTGTTGGGTTTGATTTGATGAAAATAAGGTTGGAACAATGTAAGAAGGTGGGAAGTGATGGGAGATGATAGAAAAGAATGACAAGTTGCGAAGAAAATGTGTTGCTTCAAAGCATTTAGATTGAATTATACACATTTTTCTAAGTTTTAAACCTACATACAAAGCATCTAGTGCATATTTCAAAACGTGGGGTCATAGTCAGCAAATAGAATTAGCAAAGTCAGCAACAAACCATCCAGTTCAATCAGTTTCAACTCATGGGTGGTGAAAGTGAAAACCAGTGAATTCGCAACACGTGTCAGAAGAACGAGGTCCTAGATTTCATTGGTTCAACTCAGGATCTTGTTGTTGGCTTCATTGTTAACTTAACTCACTGCAAAAACGATGATGTTGGACAAGTTCAGTGATCGCACTAGATCGTCTAAAATCTTATAATTATCTCATAAATATTATATTAATTTCGTGCGTGAGACTAGAAATTAGTAGATGGTTCATTAGTAGTCTAATAACGGGTGGAACCAAATATCTAAAAAAGTTCGTTAAAATATACTATAACTTGGTGGTTAGGATAAGCTTTAACTTGGCTAAAATTACATGTTAGAAATGAGTTTTAAGTCTAACTCAACCCCACAAAACTAACTTGTAAGATCTAGTCGATGTGAGACTTCCAACAATAATGATGATGAAAATAATGTCTTAGTGATCATAGTTATGGGTGTTTAGTTGAAACAAGTTTTTTAAAGTTATGAAATCATTTTTCTATTAGGATAAAGATTACGTGTGAATTTTATTTTTATGAAGGAATATCTAATGCTTAACACTTTCTGACCGAGAAAGTGAAAGAAACGTGGTGGATATATAATAATAATAATGGTATATGTTTGTATTCGAATTGGTTTTCTGTATTAGGTGAAAACAATAATTTCTCCAATCATGTTTTTGCTTGGAAAAGTAGAAAACTATGAAAAAAATTCCAACTAGCTAGATAGATTTAGAAAAAAAATAAAAATATTATCTGTTCAATGTTTTGTGGCTTATTATCATCACAAGATAAAAACAAAACAAAACAAAAGAAAACATCCAAATTTGCATAAATTTATAGTTTGATCTATGTTGAGTTTGATATTGCATCTAAAGTGATTCAAAATAAAGTAAACACTACTTTTGTCCAAAAATCAAACCAAACTACACCATAAATTACATTTTATGAGTTTTATAACTTCTTTTAATTATTTTCTTATATAGCATCGCAAATTACGACTTAGTTTGTGTCTGGCTTAGAGTTAGAATTTTCTATTGATTTTATTCTGTTGTTTTTTTTACTGTACTTTCAAAATATATTAATGACTATTAATTTAAAATTTTAAAATATATTAAATTATTTTTAAAATATTAAAATTGTGTATTTTTAATATTTAGAAGAGAATAGAAGACACAACAAAACTCAACTGAGAAACTGATTACTTCTAGTTTATCTTTTGGAGAAATGTAACGTGCGTTTATAGGAAAAAACTAATTATTGCATTTATTATCAGTAAATTCGTGCAGAGAAAAAAAAAGAAACAAAGATATTTTATATAAACACGAATGCAAAAATGGTGGTATGTTTTGCGGGCGCTACGTAAAGTGGTAACGTTTTTGGAGCAACTCGTAGGTTAGTTTATATATGTGTATACTCTTCTACAACTATAACTTTAAAGCTATGTTCATAATTATAGTATTTTTGTTTTCTAGTTAATGCAAAAATATTCAAATTTTCTTCCACAAGCCCCGGGAAATCATGTTTAGGAGCCTTACAAGTATAATCAATTAATTATGCCAAAAATCAAACTACATTTTTTTTAATCTCATCCACAGTTATTATTAGTCACCTTATTTTTACAAAACTTAAATGCTTATAAAATATTTTTAGTTCGGATCTCCATTAAAAATTTTACAAAACTAGTTAGAAATAACTCACTTTAGTTGAAAACAAAAAGTAACCGGAATATTTAATAAATATTTAAAAATAAAAATAGAATAGTTACAAAAAATAGAAGTTAATATTTAAGAAAAAAACCACTTCAAATGGCGTTGATAGTTATCACAAAAAATTGTTAAACAGTTTCTAGTTAGATTAAACAAACCTCTTAAATAATAAAAGTAAAGTTGAAAACTAACCAAATAACCTGATAAAAATATTATATCTAAATATATTTTCCATTTCTTTTTCATATTTCAACGTAAATGAAAAGTAACGCTGTTTTAACCTAAACTTATCCTGTAAGCTAGTAGAAAAGCAAACAATAATAAATATGATAATAAAAATAATAGATATAGTGAAATTATTAATAGTTTCTATTATTCTAAATTATTAATATCCACCATTTTTAACTATTTTTTCTCATCATACTATACGCGTATCATATTTATTTGTATGTTCCTTTAAATTATATCTATCTAGATGTGATATTTAGAAACTCATAAATTATAAGATTTAAATAAAAATTGGATTTTTTTATTCATCTTTTCTCCTTTTTATCTTTCTGGTGATGCAGAGATGTTCAATAATAATTTCACCCCTACATCTTTTCCTTGTTGAGTAAACACTTATACAATTTTACTGTCTTGGTCCTTTATTCCTATCAATGAAATAACACGTCGAAAAATAAAATAAAATAAAAAAAAATATTAATAAAATGTTTGTAAGGATGAAAGAGAGTGTGCTTTTATGTTACTTTTCCATTCTAAATGAAATATGAAACCAAAAAGGTTTTCGTTAAAATAATTTGAGTAGAGAAATTTGGCCGCCCCACCGCGTTTGGAGACAACCTTTGGAACTTGTTGAGCAAACAACCTTAGTCGGTTGTTCAGTAAATGTGTGGTGTTAAGGTGAAGCTAGCTCTTCTGCTTCTTCACCTTCGCTAAGTTGCTTCTGAAGCCTTCTCTCGTCGCCAATCTTGGTTGCTTTGCGCGTTAAAATTGTGTACTCTGTGGTGTAAATGGGAAGAAGGGGGACACAGAACAAAAAGGGTCCAGTTTCAAGAGAGAGAGAGAGAAGAAGGGTCATTTCCTTGCTTGCAGCGTTTTCCATCTTTTAACACCTCATTTTCCTAATGCGTGCAAGCCATTCTAAAATCTCAACCCACCCACATTTCTTCGTTCTTAATCGCTTTACTTGTCTTTAAGATTCTGCATTCCCTCCTCCACCTCAATTTCATTGATTCATCATCTTCCTTTTCCTCTCTCTCCCCACACACAACACAAAAATCAAAATCCAACCTTTTTGCTCCATCGCCTTTCATTGTCCTTGTCCCAGATTCCCTTACTTCAATCGTTTTCAAAGGCGTGAACTTTTTTCCAAATCTCCATTTGGGTCTGTTTCTATTTGCTTATTCGCTTTGTATAGTCTTTTTGGAGTGACTGGAATGATATTTATGTTTCTGATAGCAGTTCTTTTAAATCACATTTCTTTTCTGTGAAAACTGGACCGAAAAATAGTAAATTTGGTTATGAATCATGATTCACTTGTTTGCTTGGTAAGGAATTAATCGCACACGATTCTGACTTCTGAGTTCTGACTTGTTTTGGTTATTAGATCGTTTGAATGGGGAGTCACATGAGCAAGAAGATGCCTGAAACTTCTACTGTTGGCCTCGGCACCGAATTGTTGCACTACAAAACCGAGTTGAGTTCTTATGAGGCTGCTTGCAAGCTTGATTCTGATTTGCAGTTCTTTGACACCACACTTCAAGCTAGAACAAATGAGGTTATCAATACCCTTGCTGCTGGTGTTGAAGTTCGAGCTCTTTCATTTGATTCTCTAAAACAGGTCACAGAGTGTCTTCTGGAGATGAACCAGGAAGTTGTGAAGGTAATCTTGGACTGCAAGAAAGACATATGGAAAAGTCAAGAACTGTTTGAACTGGTTGAGGAATACTTTGAGAACAGTCTGCAAACGTTAGACTTCTGCACTGCATTGGAAAAGTGCCTCAAACGTTCTCGTGACAGTCAGCTGCTAATCCTTGTGGCTCTTCAACAGTTTGAGGAGGAATCAGGGTTGGGTGACAACCGTTACGTGAGAACATTGCAAGAATTTAAGAATTTCAAGGCAGCTGGTGATCCTTTCACTGAAGAATTCTTCAAGATATTTCAATCTGTTTACAGGCACCAGATAGTGATGTTTGAGAAGTTGCAACTGAGGAAGAACAAGCTTGATAAGAAGCTCAAATACATCAAGTCTTGGAGGAAGGTTTCGAGTATGATCTTTGTGGCTACTTTTGCTGCAGTCTTGATATGCTCCGTTGTTGCAGCAGCTATAGCAGCACCACCTGTTGCAGCTGCAATAGCTGCTGCTACATCGATCCCAATAGGGTCAATGGGAAAGTGGATGGACTCTCTCTGGAAGAACTATGAAAATGCATTGAAGGGGCAGAAGGAAGTGATTAGTTCAATGCAGGCTGGAACATATGTTGCTATAAAGGACTTGGACAGCATTAGGGTTCTCATTGACAGGCTTGAAATTGAGATTGAATCTCTGTTGCAGAATGTGGATTTTGCCATTGAAGAAGGAGCTGTGAAAGTTGCAATAGAGGAGATCAAGAAAAAGCTTGGAGTGTTCATGAAGAATGTTGAAGATTTGGGAGTTCAAGCTGATATGTGCAGCCGTGACATTAGGAGAGCAAGGACAGTGGTCCTGCAGAGGATCATAAAGCATCCCCACAACTGAACAAAGTCTCATGTCATGTCTAATCTGCTAGTAGAAACTGATAGATGGAGAATATACACCTTCTCCTATAATAAATTTTCTAGATTCATAGGTTCATGTTAAAGGAATAATTTACCTGGCATATTTGATATGCCTTGATTCTTGCATCCATTCTTTAATTCATGTCATAATAGTGCACTGATGTAAATATTTATTCTTTGTTCATTTTATGACTTGATTTGGTTCTTAGTTTGCTGAAATGTGAAACTCAATTTCGAGTCTTTATATTCACAAATCAATTCAACAACCGAGACAAATATCTACTAGGTTCATACTGCAACCAAACGTTAAGCTGCAAACAAACAAATACTTGCATGCTAAGTTTGACGTGAGCTTAACCGAACCTGTGATCAGTTTTACTCTGTCAGAGAACTTGTTCTTGGAATAATCTCCCAAACAGTATCTTTTCATTATCACTATGATAATGATATACTTGTTTTTTCTTTCGTCCTTTACTTAAGGTAATCTTGCTAGATTATGGTAAGAACGCCATGTTAGAGTTTTGTAAGAGCAATAAACTCTCTCTTCCCAGATAATTATATATGTTAGAATTGTTAGTTAAATTAAAACAACGAAACTTGTGTTAGTCTATACATGCATTACGTAATGCATGGATACTTGTGTTAGTCTATAGTATAATTAAGTTTATATTAAGACGTCTTAATGAATAAATTTTGTTCAAATGCACTTTGACCGTGTGAAAAAAATATAACTGGTTGTAAAATTTATTCTTTGACCTTTTTTTTAGTAATGTTTAAATGTCTAACCTTTTTCTGTAAACTATTAATTATCTCGAGGATAAATCCGAAAATATTTATTGACATATTTAGCAAATAATATACAATTGTACATATTATTTATGATAATAATTCTTATTAAGATCAGTTGAGTTTCTCCTCTAAGGGAATAATTATTGCCAAATGTGAGTAAACTTTGACCCTAAGGAACTCTTGAAACGTGATTTGGGGGCGGTATCTTATAAGTCATAACTTCCTTTAATTCTCGTGCGTAAAAGAAAATACCAAGTTGGAACTAACACGGAAGTGCTGAAATAAGGATTACAGAAACTGAAAATGGCTACCAAATTTGGGTTGCATCGTTTTTTTTTTTTTTTTTTTTTTAATTTTTTGCGTTTCAATTTGGTACTTCAATAGAAGAAAATGGTAGTTTCCACTCACTTTATCTGAAATTCTCTTCAATAGTTCTTAACGTTAGTCCAATAACGTTACAAACGTTCAACATCTTTGGTACGTACAACTCAAGTTGATATCAACTTAATACTGCTATGAAGTTTCTGTAATTATTTTTGAAAATTACCAAAAACATCAAGGTGATTTCAAATAAAAGTTTACAAAATTAGATAAGTTGTGATAAGATAACGACTTCAATGTAGAAATATCATGATAAAATGACATAACTACATAACTTTGTTTCAGGGAACATGGGAACATCAATTATCCTGTGACGGATACCAAATAAACAAGTCACAATATCGTGGCGCTTTGATTACTGTTACGCTATTAAGTAGAAAAATTACACCCTAACTAATAATTATAACTTTTAATCTTTTAATCTAATGATAAGTGTTTGATCCAACAATTGGTATAAGAACCAACAGACAATTGCTATGCGAGATAAGAGTTGCGCTAACTAATAACTATAACTTTTGACATAATGATAAACACAAAACCAACAAACTTTACTTCAAAACATTTTAAAATTATGTCAAATTAGCACGATTTCAATTTAAAAAACACGACTTGTCTGCTTTTGTAACTTTCTTTTTAAATCTCCCCTTTTTTTTATTAATTTTGAAAAAAATAATTGCACCGGTTTGGTGATTTTGCCCACATGCACCTTTATTGGTACCCAAAGAAGGAGAAGGCACAAGCACTCATTTTGATGTCTTACCATTTATCAAAACTGTACCTTTGCTTGCTTAGTAGTTACTACTTTTACATCTCATACTTGTAACTGCACAACCACCTATGTTTATATTACTGCTTTGACACGCGAAGATCTTGTTCAGATAAAACCACTGGCACACCGAATATTGTGACAAAAACTTGTTACATATTAAACAGGAAAGAGGTGGTATAAAAAACATAAGACCTGTGAAGTTGCAAATTATGCTTGAGCAATGAGAACAATAAGCCAAAACGTGGTAATATCAAGTTCCATACTTGTATACTATAACAGCAGTCATACAACAAAAGACAGTACCTTCCAACTATTCATGTATTTGAAAGGTGGCAACTTGATCTCATCTTCAAGAGGCTAAGAATGGGCTGTGGCCGAATATTGAAATAGGTGGCTGGAACCAAATAAGCACAGACTAGAGACACATAAAGTTTAAACCAGACAGAGGAAAAACTGTAGTACATGCATGTGCCTGTCACGGCAACAATTGTCATACAGTTCAAAATGCTCTTCACACTAGACAGGTCCCTTTGTGTTGCTGGATCAGGAAACTGACCTTGGACTTGAAATTTTGAAAGCAACTGGTCCTTCAACTGGAATCTATTTATCAACCAAGTGGACATTTCAGTTTCAGATTCTGGGATAGTATCGATGGGGATGCGGTGAATATGTATATGAACTTCAGAAGGATCCACCCCAAAGACATTGTCCAAGAAAGAAGGGCAGCGGTTTTTGTAGCCAATGGTAACATCATAAACTGAATGAAAAGTTAGAAGAATTTTAGTGGCAGGATGATATGATTTACCATTGTTACACTTTCAACTTTCTATTGATTGATATCATTGCAAATAACACTATATATACCATTTTATCCAAAAGGGGAAAAAAAAGGCTCATTTAAGATCTCCTACATTCATCAGTTGGTTCTTGCAAATGCTAGAAGATATAGACAGATGACAATGCTGCAGATTTTCCATTATGGTATCAAAAGGGAAGAACAAAGTAGCCTATGAACAATTCTTGAATGAGTATACGGACTAACTATGAATAAACTAATGTCAAACACTTTATCAATAATTATATAGATAGGAAATATGGACAAACAAGATAACCTGCAGTGAGAGATTCCCTCAACTCTTGCAAGCAGGCGCAGAAGCCCTTTGTCTTTGGAAGTAGAACATTTTTCAGAACTGGTAACCCATGTTCAGCAGCATATTTTTGACTCCGAAGGCACTTTTGGTCACTGCAAGAAGAAATTTTCAACAGAACACACATACAGAGTTACATATGCTACATCAACTGAAACTGGGAATGAAGGTTGTTTAGTTTCAAAATCACCATTTGAAGAGTGGTGACAGCATATTTTTTACTAACTTGTTTTATGGATTTTTCAAGAGAAAAATAGCAAGATTATAAACTTAAATAGACCTGACTTTTTATGCCAGAATAAGCAATGATCATAATCAAAGATATATAACAGTGTATCAAAGATTTAGCTGATGATTGCCATAAGGTAGGCAAAAAGAAAAGGCATTAGCCAGTGTCTTACGTAAAATCAGTGCCTTCTGGGAAAAGAGCAAGCCAGAGAGGATCTTGTGGATTCTTGAATGTTGAAAGCATATGGCGCATGATTGATTCATCTGCCTCCCACTTTCTTTCCACTGGGATGAACTCTAGTATGTGAAATGACCAACCAAAAACTGGAAGTCTCATCAAGCTGCTCTTAAGTATATATTTTATGTATCCAAGGCATCCCTTCCTCAAGGCAAGGTCCCATAAATACATCCAATCAACCTCGGTTCTATGATTCGCGATCAGTAAGATCCGTTCTCTACAAGGAACATCGTCTCCAGAAAACACAACCTTAGTCTTGTTGATCTTTTCAAACAGAAAGGGCCACAAGGCAAGCCAAGCACCAAAGAAAAAGGAAGTTGCTCTCCTGCTGTAACGGACACTAAGAAGTCGAACTATAACAGCACTTATAAAGCCAAAGAACACTAACATTATAAATGCTGTTGAAAGCAGAACCAGTAGACACACCAGACCCCTTAAAATTCTCAATGGTGCTAGAGCCTGATACTTCTTAGCTCCAAAACATGAACTTGGAGGTGTATGAACAGCCATATCCTATATCAGAAGCAATCACAGAATACAAGAGGAAAATACTGCACTGCCTCTTCCAGAATTGCCTCCTCAATCAATTGACCAAATATGATATGAGATATCAATGATCCTGGATTGGCAAAACAGAAAGAATTGCTCTGGCAACTGGGTTTCTGGTAGTGAAGCTGACAAAAACAGCTGGACTCTGCCAGCTGTTTTGTCCTTGTAGTTGATGACTCAATAAGAGAATGATTTTTGACAATTTTGGCACAGAATGAATGCACCTGAAAGAAAGTCCAGCATATCTTTACCATGAAGGACATCGAGTATCATGAAGCATGAAAGTGGAGAGAACAAAAGAATTCAAAAAAAGAAAGCCTACAATATCTAATAGAGAACAATTTCAGCATATGCAAAATAAAACATGGTAAGGTGTCATTACTTGTAATAACTTGACTAAAAGAGGATGAAGGAGTAAATAAACAGTAATCTTAAGAAAAATCAACCTTTCCATAAAGCCAATGCCAGAGCAACATTCTTTTCCAGCTGGGCCAAAATAATTCAATTGTTTGACAGCACTATATACTATACTATAGGAAAGACAATCAAAGCATCCAGCATGTGTGATGTGTTAGAGTAGCAACGAGATAAGTACCTTATGATGCAAAAGGGGTTTGCTGTGGGGAAAATAAACTAACTTTGCTATCACAATAATAACACCACTGTTTGGATAAGTTATAAGAGGAGAGTGTGGGAGCATGAGAGAAACATTTGTTCTATATCCTAAAGACATGATGCACCAAAATCGGGATTTTACCACCAACTAAGACACAAACTCACATCCAAATGTATGACTAGACGGCATCTTTCCTTGTCCTTTATTTCTGGTGATCCTTGCAATAAGGCTTCATGGAAACCCCTATGTAAATCAAGTCAAACTCCACCCAAATAAAGACACAATCTCCCTCAATCTCAACATACGGTAACATCAGATAGGGAACAAAAACATAAACATTACATGACTAAAACAGATAAAAATGACATGCATCCAGCGTCCTAGCAACACGTAACATTATTTATGATACCAAGTATGATCACAGCAAAAAAAAAACACGACCACTTGGGACACTGTTGATGACCTTGTGTACAAAACAAAACCACATTATGCAGGAAGGGTATTTTCTTCTTCTTCTTTTTTGCCATTTTAGAAAATAAGGGAACCCCCATTTACAAAAACCTTACGGTTGCAGGAACTGTTATGCAAGCTCGGATTTTTCTTTTTCTTTTTCAAAAGCTTGTAACTTTGGAAAAGAACACTGATCTCTTGCAAAGTTGGAAACAACAAAAACCTCTGAGGTGTCGAGCTAAGAGAGAATGATGCAATGAGGCTGAACATCCTCACCTTTGATCAATGTTGTGGCATTTTTTCGGCCCCAGAAAGACAGTGAGTGAGATCAACAAAACACAAGGTGAAAAAATGAGGTTGCAGTGGTTTGGTTGAACAGTGAGATTGGATAGAAGTTAGAAGTAAAGTGTAGAATGTGGGTAGGAGAGTGTTCTTCCTTCAATAATAGTACTCTCATCACCACTACTGATGTTTCGAGTTTAACAACACACAGTACTGGTGAAAGAAAAGCCTCCAAAATGTATGAAACTACACCGCGTGCCACCTGCTTTCACGGTACGTTTTAATGTTCCAAAGAAATTTCATTTTTTTTCAATGATTAAAATTTGTACGGTGTTATTATTTGAAATAAGAAATTTTTTCACAATATTCGATGAATATTAAAATAATATTATTTTAAAATATATATTATTTTTTATTTATAATATTGACTAGTTTACTGATTAATAATTTTTTATTTTATGAATTTATATCAAAATTTGTTATTATATTAACTAACAACTCTTTATTATTAAAATTAGTTAGTAATCAAGTAATATTTTGTAATGATTCAATATATCAAAAGTGGATTATGTATATATATATATATATATATATATATATATATATATATATATATATATATATATATTTTTTTATTTTTTTTTTTTTTTTTTATTTTTTTCTTATATTTTATTTTTTATTTTATTTTTTATTTATAT
>Ga0214542_1001463_pt1 | contig 48358 bp, 19 predicted proteins | sample CNSS1metaG_FD_160096 | JGI IMG/M metagenome (GOLD analysis project Ga0214542, IMG submission 160096) | Root nodule microbial communities from cowpea collected in UCLA plant growth center, Los Angeles, California, USA - CNSS1 | ecosystem: Host-associated > Plants > Roots > Nodule | place: USA... | reverse complement strand
ATATATATATATATATATATATATACTATTGTAACTTAAACCATAAAAAATATGGGCTAAAGTTTATCCAACAGTTTTTTAGGTGTATGAACGTAACTGTAGGTAATAGACAATGGTTTTGTACGATAACAATTTTAAAATCGTTGCTTAAAATTCTCATAACAGTTAACGATTTTGGTGTACGTGTTTTTTAAAATTTCATATTTTCAGCACTGTGAGCTCTTAGCATTTTCAATTTAGAAACAAAGATAGGGAAGAAATTCAAATTTTCACGTTTTTGAAACTTGATTTTGCATTTTCAATTAAAAAAAGAAGGAAGAAATATTTTTAATATAAAAACTTTAATTTTTAATGTATTTTAGACTACATTTTTATGAACTAGTCCATCCTCTAAAAAAAGTGTTATCTTTGTTATGTTTACAACACATTTTTACCTCCGTAGTCTCCTTTAATATTATCTAAAGTTATTTTTATTATAATGATATTATATGTACAATAAAATCATAAAATATAAAATAAAATAAGATTGTTTTTCAGAATATATACGTGTGCATTTAAATTCGACTCGAACTCCCCTCAAACGATTTGAACAACAGAACCAGTCATGCCTAATTACACAATCCCGAAAATATATCATGATCTGATTGTACGACTCCACCAAGATATACATTACACTGTCATCGTACAGTTGCATTATTTGTTTATTTAGGTCTGATTGCTCAAGGTTACTTGCACGTCATTCTTTTTTTTTTTATCAAATATGATGTATGAAAACAATAAAAAGTGTGCGAAAACAAATATCAGAATGTTACTGCGTAATTCCAAATGACTCAATATGTTCTATTTGTTTTTTCAAACTTCATTAATGTATCTATTTATTTCTTCAAAACTATATATACGACAGTGATCGTGATTTTATTAGTTCAAACAAAATAAAAAATACATATGTATCTATAAATAACAACATTATATATGGACAAATTGGAAAGATGCAAAGCAATAATGATTCAAATAGCAGAATGAAGCATGCTGCATATTGAAAATGTTTTGTTTATTATATATAAATAATGATAGTTTGATTAAAGGTTATCTGAATTAATGTAATTTTACCAGGCATGGTCTAAAAAGAGAAAACAAAAGGTTGTAAAGGAATTGCATGCAGAAAAATGCTGAAGACAAAAGAATGGAACAAGGGGCAGATCTAAAACCGACCAATGGAAAAATGTGGACTGTTAAACGAAATTAAAGAGGAAAAGGACTCTTCAATTCATCAGCAAAATCAATGTGAGTTCTTTCTTTAGGTCAATGTCAGTTGAATTTTCTCCCTCCTCATTCTCACCCTCATGCCTATGGATAGATATATCATAATACCATGCATGCAGTCCCTGATTTAGAATTTGACTATTGACAGTTCTAACACCTTCAACTTCCTTCTTTCTTTTCATCCCAGATTTGATATTTAATTTTTAACAGTGATAAACAAATACCAGAATTTCAGATGCAGAATTAATGTAGCATTAGATTGAAGTTAACAGTTTGGAAGATGAAAAGAGAGATTTAAGCAAAAGGGACCACGGATGATGAAGCAACATAAATGAATGAAAAGATATGAAGATGCATAGAATGTGTTTGGGGTTGGGAGGCCCCTTCTTAAAAGGTCAGTGAAGAGATAGCATCCCCACCAACTCCACCAAAATTTCTTTACTATTGGGTCTTCTTCACTTATGTCCTTATTATTTCCCCCTGCAAACCTACGTTACATCTTTGTCACACACAAACACGGAGTTTCTCTCTCATTCTGATGACACTGGTGAATAAATGTACGGTGAGTGTGGCTCTCACAGAACTGTTTGCTGAAGTTTCATGCATAGGTACTGTGTGTCTTTTGTGACTGAGACTAGAAGAATGGAGTTGCATGAGAGAGGGGTGGGTGGGGTTGAGAAGTGTGTGATTATGCACTCAGTGTGTGTATTACGATACAATACAAAACTAAAAATCTGTTGTCTGAGAAAAATCTCTAGGTAGAAAAAAAAGAAGGGATGTAATAGCGTGTAAAGGGGTAGAGCTATAAGGGTGTTATGTGAAACCTAGGGGCCTTAGGGTTCAGCCTGAGGGTTCACTCTTTAGTCTGCCTCTGTGTGTGGTCACTACTCACCTAGCCTAGCTTAGTGGTGTTTGGTGTTTGGTGTTTGGTGTTTGGGAGTGCCAACAAGAATGTTTTGGTTCTTCTGACTCACTTCCTCTCTAGCCCTGCCACCACCTCTTTTGGTGCCCTTATAACCAATTATGCTCCCCACTCTAATACTTCATCATCTTTGTCTCTCTTACTTTTCTATTAACTCTCTTAACAACTTTCTTCTTCTTTTCAATTCCATTTATTTTCCTCTACTCAGGATAACAAATTTGTATGCTAAGTACGACTTTAATGTAATATCTCTTCATCTGTTATGAGTAGTAGAATTTAATAGGAACGTCATTGTAAAACAATTTTATTTTGCGGGATCATCTAATCACAAAGCACTGTTAAAGTTATGATTTTAAAAATAATTACCGTTAAAGTTATCAAAATATATGTTTTTTCATAACAGTATAATTTATTTTACATTATTATAGACTTCTTACTATTTTTTTTTCAGTTGTGCTCTGTTTAAAAGCCTCTTCGGGGAAACTTTAGAATTTCAATTTCTAGAAGAGACAAGACTTTTGTGAATTTGATCTTCTGTTTTTTCAACTTTCATTCAAACCAAGCATAAAAAGACTACTTTATTCAGTTCCACTTTAGACTGTTTGGGCTTATCTTACAATATTGGGCTAGCTCACCCAATACGACAACAGAAAAGACAACCTATAACCCGCGGACCATAAGTAAAACATGTGAATTTATTTTTACACCTCATACTTTTGTTACTTCCAAATTGTACGATCTTAAACTTATTTTTTATTTTTAAATTACAATGAAAAAGTCATTTTTAACATGTAGATCGTATAAATCAAAAGTTCATTTTTATTTTCAAATTACATAATCTAAAAATACTTTTTTGAAAAAAAACTTTAAAATTGAACAATCAAAAAGCTATTTCTTTCATAAAAAAACTTCTGAATTGTGTAATCTAAAAATGTCTTGTGAATTGTGTAATTTGTGACTATCTTTCGGATTGCATAATTCACAAGTCATTTTTTGCATAAAAAAATCTGAATTACACAGTTTTGTTGAAAATTAAAAGGGCTTCCGTCAAAATGCAGTGTGATATCTTTGACCTCTTACAAATGAAGAAAGTGAGAGGTAGAAAATGCGTGACCAAAAGAAAACATAGAAGGAGATGACAAGCATCTTTTCCTTTTACATATGGAGGTGCAGTAAAAATATATAGGTACAAGAAGAAATACCCTTGAAACAAACATACAAATACGATTAAAACGGACCTGGGCAAAAAGCCCAAAACTCAAGCTGGACTAGATAGAAAAAAATTATATAATCTAACTTACAAAATAATTTGAACTTGCCTACTTAACCTGAAATTCAAATAGATTTCAACCTAACCATATCTCAGATCATCTTTAAAAATAAAAATTACATTACTAAACTTTTTAAAAAATAATGTTATTTTTTAAAACATATACATATGATATAATTAATATATTAAATTAATTATTTATAAAACTAAAATTGATTTCATTACTGTGACTTGATTTCAAAAATTAAATAATTTACTTTTCAAAATTTTAATTAAAAATTATTTCTGTATTAATTTAAGTGAACCAAAATAGCCCACCATAAGACCAGCTGGAATTAAAAATTACAGCCACGCTGGAATATAACCGGACTGCTCATTTTGTCCCACACATCTTCAAATAATAACAATCAATGGTTGTCAATAAAAATATCTATCCTGTCAAATATAATCGCACATGAAGCTCTCATCACACTTGCACATGTCGGGTTGAGTTGAAAACTGCAACAAAAAAATGCCTGAGATGATATTTATAACAATTTTGAAAATGGACATAAATTATTCACTGTAGCAAGAATAATGACAGATTTAGAGAAGTTTACACCCTTCAGTATTTCGTTAAGTTACAATGATACACATATACGAAATTAAGAATATACAATGCATACCGCACAATTCTTATTACTTGAAACTACCGTATGAAGCTGTCACCTCCGTAATATAAAGAACATAACTTTCTCCTTTTGCATTTAGTTCATAACGTTTCTTTTCCGCTATTACGATCACTGAAGATTTATTTACCTTCCAGCTTCAATGATCCAAAACTACTCTGGACTAACGCAGTAGCAGCACGAGCAGCTGCTGATGCACGATCTGCAGAAGCAATGGCAGCACGCGCCTTCTCCAGTACATCAGAAGATTGAAATCTTGTCTCACTTTTAGCATCTCCAGCGGGAACATCATTATTTTTGTGTGACTGTTCAATTTCATTAATATTCAATGAAAAATTATTGTTAGAAAGGCTGGGAGCTTCAAGTTGTTTATATTCTTGTCTATCAGGCACAGACTTGTTAGAAGGTTCCGTAGTACGAGATGTTGAATTATTAGAACCATTTCTGCTGGCTGTATGAGAAAGCGTAGCTCCAGCACTAACTTGCTTCGCTCCTCCCTATAGGTAACACGAGAAAATCATGATAACAATTAAGAAAAGATGAGTAAATTCCGGACACCACAGTAAAGAAGTAGGCAACAAAGTATAATGGCTTCAAAAATCTTGGAATATTAGTTCACAACACTTGGTTTAAATCTATAAATAATACGTAGGTCAGTGAATGCAAGATTTGGATTTCCCTTGTCTAGAAACAGGCTTCTAAATGTCAAGTGCTAAGATAAACGTGTATATTTGAGTCGTATATAACTCAAAGGAACTCTAAGGCGCTGTAGAGCCAAATTGATTGACTGACAGAGTTAAGCAGTGAGAACCATTTGACTAAATAACTGAAATTATTAATACCACTAATAATAAATGGACCCTCCCTGCAAACAATTTTAGTCCTGCAACATGTCTATGACAAGGAAATCACCAAACTCACCATTAAACAAGCTACATTTGAAAATTCAAGGAAACTGGAACAAAATAGACACATTAATATTTGAAAAATTGATGAAAAACAGATAACCTCGAGATCTCCTGCATTCACGGAATATCTAACTTATAAACCTGCCCACTTGGATCCTTGTTGCTATTCTTTACATGGTCCCCAGCCCGTATTAAAGGAGATGGTTGTGTTAGACAATCGACAAACAACCTAAACTTTGTAGAATATCTATGACATATACAGAAGATATGTGAGGAGATTTAAGACAAATACCCTCAATAGCTAGAGTCACTTCCCAATGCTCATAGAAGAACTATCACACGAAGACCAAAGTACCCTGAGATTAGGATTAAACTCTCAGTAATTTATGGGGTCAGTGTCAGCGGCAAAGATGGTAGGAGACCATTATAGCTAGACAAGTGAGAACTCATTAGTGAGACAGATGCTATCTACTGTCAATGACATGTTCTGAATCTAGTAGTAGATAATAATTTTAATGTAAAAGAATGAAGGAAGAAACAAGCATCTACTGATAAAATTACCAGAAGATCTTCATGATTTTTCCTAAATTCAGCCTCAGTTTTAGAAGAATCCCACGCTATATTGTATTCTTCAGCAATCTCCCTCAAGACCTTGAGTTTTACCTCTCCAGATGGAGCAGTTACTGAAAGCTTTTCAATGATCTGAAAAAATCATATCAGATGAACAGATGGACTAATGATAGTATGCAATTGTTTAGAAGCTGTAACAGTATGCTACTCAGAAGCAGCAATTAAGATATATTACCGTGCGGTTTACGCCTGAATCAGGACGAAGTTCCGATACTGCAGAGACAAATTCTTTCCCATATTTAGTGGTAAACAAGTTCTTGATGTGCAACAAGTCTGGTACATCTGAACATCTAGGGGCAGCAAAAATTATACTTGCAATGGCTTCTCGCAATTCCGAGGGGCACTCCCTATCATGTGGAGAAGGAAGGCTTCAAGATTGACTAAAAATAATTTGCTTTAAATTTTATAAGGTGCAACTGTTTGAAAACTCAATTCAGTTATGAAAATGAATATTCTCTGTCATGAAAGTGATTTGGTGTAATGTATATAAAACTCACTATAGTTGAAAGAGAAATAAAAGTATTCAACGCATGGAAGATCAATAAATTCTAGTAGAATCATTTATTTATTTAGTTGCTAATAGTTGCCGTAAATAAACTTGAAGTAACATGTCTCATTTCAAAGTTCAGACATCACATTAAAGTGTCACATATTTCAGTATGCAAAGGGTCAATATACAGACACAACACAGACAAATATAAAAAAGTTATCAAGTATAGGCAAAGTACACTATTCCTACCTAATGTTATATAAAAAAAAGCAATTTTGCTGAACCAAGTTTAAAACCATACATTTTACCCCATTTAAGTTCAGAAACAAGGTCATTGAATCACAATTCACATTGCAAATTGTTATGCTAATTTTTGAATCATGATTCATAAATCGTGCAAGTGAAGAGAGTAGATTCACAAAAGTCACTGAAAGCACCAGTGAGGAGAGTACACTATACAGTTTTTAGCCCCATGAAAAGCAAGAGACCGAGGAGGACATTGGAGAAAATGGTCAGCAGGGATCTCATGGTAAACAATATTATAAAAGATTTATTTAAAACAAACAGAATGGCATTTTGTAATCCAAGTAGCCAACCTCACCTGGTGAAATATGTTTTTATTGTTATTTATTTGATTGATTCATAAACTGTATGAAATTGTAAAGTTTGGTGACATAACAAAGAATAACTAGAAATACATCATTCAAATAATGGGTAGTCCTAAATACAATAATTTTAAACTAAAAAGGGACCTAAAGTCCCACACAACAGAATCACGAGCTATAGCTGAGTGTTTGAAACCTATATTTTACAAGACTTAAAGCAGTAAGGGTACAGCCAAATACGATAGATATAATGAGTGAGTCACAATGCAGAACCCTTGTTTTAGAAGAATGAAACTAAAATATCAGATTAATTAAAAAGGATGTGTTTAGTAGTACTCCTTTAGTTTCTTTTCTTTTGTATTGGTGATATGGAACTGCATTAATTCATCCATGTATTGTAATTGATAATATTCTTAGTCATCCCCCAGCTTCATCTCTTTATGCCAATAGCCAAATCATATCAAAGTCATACAATTGTGATTCAAATTGCAAATCGTAAGATTCTAATACTATGTTCAAAAATATATATTTTACGCCCCTTGAAGATTCAAAAACGATGAAATCATAAATACTTGGGTTTCAACTGACAATAGAGGCCATCTAATATATTTTTCACTGTTACATTCACCAAAAAACTGCCAATAGTGTACACATACTTTCCCTGTTTCTGATTTCTCAAGTATCGAGAAAAGCATATCACTAGTAAATTTTAGTGAAGCAGAAAGATCCAAAAAGATTGACCAATTTCACATTTGTGAAAAATAGCATGGAAATCACAATCTGATTTGAACGAGTACTAAAATTCATGCCCGTTAACCATAGAGAAAATACACAGCATGACAGTATGCGGTGTGCCAATAAGTACTAATATGACCCGCGGACTAATATGACCCGCGGACTTACCTCTGGTTCTCAATTATAGGTACACGCGCAAGAACAAATTCACAGAACAACTCCAATATTTCATATGCAGCCCATATATTTTGTTCTCGTATAATATGCTCCACCTATTTAAATCAGCACATTTTACAAAAGGCATGTCACAACACAGGGAGAAAAGATCCAGACAGAAACTAACAACTATTAACCAACCCTTGAAGGATTACCCGGATTCTAGCAATTGCCTCTTGGCCAGCCTGCAAGAATTGGCTTATCTCCTTGCACATTTGTTTCAGTTGCACATCTCTTTTGTTCTGTAGCAGCTTAATGCGTGAAATTGCGAGGTTGAGGCATGTTTTGCTACAAGATGAAAAAACAAGGAAAAGCCGAATGGTCACTGGTGTACTTCGCAATAGATAGATAGTTCAGAGAACAACCAATTGAACATTCATCAAAATCCAAAGTGCAAAGTAACCTTTCGAACAATCACAATCGCACGAAGGACAGTCTTAGATACATGCATCAACCAAGGATCCATGCTCTTTTATCAGAATAGTTCAGTTTCCCCCAACAACCCAAAATCTGGCTATACACATTGAATATACCTCACTATCTTACATTACATGTTTCAAGAAAGTAAACAAACCCTAAGGAGTCAAAACTGAAATTGAATTTGACACAATAAACACTTCAATTACAATTTGAGCAAGCGTATGAAAAGAAAAAAAGAAATTGACCGAGACTGAATTGAGAAACGTAACATCCAGAGACACAGAAACACCCAAAACCTAAATCATGTATAGTTATGAGAATCAGAAAAGTTAAATCTTATAAGCAATGGGAAATCACCATCGAGTTCCAAAAACGCCTCTGTTGAAAAGCTGGTTAAGAAGTGACATGGTGCCTGTTTCTTAGACGCCACTGCAAGTGCGAGGGTGAGACCAAAGAAAACAGAAGATGTCTCTGCCCTTCATATATGTTTCTCGTCTCATCCATACTATTATTGCATCGGTTTCTTCTCATCTTTTGTTTAAGGTTGAAAGATAATAATTATTATTCATTTTAATAAAATATTCATATAATTTTCTATTCTATTTTTTATTTCTAATAATATATACATAAACTTAAAAGTTAGATAAAAGATAAAATTATAAATAATGTAAAATTTAAAAAAAATATACTTAAATTAAAATAAAAGTATTTAAAAGTTCTATTCTTAAATTATCTCGTATTATTTATGAATGTTATAAAAACTGAACCATTAATGATACAGCAAATGTTAATTTGCACAAAACCATTGTTTAGTAATATCCATCCGCAAGAATTTTGTATTCCATCATATTTTTTTTTTCTTCTTCAAGAAAAATTTATTTAAAAAATTCTTCCATATAACATGTCTTGTGCTATCTATTTTTGTACACACACTACTTATTTATTTTCATTCTTTTCAAATAAATATTAAAGATTAATTAAATTTTATATTTTCAATAAATTTAAATACTTTTAATGAAATTTTTATTAAAAAATTATCTATTTCAATATTTTAATTAAGTTCCTGCAGTTAATTCTGTGATTAAAGACGTGACATTTTTTTCTTGTCATCAATCTACAAAATGTCATATTAAAAATGTCACATCTTTTAATAATTTGACTAAATATTTAATAGAAACGTAATTAAAAATATTCCAATTTATTAGGAACATTAATATTAATTAAGCATAAATACTAATTTAATAAATTAAAAATATATATATCATGACAAAATATGTAATTTAAGTAGGTGTTAAGAAAATAGTTTATTGGATGAACTCCACAATAAAGATTTCCACATTAGAATAATAGAAAAAAAAATTATATATAAAAATTAGCTTAAATATAAATTAATTTATAAAAGTGTTTTTCGAAGACTGTTTCTAATTTAAATATTATGATATGAAGATTAATTCCTTTTTTCTTTTTTTTTTGAGAAGAAATTTATTCAAACATGTTTTAATATATTATTAATTTTTCGTTTTATTTTCTATTTATCAATTAATTACTAGAAGAATAGATATTTTACTGGTCTGATTCCGCAAATGACTTTATAATTCTTGTTTGTTGGGTTTTTCTCGATTTTTATTTATCTCCACAATCTCTCAATTCTTTTTTTTTTAAGGAAAACTTTATTAAAGATGGCAACTCAATTCTCCTCTGGAGATTAATCGTCAACAAAATAGATAGGTATTCCATATTAACAGTGTAAAAAGAAAATCACACTGTATTCACAAATAATCTCACAAACAACTCTCTAGAAAGGGAATAATGTATTACACCTGGTTTGAAGAGCCAATGAGCGAACTATAACATTAAATTCATAAATGAGCCTCTGATGAGGTAGAAAGCCTAATTGACATGTACATATAGCTACCATAATAAGAAGCAACAGAGGTGCCATTCCTGTGAGATAAATTTTGTGAAGGTTACATTTTCACTAAGATAAAAAATATGACTAAAATATGAAGTATAACCCTCATTCAAGTTAGCACCTAGAATCAAGCCATGAGATAATGTCATTATGGACAGCAAAAATTCTGTCATCAGGTTCCCCTTCCAAGATGCCGTGGTAACCTCCTTCATAGATCTTCAGTGTCTTATCCTTGCTAGAAGCTTTCTCATAAAGAAATTCACTCACTAATGGATCTGTCACCTTATCTGCTGCTCCATGAAGAATCAATAAGGGAGCTGAAACCTGCATTACTCTCAATACATATAAATGTTCTCTCAATTTATATTTATATGACAGTTACTGCATGCAAAAATCACAGATAACCAGAGGAGAAAAAGCAAAAACTAACCACCTTGTGTAATTGTGACTCGATTTCTTGAGTGGCACTTAGAAGCTCCATGCCAGTTTTCAATCGTGTTGGATCATCATAAGAAATAACATTGTAACCTGCCTATAAAGGAAAGAATAAAGTCCTATAATTAGTTTGTACAGTTGTGCAAACTTTCAGGGACTAGTTCTGCATCAAGTTTTTTCAAAGTTCACAACAATCAATGATAGAAGATACTGTGGATCAGTTCATGCACTTGAAATCACTATATAAGAATTAAGGCAAGGGTGCATGGAACATTTAAGGGTTCACAAAATTACCAACCACTTTTCTCTTGCGAGGTTCTCGGAAAGTTAGCTCAGATATATCTTTGTGCGGGAACAGCTTTGCCTTTGGCATCACTTTAGACAGAATGCTTAATACCTTCAAAACTGCACTTGACGGTAGCATACCCTCTGCGATCTTGGCACCAAAACAAGAATAAATCAGGGTTTATCAGATACATATTCGAATATTCCCAAGAAAGGCTATTCTTCAGATGATTTTGGAATCCTATGAATAAAACAGTTCAATGCTCTAAAACTAGAGAATTCATAATATGACAAAGACATGAAAATTATAATAATGAAGTCAGTGACATCAACTGCAACACAGAGGAATGTGCTTACTTTACACATTGGTGCAACAAGGATTACTCCATCCCAAGTGTTTGGTTCCTTCAAATGTACCTTAAGAGCAATTGCTCCACCCATAGACTGCCCCATAATATATCGAGGCAACCCACTCACCTCAGGTCTATCTGTCAATTGAAATATAATGCATGCATTTTCCCATATGAAAGATTACAAATTACTATAGTGATTAATATGACATCATGGATGCAAAAAATCTTACCTTTGATTTTTGAATAATGTTCTATAACGTCATCAACCAAATCATCAAAATCTGGTATATAACCGTGTAATCCATCAGATAGACCAAAACCTGGATAATCCATAGCATAAACACCATACCCAGAAGCAGCTATTCTTTTGGCAATACCTGAATAAAAATTCAAATGCTCCCTCTGTTCAATTTGGCAAGTTTTTAGCTTTGATAAAAAATTGATTGTACAACATACTACAGAGGGCAAATTAGCTACTTGTCTAAATGAAATTAGGGTCAATTGTATGCTTTACCACTCTAACTCACGACTTTTCTATTTTGTTTCCCGTTTTTAATAAGAAGTTGTAATTTAGTCCTCGTGAATATTTTTCTTCCCTGTACAGTCTCTGTTAATATTTTGTTTAATTTGTCTATTTAAAGGGCTCAATGCAAAACTCATAAATTTTAACAGGACAAAATCTAGAAGTAAAACAGACACTCAACTACAGTACAAGTGTACAAGAACAACAACAAAAGCTTTACTCACTTCTCCCACCAGATGAGACGAGTTACATTGATCATAATACATCACTTGCCTCAACTAAAGACTAAAACTCATAGTATTAAATGAGAAACTAAATGACAATTATTTTATCATTACACTGAATAAAAACATATCTTAGGGTTTAAGGCATGCAATTATGACAAACCACCTTCAAAGAAAAAAGTGCAAGTGCTGCCATATCCATGACAGAAACACAAAGCAGCCTTGAGTGGAACGCCAGATTCAGGTAACCAGCTTTTGCAGAAAATTTCCAATCCCCTTGAGTTCCTTTCGTACCACTAATAAACAAGCAACCAAATTTATCATATTTTTCACCAAACGAACAAAAGAACATAGAGATTGTTTGCCAAAAACAGAAAAAGCTTACTTCCTCGGTTCTGATCCCTGCAGGAGCAGCCTAATTTGCCAACCCAAGATAAACAGGGGAAGAGATTGACACATCAAAATGAATGAGTGATTCTTTAACAAGGCAAAAATCTGAAAGATGAAACCGCAGAAACCAAAGCTTTATTGCAAAGGTGACAAATTGGTAAGTAAGAACTAACCTTGAACAAGAAATGGTCCAGCTTCTGCTGCACCTCGGTGAAAGCTGAACGAACCCGTCTCCGCGAGGGCGCGAAGTCAAGGTTCAGAGAGGCGATGGCGGTCAACTCTTCGCTCACACCTTCGATGCTTGACTTTTTCTTCGCTGTTGTCACCGACAGCGTTGTGTTTGAACTGAATTTTTGTGAAATGGGTACCAAATTGTGAGGGTGCTGTGTTGAAGAGATGGGTGCCCGTGGGAAGAGGGAGAAGCCGTGTGATCGAAATCGGAGTGCCTCGGACATCTCCATGATTTCTTGCTTAGTGCGATATGCCAAGACGACAAAAGTGTTTTTAATCAGCGTTGACTTCAAAGTTTTACTACTTTTAATTAGAAAAAATATGCCTTTTCCATAAAAATACGTTCGAATAATTTCTTTTAGAGAAAAATAATGGTTAATTTATGTATAAGTTAATTTCTCTAACACTTGTTTGTGATTTTTTCTTAAAATTTATTTTTTTACTTAAGTATCTTTTTCATCAAGAAATGTTTGTATTGAATTTATTCAAAGTAAGAAACTCTGTAAAATCATTTGGAATGATTTAATTTAAACTAACTTAAATATATTTTTAACTAAATTTAATCATTTAAATTATTTTGGAATGATTTAATTTAAACGAGCTAAAATATATTTTTATTGTATTCAGATGTAATTAACAAAATACAAATTTTTAAGATCAAAGTTACTACCAATTCTATTTTCAAAGTTTACAATTCATTGCACACTTTTTAACATAAAAAAAAAAGAATATTCGAGAAATAAAATGTCAAATATTATAGCATACATAAATTAATAAATTTTAATAAGAAAGTAAATATGATGGATTTAATTCTCAATTATTCATTTTAAAATGTTTATGGTTTTATATATAAATCATAATTTTGTTTTAAGATTTTTGACTGAAATTAATGTTCATCCTTTAAATGGATTAGTTCAAATAGCTGAAAATGTCTCAATGAATTTTTCAAAAGACTCGTTAGTAAATTTTTTAAAAAAAAAAAAACGAGTGACATATGTTAACAATAATTTCTTTTTTGAAAAAAGATAATACTTAAAAAAAAAATTGTATTAAGATGAAGGACATAATGATTATACAATAATTTACTAGTTTGGATTTAAATCTTATTTTTTTTATGTTCAAATCAAATTGATAAAAGAAGTAACACTGGAAAAAAGTTATTACTGATATATTTATTAACAGTCAATTTTTTTAATTATTTTAATAGTTTTAAATTTAGTTATGTTTGTTTAAGTGTTTTTTTTTTACTTAACTTCTGCTTGAGGAAGAGCTGACTGAGCCTATCTATATAGCTTCTACACCTTGACTAACCATGTTACCGACTAAACCATGTTACCGTGTTCATATCATATTCAAAAGTTAAAAAAAATAATCATATGCATTCTTCATTCCTAACTTCGTTCACAAAAAAACATTTCTCATTTCTTCATTATTCATCCATATGTTAAAATTTAATTTCCCATTCTCGAATTTTTTTTTCATTCCTAAAGGTTTGATAACTTTTAGTTTATTGATTTTTAGCCTTTTACACTAAAACTCCTATTAACTATTTGTGAGATATAAATTTCCGGTAAAATTTGAGGCAGAGTTGACCGAGTGTATGTTTGATTTTGTATTAAATTGAAGTAAAATCGATTAGAATTGATATTTTAATATAGAATCGATACGTGTTTAATTTTTAAAATTAATTAAGATAAAAAAATTATGTTAAATGAAAAACAATTAATTTTTAATTTTTGTTAGAGAATTAATTTATCCGGAATCAATTATTCAACCTGAATCAAACACACAGAAAAATATCAAAGAGTTCCGTTTCTTGATTTACATTTCATAGTATAATAGGTAATTAAACACTTATTCATAAAACACTAATGAATGATTATGTAAAGTCATTAAAATTATGTAGTTTTACTTGTTCTGATTAAAGTTTGATGTCTTCCCCTAAAATGAAAAATTCAAAATTCAAAATTTTAAACGTTGTATATGACTCTTCTTTTCTCATTAATTTTTGCATCAAATAGAGTTATTTTTTCCTTGACTTCATTATTGATAGCTGATAACCATTAGCAAATTTAAAACTATGCAATCATTGACTTATTGAGAAACAACTTCACAATTATGAGTGATTATCACAATTATGATCGTGTTTTGATGTGAGAAATTAATGTTACACTTTATGTATTATCAGTAATATGTCGGTTGTTTTACTGTGAAAGTTTCTGTTGTGATTACGGGAATGAAATGACCAAGGGAACAAGTCAAAGGTGTGTGTGACAAGAGAGGGGTGTGTATATTTTTCTCCTACTCTTTTGTTTCATCCATTTTTTTACCACAATTTTATATCCCACCACACTGATCACAAAAGTATATGTATTGTTTGCACCATCTCCCAGTAATATTAACTTTTTATTCTCTTTCTTATATCTACTAATACAACAGCAATCGAAGATAAGTGTAATCATCTCAAGTTAAATAGAACCATTTACAATTAATTAAAAAAACAAATTTATTTGTAAAAACTAGGAAAAATTACACTTATATTAATAATGTTAAAATATAATGTGAAAAGGCGTTTCCATCTTCTTAAGGTATTATTCCTTATGATTTTGTTCTAATAAAGAAATTCAATTGACAAAACTAAGTGTACTGAAGATACTTTGTATTTAACATATATTTAGTCGTTTAATAGACAACTACCTATAGGAAAAGCAACCTCACTTATTTATTTCTTTAACTTATGGTTGTATATAGTTATTAGAGTTTTCATTAATTTTGATAGAATTGCTCAAATGATCCAAATTGTTTTAAGGGTTAAATATGTTTTTTTTCTTAAGTTTAAGTGAATTTTGAAATTAATTCCTTTTCAAAACGTTATACTAATTTAGTCATTTATTTTTATAAATGTGTGTATTAAATCCTTTTTATCAAATTTTATTAAATTTATTTGACGTTTTAAACATATTTTATGATAATATTTGAATTAACATTAAAATAAAAAATTATATTAAACGGTATAAAAATAAACATTTATTATGTTTTTCTTTTCTTTCATTTTTTTTCTTCAGATGAACACTTGCTATAGTTTACCCATTTCTTTATCTGTTTGTTTGGATACTGTAGTAACATATATGGATGGAATAACAAATACCCAAATTCACTATGAATGATTTACGAGGAAAATTTTCAAAGTTGAAAGTAGTTAAAACAATCTTAATTTATTATATCTTTTAATTTTGTGTTGTTCTATATTACCATTAATTTTTAAAATTGTTTATAATTTTGTTCATTTCAATATTTATTTTGTATTGACATTTAGTCCAAACTAGTCCTAAAAATAAATTTAATAAAAATTGATCCTCTCATGGTCACTTTAATGAGCCTCTTCCCCGTACGTCGGTTCACCAACTCATATGGTTGTTCATTAATTATGAATTATTGAATAATAGTGTCTGCTAATCCCTTTGTTTTTGTGTTGAATATTGTTTAATAAAGTCTAAACTATATCCTTTAATGCTACTTATTAGCTTATTGGGCCGACGAGGTTTATGTCCGCACCATCCAATAAATATGTTTCAACATGAATCAATTCACCAATAAATGCTACCAACCAATGTCTATTGGGCCATCTCAGTTAAACACTACTCTTATTCATTCTTATCTAATCAACTTTGGCATCTGTTTTAGATATTTTGAACCTATCACATACGACTGAATAGACATCACGCATAGCAACTTTTTTTTTTCATCAAAAAAGCTTCCAATAATATTTTTTTTATCATTATATATTATTTTAACTTTTGTTTTAATTTATTTAACTTTGTGTTGATGTTATCACACTGATTAACAATTAAAAATAAAAATAAAATAAATCTACAATACATATTTTATTATTATATATCATTTGTCAAATCATTGATGTTTAGTTCTAAGTTCGAAATATATATACAATTATTAAAATTATTTTGAAATAAAACAAATTTATAGTGCAAAGTTTCACATTATTGATTAGTTTTATATAACTAAATTAAATTTTAAATTTATTTTTGATACTTTTATTTAGTTTCACCAGCAAATCAACATTTTTACCTTAAAATAGTCGTTTTAATATAATGTTTGCCGTGTTTCAATTAATTATGTTACTGTAATATATTATTATTTAAATAATGTATAATAGTTTATAGTGATTATAATGATTACTTTTAACAATTTGTTTTTGTATGGATGTATTATTCACACAAAAATGGAATGTGATGATTAGACTGTGAAACGTATTTTTTTGAAAGTGATCTAAGATAATGGAAGGAGATGATTAAAAAAATTAACTGAAAATTCAATTACATTATTTATAGTGAAATTCAAAGAGTAACATGATCAAATTTACAATTACCAAATTACCATTTTATTATTTAATTTTTACCGCATGTGGTTTAGCGTTAAAATATACACTTAGTTTTAATTCACTTATCTAATTTTATGTTCACTGTATTTTGTCCAAAGACAATGTCTCTGAAATTATTACAGTGATTTCACTTCTATTTATTCTTTTGATTATGGAAAAACAAAATAATTAAAATTAATAATGTAAATAATAATTTATTAAGATTATAATAATAAAATTATTACTTTTAAAATTACTATTAAAAAGAAAAATAAACTTCATTTGAATAAATTATCTTTTATCTTATATATTAAATTTATTTTCATTTTAAATTATTTATATATAATTTTATATTGCTGTAACAATAGAGACGTTTTTCATTTCCGTATCATTTAATTCTTCTCTCAAAATAACAATACCTAATATATCCATTATAAAATAGTTCATTCGTGGGAAATCATTATGGATTTTGATAAAGACAATAAAAGTTAATAGAATAACGCACTTGATTCGATTTAAACTTTAAACGTTTAAATGATGAAAAATAGAATTTAAAATAAAATAAAAAATACTAAAAAGGTAAAATACTAAAAGAATATTTGAATGAAAGAAGAAACGTAATCCTGTTATGCAACACGTCTGCAATGTGCTTTAGTACGGATGTGACAGAAGGGAAGAAGTGTGAAAAAGAGGATGTTTGTGTTATCATTTTTCTTTTATCCTTATTTCCTACAATCTCTTCTTCCTAATTCAATGTTTTTATTTTGAGAATGAGAAATAATAATATTGAAATGTCCTTTATTGGTGGGTCCAACGAAATTCAGTTTCTAACATCAAATCAGTCAAATCTAATGATGAGGATTAGGGGAAGGAGCGTTTGAAAAATCAAAATGAAAAAGATACATTTAATATTGTACTTTCAAACCATACTGAGAAATTTTTTTCCTTATTTGAACCACAGGAGAATGAATGAACGAAAGAATGGGCAACGCCATCAAGAAAAAGCTGCAAAATTTAATTTGGTAAACGTCCATCCATCAACCCATTATTTACATTTTGAAACAATCCACTCTTGTACAAAAAGTCTACTTCTTCTAAACATTGAACAGTACCGTGAGCAAAAAAAATCTTATCGGACCGAATACTAAGAAAATCACAATAAATTTAAACTTCGGACTGATTTGATGAAGGATAACTTATAATTATATATAAAGTGATTTTTTCTTTTTTATTTAAATTTTTTTATTGTATTTTTATTTTTATAATATAATTATTTATTAAAATTTTAAAAATTAATAATTATTTTTACATATTTTTTATAATATTATCTACATTTTTTTATTTCTTTTTCATTTATTTCACTTTACATTTAATAAATATAAATTTATTTTATATATTAATTTTACAACATTATAAAATCATTATTTATTAATATAAGATTATACATATTGATGCGTACGTATTTAAAAAATAAATGATTTCATCAAATTTAGATAAATATTTGATTTAATCTAAATTTACATTTTTATATTTATAAATTTGTTTAAAAATTTATTTTTATATTGTTATTATATTAAAAATATAATTTATTATAATAATATTTATTATTAAAATTATACATGTTATTTTTTCAATTAAAATGTATTATCTTTATGTTATTTATTAAAAAAATCATTTATAAAATTTAATTTAATATAGATGCATAAACTGAAAAGTTCAACAAAATTATTTTATATCTATAATAATATATAAATAGATATCCTATTTTATGTTCATATTTCGTTATTCCAATTTTATCTTTGGTTGTTATTTTAAAAACTAGTTATTTTATAAATAGTTTACTTTTAACTATTAATCTAAAAAACTTTTTTTTGTCTTCAACAGTTGTTTTAAAAACTTTTCCTATGTACATATTTTATTTTTCTAATTTTACATTTAACAATTATTTTAAAAAATCATTATATATTCTTTATTGAACTGAATTGAACCGAACCAAACCAAATCAAACCAGATCGAATTGAACCGCACTGAACCGAATTGAACCGAACTATACCGAACCGGACCAGACCGAATCGAACCGCACTGAACAGAACTAAACCGAACCAAACTGGACAGAACCGAACCGCATTGAATCGAACTGAACCGAAACGAATTGAACTGAACCAAACCAAATCGAACCAGATTGAACCGAAAAAAACCGCCCTGAACCAAACCGGACTGAACCGAATTGAAACAAACCAAACTGAAACTAACCGAACCGAATTGAACTGAAATGAACTGAACATAAATACTCTTTAATTTTGCTGAATTTTAAAACACCTTAAAAAAAAGAGGGAAAAATTTAAGGAAAATTTTTACACTTTCATAATTAATTAATATAGAGGAAAAGGATAGTCGCTTTGTAATGTGCGTAAAAAATGGCACACCCAAAAGTTTTTTCAGCACCTACACCACAACCGTGATGTCTCTCTTAAACAATTGAAACATAATGTTTTTCCCCAAATTAGATATAGCAAGTGTATAAACAATAACTTAAACAAATTGTATACTTTCAATAAAAACAACATTCAAAGCACAAACTTAAGAATGTTTGTATTCACCTTTCAGGGAAATAACTATCTTATCAAAGTGGAAAACATAAAGTTCCGAAATTGGTAAAATCATAAATATTTAAGAAAAATAATATAAGATGATGAAAAAAATCAATTTTTTTACTTTAATATTTAATTTTTATTATAAATAGTTTAGTTTTTTTTTGTTACTCTAATATAATACAGATAATCATAGTTAAATTTAGTTAGACTATTTTTTTTCATTTATAACAATATATAAAGAGATACTCTCTTTTATGTTAATATTTCATTATTCTAATTTTACCCTTAATTATTATTTTAAAACTAATTATTTTATAAATATTTACTTTTAACTGTTAGCCTAAAAACCTTTTTTGTCTTCAAAAGTTGTTTTTAAAACTTCTCTTATGTACATATTTTATTTTTCTAATTTTACATTTAACAACTATTTTAAAAATTCATTATATATTTTTTATTGAGCTGAACCAAAGCGAATCGAATTGAACTGAACCGAATCTAACCACACTGAACCGAACCGAACTGAGTCGGACCAAACTGAATTGAACCGAATTAAACTAAATCTAACCAAACCGAACTAAACCGAATTGAATGGAACTTAATTGAAATACTCTTTAGTTTTGCTGAATTTTAAAACACCTTAAAAGAAGGAGGAGGAAATTTAAGGGGAAATTTTACACCTTCATAATTAATCAATATAGAGTAAAATGATAGTCGTTTTTGTAATGTGCGTAAAAAATGTCACACCCAAAAGTTTTTTTAACACCAACACCACAATCGTGAGGCCCCTCTTAAAAAAATTGAAACATAATGTTTTTCCTCAAATTAAATATAGCAAGTGTATAATCAATAACATAAACAAATTGTACACTTTTAATAAGAAAAACATTCAAAGGACAAACTTAAATTGGTTGGTATTCACCTTTCACACAATTAACTATTTTGTTAAAGTGGAAAATATAGAGTTTCAAAATTGGTAAAACTCTAAATATTTAAGAAAAATATTATAAGACGATGAAAAAAAAAAGGTGAAATGAGAATAGTGAAGCAATGAGTATAAAAAATTAGAAAAATGCAAAAGACATATAAGAGAATGATAAAATGTTAGTTATAGTTAAGGTTCAAACAAAAACATATCAGGGTGGGGTGTGAGATGTTAGAATTGTAGTCAAGGTGGTAAGGTGGGATAACGAGAGCAAGGCGATATGACCTTATATAGTACTGACGGTGATGAGAAACTCACGATCATTGTCTCAATTAAAAATTGGAGTGTGCGCGGTATTTAGGATAAGAGATCATTGAAGAAAAATGAGAAAATAAAATACATAATTCAATTAGTGAACAGTTAACCGATATTTTTTTTTTTTAAAATAAACGATAAAACAATTATGTTTAATTTTTATTATTTTCTTTTACTTTAATATTTAAATTTTATTATAAATAATTTATTTTATTTTACTTTAATATTTAACTTTTTTATAACTTATATTTTTTTATTTCACATATTTTCACCGTTCAAATTGATGTTGATTTAAAAATATGAAAAAGAAAATATTCAAACACATGCATCAATTTTTTTTTCTATTAAATTATAATTTTTGTAAATTAAAATATGATTTATCTATATATTCAAGTCAGTCAAGAAAATAATTTATATACATTAAAAAATAAAATCTAAATGTTATATTATTTTAAGAGAACATCATGTATATTTTGTATTTAAATATTTTAAATACAAAATATTTAACACACAAAAACAAAATTAAGCATTTCTCTTTTATTTATATTTATATTTTTAATTTTAATTTTAATTTTATAATATAATTATTTATTAAAATTTTAAAAAATAACAATTATTTATATATTTTTTATAATATTATCTAACTTTTTTATTTTTTTATTTTATTTCACTTTATATTTAATAATTATAAATTTATTGTATATTATTAACTTTACAAATTATAAAATTACTATTTATTAATATAACATTATACATATCGATGCGTACACACAAACGGTATTTAAAAAATAAATGATTTCATCAAATTTAGATAAATATTTGATTTAATCTAAATTTACAATTTTATATTTATAAATTTGTTCAAAATTTTATTTTTTATATTGTTATTATATTAAAATTATAATATATTATAATAATTATTATTATTAAAATTACACATATTATTTTTTCAATTAAAATGTATTATCTTTATGTTATTTATTAAAAAAAATCATATATAAAATTAATTTATTATAGATGCGTAAACTGAAAAGTTCAACGAAATTATTTTATACTCTGAATAATGCAAATCTAATTAACTGGATAAATTGAATGATCAAATACAAATTTTAAAATATTAAATTCAAATAATACTAAATTAGTTCGGTTGAATTCGATCATTCTTCATTCCTAGTAAATAGTATTAACACAATTTCACACTTTTTACTCAGATAATGATTTTTAAATAAAATAAAAATAGAAAAAAATATTTATTTGAAGAAAAAATAGAAAAACTACATAAGATTTTGTGTTTTTTATTAATCTGTTATCCGTTCTTGTTCTTGAGCTATATTTTCAAACTAGATATGCACTCTTTGAAATGTTTTAAAACATATCATTTTTTTAATATATCGAAATCAATTTTTTTGAATGGTCAATAGATAATTTGAAGTCATTGTATTCAGATGCATGATTTACATCCTCTTCTTGTATTAAAAACCAGGCACAAACTAAAGAAAACAAAGAAAGTATGAAAAAGTAGCAGATGAGAAAAATACACAAGAGATTCTCTTCTGTGCTGTAACTGGTGTTCTTATTAGTTACTATAATAACTTAATATTATATTAATTGCTATAACTCTACCTCTAAAGAAACATATTGAAATGACGGAAAAATAAAAAATCCTAATCATGGCATCTATACAATATAATATGGATAGGACATCCTAGATAACGACCAATCGAGCTGTGACTAGACGCAAACTAATCGGTCATTTATCTAATCGGCAAATATACCGTAAAGATGCATTAGTTTAAACAGCTTGGTAATTAATTAAGTTATTTATATAGTTTGACGAGCATATTATCTTAACTTAGAAAAAAAATTGGAAAAATAAATAAAAAAATATTTTTTAAGTGGACATTTGATCTAGTCCTTAAAAATATTTGTAATTGTAGATTCAATTAAAAAATTCGCAACATAAAATTAAAAAGTTATAACGTGAAAATAATTTAATTAAAAAAATATTTAAAATCAATAACTCGAATCGTAAACATCAATAAGAAAGAAGAATTAAACAAATCTTTTAATAAATATATACAAACTCAAAATGTAATGTTCAGTAAGAAAATAAGGGTTAAATATGTTTTTATCCTTTAACTTTTAATAAATTTTGGAATTAGTCCATTTCGAAATTTTGAACCAATTTATTCCTCATATTTCGAAATATGTGGATTTAGTTCTTTTAATCAAATTTCATTAAGTTTATTTGACATTTCAAACGCGTTTCATAATAATATTTGACTTAGCATTAAAGAAAAAATATGTCAAACAATATAAACAACTCAAATGCAATCCTGAAATACGTACGAAATATCAAATAATTTTTTGGTTGTTGCAGATACAGAAGGAGACAACAGAAGAAACACTTATGCAGTTGTTTTTTTCTTTCTAAAATTAGAAATAAGAAAGAAAACTTATGATAAAATAGAGCAACAATTCTTCTAAAAGTTCCAGATGTATATTTTTTACTAGGTTCTTAATTGATTACATAACATGGATGACATTTTCTTTTTTGTATTATATAATTGATAATTTATTAAAAACATCATATTTTCATCATATATATTATTGAATAGCACTTGTTGTTGATTGCCATTAAAAGAAAATACATTTAAAATACCCCATCCAAAAAAATTACAGTTAAATAATCTTGTGGGTTGCACAGATAAAAAAACTAATAAAAATACAATAGAAGAGTCTTTTTATATTTATATATATTAAAGCATTAATTAAAGAATTAGGTGATAAGTTGATAAGCATTGAATTTTATTTTGAACGGGTGATTAATGATAAGGCTTAAAAGCTTAATTAAAGGATAACGGCTTTCAAACCTTTTGATTTTAATTAGTTTGGCCAATCTACTACTAACCTTTTTCTTTTTAATCATCTTGCGTTGGTGGTGAATTCGAGCTTCTACCTACCACTTTTTCTACACGTGAAAAACATTACTCAGCCTCAAATCTATATTACTTTTGCGAAGGTTTTTAATTTTAACAAGAAAAGGTGAAAATGTTTTTACAGTTATTATAATTGTTCTGAGCTTAAATTTATTGAGACAATATCAAGTGAATATTCCATTCAAGGTATTATATGTTTATGAACATGAAACTCGACTTAAGTTTTATTTTCGAAAGACTTCACAGAATATTAGGAAAGGAAAATTCATTTAAATTATCATTAATTTCGAGCCTTAAATAATGTAAAATTATCAAATGTACCACAACAAATCTCAATTTATGTATAAGAAAAATGAGAAATCTCAACTTTGAAAGAACTTAATATATAAATAAAAGTATTTCTTTATATGTAGCTCATTTGATATTTGTGCATAGTTATATTGACAACTCTGAAGATTGGCCACCGAATATGAGATTTATCTTTTTTTCATTTCAACACTGAATCTATTTAAATATATAAAAAAAAATTGTTAGAAATTTAAGTGAGTTTAAGTCTAATATTGACTAGAAATGAGAAAGTAAAATACTATATAAGGATAAAGACCTATAAACCAATTGTCTTGAGATTTTGGGTTGAGAGTGGTGTCCATGCCTTATGTGTTTGGGCTCAAGTCTCATTGATATTGTTTATCCCTAGTGAATCTCTCTTTATAAAACCTAACAAGTGGTATTGAACCGATGGTTAAAACCAACTAGAAATAAGAAAGTAGAACATTATATAAAAATAAAGATTTATAAATTCATTACCTTAAAATTTTAGGTTAAGAATAATATCAATGTCTTATGTGATTGAACTCAAATCTCATTAATATTTGTTTTCCCAGTAATTTTTTCTTTATAAAACCTAACAATATTGCACCAAAATAATTAAAATGTTTGGCTCGTTACTTTCAAAAAAGTATCAGAAAAATCATCTTTGAACTTTCATCAAATTAATTTAAACGCTGGTAATGATTGCACACATGATTATATTCAACTTTTAACATCCAGAAATCACAATCACTATCTTTAGCTTGACTAACTTTATTTTCTCTTTAGCCGTATCTTGAATGAGAATTTGTTAATGGTTGAAACTTAACAAATCTTTGTTGACTTGGCACTTGCTTTCCAGCTTTAAATTAAGAAGCGTTTATTTTTCTGAAAAGTATTTTGATTAGCCTTAAGTAATGTTCCGATGAGTTAACTTACAGAATCTAAAGCTAATCCAAAGGTTGACTAAAGAAGTTAAATCAACAGAAAGTGGGACATGGATGAAGGTTCGTAGCATGCTTGATCATTAGTAGAGTCTTCCGTGAAGAAGTGCAAAGCTATAACTATAGCTTCGTGTTATGGAAAATTTAGCGTCAATAACATTTTACGAAGATAATTTTAGAAACAGTTATGATGCAGGAATAAAATAATTATAAACGAATAATTTTATATTTAAAAAGAAAAAAATTTAATAAAAAATAATGTGGAATAAATATAAAAAATTTTGGAATTTCAAAATATGATTGTCTATAATTTTACTTGGGAGAGGGGAGAGGATAACGGTGAGCCACGTAGAAAGTGTGGGCGTAATGGATTAATGTGCAGATCCTTTTAACGATCCGAATTATGTCAAGGGCCCCAACATAGAAAAGCAGAGGTATGAAGGTTGATATTGTGCATAAATATTGAGACTTATTAGGGTTTGCTTTCAGCTTTTGAGATATGTGAAGATGGCAATTATTATTAGTTCCTACTATCATTTCACATCACTTTACGTTCGTCACATCAATCTATGGCGGGCTGTTAGCTATCTAATCCTTACATATCAACCATATACCTTCTTTTTTTTCCTCCACTCGCCCACACCATTCATACTGCATCTCACTCAAATTCCCCAATGCTTTGTTCGGGACATGAAAATTCAACACTTCATGCTATGAATTTTTATGATGGAAATGAGAAAGTAATTTCGAGAAGACGAAATGAAGTTGGGGTTAATTAGATTACATAAAATATGGGTCATATCCGATAAAGACTTAAGTGAATGACTTTTCGAATGTATAACATGTAGAACCCTGAAATTGTTCTTACATTAGGTACTAGTGTTCTGATTTCAAGTTTTTTGAATAACATTATTTAGGGTAAATTATTATGTTTTTGAGGTATTATTTGTTTAGAACGAGGTTTTGTCACGGTTTTATTTTTAAAAGATGTTTCAAATGATGAAGGAGAAAAAAATATTTAAACCGTCTTAGGTTTGAACTTTCAAATGAAATGAGACTATTGGATGCGACAAGAAACTAAATTAGTCAATAACTGAGTAGAAACTAATTTAAAAATCAATTTCTTTGGTAACAAAAATCTTGATAGCAAATGTTTATTGACCAATCTCCTTTAATTCCATTTTCATTTTTTTTAATTATCTAGATCGATAATTATTAATTGTTAGTTTTTAGCGGAGAGAATTGAACCCTCCACAGATGGCGGAACATCAATATGACATAGGGGAGCCATGGCTCCCCCAAAAATTTTTAATTTTTAATTTTTAAATATTTTTATGTTTTTTAAAATTATATTATATGTTATTATATTATTTATAATAAATTTAAAACAATTTCTCATCATTTTATTTATATATATTGATTATTCATATATTTCTATTGTTTACAAAATAAAATAAAAATTAATTTGATAGATATTGGTTAAAAAAAATTAGGATTTTGTCCCTAACTATAAGGTTTTTTGTCAATAAGAAAGAAGATGAAAAGGTAAATCTGGATATAGAAATTGGAAACTAAAGAGGTTAAGAATGCATCATCACAATATCTCTCATGAATAATCAAGATTAATATTATATTATAATTTATGTGGGTTAGATTTATGATTTTCTTATTTTCTCATTTAAGTTTTTTCCAAAATAGTATGAACCCTAATTTTGATTTTGGAATTCTTTTATGAAATTGATATGAACCATAATTATATTTCTCCCCAAATTAATATAACCCTAAATAATGAAATTTAGGAATTTTATTAAATTATGAAATCTACGAATTTTGTGTTTTTTGTTACATATGGTAAAATTTGTAAAATTTTATAGATGTATTTTGGACTACGTTACAAATTTCATTGCACATAATTTAGGGATGTCAACAGGGGTAGGGTATGAGTAGTAGCTCCCTCGTACCTTACCCGTACTCATATTCGTCGGCTATCCGTTATGCGAGTGAGTATCTGCATAATTTTTTAATATCCACAGGTACCCACGGGTGTTTCCAAAAAAATAAAAATAAATATTTAACAACATATTTTAATCGTAAATTCAAATAAAATACAATACATAACATTCATAAATTTTAAACAAAGTCTAAATAACCCATTTAAATCGTGTTAAATGACATTTTACAAAGAAATGATTTTTTTTTAAATTAATTGATAAAAAATAACTCATTCAAAATCAATATGTTAATATTTTAATAATGTTTTTTTTTAAATTTAAATTAAAGTATAGCAGGTACGGGTATCCACATGTACAGATACTATGATACCCGTATACAACTGGTTAACATGCGGGTATTGAAAATACATGTACCTATTATCCACGGGTATCTATTTAAAATAAAATATTCATTTCCTACCCGTCGAGGGTATGAATTTTTTTGACATCTCTCTATACATAATGAATAACCTTGAATTGGAAAATCCATCATGTATGAGTTTAATGAATTAGAAAGATCAGGAATCAAAAAGTATATGAATTACTCTATAAAAATAGTTTAAATTGAGAAAATAATTTTTTTTTATTTAATAAAAAATAATTTATATATATATATATATATATATATATATATATATATATAAAATTTGGTATCCCTAAATATTTTGTCCAAGTTCTGCAACTGTCCTCTACAACCTCTCCCCCATTTAAATTCTATCAAATTAACTTTATTTCTCTAAATTGTTAGTAAGAGAAGTCAAATCCATTGCATTCCCATCTCTTCTCACCTTAATATCTCTCTTTATAATCAAAATATAAATTCATTTTTTTAATTAACCGAACATAAAAACACAACCAAAACAATTCATATACAATTAATTCGATCAATTAAATGATGAAATATAAAAATTAACATGTTAAATTTAAATTATACCGTATTTGTCAGGTTGAGTCTGAACTTCAAACCTAATACTTTCTCATTAACAGGCTATATTAAATTTGTAAACAACTAATTTTGATAAATTATATCGTCAAATAATCACATTTAAACATCATTCAAATGATACATCAAACATTTAAAATATTTTAATATTGTAAAAAGATAGAAAAAAAAAACACTATATTCACATCGAAGACAAGACATGGAATTTTTCTTCTTTTGGTTCAAACCATTTGACTATTTACTAACATGCGCGAAAGGTCACATGCAGAAGCTATAAAGTAAAAGAATAATTCTCCTTTTATTTTCTTGACCGAACATCGATTTATATCAACATCTTTTCTATTTAAAAATTATACTGTAATTTTCTATTATATATATATATATATATATATATATATATATTTGTTTGATTATATAACTTTTTAATCAATTTTATGAATATATTTGTTTATAGTAACGAACAATTACCAAAATACTTTGATCATTAATAGAAAATAACATTAAGATGGAAGTTTCCATATATAGTGTTAGATTTTAGATAAACTTTACAACAATAAAACTTTATTACAATAATAAAATTTCATCAAAAATAAAATAATAATATTTGTGATGAAATTTGTTAATTCATCAAGAATTTTGAAAATAAATTCACACAAAAATATTAATTATATTATATAAAAAGACCTTAATTTTAATATGGTTTCTACTTATCAACACACAAAAATGTCATGCTAAATATTAAATTATCCAACACTAAACATAATATTGTTCCGCATAACCATAGACAGTTTGAGTATAACATGAAATTGTCCAACACCAAAGATACTTTCAAACCTTAAATATGTATAAACGTATAAGAACACACAACATTTAATGTATAAGTTAAGTTTCAGGAATACATCCAAAGTCATCGAGTTCTAATAATTTGAAGAGTCTTGTCCAAAATATTATCAAATCGCGTCAGCATATATCATGTCTATTCTATGTGGATGCATGCGCATGACATTCAAATATACCTTAACATATCATTCCGTTCATCATTATTTGTTGCTGATTTATGATTTTTAATGTTGTTTCATATAGTTGCCACTCATACCTCATACCTTTTATAATATCATTACTACACTTGGTTTGAAAAAGAAGGTGAAGGGTATAAGAGTATTTTTCTTATGAAAATTGTACAATTACTTTCTACTATTATTGGGATGGATAATTTGTTTAAAAACTTTAAGTTTTACTCACACCATTATTATTATTCTATTAAAGTGGGTTGGAGTAAACTAGTAATTAGAAGAAACATTATTTCATTTTATTTATTCTTTAAAATTATATTTTCAAACATGCTTTTACATTTATTTATTTTTTTGAAAAAACAAAAGTTAAAATATAGTCTAAAATTTAAATTAATGATATCAAATATATAATAAATTTTTATTTCACATTGCTATTTACTTTTAATATCACTGTGGTTAATATTTATCTTTTTCTCCTCTCCCAACTTCTAATATTATTCTAAGTTGTTCCATAAACTTATCTATCATCCATTTTAAAATATGCATATAGAAGCATGTTTATGAATGAGAGTGGAGGGTGGAAAGGCACGCTTGGTGTCAGAAATTAGAAGGCCAAGGCATGCATGGTGCATAATCTAGTTATAGCAGTGAAGCACACGAGACCTTGAAAAGTGAGAGTAGTGAAAACTAAAACCTGTTTGTGTTTATATATAGACACACCAATGAGAAGGTTAATGCAGAGCATAAGCCATGCCTTTGTGCCCTTGGCATAAGCGACCAAAGTGGACCATATCCCACAGCCTTCTTCACAGTTAGGGGCAGAACATCATGGCGTAGCCTCTTAGTATCCAGGGAGAGCATGCATACCACATTATTCAAAACATTAGTGTCTTCAATTACTTACTCTTATGTTTTTGGTCTGTCTTATTTTCTTCTTCTATTCCAACCATTTCAGATACTTTTCATTCAGACAACATTTCTCTTCTTCGTATGTCATGCTCGTGCTCTTTTCTTCTAATATCATCACACTTTATGATTTAAAAATATGATTTTTTTTTTTGAATCAGTTATAATAAATAAGTTACAGTACTAAGCTGTATCTATACTTCTATATTATTATGTAAAAGAAATTTTAACTTTTAAATAATGTTTTTTAAATTAATTTTACCAATTTTATTTTTAAGTGATTTCTTTTTTTTAATTTAACCGCTTTTTAAATTTAATTATTTTTTAAATTAAAATAACTACTTACAAAAATTATTTTACAAAATAAAATATTTATCTATAATAAAATTATAAATTATAAAATATAATTATATATATTATAAAAAAAGTGATTGGTAGATCACTTCATTTGAATCGGTGAAATAGATTAGACTATAATAGGATATTCAAAAAAAAATTTATGAGGATTTTTAAACTAACATGACATTTATACAAAATGAAAGATGAAAATTATTTAGAAAGTCAAATCGGATAACTTAGTATAGAGAAATTAAGATCTTTTATTTTTTGGTGTAATACTGGGCAACATGCGCCGGATTAAAATTCAAAGTTAGTGAATTTCTTAGATAGTGAACTCCAGTTATGTTTGGGTGTCAGCAGTAAATTTTCGGCCAATATTTTAGAAATGATAAAATTTTGGTTGAATTATTCTTTTGATATATTTTTTCGTTTAAAAGAGTAGTTGATTCTTTGGTGTTTTTGAGTATCAATTTAGTTTCGATATCTTTAAAATTGATGCAATTTGTATTTTTTTTTGTTAAATCTTTTGAAGCGGAGCAATGATTTTTCATCAAAATTGACCATATGATTATATCAATTACACCATCAAAGCAAAACATCCTTATTCACAACTTATATTTTAATGAAAAAACATTGGTTCGATTCAAAAAATTTAACGAAAAAGAACAAAATTGCATATTTTATAAAAAATTGAAACAAAATTGAAAATAAAAAAATTATAAGATCAACTTGATATTTTTGAATGAAAACATAAACAAAAAAAGTGATCCCAAAATTTTTATATAAACGGGTAAAAATATTGTATTTACTTTTTTTATGAAAATTAAAAAATAATAAAATTATAATTATTGTTATTATTATAATAATAAAATTAAACATTAATAATTTTTATATTTTTTCTATAATTAATTTTCATTTATAATGATTAAGTTTAAAAAATAATCAAATAAAAAAATGGTTAAATTACACAAATAATCACTTAAAATATAATATTAATAAAATAATTTTATTTAAAAGATAAAATTGAAAAATAGATGTGAAAAAAAAAACTTTTCCTTATATATAAATATAGATGTATAAAATTTAATTAGAATATTAAATATATTAAAAATATTAATTTTTGAAAAAATGTATTTGAAATTATATAAATATAAAAAAAAAATTGGGAAGGTCATGGCTTCATTTGTCCATATGTAGGTATGCCGTTGGGTGCCATGTTTGATGATGTGTTGATATATTAACGGGTCTTTCGAGAGAGGATAATCGAAAAGAGTTAACACCAATGAGACATGAGCACAACCCACACATATGGGATTGACACCACTTTTAATCCAAAACCTTAAAACGATGAATTGATGGGTCTTCATCCTTATATGATGCTCAACTTTCTCATTTTTACTCAATGTGTGATTTAGACTCACACTTGAATTCCCAACAGATATATCTAGTTAGAGAGAGCCAAATGAGACTTCTCAACAAACGGGATGATATGAAGAAAATATCATATTTAGGGAAGTGAAGAAGTTAACCTTGTGGTACTCCTTGGAGGGCTATGTGATTTTATCACAAGATAGTTATAACCCTTGAGAGGTAATGGTGAGTATGACAAATGTGTGATCTCAGATTATACGCAATACATCGAGTCCTCTGAAGGTCATGTATGGTGTATGATGGTCTATGAAAGAGTCATAAACACCTTTATGATTTTTGGTTTTGAACTATGTATCTTGATGTCTAATTTTATTATGTATGATATTTTATTTTAACTATATTTTATAAATGTTAGTATGATATTAAATTTACTTTACCTTATGAATGAGTGCACAATTATGTCCTCATTTAGCCTTTAATATTGACTTCTTAATTGATTTTTTTGCTTTAAAAGATGGTTTTAATTATAATTTGTTATAATTGGGTTCATTAAGTATGAAAAACATGTTAAAAATTATTTTTTAGTTGCATAAATGTTATTTGAATATTTTGAAGTTTCTTAGTGAAATTGCAACTAACTTGAGCTTATGGTGTAAAAATAATTTGATTAAAACTTCATGATACTTTAAAGATAAATTTAAGAATAACAAATAAACAAACCACAAAAAGGTCAAGTCAATCATTGTACAAAGAAGACAAAAGAAACATAAACAAGTGAAGGAATTTTATTATACCAAGAAAAGAGAACATACAACAAAAAATGACCTTGTGATTTTCTTTATTTTTTTCAGAAAATTTTTTTGATAATTGATAAATTTTTATAATAAAAAATAATTTAAGGGAAAATATATTTTTGAATATTTTATTTAATATTTTTAAATGATAATTTATCCTATTCTTTTGTCCTTTTGTTACGAGGGTGTTATTGACATAAGGAGAAGATGATGTCAAAATTGATAATGCTGTCAAAAGATAATAAATTATCTACACAATTATAAAAATAAATATAGTGAAAGATGTCAAATATTGCTCTGTAGTCAAATTATGTTTTCGCAATGGATAAAGATAGTTTAATCCACTTTTTTTTGACCCACTTTTAACTTATATCTTCAATCATCATTAGATAATTTATTTTGATTCTTTCGAGTGATATGATGTGATGATCTAATAGTGATTAAAGTGGTGAGTTAAAAGTAGATAAAAAAAATAGATTAAAGTATCATTTTTCTTTCGCAATAAGGTGCAATAAGGTGGAAGGATAAAGATTGATATGCACCGATAAATTTTCAAGTTTTAATAAGTATAAGGTTTCAATATTTTTGTTCTCATATTTGAGTGTTTCGTTTAGAAGAGATATGGTTAATAATTAATTTATATAGACTTACCTGAATTTGATTAAATTTTAAAAGAAGCTAATGAATAATTTAACTGCTTAAGTATACGGTGGTTGGAATGTTAAATAATAAAAAATGAAAATTGCTAAATATAAGTAAGTCGAGGACATTATATATAATTTTTAATATGATTGGGAATAACTACCAAGTATAATTGAGATTGATGTTCTATTAAACTATGAAATAGTGTAATTATTATTTGGAATGAATTATAACTTTTCTTTTATGAGGTAAAATGTTAATTTTTTTTTTTCCCTTTTTGCATTTGCATTCTTTGAGATTGGTGTTGAAGCAACAACTTTTATATTTTAAGTGAAAGAAAATTTATGTAACTTTTATAATTATAAAAAGATGTCACTAGTCAAATTGGGTTAGAGGTGCGCACTACACATTGACTGTTTTTTTTTTTATAGATATCTTTTTTCATTACAATCATTTAATATATTTTTTATTATGTAGGTTCTGATTCTATTTTTTTTAAATATTATAGTGTTGTTTAATAATATTTGAATGTTTTTAATAATTAATTTTCTTCTTGATATATAAGTTAATAATTTGATTTTTATTAATATTTTTATAATATTATTTTTTAATTGTGATTTTAGGATTAAAATATTTTTAATAACATTTGAGTGATTTTGATATTTAATTATTTTAATTAACAATTTAATTTGTTTCTTTTTACCTTTATAATATTACCTCCTAATTATGATTAAGGTTTAGTGAAATAAGTTTTGTATTATTATAAATAGGTGGGTCAAATTAATTACTTTAATTTTATTCTAATAAATATATGAAACAATGTCAAGGAAACAAATATTATTAAATAAGTTAATTCACTTGACCCATCAATATATAGGTCAAATCAGAATATGAAATTTTAACTTGTCAAAAAGTAAATTAATTTGTTTTTAACTAAATATGTAATTAATAAGATTTAATGAGATTTGTATTGGATGAAATGAAAATCCTTAAAATAACTAAATTTTTGTATATATAAATATAAAATTTAATAAGATTTGTATTGGATCAAAGGAAAGTCCTTAACATGTATTAGCACTAAATTATATGATTTGTATTTTAAAAAAGTCCTTTTAGATATATATATGTTTTTTTTTTCTACCTACACTCCTTCATAAATTTAATACCACCTTCACTATTCAATGGAGAAAAAGGAGATTAAGTAATTTTTTTCACATAAAAGCATGAGCAATTCCATTATGCCCGCCCAAAATCATATGTCACATTCTTGCAATACAGGTGTAATGAATTCTTTGACCGTTCACTAAAAGAAAATAGAATTTCATGTAACATTTACTTCAAGTAAGGAATCTTATAAAGGCTCATTCTATTTTCACACACACACACTATTTAGGACGTTATGTTATGTTGTTGTCAATTGTTGTCAACAATAGAATTATCCCACTCACGTTCATACCTATTAATTCAATCAATGTAATATTATATTGTTTGAAATAACTCACAAACTTGGGAAATCATAGAAATACATACAAATAAAATAAAATTATAAAGTTAGGTCATTCATCTTTCCAAAACTTCAAACTATACCATATTATTTAAAGAAAATTATTTTAATGTGTTGGTTTTTCTGTAGATATATATACTACTACTACTACTTCATGTCTCTGTATTTAAAAAAAAAAACAATGATAGTTATATAATAAATAATGAATAATTTGTGATGTATTATTAATAGATCGGAGTTGTTTGAAAAATATCAATAAAATTATAAAGAAAAATAACAATAATATATATATATATATATATATATATATATATATATACATAACTATTCTTTTAAATAAATAGTTTTTTGTTTATGCGACATGCTATACATTTAAATTTTTTTAATTTTAGTGCTTTTAGTCTCTTAAAATATTTTATTAATATATATTTCATATTTTGGTATAGGAATAAAAAATTTAATATATTATATTGATGTGTATGTGTTTAACTCCTATTAAAAGAAGAAAAAAGAATGATGAATTTGAGTGTGTTTATAATTAGTATAGGAATTGAGGTTGAGAGTTAATTATTTATATACAACGATTAATTTAAAGACAACATTGTATGAGAGTTACTAAGAAATTATATTTTAAATATAATAATTAAGTTTAATAATATTATTTAAAAAATTATAAGAAATTTAATTTAGCATTATAAAATTGTGTTTTTAAAGTAAGGATTGTTTTCACTTGTATATTATAATTTGATTGTCACCCGCAACAATCTCTCCCTCAGCTATTACCCGTTGCGAATTGAACTCATGACCTTGACTTTGATACCAATTGTTGGATCGAGCGCTTCCCACTTGACCAAAAGCTATAGTTATTAGTCAGGGCGCAACTCTTTCTACTTAAGAGCGTATGAGCCCAAGTGCCATGATTCGATTGTGACTCGGCCCACCTGACCTCCGTCACGGGACAATTGCTGCCACCCACAACAAATACTTAGTGTAAGAGATGCGTTGGCATAATATTGTTATGATTATTATTAATTAAGGTAATCAATTTTATCACTTGGACTTCTGAGTTGAAAAACTCTATAAATAACACTTGTATTCTTGAGGGAAAACACACATTCTCGTATACTCATCATCTCTTGTTAAAAGATCCCAACTCCCTTAATCACTTGAGTGTCAACAAGTCTTTTAACATCTGAGTTATAATTCTGTTATAGAAAAAATATGTCATAAAACTCTCCCTAGATTATATACATGGCCATCCAAAAAATGTTCACGTTTTGCAATCTTTTTTCCATCTCATACGAATGGCCTTTTAATTATCACTAATATTTAAAAAAATGCGATTTTAATTTACATCTTTTAAGATTTTGATGTTTCTATTTCGGAAAGGCTGCAATGTTAACTCCATTATTGTTTTACACAGTTTTAATTAAATATTTTGACATGGTATCTTAAAAGGAATATGTTGTGTTCATAAGTTATTGGACTAAAATTAACGAATGAGAGCGAATGAAAAATTGCACCAAAATTATGAATTTATTTGAAATGAGAAAAAACTAGAATCAATGAAAATAGGAAGGAACTAAAAGGACTTATAAGAAATTAAAATTAAAGTTGAGTGAATTAAAAATATTATAAAACCTCAAAAGGGGTTGCATAAAATTTAAATCCTTTCTTTCCTTGCTGCGGAAGACATTGGTTCACATTGAGGTTACGCGGGGTAACGTTAACAGCGCTAGCTACAAACACAGTATCTAAAATTAGAAGGCTATGTGGTGGTATAGTCCCAAAAGTTTGCAGTGTGCTTTTAAATATTTTCAATAGGGTTTTTTGTCTGAGAAATAAAATATCGAAGTTATTTATATTGGTGTTTTATTGAGAGGAATTAAAAATAAGAAAAAGGAAAAGACGGAATATATTTGTTTAGAAGAAAAACACGAAAGATAGACACAGTGGCAGTATTGTATGTAGGAGAGTTTAAATAAATAAGAGGTACCACATTTCTCCCTCCTCTCACTCTGCACAATCTTTCATTCATTCCACTTCACAACAGAGTATGAGCAGAGAGAGAGAGAGAGAGAGAGAGAGAGAGAGAGCCATTGAAACCAAACGGTGTAGTAATGCAAATGCAAGAATAAACCCTTATTCTCCTTGCATTCCCGACAAAAACTAGGATGAGTTGTAACAGTAGTAGTAACAATAATAGTAGCATTAAGTGCGCAATTCAATTTCGCATTTCGCAATGCCATTTCTGAATATTCCACACCCACGCCCTTTCTGTTTCTTTCGCTTCCCTCATTTTCCCTATTTCAATTAATATTTCAATATTTCACTTCATCTTCTTTCTCTTATGAGGCTTTCCATACTGCAACCTCAGCCGCAGCGCTGTCACCATCCCATAAAGCGGTGGCCTCGCATGGACGCCTCCTTCCACCGCCGCAAGGACAAGGTCGTTGTCATCATGGGCGCCACCGGCTCCGGCAAGTCCCGTCTCTCCATCGACCTCGCCACCCTCTTCCCCGTCTCCGAAATCATCAACTCCGACAAAATGCAAGTCTACCGCGGACTCGACATCACCACCAACAAGATCCCCCTCGCGCAGCGCCGCGACGTCCCCCACCACCTCCTCGGCGACGTCGACCCCTCCCTCCCGGAGTTCTCCCCCGTCGACTTCCGTCGCCGCGCTGCCCACATCATCGACGACATCACCAGCCGGGATTGCCTCCCCATCGTCGTCGGCGGCTCTAACTCCTTCGTCCACGCGCTTCTCGTGGAAAACTTCCAGCCCGACTCCAACGTCTTCCAACACGGCGAGGGGCTTATATCCTCCGAGCTGAGGTACAGGTGTTGCTTCCTCTGGGTCGACATAGCCTTCCCTGTGCTATCGCAATACCTGTGCCACCGAGTCGACGACATGCTCCAATCGGGGATGGTCGACGAGTTGGCTCAGTTCTTCGACCCTGAGGCTTCCCGTCGAACCGGGTCCGGTCTCAGAAAAGCCATTGGGGTTCCCGAGTTCGACCGCTTTTTTAATATGTACCCACCCTGGGCCGGCCCCGCGGGCCCGGGCGAGGATCCTCTGCGGAAGCGTGCGTACGAGGAAGCGGTGCGGGCGATCAAGGATAACACGTGCGAGTTGGCGGAGCGTCAGATGGAGAAGATCGAACGGTTGAAGCGCGCCGGGTGGGACCTACGGAGGATCGACGCTACGGAAGCGTTTCGAGTGGTGCTGACGTCAGGGTCCAACAATGGGTCCGATGTATGGGAGAGACAGGTGTTGGAACCAAGCGTGAAGATTGTGAAACGCTTCTTGATGGAGTAGGTCTTCCAGCTAAATCCAGCTACTACTCCTACTCTCTTTTTTTTATTTTTTTCATTTTTTTTTTCTCTTTTTCTATCTGTTTATTTAACCCTAAAAAATGGAGGAGGAAAAATTGGGGGAACGGAAAATGTACAAAACAAAAATGGGAATGGGAGTTGCGAATTGTGCTGTGGGAGGAATGATTATGAATGGGTTTTGGTTTCGGAGTTGCGGAGGATTGTTGGGTGTTAAGGTTTGGCACGTGCGAATCCACAAATTTTCTCGAGGCTGATTTGGCTGTAAAAAAAAATGGAAAGTAGTATAGCAGATGTTGAGAAAAATTTTGTTAGCAGTAGGGTTTTATTTTTTGTTTTTATGAATAATAATTACTATTATTTATTGAAATTGGAAGCGGAATTGTGAATGGCATTGTCGAACAGGTTGATATATATGTGTGTCTGAGTGGCATGAATGACATGATGAGAAAATCACGTAAGAAAAGTTTGGAACGGCAAGGAAATAGGAACCAGGCACTCTCATCCATGTTTATATTTATAGAGATAAGAGATGAGAAGAATAGAAAGAGTGTGGAAAATGGAATGAGACCAAATTCTTTCCCTCTTTTGAATTAACTAAAAGACAACCATTCACTTTTTTTTTCTCCCTTTCTCTCTCTCCTCCTTTCTTTTGTGTGTTTTGGCTCTGAAGAGGAACGGGATGAGCACTCCGGATTCTGAATTTGTCTTGGCTGCCTTCACAACACAACACATTCCTTCTGCTTTCTGCTCGCTTCGCATCAACATTTGTCATTTTGTTGAATCAAATCTTAATTCTATTCATTCTGTCTCCACTCAACGCATTTATGTCACCCACTCACCAAATCTATGCATCAAACGGAACACATTCTCCATTCTGTTTCCTTCCAGATACGCCTCCTCTTTCTCTGCTTAATTCACGTCAGCTTTAACTTCAACACAACACCACTCACCATCAACTTTTTTTAATCATAATAAACCCAACCACCTTCGCAATATTTAATTTCCTCATCCCATTCACTCATCTTATTCCACTTTCATGGTTTAATATTAATCTACCATTTTAATTGGTTGTATTTGTAAATTTTCAATATACGTAAAAGTTCCGTCTTCAACTCTTTGTTTTGACTTCCATGCCTTTTTTTAATAGCGGAGGAATAATCTTACTTATTCTTTAGTTACAACCATTCAGAATCCTAATAAACTAATCCTATATACGCTACTCCTTTTTAGTTTCAAGCATTCGGAATCCTAATAAACTAATCCTGGATACCCCCAACTCTTGTATACTCTACTGAAAGAAAGATCTAGACCATTTGTCTAATATCTCTTCCTCATAACAAATCTAATATTTTCTAAATAAGACCAGTCAAGATTGTTTTAAAGTTCAATGATTCGCTTAAAGTTAACATTATTTGAATAATCAAATAAGATACAAAAATCTGAATTTTTTTTTTTATAATGCTAAAAATTAAAATACAACATAAATCTACACGTTTTTTAAATTTTATAAAAATGTTATCGATTTTATAAGTAAACGTAATTTAGTACATACTTGTTTAAATAATATGTCCTCGCGTTAATTATGAATGTAACCAAAATAATATGTTAAAATATTTTAGATACTCGTTTAAAGATCCAGATAATCTTTTCTTTTTCTTGGACTTCCTATCGTTTATTCTTTGTCTAGTGTCATTGTGCCCCACTCATTTCAACTTAATAACGACACGATACACAGCACAGCACAGCGTATATATGAATATATGAATTAAATTAAACCCAACGTTTTATATAACAAAACAAAGATAAATTACATTGAAGATGTTCCGATCATAGTTTATTTTTTTCTACCATGGATTTAAGCAAAATTAAACACCTCTTGTTCAAATATTTAACCTTATGTTTAAAAAATTTATTCATGTTAACTTGATATTCATATTTGGTTGTTAATAGATGGGTAATGAAAATATCCATTTAAAATGACATTTATATACTCACGAAGCATACATATTCTAGCATTATATTATACAGGTATTGTATGCATTTCTCATCTTTGACCATCGAATTTAGAGCACTTAATTTCTTAGAGTACGTTTGGGAAGCATTTCATTCCAATTGAGTGCAATGATACAACACTCTGGTTCTCTTGAAAAATGTAAAAAACCCATTTTAAAAATTCTATGACGAAAATCCGAACGGACTCTTAATGATTAGAGTAAGTGTGAAAGAGAAGAATTATTGAAGAGAACAAGTCTCAATGGCTCTTTGTTATAAAAAAGAAGAAGAAGAATTGTAGAAATTACAGTGTGATGAAAGATAAAAGTGGAAGCTTTAAATGCAGATTGGTAAGGAAATGCATTATTCTTATGTGATGTAGTAGACGAGAAAGAAATGAATTTAACAGCATTAATGGTGTATGGAAGGAAAAGTATGAGCATAAGGGAGTGAGTGATTAGTTGATGTTCTACAATCCAAGTATATGTGCTGACCTTCTCTTCACGTTGTCCTTTTTTGTGATACTGTCCTTGAAATTGTTTTCCTTCAGAGCTACTGAGGAACAGACTAGGCATAGGTAGTGTTATCAGAGGTTAATTTTAGGTGGTAAGGGCCAAATTGTTAGGGTCAGCAGTTGAGAATTTTCTGAAAACAGGTGTAGGGAATTAAATTGGGCATAATGTACAAGTCGAAAGAATGAGACAAATGGTGGTATCATCTTCTCCTTGGTCACGTCCCTCCCCCGAGAACTCCGAACTTCATGTACTTTGTCACTGTGGGGGGGCCAAGTTCTATGCTCTTTCGGTCCTCCTCCTAAACCAATATCTGTCCAAGGGGACCCCTGCATGTTAAGGAGAAAACGTTCCTTTCTCTTAGGTTATCACTTCCATTTTTGAGGAATACTATACCAACATAGGATGGACCCCCCCGACCATTCTCTTCTTTTGCTCATCTATCTCTTTCTAATTTTACCCATCATAAATTTCTCTCACCAAACACTCAAATGCATTTAAGGAAACCAAATTAACAATGTCTCATAATAACCCCAAACAACGTAAATCATTTAACAACCAAATTCATATGCCATGTGAAAAACAATAAGGATGCTCACACGTCTCTAAGTACCATTGCTTAATTTTCTTGCATCATCATTGTTTTGTGTTAGTCAGACAACAACAACGCTTTGGAATTCGCTCAAATTATTCAATGCTCGTACGTTATTAAAATAATAATATAACTCAGAAACCCCAGAGTTTCAGAAGTGCCAACTTAGAAACCATGAATTCTGAAGAGCAACCAGGCAAATTCATATTCCAGGCTTGTCACTAGTTGCTATTACTAAACACAAAGTTGCCTAGAGCATGCATATGTTTCTCTTGTTCTTCGGTCCAACTAGGTAGTGTGGCTGTATTTCATGATTACATGTTCTTTAGTGTTAAGAATAGCTCCTAGGCTGCATAATTGTTTAACGCGTCCTAGAAGAGCACAAATTGGCTGACATGGATCACAGGTGGAACCACATACATAAAGTAGCGTAGTTAGCTGTATAAAGAGGGTATTATGTCAAGTCATTAGTATAATGTGATAGTTAGCAAAAGTGGGATGAAGACAAAGCAGAAGCTTTTATGTGGTGCACTAAATTTAAAATAGGTTTAATATATTGCTGCCAGATTAATGGTTTATCAGGTTATACTACAGCTTGTAATCTCAGATCGAACAAAATAATAGAAATGTCCAAATTGATTGGTGCATGTGCAATGCGCACGAAGAAGCATGGAAACACAACACACTACTTCCCTTCGGAACCAAGGTTAAGGAAAATAATGCCATGTAATGAAACAAAAGGGACAGGTAAGGAAATTATAAAATGTGAAAAACAATTTTGGCATTATATATAGCTTTTTTCACCACATTTTGCCCATAGGAATTGAGAACTTCATCTAGTTCCCTCCAAAATCTTAAATAAACATTTACATCTATAATTAAAATTGTATTTGACGTCTTGGTGAATGGCATTTCAAGGAATTGAAGAATAAGTAGTTGTCATATTCTGTAAGCTATACTTTCTTCTAGTTGTGGACCAATAAAAAAACACACACACACACACGTATATTTATATAGTTTGGGTATACGTTCTAAAAATGGCGCGGATGAGTATGAGTGGTTAAGATTTTGCAGTGACATGTGAGAATGTTTTATAAATTTGAAAAATGATTAACGAGTGGCCACTACTTGGTCGAATAGATTATATTAAGGAGAAAAAGTAATATTATTTTTGTTGGTATCTCCTGAAGTAAACATGTTGAGAAGAAGCCTTTCCGTTATTGAGGAGTTTAATTTTATTATGCAACTTATTATATAGTAGTATTTGGTTGCAAATTGGTACAAGTCTACAAGGAAATGCAGCGCAAGTTGAAGTATTTTACAGATCACTCAATTAAGGCAGGAAAGCAGACGATGCAGCAGGAATGTTGCAGTCTCTGAATGGCTGGCCACATATTGGGATGAGCTACCACTTAGCTGTTCTCTATCTCCACTTTGTAGAACATAACACTTCCAAAATTAATATATAAATCAATTATAACATAAATAGAATAAATAAAACCTTCCCCTCAAGTCAACAACATACTATCGAATATGATAATGTGTGCATAATGTAGTAAAGATTGGAGTGCATTACTTACGGATTGAGTTTGAAATGAGAAATAGAGTGACAGAATAAAACTGATAAGTTGATCCATTAAGATGAAGTTTTGTTTGAAAAGATTAAAAATTAGGTAATGGGATTTAAAGGGAAGAGAGGGAGTTGGGTAAAGGTGGAATGATTGATTAGAAGGAGAAAAGTGAGGTATTTGATCGATGTGCAGTAGTCGTCCAAGTAGAAGAAATAATGTGGGTGTCAGTTATGGTTGGAAGTGAACATGCTGGTTTTAATGAAGCTGTCCTTCTAAGAATGTTAGTTCAGGAATTAAGTAAGGATAAAGAAACAATAAATCAGTGACAGAAAGGGGAATGATAAAAAGTGGGATGGGAGATCCAAGAGGAAGGGTGAAAGACAAAAACTTGAATTGAAGGGCAGAGAGAGAGAGAGAGTGGGTGGAAAACTCAGGTCTCTGGGGCATATGAAGAAACAAATGTACCAAAGATGAATAAAAAAAATGGTGAGTGGGGGGAACACATGATGGGTGTGTAGCAGAGTCCAAGAGCGAGGAACCAACACAGGGTTTGTGGTGGTGTGTGAGGGAGGAGGACTCGAGAGACAGTGCGCGTGCGGTTATTTTTTTTGCGCATGATCCTATGACTCTGCCTAAGCCTAGTATTATTTTATTACAAAACTCATAGGGCATGGGTCTGGAGCATCAGTACACCACATTACTGCTGGGTCAATGTTCATCAAATGGCGTGTGTCACCCTTTTACTTCCCAATCACAATCACAACCACAACAATCTTATGTGGGGTTTCCAATTTTGCATGCTCTTCCATGTCACTCACCCACTACTACAATTCACTAAACAAATCACTAAAAACCCTTTCTTTTTATTTCTTCTCTTGCTCTTCAAAAAATAACCTCTTTTACCATTTCAACTTTAACCTTTCACTCCTACATTCTTCATGCACCGCTGCTACTTCTATAACTTATAACTAATATCAACTTCCTACTTACTCGCTACATTCCTTCTCTTTCTCCAGGGAACAAATATTTATGTACAAACTTCTCTACCCTTCCCCATATCAACATGTGTTATCTCTTTTTTCTTTCACAATACTTTTTTATTCTCAAAATTTTATTGGTGTATCTGGTATAATTTTTAGATATTTATATGAAGGTTAACACGCTTATTGTATATATCAACTTAAATGAACACCAATAATGAAAAACAATCACGTCTCTTAATTAAAATTATTGAACTTTTATTCCTAATTCTCATTACCAGAAAACTCAACTTGCAAAGAAGTTTTCATTTATCGATACAAGAAATTTTTTTGAATAATTAATAGTTTTAGTGACAAAAAATAATTAATTATTATAATGACTAATTTAAATATTAATTTATAAATTAAAAATTATAAGTAACTAAAATAATTTAAAAATATTATAATAAGTAATTAAAATATTTTTTTATTATAAATTAATTTCTAAATTGATTACTAATATTAACTATTAAATTTATTTTATCAAAATAATTCTTTTTTAAATTTGTTTCTATTTAACAAAGTGATTTCAAAATATATTTTTATCACTTCTTATAGTCAATGACAGAACTTCTATTCTGTGTAACATAGGGAGCTACGGTTCCCCAAGTTTTTTTCATTTAATTATATATATATATATATATATATATATATATATATATATATATATATTTTCTGTATGGCATTCTGTGGTTTGTTTTGGATGGTTCTTCACTTAATATTGAGTTTCAGAAAAAAGATGATTGATTGTTTCAAGCTGAAAGTTGAAGATTTTGTTATTGTTGCTTTCAATTGCTGTTAGCTTATTTCAGAATAAGTTTCTTTTATGGTAAATAAATATTTAATAATGCAGTGTATTTAGTGTTAAGTTTTTATTGCTAGAATAAAGTTTATATTTACTTTACCGACAAGCCTTACTAGTCACAGGGACTTTAATTGTTTTTTAATATTTATACAAATAAATATATATTTTAAAATAATTTTTAAAAATTTAATATATTTAATATTTTTTATGCTTCTAAAAGTTTTCATACATATATATATCTCGATATAAAAAGGGAATTCATCTTTCTATGTCTAAATTTATTTTTTAAATTTACTTTTCAAATAATATTTTTAAAATTAAAATAATTATTTTATTAATTAATATTACCTTTTTAAGTGGCGATTTATTTAAATTTAACTAGTTTTTTCTATTTGACAAACTTTTTAAACTTTATCACTTTTTAAATAAAAACAAATATCTATAAAATAAATAAAAATTAATTGTAATAAAAATAATATATATTTAATTTAATTATAATAACAATAATAATATTAATTTTTGTTATCATAAAAAAAGTTAATATACATGTGTGTAGTGTAATGCATGTGTTTTCATTAATTTATATTCAAATTTTGACACTCCAACATATAGATCGCCGTTTATAGTGTATTCATTATGTACAAACGAGAGATTGTCTGACTTATGACTAATGCTTTAGGTAATAAAAAAAAAATACTCATTACATTACATAGTTGTTCGTAGTCAAATTACAGTGTAAAATCATTTTCAATTTATAAAATCATATCTATTGAATTTAAAGTTGTTTAAAGTCAAGTAAAGCTGTTTAATAAGATTTATCATGAGAATATACATTGTGATAACTGCTGCTTTCTGGAAAAAAAGATATTCTGAATGCATGAAGTGTATAATTTTTTTCATAGTTGTATCTCTTATGGATTATGGTTCATATGAATTATTTATTTATAGTTAAGTATTTTGTGAAGTCTGATAAATTCATACTCCTACACATATAAAACATTTGACATTATTTTAAGTCTAAAACTTTAAGGTAATGGTGTTATGGGTTTTTATTCTTATATAGTGTTTAACTTTGTCTATTATATCCAATGTGGAATTTTGACTCACATTTGGCCTATTCCCAACAATTTTCCCTCAAGGGTGAATTTTTTTTTTTTCATATGATATATTTTTCTTCAGGTGTATGAGTGACTCTTTTGTTATGGTTATGCGATCAGTCACTTCGATGATCCAATTTTGTTATGGTTATGGTTATGCGGTCAGTCACTCCGAACCATCGACTCTGATACAACTGTTGGGTTTATACTTTACGTCATATGGTTATAGATAAAGTCATTGAAAAATTGTGGTTCCATATGATTATGATATTAGTCTTACACATATAAGACCTTTGACACCACTTTAACTCCAAAACCTTAAGGCAATTAGGGATGACAATAGGGCCAGCCCGACCCGTTTAGGTCCGGCCCGCACAACGCAGACTGGCTCGTCCTGTCCCGCACACTTTATGCGGGCTGCAAACACTGACCCGCCCCGCATATTCTTTGGCTCGCGGGCCCGCTGACTGGCCCGATTTTTTTAAAATTTTAATTTTTTTTTTAATTTTTATGATAAAACTTTCAATGTTTAAAAATTGGGAAACTTTAAGAAGTTCACAAAATTAAGTAAAAAATTTGGGAAATTAGATGATAAATTGATAATTCAACATTTTCATCACATTCATACTATGACATACACACACAATGTATTCTTTAAATTTTAGCATATTAAAAAATACATAATACTTGTCTTTTCCAGTTATACAAGAATTTGAAACATTAATGCAAGAGTTCATAAAAAAAAGTAATTAATATACACAAGTGAAAGTTTTTTTTTTTTAATTTTATGCGGGCTCGCGGGCGGCGGGTCGCGGGCATATGTGGGTCGGGCCATTGTGGGCCTGCAGGCTCACTACCCTGGGCCGCCCCGCGTTTTTTTCGCAGGCCTGCGGGTCGACGCGACAAGAGTCCATAAAAAAAGTAATTAATATACACAAGTGCAAGTGTTTTTTTTTTAAATTTTATGCGGGTTCGCGGGTGGCGTGCTGCGGGCATATGGAGTCCCTAATTGCCACCCTAAAGACAATAGTGTTATGGACATTTATTCTTATATAGTGTTTAACTTTGTCTATTTTATCTAATATAAAACTTTGACTCATACTTGGACTATATACAAATTATTCATCATTGTATATACAAACTTATTATCCATAAAAAATTATATACAATGTTTGAATGTGAAGAAACAATTTAACTTAAATTGTCAAAATCACTTTTGTTGTGCTGTTATTGTTATTTAATTAATTTAGTTCATTTAAAAGGTTACATGGTTCAAAATCACTTAGGATCTCTAAAGTATATAATTAATTTCACGAGGAATAAGGCAACTCATTAAATCTTCTAATTAGGGTGAAATTTTGCACGTCACTTTTAAAAATATCATAATAGATTTAAAAAATTACAGAAAAATATAATAAATAATACTTAATATGCGTATTTATATTTTGTTGGAAATTACTTTTGTAATTATGAATATTATTATGATTAATGATAATGAATAATGCTACAATTAATACTTGCATTATAATAAAGTTATATACCAAAAGTTAAAGATTTCTTTTTCTTTTTCTTTTGAAAAATGTAAAGAGCATGCAATGAATTTGGCTTCTAAGTATTACAGTTGAAATATAATACATCTATAACTAGGTTTCTTTTATAATGCATGTTAATATTTATTTAATATTAAATATATTTTTAATTCTCAAATCTAGACGTGAAATTAAAATGTGTTTCTATTCTAAAATATGTTATATTATGGTATCTAAATTTAAAAAGTAAATAAATGATATAACCATTTTAACCATTTTTTTTTTACTTGTTAAACTGTCTATTTTCTTATTTTATGTTTTAGATGTATGGTATTTGTTATTTCCTTATTACTCATTTTGGTGGCGGTAGCCTCATATTTTTGTTTTTTTTTAAATATTTAATATTTTAATATCAATTTTCAAATATTCAATATTTGTGTTTTTTAACACTATTACTTTGTAATTATTTCGTAAATGTATGGATAAATTGAAATTTTAAAAGCAATATCATATTCTACAGGTACCATTCTAGAGACTAAATTAATACAGAGTTTATTATCTTTCAGTTTAAATAATCTATGTCTTCTTCGATTCTATATCGGTGATTTAACTTGTAACTTTAAAAAGACGATTTAAAACTGAGAAACCAAGTTAGATTAATTTATTCAGTTGTCGTGTTATTTTATTATTTATATTTTATAATTATATAATTTTATATTTTAATAATTTTAATATTTTAATTCAAAATTATATAATTATAAAATTATGATATATCTTTTTATTTTTAATTCAAATTATAAAACCATAATTTTATAATTATATAATTTTGAATTAAAATTATAAAATTATGAAACTTAAAAAATTTAAAATAATTAAATAATTAAATGATTTGTAGAAACAATTCTACAAGGTGACATAGTAGTAAGATAATGATTATGTTAACTTCCTAACATACATATCATTCAATTAACAAAAAGATGTTGAAGTGAAAACTCAATTAAATAAATTAAAATACTTAATATACCACAAGAAATTTATCGTAGAATCAATCAAAATTTTGTAAATTAATGAAACACTTCAAACATACTTAGGTTTTATTATTTGTATCTATATTATTTATTGGAGTGCCAATGTCAGATATCGTAGGTGGAAATACAATTGTATTTTTTTCACTCGGTATTAATTGAATGACGAAAGTATAATAATCAAAAGGCTCACTTTAAATAATATTAGTTTAACTAATTTTTTTTAGTTATAACTTAAGTATATAAGTATCAGTACCTATATATTAGTACTAAATTGTATTATATGGTAAAAGAAATTTTTAATATATACTTTTTATTTTGTGAGCTTATTATAATGGATTATTTCTTTCTAAAATTGTTATCTATAATATATATGATCATTCAATAAAGTTAATTTAATTTTTTATTTAAATTGCAGGATTTGAAGGTTGAAAAATACAAATGCTGAAAACATTTATCTTTTGTCATATTTGTTTATAAATATAATGATTGA
>Ga0214542_1001460_pt1 | contig 48373 bp, 26 predicted proteins | sample CNSS1metaG_FD_160096 | JGI IMG/M metagenome (GOLD analysis project Ga0214542, IMG submission 160096) | Root nodule microbial communities from cowpea collected in UCLA plant growth center, Los Angeles, California, USA - CNSS1 | ecosystem: Host-associated > Plants > Roots > Nodule | place: USA... | reverse complement strand
GAACAAGAAGACTGCCCCCTTGACATCATTCACGAACAACATCCACCAAATGAAGAAGAACTCCCAAACAAAGAAGATGAATCGTGAAATTAGGGTTCACCAATTCTCCCTCAATATAATTCATTGCCACCTCATCACAGTACATTCATGCTCAGATATTAAAAAACCTGCCACGTTTCTGTTCCAAAGTGACACAGGTGCACTGTTCTGACACCGTTTAACCAAAGATAACGGAAGGGACCAAATTAAACTGTTTTAAAAAACTGGAGGACTAAATTGAACCTCAACAAAATTAGGGGACCAAAATGAATCCGACATCATAATTAGAGGACCAAAAGATGAATTAAGCCTAAATTAAAGTAACATCATTTATTACACTTCAATTGAAAAAAAACACACGCGCGCGTATATATATATATATATATATATATATATATATATATATATATATATATATTTAAATACTTTTTTAGTCCTCATTTTCGTAGTGTTTGTTGCGGATGGTCCTCATTTTGATAGAATGTTTAAAATAGTCCTTATTTTTTACCGAATGTTTAAAATGATCTTTATTTTTGCAATTCGTGTTTTATTTGGTCCTTTTTGTAATGCCGTTTAAATTATTAACGGAGCATTGTACAGGTGGCACCAGTTTGTATTAGGGTGTGTTACGTATACTGTACAGATGTGGTAATTAGATATTTGGGGATAAATAAGTGAGCTAGGGTTTTGGTAAGGAATGTTTGGGCAATTGATGAGTTTTAGTAATCTTGTTCCTCTATTCCCAATTGATGATGATGCTGCAATCCTCTTCTTCCTGCAATCCTATAGGTATGTGAAGGTCCAAATCTTCTTCTTTTACCTCTGGTTATAATCGTTAGAGGCAACCATGTTGTATCACTTCATGCACTGTTGGTCTTTCAACTAAAAATGGATTAACCCCGATTTGTAGCTGCGGAGAAATGACAGCTTTGAGGAGGGCAAGAACTCCAAAGAATATTGCTAGAAAATTTTGGGTACAATCTGTTTTTATTTTTGTGTTAATAATAAATTGGTTTTAATTTTTGATTTATTGATTTACAAAGTGGTGGTTCCAATAATGTGGGTTGCAACTTCAAATGGTGGTGTTGATGAAAAGGATGTCATCATCATGACACAAACAAGACAGATTAATGATTTGGAAAAGTCATTGGAGGTTGCTGAGAAGAAGCTGTAATTAGTAATAGGGTTCACTTGTGCTGCTATTGTATTATTTGTACAGTTAGTGTGTGTAATCTTTTAAGTCCGAAATGTTTTGTACTATTGTTAAATGAAGAAATGAATTAGTTTGATTATGTTGATATTAGTCCCAACATGTTCAAAATGACATCTATATCTTAACATTGAAGTAAGTGATATTGATCTAAGTTTGGGATTAATTAAATTGATCTAAGCTTGGAAGAAGTTAAATTCATAACATTAATTCATCATCATCAAAATGCACTACATCAATGTTTGGCAAAAGTGAAATTGAACGAAGTTTAAGGAAAGTCAAAATGCAAGTACATCAATGATGAATTCTACATCAAAAATTCCAAAAAATAACTAAGACGTTTGTAGCTGCTATCATGGTCTCCTCCTAATATGTAATTTCATCCTAAACTGCTGAAATGGTTATTCTGGTGTTGGTAGTGGTGTTGCTTGACTCTCCACTTGTACAGTAACACACTCTAATACAAACTGTGCCACCTGTACAATCATTTGTTAATGATTTAAACGACGTTATAGAAAATGATCAAATAAAACACAAATTGCGAAAATGAGGACCATTTTAAACATTCGGTAAAAATATGATCATTTTAAACATTCTGTCAAAATGAGGACCACCTGCAACAAACACTACGTAAATGAGGACCACAAAGGTATTTAAACATATATATATATATATATATATATATATATATATATATAATTTTTATTTTTTTTTTGTGATTGGACTTTGTTGCCTCAAAACCAAGTAAAGAACTTTCAAAAATCTATTTGTTGTCTTGGCCGCAAGTTTGGGAGAAACAATGGAGGATTCCACAAGTGGTGGGCATCACAACGAAAGAAAAAGAAGCAGTGACAGCAATGCTTTCGCCAAGTTTCTTCCTTTTTCTCCACCATTGGAAGACGACCCTGAATCACACGAAGCTAAATTTGGTGGTCACCATGACCATGGCCACAAGAGATTCAAACCAAATTCTCAAGCTCCTTTGTTGGAAACCACCACCCCCAATTTAACCCCTTCTTCTCATCTTCCCAAACAAAACATTGACACAAAGGAAACATTGGACTTTTCCTCTCCATCAACTTCCATTAGGCATTCAACTAGTACTGGACCATCACCACAATCCATTGGTAGCAAGTCATCATTCATTGAGTACGTGGAGAATGCTGGTAAAATTTGCAGAACAGTCTCAGATAGTGAGTTCTAAACCTTTTTTTTTTTGTCTATATGTGAAACATTAATATATACCATTTAAAACCATTTACACCCAATTTTTCTCTTTACATAAAATATTTTAGATACATCTGATGTTGTTTCTAAATCAAAATTATAGTTTTATCTGGGTAGTAAGTAAGTGTTAACCTAAATTCTTGGAGTTATAGAGGTAAAACACTACTTTTAATTGAAAGACAGTACCAAAAAATACCTCTAAAGTCGATTTAGTGGTGGTGAGTTTGAGTAATTTGTATGAAGTTCAAAGTTAAGAGAAACCTTTTACATAGGAATACCAAAAACACCTTAGGAAATTTAACTGAGTTTTGTGTTAATAGATATTGCATACCACCACTCCACCATTAACTTGTGCTTGCATTTGCTGTGTAGGTTGCAACTGGAAAGAAGATCAGAATCAGAGTGAGCTAGAATCAGTGATGTCTATGGTAGCTGAGGAACTGTCAAGGAGGCCTAGAACCGGAGGCATATACAAAGCAATTGCGAGTCAACGCGAGTGCACTATGAAACGTTTGAAAGATTTGTCAAACAAAGAGGCTACAATAGATGTTGGACTTGAGATGGGTGATGCAGCACATCTTTTGAAGCTCATGAGCTTCTCTAGCAGTGAGATCGAGATGGCAGGGCAAAAGGGTCGCAAAGGAGCTATGTTGTTGATTCAAGCAGAGATCCTTCGTAAGAAGGGACAGGAACTCATTGCTGAATGCCAGAACTTGCTCCAAGATGCATTGTAACTTTATTCATTTGGAGGCTATTAAGGTTCAACTTGTGGCTGTTGGGAAGATTACAAGTTCAGATCTTTCAAACGTTTTCTGCTATATGTCTACTGGATATTGAAGACTTTCTCACTTAAGGCATGTTTATTGACATACTTTAATATTATAAGAAACACAGTGTTACAATAATATGTGATCAATTTGAGCAAAATTTAAAGGGTTTAAAATATACTGAGGAAAAGGGTGTATAGATACTTGAATTTGCTCCAATAATTGAAACTCAACTCAGTACCACGTCACAAAAATAGCAACAGTGAGTGTGAAAGCTGATATGAAAGAATTGCTCAGTCTACTGCATTACTGTACTAGCCAATGTGGCCAACAAAGTATTGTCGTTGAAACTTTTGATGACACTATCTTTAGCTTATCTTTATGCATGTGCTACCCAACAACTGCTACTGCACTAACACTGTTTGCAAGAAATCTAGATCAGTATTTGTATATGTATTGTCTATTAAAACAATTTCTTAGTTGGTATATGCACACTAATTCATTTGTTTTCTTCCTGCCTATTTTCTTCTCTAGTCTTGACCTTGGTAGGGATAACAGGAGTTCCTCACGTGGTTGAAGATTAATGTGGTTCACTATCACTGTGGAGTACGAATAAGTCTAAGAATGTGAAAATATTCAACCGACTTTAACAGAATCACTTTATAAAAGTGGTTTGATTAATCAAACCTGTCCATTTTTATAAGATGATTTGCAAAACAAAATCATATATAAGTTAGAAATAGATAGTAAAACATAGCCAAATAAAAATAGAGATGTTTTTTTGCATTAACTAAGATAATTACAGTAATTTTCTTATTTACAACAATTATCTACTAACGAGTCATTTAATCCTGGTTTTACATGAAATAAATTTAACCATCCCTACGTATATAATTGTAAATATATGTTAAAGGTTTTCTGTCTAATGCGAGGTATAGGATATAATTCACTCTCTTTTTTAATATAACAGCCATAACATAAACGGTATAAATAAACATCATATATGCCAATATATTGTGCCCATATTTGAAAGATATACATGCAAAAAAATCAATCGGCCTGTTGTAAGAGTATATTTCTTTTGTTGAAAGTTTGACATGTTTGCATCATAATGAAATGTATGTCAACCATATGAATCATGGACTCATGGTTATACTCATACTTATAAAATTTACTCAACCACGGGATGAATAGTAGGTCTGCATAATGGTAAGAGCAAGCAGCACTGCAGCTACCAAAATTCCTATCAGTTTCCACACATTTGGTATATGATCCCTGATCAAGATTTTATAGCTGCGTTTGCAAGAGTATCTGATGCATTCCACACAAAGGTTGCAACAATGCCATATCAGTATAGGGAACTTTCTCAAATGATTCACTGCTGAGTAAGCATTCAAGTCCTCACAAAGTTTACTGTAACTAGAGTCCATCTGGTCCACCCCCTTAGTGATTGTGCCAAACAAAGTGAGCAAGTCTCTGTTGCTGATCTTAATATCTTTGACCAAAACACCACTGTCCACAAGCAGCTCAACATCTTGCAAGGAACACATCAACCCTTTAAGAAACAATGCATAAGAAGTGAATTGCCTGTTGATGCCAATTCTGCTTTGCTCCCATGCAATGAAATTCCTCAGATATACCTCAGTTGTTTCAACTATGTGAAGTGGAGGGATTTCAAGCACCCCTTTGGCAAATGTTATGTCAAAGCCAAACCAGTGAACCAGTTTGCTGTGCCTCTCTACTTTCTTAATTGATACACCAGCAGCTCTAAGCCTTGTGGCGCAACGCTTTAGCTCTTGCTGAGCTTTTTTCACCTTTTGCCCCTCATCAACAATGGAAGACAAGTGCATGAGATGAAGAAAGTGTGCCACACTAGGAGAGCGGATCAAAGGGTAGTTGAAGAGAGACAGTGTGAGATCAGCAACAAGATGATCAGCTTCACTTGTGAAGACCTCTGGAAAAAGTACCCTTGCCAATGTCTTGAGAACAAAAAAAGGCATTTGGTTCTCTAGAAGAGTGAAATCAGTGAGAATAGATATGAACACTTCTTTGTGTCCTAGTATTGGATCTGAAGAAGAACCATTATGGTTTTCTTCTTTTGGAATTTGAGGTACCATGTTTGGTGGTGCACATCTAAGGAGAAGTTCTAACAAGAAGGAGCCATCAAGTAACATTATTTTGGCTAGCTCGTGGGGTTCATATTTGATGTTACCTCCATAGCTTGCACGAACTGCATCGTCCAAGCCAAGAATGACTGTGCCGCACTCATCCAAGGTTGAAACTGGGTTTTGAGTTCTATGAAGAAGAGCCAGCATGTAACGCCATTTGTGCTCTTCCATGGCAAGAAGGTGGCTACTTGTTCCCCTATGTAAGGGTCCAATGCTGACAAACTTTGGTGAGTAGGCCTCCTCGTTGGATTTTCTTAGCTTGCTTGAAACACTAGGAATGCTGCTGATGAAGGACTTAACCTCTCTGTGATCTAGAGACCCCAGTGTTACTTTGATAGAATGCATCCACCCAGACTCATTTTGAGTTTGGTCCATGATTGGTAAGAAATGGAAGGTGTGAATATGGAAAGAAAAATGGAACTTGGAAAAAACTCAAGCTAGTGAAGGTGTGAATATGTATGCTGATACCAGTCCCACACTCCCACCTAAAACTAAATTTCATATGGTATAACTCTAAGTGACTGGTTTGAATAAGAAAACGGGGAAAAAGAAATAAAAGAAACTGTTAGGTTCTGTTTGACCTTGCTTTGGCACTGCCTAATGTCTAAAGTTGGACCACCGTTTAATGTGAAAAGACTGAAACATAACGTCATTATTCAAACTCCAAAGGATCTAGGAATAGTCAGAGAATATATTTTTATTGATCTTGTGGCCTAAGGTCATAAAAAGAGGCTTTAGATTTGAGAAAAAAAAGTACTGACATGATTTATCAGGTTATATTATAGGCATGTACATTTAGTTAAAATAAATGAATTTCTTTAAAATTAAATGTATTTAACTATGACTCTCATAACATTTTATATAACTAAACTAATAATTCAAGCTTTGAACTTGTCATCTCAGAACTACCCTTGTAATTTAAACAAGGGACTGGTTGTTGTAACTGCAATTGTATTTTGAACAATTTTTCTTCTAGTGAACATGAGAATAGTTGGTGCACTATACCTTTTCTTTTGATATATTTTTCTGAAAAAAAAAAGGTTTGCTATTTATGGCTGATTGTCTTTAGCATCTGTCAATAATTTAGGGAATAAAGTTCTATCTGTATTAGATGTCAGAATGAAGACGTGTTGAGTGAAGTTTCCACAAGTATAATTGATAGTGATTGCTGAATGAATTTCTATATGATTTCATCAGTGTGACATAATGATGACCAGTACATTAGGCCCGTTGGATTATAACATAATACCACCCGAATAGTAAATTCCGGCACTACTATACGATAAGTGATTAATCCATGTTCCTGAATCACCGTGTATATAAGATTACATACAAAAAAGTTCACAATAAAAAACATGTGTTACTGTATTGTACTGTGAAAGAAAAAGCAGCGTATAACAAAAAATATAAGTGTGGCTCGAGAAAAAGTTAATAAAGTTGTTTAACATCGACAACTTTTGCACTTTGGACTGATAAACTCCCTTGATTGATGGTTGATGAAACCCAACTACTAGACTTTACTTTTACACAAATCTGTAAAGTTACAACATTTAATGGTGGTTTATGCTCTTGAAATGTATAATATTATATAAGAAAAGGGGCATATGAAGTTCTAGATGCAGGAACCATAATTTTTAGTATCATATTCCAAGCATTTTTGGTAAAAAAGGCTTCTAAATCCATACACAACAGAAACTCTGTGCCATCATCTTGAAGCATGGAAGATCATGGACAGAACCCAAGGAAAAGACACAATGTTTTTGGTGTGTTCGTGGATAAATCACTTGGTCTCCCATCTTCCGTTGCAGATGATCATGATCCCAAGAAGCTTAAACACAATTCTGAAGCCCCTTTATCATCAATAGATCAACAAGCACCTGCCTTAGCTCTTCCCAATGCGTTGGTTTCTGCTTTTGAGGAGAACACCACAGATGGTATCAAATTTCAACTATTTGTGAGCAAATCTTACAGTGCATCCACTTCCACTTCCCCTCCACCAGGTCAGTTTGATGATTTAATCTTTTGGAGAACTACGTAGTAAAAATCTCAATCTGTGATCTTAAAGAGTATCAATGAATTGATGAATTTGATCACATGACCAGACTAGTTATGAATGTCATGCCATGGAATTAATAAGAAAAAACCATTTATAAGGTAACTAGGCTTGTGCATTGTCCATTCTTCGAGCTTAAATAGGTAGTTGGTTTGTGAAACTTAACTCAATTCATTAGATTCCTTGGATTCAAACATGAAATTTCAATTTCCCAATTGCTATATGCATAGTAAGTTCGTGACTAGAAGTGAAATTTTCTTTTTGGTGCAGTATATACATTGAAAGTCACAAGTGCTTCAAACACCAATACGGAAATTGAACCTGCAGGGAACATAGGTGATGGAGGAGTAGCACCAGTGTTGACAGAAACAAGAATAGTAGCTGAGGGTCAATTTATGCTACGCTCTAGGCTCTAATATTTTGCTTTCAAGCTTAGCCAAGTACTTCATCTGAGGCAGTGTTCATTTGAGTGCGTTAATGCAATGAGTATGGTATTGCTCCAAATTGCATTTGCACGATGCAATACTCTCCGATACAACTACTACATTTTTCAGTCTTTGTTTTCTGTTTGCTTACTCTAAGAAAATATGGATGTATAGAGTAAGAAATGTTCTGTTCTCATATCATTTTTGAATCTGGAACTTATAATAGTCAATTGAAATGTATTGCCAAATTTACATTTATTATTACTGTAATTGTTGAGATGAAACCTGGTGGCATAGTTACCCATCACATAACATTTATTGGGTTAAGAAAGAAGAATGTTTGATACTATATGTTCAACCTTGTGAGACTTTTGGTTGGATCGGAACAATTTTTTCGGTCGATAATTGAGTACCTGTATCTCTTCTAGGATTAATGTTCTTTATTTCAAGTCATGACATCATTAAGGTTAGCATATAAAAAACGTGGACAACTTTTTTAGCTAATGATTCTTTCATAGTTTTTGTTACGGTTCAAGTGCATTTACGTTTCTGTTATAGAAAAGAACAAGAAGATTAAAAAGTGAACAACGAGATTTGAAGTGAAAAACTTTGGACAAGAGAAGATCATGAGTATTAAGTGGTGAGTTTAAGGTTAACTTGTTTTATAAATCGACTTATATCGCCCCCAAATTAAAACATTAACTGCATTGAAAACTTGTACCGGAACAATGGCTACAACTCAATTATATACTGATATAAGAATAAGATATATAAAATCTTATTTCATAGCTCAACTGTTTGTGATAAATCATAACTTAAATTATAAGTTATAATACAAGAAGAACAAATTATTTAGAAAAGAAAACATACCTTTTTTAACTATTGCATCAAACTCTGTTCCACGTGATTTCATGCAATCAAAATATCAAACACCTTTTCCTTGCATATATGATCCTAGATTTTACTGCGAAGAACCTTTCGGTGAACCATTAATTTTTCGTCTATATACTCAATGGAGATTAACTCTTTGTCTATGTATACTTTATACTAATATACTTATTTCTTTTTAAAATAATAGTTTATTAGCCATAAATTCAAAAGCAATTTATAACATACCATTCAATAAATTCTATGCTTAGAGTGGTTTCTAAGAATCATGTGTTTCTCTTATTTTCTCAAATTTCACTTGTTGAGAAATTTCATTTCTAGAATGCTTGACCCGGGAAAAAAGGTGTGAAGTTTTCAATTGCGGAAACATGCATAGTCAATTTTATGCATAAAAATTTTGAAGGAGGAATTTGAAATTTATATACAAAATTTTAATGACTTTGAAAATTAGTTTTAGAATATCATTAGTATATTAAAGAAATTAATTTCCAAAATATGTAATTGATACTAAACATATTTCTAGAGCTTGTACTTGGGAAAGGGAATGCTTTAAAAAAAATATTCCAAAAAACATTGAAGGAGAGTGCTTAAATAGAAAAAAAAAAGTGTAAATGCAATTAATTACCTTAGTCTTCTTCTATCACCACCAAAAGGTGTATTTATACCCAAGTTTATCACATCAATAACTTTTAGTTTGGGCCTTATCTCATCAACTCTAATATTGGCAATTGCTTCCTGCACCCCACAATTACCACTTCACAATATTTGAAAAGACTTAAACTCTCTTCATCGTTGCACTACACTACTACCACCGCTGTTGTTGATGTAGAGAAGAAGAAGACAAGGAAGATGCTGCACAGGAAAAAGAAGAGAGAAAATGGAAAAAAATAAAATAAAACTTATTTTTGAATACATTTCATTTATGATTATTCCGTAAAACTCATTTCAGAAGGCATTTTATGAGTTGCGGGAAGCTTTTCTAAAAAAATTATTTTGAAATAAATTTCATATATTTGAAAATCATATTCTGAAAATTTTGTTCCAAAAATATTACTTCGAAAATTAAAAAAAGAAATCAAATATGTACTCTGAAAGTTTCGAAAGCTTGAAGGGGTGAAAAAAATAAAATTAAAAAAAAAATATTATTGGAGGTGTAGTAAGTAAAAGCTCTAATATTATGAGCACCATCCATCAAGTAACTTGATTCACACGAAAATTTAAACAAAAGTAACAAAAATGCGTTGAGAAGAATGTCTTTCTATTTTAAATAGTAAAAAAATCCTAGACCTTAAAATATCTCCTCTGAAATTACCTTTCCTTTTTTTATCTGAGTAGAGAGAAAATCGGATACGAGAATATATTTATTTAAAAAATAATAGGATATATATACATATTAAAAATGGATAATAACTTTTACAGACATAATAAACATAATAATTACAAATATATTAACAAATAGCTATCTGATTATAAAATTATTCTTTCATTTAAAAAAATATATTAAATTTTTATAGAAACTATAGTGAAAAAAAGTGTACGACTTTGTCTATTAAAAAGTAAAAAGTAGAATTATATGTTTTAACTAAGAAAAGGAAAGTGTGCTGTTCAAATCTCAGGTAGAAGAGTGTTCTTTTAGACTTAACTTTCTTAACAAAAAAAAAAATAAAATAAAGTAAAAATTATATATATATATATATATATATATATATATATATATTATATACACGTGTGAATTTCTAAAAAAAAACTATAAAAAGAAATTATTATGGTACCCAATGAATTAAGCATCTACTTATCTTCTTAACCATATATTATTATGATTAGCATTTATATATTGAAATATATTGTTTATATAATTTTAACAAAACAGAGCTTATTTCTACTAAAATTTAATTACTATTGATTTTCTTATCATTGATTAAAATCGTTTGCTATTTTTTGTTTCTTGGCAAATTTTCTGATGTGGTCACTCACAGTTCCCTTGAAAACTTACGATACAAAAGAGAACCAAAACATAGAGAAATGCATTAACAGAGGTTCATGCATCAGGAATTATGAACACAAAGTTCTCATAATAAATAATTTTCAACACTCAACTTCGGTGGCACATGAGAGACAGAGTTGCATAAGATGGCACATGCCTCCCATGTGCATATGCAAAGGGTCCACGCTCTCTATTCACTATCAATGAAGAACAAACACCAAGAATCTATGAGATTAAACAAAGTTCCAAGTTCCATTAACATATGCAAGCAAAGTCTATGAATGAACACAGAGAAATTGGAATCAAAGTCTGGTGCTATCTCCAAATAACAAAAATGAGAAGAAACCAAAACACAGGTAAATTAATTAGCCGATGCATTTATAGCAAAGGAATCATCATACCCATTGGCCACACTATTTTAAAATTGTAATCAACTAATCTCAAAGAGAAAAGGAAAACCTATAGTGTAACAAGAGAAGAAGAAAAAAAAAATGCAGCAAACACAAGCATCACACGCATCAAATTAAAGGGGAGTGTTACTAAGATTCTCCCCATGTATGATACAACATATTAATCTCAGGAGAACTCTCTATTTTGTTGTTGTGGTAGTGAGTTGAACTCAGTGATGACGGTGCTGAGGGGGTGGTGCTGCTGCCATTGCTGGTGGAGATGGAGACTTGCATTGGTAGCACTTGGCAAAGAGCCCAAAATTGTCAATTTGCTTGATGAAGTTGGACATGCTGGCCCATCCTCCAAACCCAAACCCAACCACCAAAACCCACACCACAATAAATGCATTGAACACATACATTGCAGTCCAGCTTGGCATAAAGAAAGGAGGCTTCTCTGCAGCATTCTACAAAACAAAAACCAATTTCACTCACATAATTGAGGCCATTATTTCAAATATTTCCTAAACAAGACCACCAATCATGTCAAATGCAATTCAAATACAACTTGTAGGTCTAATTGTTTGTTGCTTAACTTATTTATGTTTTACTCGGACATCAACTTGATAATCTGATACATCATTATGAACTTTCACATTTCAATTATACCGAAAAGTTTTTGTTCAAACATTTAGGCACTAATGTTAACCTAATTTGAATTATTGGGAGAGAGAGAGTGAAATTGGCCAGCTCAAGAGAGGCATAGTACGATATTGTTGACTGTAGCAAATAACTGAAAGAAAATGACCTCCCACCAGTCCTTCACTCTTCTAATGTGTTCAAATCCCAGCCTTAAATGCTTCTGTACATTTTCTGCTCTCACCCTTTCCTTGTGTTTTTCTCTCTCTCACACTGTGCGTGCACATTTAATAGTGGGACACCGAAGAAGTCCCCACCCAAATGCATAATGACACACATACCCTCCGTCACATTCACATATTCACAACAATGCCACAACTCATCTCGTTCAATCCAATTCAACCAGGCATAACACGATAAAAATGGTAGAGTCTGATTAAATGTTTCCATGTTTGTGAAAAAATGTCTTATATTTATAACTTGATCTCTCTTTATAAACATGAATAACATATTTAATTAAAAACATGAAAACTGAGAAACAAGGTTAAGAAAACAGAATACTATGTTATGATGTAATTAAGGTGAATGTTTTTTACCTGTCTTGCAGAGGGTTTTCTGTAAGTGAGCATGTGTGCTGTGGCGGGGATGATGTAGACAGTGAAACTAACGAGAAGAGCTCCAACTGCAGAGTTGATGGGTCCAAAGAAAGGGAAGATTATGGCAAAAAACCATATTGGTATCACCACTGGCAACCTTGCAAGTGCCCTTAGACAAATGCTTTTTGTGTCATGCATCCCAATTACCTTCTCCCAGACAAAGTACAGTGGAGTACAAGCGAAACCGAACGTGATGAACTGCATGCACCCCATTAAATATTTCCAGTTAGAATTCTCCTTTCATCCATGCTCAAATGTCTCTTTCTTTTTTTCTTCAATTATTCCACAAAACCATCATAAGGGGAAGGAACAAAGCCATTTATTCCTTGTGTTCAAGTTGCTGGCTTGCAGCAACTGTGTTTTGCCACTTTTGACTAGTGGTTTTCGACAGCATATTAATGCAAAGAGATATTTGAATTTGTGGGAATTATATCAAATCATTTCATAGACATATAAGAACATGACATAACATCTACTTTCAATGTTAGGGGAAAACATCTTTCCATTAAAAACACTGCAAAATGAAATATCAGACTTCGTGCAAAAGTTAAATCCACAAGATGAAACTGTTTTAGTCTCTGAGAACATGCTGTTGTGATCATTATTTTTTTATTTTTGGTTTTGGGTTATGGAATTGCTTACCTACCCCCAAAAGTCTATATGATCCCGTTCTGACATGCTTACGTAACTAGATAAACTTTTTTAGTACCGCTTAAATGAACATTTATTGCAACAAGCCTTAACCGCCACAACTTTCCTGTTTTCTATTTACTTATTACAATCCAAATTAGCATTGAATGCTACATTCTAATGTACGTAACTACCAACAAAACAATAAAAAGGTATACCGCTTTCTAGCACCATTGACTTTGAGCATTATTTTACCCTTTAAAAACCATGGCTTACACAAGAATTTGTTTACCTGGTGAATGAGCATGAGGATTACAGCAGCATCACGAAAACCATTTTTGGGAAGGAGAGAGAAGGCATTGGAATGATTGAGAAGTTCATCACCAAAAGCCCAGTAAACAGCAGCAGCAGAAGGAATCGTTAGTGTGAAAACGTACAAAGTGGCCAGCAAGTATATGTACTTAAACTTCTGTGGCTTCCACATGGCATGCATAATCTCTCTGCATAATTTGTCACCCTTCATCACTTTACACTCAAGGATCAAAGAATAATCATACTAATAGGGACATTGGAATTTCTAAAAATTAGTGAATAAATAAAAATTGTTGTGACTCTCTTGGCTCCATGGCCACTTTGTTTTTACTGTGTTGTGCAGAGCGAAGAACAATGGGAGCCACCCATTCAACGCATTTTTTGAGAAATTATATCTGTTCACAAAATTTACACCAGAAATGATAGTATACAAGTTTTTTAACTTAATTTTTATTTTGTGGGTCCGTAAATTTATGTTCTGCAAAGTTTAAAAGGCTTTATATAATTGGTTTTGAAAAAGGACAAAAGAAAGCAAAGCAGAAACCCTTCAACTGTAGGATTTAGTGGAGACATTATTTAATTATATCTCAGTATGATAATGTTCTTACACTCTGTCTCATTATTTAAATAGAACATCATTGCATTTGATAATCCGTTCAGCACTGTGCTTAACTGATATATAAAAGAAAAATAAAGAAACAAATGTTATTATTGAAAGACAATGATGACATGTAGCTTGAAACCCATATAGAGATTCTTGGAACCTTATGACACATGAAGCTGACAACACACATTTTTAAAATAAACATTATAGTATAATCTAATATCATAGTGCAAGTATATCTTTCTATCTAAATAATATTTCTTTCAAGATACAGAGAGAGAGAAATGTACAAATCTTTCTCATAAAGAAAAGGGTGATTTGGCAAAGCAAAAATGATTAAAAGTGTTAGTGTGTTAATATTCAGGCACTTTCACATAACATATAACTATAAAATATTTGTTATATTTCTACTCTCTATCTGTTATATCACAGTTGTGTTTGTACTTCTGTCTCAAGGTGCTAACTAGACCAGTTTTATCCCAAAGGGTAACTTACACAGTAACTGCATGTCCACCAAATGTGTACAGTATGTTGGTGGCTCCGGTAAAGTACAGCACTAGCTTTGTTGGACCCGTGTGTGTCACATTTTCTGCCTGCCATGATATTTCCACGCATCAAATTCTTATCTTAGCATATAATGATGTTTCAAACACTAAAAAAATCAGAATATTTTTTAGCCTAAATAATATTATTCATTGATGTGATGTGACACTAACATTTATTGAGTAGTATTTTACATAAACTTAGAAAATTATGGCTCAGAATTACGGATTTACCTGGCCATGAACGAGAGCTGCTATGGCTAAGTACCAAGCAGTGTAAGTGGTCATTCCAAGTCCAAGAAAAGACCAAATACGGTAATTGTGGAAGGAGGGTATGAACACAGAGGTGGCACAGCAAGCTCCAAAGATGTAAGTCCAAGTCCGTTTATCCAAGTGGTCGTTTATGTAGTAAATGTTACTGTTTTAGCAAACACGAACCATAAAAGGTGTAAAAGATGTTTTTGTAATCAGAACAAAGCCATACCAGATTGCCCCAAATTTTTTTGCAGAAATTAAGAAAGAATCTTACCTTGCACATGCTATAAGCTGAATCACAGATCCAAAGAGAAGGAAAGTACAGTTGAAGGCTAACCCCACCGCTTTCCAATACGGACCCAGCAACCCATCAAGCACTTCAAACCACTGAAAAATTCAGAGCAGGGAGTTTCAAATTAGACTACTAAGTCAATGTGATATACTCATATACTATTACTAAATGGTCTTATCCTAAGTTTCTATGAAATTGTTCAAGATTTTGAAGCTACGATTGTGACTATTATTGACTACTTTTGTCTATAAAAAAAAATTGTGATGGATATTTAAAACCTGAACTGTTTTCTGAGAGAGAGTTGAGGAAGAAACTGTGGAGAGAATTACAGTACCTGAATGACATGGTTCTTGAAACTGACATTTTCTTTTTCCTTTCTGGCACGGTACTCCATGTAGAGGACACTTATTAGATACGCTGTCCAACTTCCCATGATTCCGTAGAAAATCTGAAGCAAGATCCCTGATAGCATGCCAAGTTGAGAGAAAGAACAGGGAAGAGTCAACAGCACTTGAGCCACCTAATCAGACATGGGAGATGAATACTGTGAGTGATTATTGTTGTGAAAGTTTTGTTTTTTAGTGATGGGGTGAGTTTAATATTACTTGATTTGAAGCACAGCTGAACCATGCGTCCCAAACAGAGCCTCCATGCCAGAGTAAGTTCTTGAAACTGAAGCCGGATTGATCCTGCAACTCCTTCTCTTCTTCCCTCACACCCCCCACTTCACTCTCTGTCTCGTTAAGGCTTGCCACTATTGCTTCCTCTGCTTGCTTCTGAGGCAACATTGTTTCCATTTCTTCTGATGATGAAGGATCTGAAACACACGAAAGTACGTTTAATAAGACAAAAAAACAAAGATCAACCACTACCCCAGAAAACGAAAGCCAAAGAAAAAAGAGCACCACCCCAGATCCAGATAACTGAAAATTCTTGCAGCCTTTTCACAAAAAAACAATAACATGAATCCCACCACACGAAAAGAGAGACTAGGAAAATTACAAAGAAAAAGTGTCCATGTAGTATTTAGAATCACAGTAGAAAATCCAATGCAGATACCTATCTCTCTTTCCACTGACCTTACCTTGTGATGTCTCTTTCTCCAAAAGGATGAAGAATGAAGCAACCCCTGTACCCTCTAACTATCTTCCAAAACCAAAACGACCTTGGTGTTATTGAATGCCTTCACTGAGAGCTGTTAAGTACAGTCAGTGGCAGAGATGTGTTAAATGTGTTAATGCCTAAGAATTTTGTACTCATGGAATTGAAAAAGGAAGCTTTAAATGCAGTGAAATATAGCATATGAGGTTAAGTTACGAACTTTGAACTTTGCTGTTGTTGTTGGTACTGAGTAGAGATCGAAAACTGAGCAAAATTTTTATAATAAAAGCAGCACCGCTTTAATGCGCGCCACCAATTGGCGCAGAAAAAGGCAGAACCGAACGGCAAAGGCGGCGAGAAGCCGCAAAAGCAGGAAAGAAAAAATCACTCACTCACTCAACAGTGAGGTTTTGGTTTTTGGTTTTGGCTTTGGTTTTCCGAGTTAGCCTTTGTTTTGTATTTCTCTTGTTCAGACTTCAGAGACTGGTAAATGGTGATACTATATATAAACAAAATAAAGACCCTTTTGGTTACTGCTGAACCAGATATTGCACATATAAATGAACGTGGACCATTTTTCAATGTTAGAATATGTGGACAAAAGTGAAGAAAAGCAGAGAAAGAGATTGAATTGAAGAAAGTTGTAACCAAGCTTAGCTTGCAACTTCTATTCTATCAGAGTGATTGAGAGGTAGAGAGAGAGAGAGAGAGAGATACGAAACCCAACTATGATTTGATTATTGGGTTTCTGCAGAATTTGGAGATAAAAGTGAAGAGACTTTGTGTTTTGTTTTGCAAGGAGTGAAGTGAGTGAAAGAAGGTCTGTTTTTATAGGCCGAAAAGGTGATTCAACCTTAACGGTTTAAGATTATACTTTAGTATAAAGAACTGAACCTAGGATTTGGTTCTTCAAATTCACATTCAGCATCATCGGCTTCGGGTTTAACTTTGTTTACTTTATTCCGCTTTTCTCATTTTAGGAATTTTGAAAAATATTAATCGCTTTCTAATACTTTTTTTCTCTATTACAAATTAAAACTTTTAAAATAGGTATCATTAACCTACAATTTAGAATGTCTTAACTATGACATTATCAAAATTATGATACCATGAATAATATTTGGTTATGAGTTTTCATTTATTGAAAAGAATGAAAAAATAATAACAAAAGGACCACAATTTAAAATCTTGTTTTCCTGTAATAACACGTGGCGATATTGACAGTATCTGTTAATGTGATAAATTGAGTTATTAATACAAATTTATGAATTGTATTATTCGATTTCATTCTTCTAAAATAAAGTCTGTAACATCATAGGAAAAACTCAATGAACATGCATTAATAAGTCATTATAGTTTTTCAACATGAATATATAATTAAAAAATTGATTGATTAAAAATAGTTAATATCACCATCATATATATCTATATCGTCACTAATATTTTGAAAAGACTCTTACAACAGAATTAACTTTTGATTCAAGACAAATCTTCATGTCATTTTCTTTACTAAAATGAATTAGTTAATATAACTTTATTTTCAGATTATTCGTTTTATCTGAAGTTGTAAAAAAATAATTTACATATATAAATAAATTTTAAATTGTTTGGTAACTAAAGATAGGTGTACAAGTTATTGGGTTCGTGATTTTATTTTAGAAATTACATTTGTTATTAAAAGATACAAAAGAATTAACGTAAAACAAATTAAAACTAAATTAACGTCGCATTCTATAATTGAAATTCAGTTCACGTTAACTTCTTTGTGTTTGTCTAGTTAAAAAAACAATAATATATTCACTACTAAATTTTAATAATTTTTTCTTACACCTTGATCTGTGATTTTTTAAGTAATTTTAAAATATAAAAAAATAAAAAAAATAATAGTCAGAAAACGTCACTCCATATTGTAAAATAATGTTGTCAAAAAGTCATTCTAAAAGAAAGTTACATGTTTCTTTATTTTAAGATTTTAAATTGTTAATTTCTTTTAATATGATTTACTTTCGTATTAAATTTATTTTGTAAAATATACATTAATGTTGTGTGAAAAAAACATATAAAAAGTTATTTTTATGAAAATAATAATTAGTACCCGTAGAACACTATATTTATTTTTACAAAAATAGGTCATTTTCATAGATAAAAAAAGATGAAAAACAAGAAGGGGATAGTCTCCTACAATAATGAATGAGGCTACCCACAATGTGTACGGACAAGAAAAGGCTTCCTACGCCTAAGGGCACTTTCATTGTACATAGGGCCTAAAATACCTAATAAACAAGGACATATAAAACACTTTATGACCAATCATATAAAAGAATAAACTGTTCTTCTACTTTTCTAATTTCTTCCTGTAAAATTCAATTTCCTTGTTAAAAGTTATTTAAGGGAATGTTTCAATATCATTTAGGGTTGTTCAAGAATAATTCCCATTCCAAACAATTAAAAAAATCAACTTAGATGTAAATATTTTACAATGTTCACATTTTTTCTATCGTTCAAAACCTTTCTTGTTATTATTAATTTTTAATTATTCAAAACTTTGGTTTTTTATGACTTTTCTTCATTTTTTTTTTTCAATTACTTTGCTCAATTTTAATTTAATAATTTTGTATTCTTTCTAAACTTGGATATAACAATGAGAGAAAATATTTGATGGTTGTACCATCGAAAATTAACTACATCCATTTATTCATATATTTAAGCATGGAACGTCATAATTAACAATACAATAATAAATAAGATAAGTTAATCTAATTTAATTAATTCATGAAAATAAACATATAACTTATATCACATTACTTATTAAACACAAAAAATTCAATCATTTCATATCTTATTCCATACAAAGTCACGCAAATATCAATCTATTAATCACATTTACAATTTCTCAAAATCTAAAAAGTGGAATAAATCACAACTAAACTTATGACTTGACAAATTTGAAATATTTCTTGACAGACTAACCCACTAAAAATCAAAATCTCTCATTTTCCATATAGTAAGTGAGGATACTAATTTTCTTAATAGTTTTACTCCTTAATACACACTACATATTTCACACAACAAAATTAAATGGTCACATCAGTAAAATAAAACACCACATTTCAAACATTGATTTAAACGATTACATCATTCCAAACATAAAGAGAGAATTGATTTATATTAGTTGTTTGAACAATATAACATGTCACTAAGTGTTCACAATACTTGAGAAACATATTTGTTTGGTCCAATTGGTTCAAATTCTATATACTCAAACTAAACCGTTTGAATTCATAAATAATTAAACGTATTAACAGTCTTCTATATAAAAAATATTATACCACAACCCAAATCAATAACACGTCTAAATGTATTTCTACGTCAAATTGATGTATAATTAATTTTCTAACACATAATCAATGTGTGTTTAATTTTCAAAATCATTAAAAAATACAAAATTTATGTTGAACGATAAACAACTAATTTTGTTTATATGTTAAAAAATTAATTCAAATAAAATCAATTATCTAATATTGAACCAAACACGCCCTAAAACAGTTTCTCTTATCTTATAATATTGCGATCTTCAATAAAAACACAAAAGCAATAAGTATAAAAATAGTAAAGTCTTAAATTATTTTAAGGAAACTTATACGAAATCAACTGCATCATTATAGATATAAATAAGTGTGAATTGGTCATTTAAACTTAAATATTTCATTCTAAATATTTAATCATCCACATAAATAAATAAAAAAGAATAAAGATAAAGATGTAAAAGAAAAAAAAAACTTACTTAAAGCAAAGAATTAAAGAAGAATCACTTGAAATTAAAAACAAGGGGTTAGAAATTTCCAAAGTTTAGAAAGATAAAACATTTTGATACATACATACATACATATATATATATATATATATATATATATATATATATAAAATATTTGTATATTTAAAATAATAAAATATACATTCTTGACTTATTTTAAATTTATTATTCTAAACATGGAAAAATTATAAAGTGCCTACACTTTATACATTATTGAAAGGGAGAATGGGAGAGGCTTGTGATCAAATATAATTTGATAATAGTTGAACATATATTTTAACCTAAAATTTGAATAAATTAAAAATAAAAAGACTAAAATTATGCTAAAAAATATTAAAATTGTAGATAATTAGTGACTAAAATGGCAGAAAAAAAAATTAAGAAGAAAATTATAGATTTTAAAATACAGAAAACAAAAGTATTACTGATAAAAAAAATATTTTTTAACTTAAAATTTCAAAAATATATTATTATTTTAGCAAATACATTCCTAACTTCTATCCACAACAAGAACAATATATGAGTATCACCAAATGAACCTCTTTCTTAGAGTGCTTTTGGGAATATTATTTAATAAAGGCAAGTACAGGTCTTTAAATGAATCATGAGATGTGATCTCATCTGATCCAAATTTATGTAGAAAGAAAGCTTCAGATGCATAATTGTCTCGGTACGATAGAGATGGAACACATCAATAAATAGCTTCCTCAGAAGTAGAACATTGTGCAGAAGTTTCCAAATGAAAATATTTCTATAATCATATACATTAATGATAAAATATTATTAGAAATTAGTCAGTGACTTAGCTTTTAATCTTAATTAAGGTAATATGATCTAATGTTTCACATTTATGATGTTATTTTTCATTATTAATGGGGAGAAAATAGATTGTGTATATGGAGATCTAAAATTACATTAAATGCATGGAAAAACATTTCAAAAGTCAATTACTAAAGTTTTTTTCAAATATGATACTTATAGTTGGTTCTGTTGAAAAACAAAACAGACTTCACAAATGGCCTATTTAAGAACTAGGTAGTAAAATTGGTGATTATGGTTAGATGACTAAATTAGGTTTGATTATTTTAAGAAAGAAATACACTTTCTAAATCTCAGACATAATGAACACCAAAATTTAGGTTTAGCATGGGACCAACAAGAAAAATGCAGGATCCCGAGATAATTTATTAGCCAAGAAATAGAAATGGGTGCCACCACCTCTTAAATAATTCAAAATTAACGTTAACCTAACTATTTAGGTATCTGTAGGTAGAAATCGTATGGGTATGATTGATTATAATTTTTATGTTGCCTTTTCAAAACCTTGTCTAAACTTCTAATAATGGAAGTTTGGAGATTGAAAGCATATATGACATTAGAGTTCAGATTAAGAATAATGTTATTATATATATATATATATAAATTTAAAGTCGATCATTTATTTTAAAGTTCGATTTTTTATTATAATTTTCTTCTTTAAAAATGTCTTGAAATATTGGAGGAGAAAATATATTTAAATTATCTTTTAACTTTAATTTTTAAACAATGTAGAAATATTGAATATATGAATAACAATACATGTTAATTATAGGTTTATATATCTCTTTAGTTTCTTAGATGCAAAATTAGAATTGTTCTCATTTCTTTCCCGAACTTTGATAAATTTTGATTCAGAGACGTTACTTTTATTTTAAGATAATATTTGAATTGTTTACACAATTTTAAAATGTCTTAATTCAAATGTAATTCTCAAATAGAAGAGTTCTTTATTTCTTTCAATATCTCTCTCAATTCAAAAATCTAAGATTTTAATTGATGTCCTTTCATCGAATCCTCCTAATTGCATTGATTTATCTGAAAGATTTCACTTCAATTGGAATTTGGTTATTTACCATGTATGAGGATTAGTTCTGCCAATAGTCGAAAGTTCTTTAATTGTCTTATTTTCCCATAAAAGAAATAAGACAATTAAATGGTGTAGTTATTGTATATGTTTCATATATCTCCTTCTAATAACCTATGTATTTTGTTATCATTTCGAAATAGATGATTTCCTTGGATTATTCACAAACGGTGTTCAAGCTCTCATTTTTGTTACTTTAGATGCGACTTATATAGGTGAATCCATTGAAAGCCATCATTTACTAGTTTTCTCAAAAATAATTTTTTTGTTCGACAACCAGTTGACATTCATAAAAAAAATTAATGTTAAAAAAATTATATCTAATCATTCTTAAAATTTGAAGATCAAAATATATTAAAATTTAAAAGATTGACGAATTCAAATTTCAAATGTAAATTGATGAAGTTAAGACATACTTCACCTTAATTATAGCTTTAATATGGTTATTAGCAATGTGAAAGTTGAATTGCAGAAGAAACGGAAAAGGAAAAAGTGGTGGTGAGGGTGGAGGCACCCCACAAGAAGGAAGAATGAAGAAAGGCAAATGTGTGTTACACGTAAATTAATGGACACCTCTGTCCCCTTCAAGCTGGGATTTGTCTGCTGGCTCATGCCACTGCCACACTCTTCAAATTCCACTATCTTCTATTGTCCAAAGGGATTATTATTATTATACATGTGTTTTTTTTTCTTAAACCTATTTAACAAAAATTAGGTTAGAGATTAACTTTTAAATTTGGCTTCTTACGGGTGCTATTTTACGTTATAAACTAAATAACAACGTTTTACGTGTCGATAAATTGTTTTAATGATTTTTTAAGGCAAGGATTAAATTACAAATTTCTACATAGACTAAATTGTATGTTTAAGAAAAAAATTGGCTTCTCTTTCTTTTTAAATTTGGACTTTTAATAATTTTTCCCATTTGATTATTGATGAAATATTTTCTTTTGTATTAATCTTTATTATTGTTCATTGGCATTGGTTAAGTGATGGGTTATGTATTAATTTTCTTTCTTTGTTTTTAGTTTCTACTGAATTATTATATTTTTGTTCTCAATAATTGTTTTTCATTCTAATCCCTGTAAAGAACTATTTATATTTTGGTCTTTGTTATTTATTTATATCCTTTAAATAATGAGTTATTTATTAAATTATCAAGACAACAAATAGGTAACGTTTATGTTTTAAAAAATTGTACTGTTTACAATAGAAAATCAGGTCAATGTGATAGAAATAAGGTTATTATTTTAGGTGTGTTGATCTTTACCTTCTTTGAGTTTCTCTTATGAAATATAAGAGATTAGAAAAAATAGATGATGCAAACCCTAATTGAAGGGGAACAATATTGTTTTGTCATATTGATCAATAGTTTCTTTTAAATAAAATAATTCTTAGAAAAAATACACTTATCAATCATATTCAACCTTGACATGGAAATTTGACACAATCAATCACTTAAGGGATGTCAAGAACCAAAACAAAAACATTTTTTTATTAAGATGAAAATGAGAAAAAAATATTGAGGGCTAATGCTAAATGTACATATTTATTAGAGAATGAAAATAAATGAAAAAAATGTGTCAATCCTTCTTCGTTGATAATATGTCACTTAATAAACACCTCCTCACTTAACTTAAGTTAGTAAACGGTGACGACCAAAATAAAAATAAAAGGATAATAAAACAAATGAGAGAAAAATTATCGAGAAATATTTAAACCTAAAACCTTTCATATCCTTATCAACTAAAATCATATTTAAAATAGTTATTAACAAATAAGTTTAATATACATAAAAAGGTTCGTGGATAGGGGTTCGTTTGTTATAAATTAAATGTAATAATTTTTATGCAAAATACGTGAATGATAAATTGTAATAATTGAATGACAAAAACAAATTTATTGTTGGTTACAATTATAAAAACAGCTCTTTAAAAAACAGCCAATATTACTTGAAACCATTCAAAATAGCCTAAACTTGTAATCAAATTTTAGTTTTTTAGCTTTTGGATATTTTTAAAAAATGGGATAAAATAATGGAAAACTTTTATTAAAAAGGGTTAAGTTTAAAAACAAAGTGTTTTTCACTTGACACAGGAACCCTAAATGGCAACATAAATTGTTTATACATTAGGTCTTAAATTTAATGTTTAAGTTTCCAAATCAATGTAAAGGCTAAGAGAAAGTTGAAATTAGGTTATCTTTGTTTTTACCTCAATTTGGGCATGCATTATCTTTTTGTAAAGCATTATTTGCTCAAATGGAATAAAATCCTTATATATTACCTGATTTCGTTAAGCATTCACTTAAAAGAAAAGAGAGATTTGGTCAAACCTAAAAAAATATTAGTATATGTTTTTCACTAATCCACATTTTAAGCATTTGAGCTTAATTAGTGGGGGAAGCAATGATTAGAAAGTCCTTTTCCATGAGGATCAAAACTCGGAGTATGTTCCACTTGTGACCTTCAAATGGGTCCTCTTTCTTCTCCATTTTCACTACTCTCTTTAAATCTCATTTCATAAGTGTGTTTTAACTTTTCAACACTCACGAGGATGACGTCGAAACATTTGCTTTTATCATTTTCTTTTATTTCATTTGTTAACACGTCATCCTTTGCAAATTAACCTTTCATAGTTCTAAAAGGAATTTATATTATTTTATTTTCAAGTTTTGTTGAAGATAGAAATTCAAAGTATATAAAATGATAGTTTTCTTTTAATTAATTTTTTTTTAAAAGCTTACCAATTGTTGTTGTTGATTGACAACAAGTCGGGTTATCATTTGCCTAAAAAAAATTTAAGACAATGATATTATGATTCCTATTTCTTTGACTTCTATTTTTTATTTTTTGATATGGATTATGTGAATCATTGACTAATGTATCACTCTTTTTTATTTTAAAAGAATCAATAATTTATACTAAACCACGTTACAAAATAAAAGATGAGAATAAAAAATGAAAATTAAGTATAATTTTTCAAAAATTCCCTTCATTATTTATAGGAAATCTATTAAAATATACACAGAAGTTTTTTATACTCGCATGTACCCATTAAAAAAACTTTTTCTTTTTAAAAACTGTTAAACATTTTACATAAAAGAATGTTAAACAGAGATATATATTTTAAAATACTATTATATGATTATTATTATTATATTTACAATTTTAACTTTCTCTCATTGTAAAAAAAGTTATATCATCTTATAATAATACATTATAATAAACATTTGTTATCTTGTTTTAATATATATTGTAACTAAAATACAATCAAACTCTAAAATAACTTTCATTAAATATATTCATACTTGGTACTCTAAACATATAGTAATATATAAATATATAATAATCGATTTTATTCGATTTTATTTAATTATAGATTTTCAATCCAAAATTTAAACCAAACTTTTGTATCAAAGAGAAAGAAGACTATGACTTTATTTTTTTTTCATGGATTTAATATTCAGAGGCACGGATTTTCGATGTTATCTGTATTCATTTGGACATATATAAAGATAATGGCGAAAGCTGATTTGTGGGATGAATATAATAATAATTATAATATTAAAAATAAATAATAATATTAATAATAATAAAGGACAAAAAATTAATTTCACATTTTAATTTATTTAAATATTTTTATTCTATCATGTTTATCGAATCTTTCACTAAATATTCATAAATTTCATCTATTTACTTCTATATTCAAATTTCTTAAAAGAAACACAACAACTTTTAACCTCAAATCTACTCAAATTCCATCACTTCCATCACTCACTTTTTCTCAAATCTATCTTCACAAAATAACACACTCTATGAGAATTTAAAGAAAAAAACGGATTTTAATTAGTTTTCACTTACTTTTTTTTCATTTTAAAAAGAAACGTAGTTCTAATCTAACTATGTATTAATTGAACTTGATCACATCCCTATATATTATGTTGAGAATATTTGCTTAATATACTTTTTCATTTAAATTAGATTTTAGGAAATATTTCAATTTTAAAAGTATCTTTTAGTTTTAGATTGAGATATTGTAAATATTTTATATTTAATATTTTGTTACATTTTGTTTTCAATATATAAAGTACGTGAATAAAATAAAATAACAAGTTTCTCCCTACAACATATATCTCTTATATCTCTCATATATTCCAGAAACCCTACAAATTTCCAATGGTATCAAGAACCTTTACAAGTCTCTATTCCATTATTTGATGGTGAAAACTATGATCTATGGATGATAAAAATGCAAACTTATCTAGATTTACGAGAAGTCATGGAAGAAGATGATGTTTTCTTGTCTAAAAATCTCATTGCAGCTCAACTCAAAATGTACAAGGAAAAAAGGTGACGAAGGCAAAGACAAAGTCATGCTTGTTTTCAAGTGTTTAATAAATGATTCTTATCTGGGATCATGACCCTAAAGTCACCCAAATTATTGATAACGTCTATTTCAACCCATTTCGTGTGATTTTTTTATTAATAAAATCAACTCTCTCATAGTTTTTTTTCTTATCTCAAGTTTAATGTGTTTTTTTGTATTTTCTTGTGTTTTAGTTAGTTTATGCTTGTTTTACATCTAATATCTCTTTTATATGTGTTAAATAAGTTAATAAGAAGCATTTGTCATGGAGAAAAACAAGGAAGAACTCAAGGAAGCATGATTAGAGAAGAAAAAAAAATGAACTTTTGGAGCAAATAATACTCTCATTGGACAACACCAAAACCGCGCCTAGCTCTGCAAAGTCAGAGAGCAACCAACGCAGCAAATGAGCCTAGCACTGAGCGGCACAAAAGGGGCACTAAATTCAATGGCACTCAACGATACTAATATGGCGTTGAGTAATGGCGTCGCTGATTGTCAAAATGAGTAATTTATTCATGTCTTCCGCAAGGGTTTGGGTCATTATCTTCCTCCAACACTTTCTCTCCACCTTGAGCGACAAAGAAAGGCCCTTCCCTTGGGGGCTATTTGGGGTGTTGGGAAGCTCTCCCATTTCCTCCTTAGGGTTTCAATCTTCATCTATGGTGTTTTTCCCCTTTTGGTTTGATGAGGGAAAGATCTACGAATTAGAGATGTGGACGCAAATGGAGCTCGGAGCAATAGGTAGGTGCCTTGGGAAGGGACCTTCTTCTCCTTGGTTCTAATTTCTTCCCTATCTCTTCATTTTGTAAACCTTACATTCTCCACTATGGTGAGTTAAACATATTGCTGAGATTAGATGTAATAAACTAATTTCTTATGTAAGTTGTGATGTTAATACATATGTTTTTCCATTTCAATGTTAATATTTGATTTTTGTGCTTAATGTTTGTTTCAGTTTGCCCATCTATAACTTGATTGTTGGTTCTTGAGACGTTGAAAAATGTCTTCTGAAAGAACTGGAATTGAATACCTAATGGAGTTACTATCTAGGGATAAAATATGATTCATTAGTAATCTTAAGAATACTCTTAAACGTAATGAATTGTTAATTGTTAATAATCTAATGGATTTGATTTTGATGAATTATTATAAATTCAAAGTCACTAAGAATAAGATTTGAGTAACCTTGTGAGTTAATTTTGACTTGAAATTGAAATTGAGATTTTGTAATGTATGAGAATGAGATAGATGAAATATAATCTTGAAAATTATAAACTATGTCAATTCTTCAACTTTTAATGTAGACAATAAGCCAATGATAATTTGTTTTAGACTCTTAAACCTTTTGAACCTCTTTAGTTCTGATTGTGGTTTGAACCTTATCCAACGAATATTAATAATATTATTAAACGAGCCTAACACTACTAAAGAAATCTAAAGTCAATATAATATGAAATTTTATTTCAGACGGTTTGATTTAGACTCATTTTCGTGTATAAAATTTGAGTATATAAGATTATAAAATCTGAAAAATTAATTTCAATTAGATATTACAATAACGTAAGAGATTTTCTTTACCGCATTTTGGTCTTACATAACTATAGTTACATTACTCAAGGTTATTTTTAATTTTCGCATTGAACAAGTCTGCATCTACAAGTACAGTTACAATAGCAATAATTAAAATCCAAGAGTTGACTTTATTTGATTAGGGTTACCCCTAAGGATTTGTTTGATGGTAACGTCGAAGGACATGATACCTACAACGGATGCGTATCTCTCTTTTCTGCGAGAATTTTTAAAGAAACAAAGCTACATACCCACAATCAATTATAACTTTTGACTTTGGTAATAAGCTTTTGTTTTTAACAATAACAAGTGGTTTATAGAAAATTAAAGTTACTGGTTCCAAATTTTCGCCTATGACCTGGGAAAGAATATCCCAACTTTATTTAATCAACTATACAACAACAAAATATCAGATGAGTTCATAACATTACACTCTTATTATATCAGTTGAAGTTTTTGGTAATCTAATTGATAAGAATCCAAATGTGAGTTTAAGTTTTATATTGACTAGAAATGAAAAAGTAGAGCATTGTATAAGAATATAGACCCATACACCCATTGCCTTAAGATTTTGGATTGAGAATAATATCAATTTTTTATATAGTTGAACTCAGGTTTCATTAATATTTATTCTTCCTGGTGAAACCAGCTCCTTATAAACTTAACATTAAAAATAATCAAAATTAATTAAAGCAAGAAAAAAAAAACAAAATATTACCTAAATAAAAAATAAAAAAACATGCTAGAGGCCCCTCGCAGGAACATGTACCTTGGTCCTGATCGATTAGAAATATCATATGAAAGTGAAAAGTGGGAATTGAAAGATGAACCATATGTGGGACTGAGAGTTTTCAGATCCCCATAGTCTCTTTCTTAGGTTTTATTTATCGGTTGCCACGTGAAAGTATGGATAACTCTAACAAAAGGTAAAAAGGTAGAATATGTTTCTCAACTTCTATATATTCCTCATTTTTTTATTCAAAGTAGATGAAAAATAAAGAAGGAAAGGGAAAGAGCTATATCTTCATTTTTATAATTAATTTAAGTCCTTTTTTAAACTCTTCAGTACACAAAATATGTTGGAAAGAAAGAGAAGAAAGCTAGGTTTTTTATCGTTCATATTATGCAATCGTTTTTGACAAAAGAAATCTAACCGATAATTAATAATAAAAAGTTCATTTAAACTAGTTTTTTACTTATAAAATTCAAATATAATACTTTATTTTAAAATTAGGAGTTAAATTTCATTCAAATTAACTCGGTTTCATAATCACAAAGCATTTTAATAATTTTAATCCGTTTTAATGTCTCTATTTTTCTTTTGTATTGCTTTATATAGAAAAAGGAAAGAAGACGTAGATAATGTGATAAAGAATAAACAAGAATAAAAAAATATTATAAAAACATTACATCAATAATATGTCTCTTTCCTTAAATTCTCGGTCTAAATTCTGGATTAATGAGGTAGATTCATGCATTCCCATGCAAAGTGGCCCCTTTTATAATTAGGAGGAATCAAATTCAATGGTACGTGTTAATCATTGCCAAGAAGATGGGCCAAACATGAAATCATAGTCTACCATGCGTGAAATTTCTTTAGCATTTTATGATACACGAAATTATATACTAACCTCAAGTGGAATCAAATGTCATCAAGTGATGTGACAATGTTTTAATATCGAATAATAAAAACTTTTATTATCTGAATAATTTATATATAGTTAACTAATTATCAAATGATTTAACATCGAATTATGAACAAAATTAGTATCGAATAATAAATGGCACAGTTACATGTCCAAATCATTTTTCTATAGTTAACTAATTAGTTTGTAATGGAGAATTTGTATGTGATTCCAAGAATACTTATTTGAACAAGGGTAAACATCTTTGAATTCAATTAAATTTTACATAATCTAATTAATTAGTGTGCTAGCAATGCCAATTAATTAGTGTGCTAGTAATGCTAATTAATTAGTGTGCAACAGTTGACTTACAAATTCAAGCTTGAGAGATTTAAAATTCGTTAAAAGAGAGGCATAAATAGATGTCAACAAAATTTGTATCTGTGAATATCCGTAGATAGAAAATTAATATTGTAAATGAATATTCGTGGGTATCAAGTACGAGTATTTTTTATACCTGCATGTTAACGAAGTGGCTACGTGTATTATAGTATTTGTACCCGTGGATACTCGTACCTGTTATATTTTAATTTAAATAAAAAATAAATAAAAAAATATGATTAAAATATTAACACATTTCGTGACAGAACTTGGATAAAAAAATTATGGGTGCCAAATTAGATTTGTTATATATAATTTTTTGAGTTAGAAAAAAAGTTCTTCATTTGTTTTGTTTATTTTCTCTACTTAAAACAATCACATAATAATAGAATTCAAAAAAATATGACTATCATTCACTATTATATCATGCTACCAAACTATGAATACCATTTTAGATGAGCCCTTCATACCTTATCAATTTGATTTGATGGGTATTATCAAATTTGAGGGCACTTCTCCCGAATCGTGTTTTAATGAATTTTTAATTTCATTATATGTAATTTTAAGAACTTTAAATATTTGTTTTTCATTGTCTTGAATTCTTGGTTCTCATGAAATTTCTCAAATTTAGTTAACGTAGATGCATTCTTTCTCATCTTTTATCACAAACCTTCCTTTTTAAAAAAGGAATATATTCTTTTACTCCCTATCATAATCTTTCTAATATAAATTTATCACCACTCACCTATTTAGAAAAAATAAAATTTATATTCACAAATCACAATTATAACAATGCAAAACATAACAAAACTCATACCACTTCAATTAAATAAGCAACACGGTATAAATTCACAACTTAAAAATTTACCATAGGCAGCAGAAAACCCAAACTCCCTAAATTTCATAATTAAGGGTTATAATAATTTGAGAAAAATTATAAATAGGGTTCATATCAATTTCATAAAAGAACTCATAAAATCATAATCAAGGTTTATACTAATTTGGGAGAAACATCCTAAAAAAATCATAAATCTAACATACATAAATCATAATAAGATACTAACCTTCATCTGTGAGATGCGAAAATGTATACTTCAATCTCAATCTATGTGTTCCCTAATCTCTGTTATCCGATCTATCTCTTTGTATTTCTCGTCACACACTTTCATGATCATTTACATGGTGGAAAGATCAGACAAAAAAAACCCCTAATCTCTTTAACAAATCAATTTCTCCATTAAATTTTTTATTTCATCTTTTATTATAATTTTTCATAATATAAATAATATATAAATACAATTTTAAAAATATATAAATATATATAAAAACTAAATTCCAGAAATTTTGGGGGAGCTGTGGTTCCTCCCGTCACTACGTACTTCGACCCCTTGAACACATTAAAATTGAATAGGTTATTTTTTATCCATTGGTTTTAAAAAATCTCAATTTCTTTGCAAGCTGTGATTCAACACTATTTAAATAAGTTATTTGCAGTTTGCTTACAATTTATAAATGTTATGCATTGTATTTTTATTTGAATTTATGGTTAAAATATATTGTTAAATATTAATTTTTTCTTTTGTAAATACCCGTGGGTACCCACGGATATCCGTAGATATTAAATAAATATACGCATAACGGATATCCGCACAGATATAAGTACGAATACTAAACGGATATTTATCTAACAAGTAAAATATGAGAGAGCTACTACTTGTACCATACCTATCCCGTTAAAATCTTTATAAACAAATAGAGAAATGAAAAATATACTACAAATAATTAACGTGTATTTAATGAGTAATACAAGTTTGCATTCGAAATTTTCATATCTTACCCTTATCTTTCAATAAAACAAGTATACAAAATAAAATAAATACTAGTGTTCTTTTATAGATTTAATCAATTTATAACATTAGGATGATTTTGTGTTAATTTCAGGTAATGTGGCGGGGTCAGTTCAAAATAATATATATATATATATATATATATATATATATATATATATATATATATATATAAAAATAATGAAAAATAAAAATTATTATCATCACCAGTTTGTTTTTAACATAATTAAATACTTACATATTAAATTAGAGGACTATTATGGCTGTACAGTTTTAGTAAAAAAAATTAAAAATTCTATTATCTTTCTGGATTAACTTCTTTAGTATTCAATTTTTATAGTGAATTTGAAAGGTAAAATTAAGGTTTACTCAATGGAATATATCACACAAATATTTCAAAATTTTGATAGCATAACTCTTAAAATATAAAATTTCCTAATTAAATATTATAATTTTTTGAGAATAAGATACTCTCATATCCTGTGCAATTATATTCAGCATATATCTCACATTGTTTATAGGGTTATACATTCTTAAACTTATCTAAATTCTATATTTAACTAACTTCTAACTTAGTAATAACTTCTATATCTATACATATAACATAATCTTCTTATACTTAACTAAATTCCTATGTTTAAATTTATATAAGTAAATAACATATTCTTATATTTTAATAACATATATCCTTACATATTCCTACATTCTCAACTAAAAAAAACTCTAACTTTGTCGAGGAAGTGTGTGGAGGGTGACACAAACATGGAAGTCAATGGTTGGTAAAGGAGTGTGGATGCATTATGTTACGAAAGCGTTTTACATTGTTTCAAAGACAACCCATTTATTATTTACAAAATTGTCACATGGATTATGTAAAATAGTTTTTTCATACAAGTACAATCACCACATTTATTGTTTGTTATTTGGTTTCAGATTTTCTTACAATTGATAAAAAAAATATTGATTTAATCAAGTCTTTATAGTCTCGAAAGAAAAAAAAAATATTGAAGTGACACAAGGTTGTAATTAATAGAAAAAAAATTATAACCATCTATTATATTAAGTTATTAACAGTGTTCTGCTACGCAACAGTGAAAAAAAATAAAAATTAAAGTGCATGTGAATAGCAGCCATGTTGATGGTTTCGGTGTTCCTTTTTGGTTACTACTATTGAGTAGTCAAATGTTCACCTGCTCAAGTGCAACTTTTTCTCTATCTAACACACAAATATTGCAGCGATCTTTGACTAGTGCTAAAGGATCTTCTTCTTTTTTTTTCTAAAATCCTGTTCATAATAATAAGATTTGGATTCCTAAACGTTAATTGGATCATCACGCAAGTGATCGAAACAAAGCCACTAAATTAAGCTCAAAGATTTGTGTCAGAATCTAATGCAACAGACCGAATCGTTTTAACATGGATTCTTGCATCCCGAATAAGATTTTGGATCTTCCAAGAAGTGACCCATGAACAAAACTTGAGGGACAGCGAAAATAAGTCAAAAGTGTGAATGATTTTCACCACCATGATAGTAATATTCAATTCATATATACAGTTTGAATTGCGACAAAATATAAGAGAAGAGATAGAAGAAATTTGTTGGAAATTGTAGTACCAGGGATCCAATATACGAATCCATTGTATTGTAGTGTCATCGTAGTTTGCATTTTGAGTCCCTATAACGGTATATCTTTTTAGAAATAGGATAAGACTTTTACCTCATAGACTAACACTTCTAATGATTAGACCAGAATGTTCTCTTATGATGTTATTCGATGAAGTCAATTTTTTCCAAAAATTAATGTGCATGAAACTAGACCCCAAAATTAGGATGATCTGATTTGAGAATCCCAATATTTTTCACAACCCCCAAACTAGTAGATTTCTTCCCTTCTAATAGCCGAATAAAAATAGGTCACAATCACTTTTTAAGTCAAAACATTAAACTAATAAATTTATTATTTATATTTATATCTAATAATGTTGGAAATAGTTCAAGTGTGTTTCACATTTGAAAAAAAAGATAAAATTAAACGTTATATAAGATAAAATTAAACCTAATTATTTTAAGGTTTTAGATTAAAAGTGATGCCAAATACTTTATATGTATAAGATCAATGTCATATATAGAACTATAATTTTTTAAAGACTATAACCCATAAAAAAAATAATTATATATATATATATATATATATATATATATATATATATATATAAACCTATCAAAGTCAAATTCAGAGTTACTAATCACGTAACTATAACCAAAAGAATCAATCTTGAAATATACCATATGAAAAATAAGCCTTAAGATTTTGGATGAAAAAATACTATCCGTTTTATCCATATTTTTTTTTCATTGTTTCTCCTTAACTAATTATGATAATGATATAAGTGAATACTTCTCTGGGAAAAAGGCTGATTATGTGAACGCCAAATTTCAAAGGATGCGATGCTGCTGTGGCAACTGCATGGTTCGATTCATAATAAAGAAACTGTCTTTCTTAATGTGATGTTTCACGCTTTGCTATTTTATATCTTAATTAATGCAACTTCACTTATTTGACATTAAAATAATTGAACTTTGGAAAACAAGATGACATTTCACTTTAATTTAAATCTTAAAAATATAACCTAATGCTTGACTACATTTGGGATTTATTTTTAGAGTTGGAAATTTATAGGGGAATAAAAGATAGGATAACTTTTTCATTGGTAGTAAGAATTTAAATGTTATACATGTACTTTTAACCTAATATTATCTTTGACTTTGAAATAAAAAGATAAAAAATTCTCTCTAAGAATGTTAGCTTGTTAAAAAAACAGATACATGAATAAAGAAGATTAATCAAGTAAAACAATTCTTATAACAAACAATAAAAATATAAAATAAAAATCGTAAAAAAAATATTAAAAAAAATTTGGGTTGGAACACATGTATTATTGTCCTTAAAATATTAATTTTTTTATGTATGATATTTTAAACTTGGGCTATGGAGACATAAATGTATGTTTAATAACATACAAGAAGTAAATTTATGTATAATGCATATATAACAAACGTTTGGCTTTTTTTTTTTATATATTTATTTTAGGCCAAAATTTTCCTCCATGAAAGCATATAAAATATTTATAAAATACAAGAAAACACCATAACATTTTTTTTTACAAGTTTAAAGAGATATGTAAAGTATAGAAAAAGGATCAAATACACTAAGAAAATATAAACATGCAGTAAATGATGAAATTTTTAAAATTACATATTTTTGGTCATTCGCCACCGCATTTCTCATTCCATTTGCAACAAATTTCATGTTTGGAGCATTTGATTACAAAAATGTTACTGCGCATTTTTCACGTTTTGATAACGTTCATTCTTACATATTTTTTGTGTGTTTATTGTCATGAATAAATAAACTCTTTCCTAGCTTTTATCTTATTTAAGTTTAGGGTGTTTTTGCATTATTTTGTATTTTAGTTATTTTATGCTTGGTTTACCTCTAATATCTCTTTTGAGTATGTGAAATTAGTGAATAGGAAACATTTAAGGTGGAAGAAAACAAGTTAAGACTCAAGAAAACATGTTTAGGACAAGAAAATATCAATTTGGAACAAATACTTGTTTTGGGCCCCATGGGAATTGTGCACACCGCCATAAAGACAAAAAGTAACCAATGCTATTGGGGAGCCTGGCGACGTATGGTGGATACCTTGCACTGGGCGCCACATGCAAGATAAGCTGCTGGCGTCAGGCAATGCATAGATGGCCCCGAGTGGTGGCTTTGCGGAGGTCACTATTATGTGTTTTATCTAATAGCGTCAAATGGTGCTAAGATGGTGTTAGGCAGTGACAATGCTGATGTATCAAACATGGGTATTTAAGCATGTTCTCTGTAAGAGTTTTAGGGCATTCCTCACTTGAATATAAATCACTTTTGGGTGCTTGGGACAACCTCTTGGAGGTTGATTAGGGTGTTAGGAAGCTCTCCCACTCCTCCTTGGGTCTTCTCCATTCTTGGTGATTTTCCTCCTTTTTTGGGGTTGGAGAGGAAGAATGACTACAAATGAGAATCATAGATGGGAATGGAAGGTGCAATTGGAGCACGGAATAGCTACCAAGAACCTTGGAAGAGGGCTTGCATATCTTCTATTTGATTTCTATTTCTTCCATATCTCTTTTATTTAAACCATAGGTTCTTCACCATTGAGGGCTAGACCTATTTGTTGAGATTAGATATCATGAACTACATTCTTGTGTAATTAATTTATGTTTTTAATATATATATATATATATATATATATATATATATATATATATATATATATATATGTTTTCGAATTCAAGTTAATATTTAATTTTTGTGTGTAATGCTTGTTATGGCTTGATCATCCATGGCTTGTTTTGAGGTGTTGAAAAATGTCTTTTAAACCTAAAACTGAAACTGAATACTTAATGGAACTTATAACTAGGGATAAAAAATATTTCTTTAATAATCTTAAGGCTCTTGAACTTAATGCATGGTTATTTGTGGAAGGTTCAAGGAATTGAAACTTGATGAGTTATCATAGGCTCAAAGTCAGTAGTAATAAGATTTGAGTAATATTGTGAGTTGATTTTAATTTGAATATGGAATTGAGATGTTTGAGAATCAATGGCGGAACTTGCATAGAAAATTGAGGGATCCAAATTAGATTTTTTTATATATAAAATTATTTTTTCAAATTAAAAAAAAAACTTTTCGTTTCCTCTATTTAAACCATTTTTCATATAGTGATTCACATTTTCTAATTTATAATCTTTTTAATTCATTGAATTCACGCAAGAGAGGTATTTTAATTTCTATTCCAATTTAAGAATATTCAACTAATTCATTATTATGTGCAACGGAATTTATAATGCAGTCGAAGATACATCCATAAAATTTTTCCATATTCAGAAGAAAACACAAAATCCCATAATTTTCCTAAATTTTATAATTTAGAGTTATACTAATTTGAAAAAAAAATATAATTAGGGTTGATGCTAATTTCACATAAAGAATCTCTAAAATCATAAATAGGATTCATACTAATTTGGAAAAAACTTATATTGAGAGAAACATCGTAACAGGAGAGTTATAAATCTAGATAGTAACCTTGTCTCATGAGATCATGTGAGAATACATTATTCAATATCTTTGTTCTCCTATCTCTCTTTCCCAATTTATATATTTGTTCTCTCTTTTTACTCTCACACTTTCTTGATGGCTTGTTGTGATGAACAAAGTCAGAATCCTATTCCTTTTATTAATCAACATCCATCAAATTGATTTTTATTTGAACTTTATTTTATTTTTTAAATAGTAAAAATATATTAATAGTATATATTATTTAATATAAATAATATAATCATATTTAAATATAATTTTAAAATATATAAATACATATAAAATATAAAATTTTAAAATTTTGGGGGGCCATGACTTCCTTCTGTCATATGCAAGTATCGTCTCTGTTGAGAATGCATCAGAATGAAATCTAGTAATGACAATTATAAATACTCTATGTTCAATTTTTTTGTTATACATCAAGTGTTAGATAAAAATACAAAAAGAGTATTAGTTTCTTTGTATTTTTGTGATCTTTGTTATCTAATTGAGCTATGAATTGCAAGAATTGTCATGTGTTACACAAGTAGTTGTGGAGAAAACTATATTTATTACTTACTACGTATAATCGGTGCACTTGTAGTTTTCACTAACATTTTCTACGGTCAAACAATAAAAGTGATGTAATAAACATATTTTGTAATACTTATTTGTATTATTTATTTAAATAATAAAAAAAAAGTTTACTTTGTATCTTTATATTCTACACCACCTAGGACAAATATTTATTGTTTCAAAATCATTTTTGTACACAATCATTAGAGGACGTATATATTTTCTCATACTCTACACCTATCCAACATAATATTTTCTATAGTTATGGTTTGACATTGCATTACCTTTAGAACCATGTTTTTAAACAACTCAGAAAATTTGAAGAAACTTAATTCTCTTCACTTTTTTCTTGCCCGATAGACCGTTCTTAACACCATTGACATTGTGTAAAGATATATTACATCTCAAATACAAAGACTCTTGTACATTATTAACTAAATATCATATACATATGCTATAGAAAAAGACATTTATATAACCTCACAAATAAGATTTTCTAATTCGTTTTGGACATAGTTAACATATGTCTAACATGATGTTATATAATATGAATCTATAATTATAATTAATTTATTAATTTGAATCTAACTAGATTATAACATGATTTAGTTATTTTGTATTGTTTCGATTCAATTGATGGTACAAGTGATATAGTATTGTTACCTAAATAATAATTAAATATGAATCTTAAGTAAATGAATATAATTATATAAACAAACTTTTCCCTGTAGAAATTTGTGAATTGAATTGAGCACTGAAATGGGAACTGAAGGAAAACAAAGTGCGAGAAGCTGAGTCCTTACTGCACGCCGAAAAAGGTGCTGCTACATCTTGGCAAACAATGAGCTTGACATGGTTCGCCAAACTCAAGTTTACGCGAACAACGTGTTTGATGATCTGCCTCTGAGAGAAAGAGAAAGAGAAAGAGAAAGAGAAAGGTTCATTCAGCGTTCCCATGTGGGTCATCCCTACCCACTACCTTTCCCTTCAATTCCCTTGTTTTCTCCACTAACGTGCAAAATAATTAATGCGTGCATGCCCTTTCACCTGTCCCCTTTTACACCATATATGTTATATCAGATCAGGACTTCTGTTCCCACTTCCCACCTCAGTTTGACCACGTTCAATGATTCCATCATTAATTATGCATATTCCTTGCAATTTAATTCTCACTATTTCTTCTCTACTTTCAATATAACTTCTGTTCATTCAAACCTCTTACATCCTTCAATAATGGACACTCATTAAACATACATTATATATACAGAATCACCCTTTTTAATCCATCACAACTTTTTTTAATACAACTCTAATGGGGTCATCAAATATAATAACTTTAACTATATCAGGTATGTATACACGAGGTTAAAAATAAATCATAAATATTCTCTTCTAATCTATGCAGAACAATTACTTTGGATTGCGTTAACATGTCTATTCTAAACAGATCTCAGTATAATTAACAGTGCTAGTAACGTGTTCCGTTTCTAGTTTGAATACACTACCGCATTATGCAGATACATATTATGTGATTCTGATTTTTTCAAAACTAAATTTGATGGTTTTTATATTATAGACTCACATAATGTCCTTAATAATAATGTTTAAGCGTTGAACGTAGATCTTTCTTTCTCTCTCTAGCTGCGTCTTTGCAGGTTCTAAGGGGTCGAGGGGTTTTTTGAGCTCATGCTAATTGATCTGACATAAAAAATGGTATTACGTCTCGCATATAGTTAACAGAAAACGGTCACAAACCGCACAAACATCTATGTATAGTTAGGAGTCAGAGATTGAATATATCTTCTCAAAGAAGCAAGTGGGTCCATTCTATGTAATCAACAGATTGTTGCTGCACCGCAGAATCATATATATTAGAAAATGCCACCAACTTCTGCTAGAGTAATTAAAATCTTGATTGTTTTTAAATTGGGTTATAGTTTGCGTTTGGGCTTGGTGGAGGCTAATCATCTGAATTATTTATGGAAGCAGCAATCATAAAATTTGAAAATCATGACCTCCTGAGTGTGTTGAGAGTTGGAAAACTCATAGGTTATAATTGGAAGGGTACTTGTCAGAATTCATGGATATTATAACTGACATGTGAGATGAAAAGAGGCTAACAGTGTAATACCTGCACATAAAGCTACTCAGCTAGAACAGTTTCACTGATAAATTGTAGAAAAGTTATATATACTTTCTGTGTGGTTATAGTTATGGAGGATAATCATATAGGCTAGGTTGCTAGCCATGTGGACATGTCTATATGCAAGACATTCTTGATATGCATGGAGCCCCCGTGGGTATACTATGCACAGGTACATGTAATTTTTTCTTCCGAATGTGTTGCTAGAGATTATCAACTATTTTTGTCTGGTTGGTAATTGAGTAGATCAAGATCATGAACTTCTGTGTGCTTAACCAAAATTTGACTCTTAACCTATATTACTGAAGTTTACCATAGTGTAAGGTTTCTTTGCAAACATAACTGTGATTTGATAAGTTATATTTGCCTGTTTGCAGCATGAAGAATCGTGACAAAATAACAACCTTAATTTAAAATGATAAAGGGTTAGTATGTGTTTTTTCGATGTGTAGAATGAGAACATGGATGGAAAATGTAAAATGGTAGAGTCTTGGTCTCCATGATGGTTAATCACACACAATGCTATCGTAAGACTTACACAAGCATGTTAAAAAAGATACTGGATCAACAAGATCTGAAGTTAATATATTGGAGCATCTTTAAGAAATTGTGCTTCTCAACCTTATCCTACTTTTGTTGCAGCTTCAATGGGGTCTGCCCCCTTATCTGTTTGGTGAAGAGAGAGAGAGAGAGTAGTTATTGCATATTGCTGTACATGTGAAATAATTAGCAACGATGAGAAGCAAAGGATTCTAAAGATTTTATGGATACTACATGCCCAAGTTTCTTTTTCCATCGGTCTATTCAATGCTTCAACCTGCTAAAACATCATTTGGATTAGTCGTGGTAAATAATGAGATGAGTTTGAATTTTTTTGGGGCTATGTGCGCAAGCGCATGATCATGTGTTGTTGTGTAGCACTTCAATTTATCCTTTCTTAGTATTGTACTGGTTATGTAGGTTGTTAAAGGTCCATTACCTTAAAGAAGAGTGTAATTATTGGGAGGGCACAGAAGCCAAATCAGAATTTTCTATGATCAAAGCAGAGGGGCCTTTATCAAAGTATAGTCTTTGACGCATGAAGGAGAAGATTACAAGAACTCTTTTTACTTGAGGGAGCATAATACAAGGTGGGTGCCACTTTGATATATGAATCATAAGGCCAATTTTGGAGATAATGCGTCAACACCTTACCCAACAATAATAACAAATCAATATTTAGGTAAAATAATAGATAGTCCTAGTAGTTGATGCTTTGGTTATAGTCGTTCAGAGATTGTAGTTCTAGATATATATAATATTGGTCTTACATATATAAGACATTTGACGTCATTTTTGTCCAAAAATCTTAAGATAATGTGGTTATTAGTCTTTTATCTTATATAATGTTTAACTTTGTTTATTTTATTCAATGTAAGACTTTGACTCACACTTAAATTATTTTTAACAAAAATTGATTTATAAGTTGAGGTTTGCATCTATTTATATATATATTATAAATTGACCTTATGTCAAATCGATGTATATGTTCGCGGTGTAGAAAACTTACCCTTATTATAACGTTGCTGGAGAAAGAAAGGATCTTTTGAGTATGGAAAGGAAGAAGCTCTTGCTAACAGTACTACTGAGGTAGTTGGGTCCTCTAAGCTTAGCTGTGATAAGCTTCCATCCCCAACCTTCACATAGGATCCATTGCCACCTACAGATTCAATTAAAGGACTGTTCCAACTAGTGATTGAATTAAATTATTAAAGGTATGTTTGGGAGTTAGTTTTGATGGAAAATTGAAGGGGACATATATGAAACTTTTCTAGTTTTAAATTAAAAGAGTTTACATGGTGGTTATAGAAGAAAATAATAGTATTAATTTTTTGTAAATTTATATTTTTTTTCTTAAACATTATCATAGCAAACATTCATTAAAACAAAAAAAAAATTGTCTTGTTATTTATTTTCCCTCAAAACTTAAATCTTTAACACACACTATAAAATAGATAAAATGGTAAGCAAAATAGATAAATTTGAAGGCTAAGATGGTGAAGGGTTTAGGAATACATGAAGTTTAGGTATATATAGTCAAATTTTAATTAAGTTTAACAATATAATATGATTAATGTAACCGATCTCAATTAATTATATAATAATAATGACAAAAGTCTTATAATTAACTGAAGTTACTGATCTTAATTTACCATGTAAGTGTTTGATTCTCTGAGTTATAATATATATATAACTGAAGTTTATCTTATAATAGTTGTGAATTTGACTTTGTGGAACATCTATAAATAGAAACTGAGGGACCAAGTTGTAGAAGCTCATAGAAGAGAGAACTTGAGAGTTCGTAAGAAAAATCATTTGGATGGATCGAATATCGACATTGAAGGTGGTCCCTTGTGCTCAATTGACCCATTCCTAAGACAAAAAAAAAAACACCATTTTTTTTCTTCTTCTTCTTCACCTCAGTGTCCTCATCCACTTTATCTACTCTTGTTGAGACCTCACATTTCACCATCCCACGTGCCCTTGTATTCACTCTTTTACCAATTTTGTTTTTTCTTAAAGAATTGGATCTTGAATGAGAAGAAGCTCATAGTCACAAATTTAATCAATCTCAAGTTGTTTTTTTTTTCACATTTGTTTAGGATAAAAAGAAAGTAAAATCCAAATTAATTTTTTCATAATAAGTTTATATGATGTTTCATTTTCTCATTTTTACCTAATGTGAGACTTAAACTCACATTTAAATTCTCAACACGAATTACACGAGAGACTTTGTAAAAAATATATACAACTGTCAAAATAATATATATTCTATTGTACATACACACATTTGATGAGTGTGATTACATCATAATGATGTATCAACCCAATATTGCACAACTCAACTTATAAATTTGAGCTTTGATTCATTGAAGCTTCTTAAAGTTAGACAAAATTATTTGCAAGTTAGTATACAGAATTGAAAGCAATAATAACAATAATAATGTCCATTTTATAAAATGCACTTTTGATTTCCTCTTTAACACTTGAACCTTAGCTTTACTTTTTCCCATGCGTTTGGCTATGATTTCATATGTTTTTTTTTTTTTTTTTTAATTAACCTCGTTTCATTTGATCATCACAAGCTTTTGTTGTTGTTGTTGTTGCTTTATGTTTGTATGACTGAGGAACTATGTGATGGTGTGTCCAAAGATGCTACCTATCTTAGTGGCAAAACCTATTAATTGCATTTTCATAACTCACATATATGCATTGCACACCAATGTCATGTTTGCAATCAAAGTGTTTTGGCATGAAAGCATCATCTAATGGAAAGGTTGGTGAATTTTTCCCTCATTTTGCTTGCAGTCAAACTTTGATGGGTAATCATGCACTCTCTTTGTCTCATACACAAACCCTAAATCAGGAGCAAGATAAGAGAAAAGAAAAAAAAGAGGCAAAAGGGAAATAATTATAACAGTGACAAAGCTATACCTTCATTTTCCAAAGATAATGAGTTAAAAGCTGATGCCCATTCAACTTGGCAATAAAGCACAGATCATCATGAGTAGAAAACAGTGACAGAGAAAAGAAAAAGAAAAATATTTCTGTCTGGAATGGAATTGTTTATATCTTCCTAAAATATTTGATTTGATTTGTAATCAAATTTGTGTTTCAAATGTTAATTTAATTTTCAAAACCATAAGTTTTGTTTGACTATTTTGTATAAATCATATCAAATCAACTAAAGTTTGTCTTCCTCGGAAAGGCTTCCTCAGAGACAAATCCTATTTCGATGGTTCTTATGTTTGGACACATCCATATACATATAAAAATTGACTCTTTCACTTTGGTAAATAACTTATGCAATTAACAAACTAAATCCAAAGTAGTTTCATTTTTAAGATTTGTAAACCTAATAATGCTTGGTTTCAAAGTCTACTCGAATATTAATTTGAATGAGTTTGAAATCAAATGAAATCAAGTCCCTGATTTAAAGATTCAAAATATATACACAATGTTTCTCTTTTGTGAAAAGTTTAGGGTTTTTTTGAAAGATGATTGGAAGTTGTGTGAATGGTGAAGTGAGATTGTTCCCTTCTTCTTCCAATTTCGCTCTCAATGTCTTCCCACCATGCTTTGCCTCCTTTCTTCTTTCCATTGCACGAGTGGATTGCACAAATAGTGGCAGACATCAATAACCAGACAAGTAGCCGCAACACCAAAACCAATTTGCTTCCATCAAATTAAAGAGATTCCAAAATATTGAAGTCAACATTGCACTTTATTGGATTCCAACGTGTATATATATATATATATTTTCAGTTGTTCTTTAATTATATAATCCCCAATGGAAAACAAAATGAAAAAAAAAAAAAACATAAGGGATAGGTGAAATTAACCAAATAATAACTTTCATTATGAAATAGTTAAGTTGGTGTGATCTTTTGTCCTTTTTTATATATTTTTTTCTAACATGCTTGTATTGGTTTTGTCACATACATTTAAATAATCTCAGAAGGAATATTCTGCCAACATTCCACAAGTGCAGATTTGGACTTCACATAGTAATTGCAACGCACTAGCATCTATTTTATTAAGAAGCTATAGGATTTAAAATTTAGAAAAAAGAAGAAGCAACTATATAGTGCTAGGTGTTTTGCTTTAAAGGGAAAGAGTATATATATATATATTTCAAAGTAGTGCGTTTTTGTTTTTTGTTTTACTAGTAATTTAAAACATATTAAATTTAGAGAGATTATGTTACTTCAAAACCCCTTTTACAGTGTATCTTAACAACTTATGGCTTTAAGTAAAAGTTAATCTAATTTGATTGTCTGACAAAATCAAGAGGAAAGATGAAAGCATAAGTCAAATCTATCTTTGAAATATGCATATGAAAGCAAAAATACTGAAAATAGTGTAACTGAAAAATAGTATGCTTTTCATATTCTTCTCGTGTATGTATTAATGAAAAAAAAAGGAGAGAAAAAAACAACATTAAAATAAAATGTATCGGTGAAGTGTAGCCTCAATTTGGGGAAAAAAATGTTTGGTTAAGTTACGTTTGGCAAGGAAGTTCTTCATTAGTTGTTGAGAAGCTTGAGTTGGTGTATGTTTTTTATTTTGTGAAAAGGAACAAAACCTAGGTTGGCTTTAGTAGACAGTGGTTTGGGCTTCAAATGGATCAGGCCTATAATTGCAATGTTCTTCAACTTTTTATTTATTATTTTATTTTGGTAATCTAACCATAAAATAAGGAAAAAAAGATTAAACATATTCCTTAAAAATATATTAAAGTTTGATTTTACTCAAATTAAAACCACTTAATTTTAGTCTCCTATTTTCATAGTCATTTTTTGATGACACTGTTAGTTTGAGTGAATGGAAATAAGAGGCCATTCACATGTAGTTTAACAGTTTCACATTAGGCACTAAAGCTAAATTTTTATACATTTACAAGGACAAAAAAAATGTATCATGTTGAATTAATTTTTAAGTGACACCAAATAATGTAATTAAGTGAATAAATATAATGCCACTTAACATTACAATTTTACTTTGTAAGCTATAAATCATTTTGAGAGTAAGAAATATTGATAAGAAGAAATTAGCTATATTATTTGTTCTTAATAAGACCAAATTAGAGATATATTAACATTTGTAAAAAAGGTTAAAACATTTCTGAATGAAAAAAAAATGTGATACAATTGATATTGAGTTAACATTTATTTCTCTAAATTATAGTGTATGCACTATTAAACGGACGCATGTTTAGAACTTTTACATTTAATTAATTTTAAGTTATATTAATAAAAATGAAATTTAAAATATTGGTTATGAAAATATTTGGCAATATAAATGGTTTCGCAACTTACTACTCTCAGTATATAATTATGGTAGATAAAAAATATACGAGAACAGATGTGATAACTAATAAATAAAATATAAAACATAATTTTAACTGATTAACTTATAATGTGGTCACAAATTTTTTATAAAAGATTTCGGTTTAATAAATTACACACATACAATAAATACTAGCGATAGATTGATTTGAAAATTATCATAGTCTTATCATTTATAATAAAAATGAAAAATTCATGTAATTATATTATTATTAATTATTGTTTGACTTGGTAAACACGTGAATTTTACAACTCATCCTACTACATTAAATCTACAATTTCTCCTACCACACTTCTTTGTATATTGTTTTATCAGTTTTCTATTTTTCTTTCAAATTTTTGGGACATAGATTGTAATAATTCAACCTTTTTGATGGACTCAAATATATGGTGGATTCAGATACATCTCTTATAAATTTTATAAATAATAAATATTGAAATTTATGACATATATATTAAATTTAATTTTAGAATTGAAAAACATTTTTTAATTATTCTTTACGATTATTTCTTGGTTTCGTTCACAGACGTGTGTTTTTTCATTTTACTTGTTTTCCTCGTTGGGTAATTTTCCCCTATAATGATCATGTTCCTTAAAGTGAAGTAACTTATGGTTGCACGTTTTCTACTATTTCGTCTCTTTCAAATTTTATCTTAAAGTTATATTCTACGTTTACTTGTAGCAACCTTTTTAATATCTGGAACTACTTCATTTCTAATTAATGCATAACTGTTTATTCCCTTTCCATAAATTTAGGTCAACACACGCTCGTGTATTACATGGAAATATTATTCTGCAAATATTGAATACGGCATTGACTTTCCCTTTAGAATTAAATGTAACATGTGTATTTAGCTATCAGTAAATATTTCTTGCGCATTGGCTGAACTTGCATTTAAAACACTTTTAGACTATTTAATTCCAAATATCTTTTCTGTTGAGATCCATATTTCGAATTCAACAATTCATAATATATATATATATATATATATATATATATAATTATTTTCAAAAGTTACCATTAAATTGATCTAGAGGAGTAAAATTTTTACTGAAAGTTATAGGGGTGTAGGTAGTAATTATTTTGTGCAGGGAGCAAAACCTTGGTTCAGTAATCAAAGACCAGCAAGCTAGTGGGTAAGACTGAACCAGATTAGATCTCCACTTTGGTTTACCCTCATTTCAATTTGGGGCTTTTCTTCCTGTACGTCCTTTTGTCTTCCTGCACCCCCGTAAAATCTATAATTCCAAATTACCCCTTATTAAAATAATAATAAAAACTCTTGCCTTTTTTTAATATTTTCTGGATTGAGTATTTGGGAAGGTATTTCTAGATATGAAAATACTTTCCGAAAAATTCAATCTATAAAATGTATAAAAAAATTATATTTTAGATCAAGTGATTTAGATGATATTTGGAGATTCAAAAATACTTTCTAGAGAGACAAATATAGAATTATGTTAATTATTGTATTAGGAGGTGTAAACTCTCTCTTTTTTTAGTAAAGAGGTCAAGAAAAAAGATTTTGTAATGTATTATGTAGCATTGTTTCAACAATAACATCCTCTAAATACGAGAATGGTCAACAACTAGAAAATACAATTATTAGAAATTGTATGAAAAATAATAAACAAGAAGAAATAAAAAATGTAAAGAGTTTTATCTTACAAAAAAAATAGTGTTGAAATATCTTAAAATGCTAAACAAATTTTTATTAATTATTAATGTAAAAATAATATAAAATTAAATATGTTTGTAGTCCCTAAATTTGAATGTGAAATTGAAATTTGTTCTTATATAAAATTTTAATACATTTTGGTCTTAAAATTTTAGAAATAAAGAGATATAATCTTCGTAACTCAACAAAGTTTATTTGTTTACGTGGTAAATAACGTTCCAAGCTGACATTTGAGTTTAAACATGTCAAATGTGTGAACAACTCAAAAATCAGTTCGAAACGTCGTGGATATATCAGAGAAATTTAATATAGTTGGATTTATAAGACTATATCTATTTACTTTTAAATTTTTAGAACCAAATTATATCAAGATTTAAAATATAGGCAAATTTAAATTTTGCATCAAAATTTAAAAACTAAAAATATATTTAACTTAATAATAGAAATTATTAACATGTAATAAATATATTTCATAAAACGGATGCGAGATTTGTTACTTTTAGAGTTGAAGGTATATAATGAATGAATTGGTGTAACCACTACTTTTAATTAAATTCCTTGATTCTTTATTAAATTCCTTGATTCTTTAAATCAAGATACATTTCATCTTTAAAAAGTAAAAATACAACGTACTTATGATTTTTTTTTAAAATGCATGAAATCATTCAAATTCTTAATATTATGATTTTGCATATTCCTTAAAATTCAAATTCTAAATTCTAACCTTTTATTAATTTAAAAAAAAAATCATTATTGCTAGAAAATCTTTCTAACTTCTGTATGTCTTTTGTAATGCTAAAAAGTGTTCTGAAATTCGACGGTCCTTACAAAAAAGAAAAAAAAAAAGTAAATACTCTCTTGTATGGAGATTTAATTTCTTAAACCGAGCTTATACAACAGCATACGCGTGGAGGAACCATTATAGTGGCAGAGACTTTTTTATCGACAAGCACATTTCAATGTGACAGTGGTTTCCTCTATCATTTACCTTCCTATAATGATTATTTTCTATGGCAAGTTTTGAGAACTTGCTTTGAAAGTGAAGAGTAAAAGGAATGGTGAAGAAGCAAAGTGATGCTCTCAAGGAAAGAAACTAAAAAGATGTTGGGAATAGTCCAAGTGTGAGTCAAAAAGTCCCACATTGGATAGAAAAGACAAAGTTAAACACCATATAAGAATAAAGACCCATAACAACATTGCCTTAAGGTTTTGGTGTAAAAGTGGTGTCTAAGGTCTTATATGTGTAAGACTAATGTCATATAACCATATAGAA
>Ga0214542_1001456_pt1 | contig 48433 bp, 23 predicted proteins | sample CNSS1metaG_FD_160096 | JGI IMG/M metagenome (GOLD analysis project Ga0214542, IMG submission 160096) | Root nodule microbial communities from cowpea collected in UCLA plant growth center, Los Angeles, California, USA - CNSS1 | ecosystem: Host-associated > Plants > Roots > Nodule | place: USA... | reverse complement strand
GCAGATGGGTTTGTGAGTGCAGAGGAAGTTGAGAAGAGAGTGAGGGAAGTTATGGAGACAAAGGATATCAGAGACAGAAGTTTTAAGCTCAAACAAATGGCTATGGCTGCTGTTGCAGAATTTGGATCCTCCACTACAGCACTTTCCAACTTAGTTCATTCATGGACTTCATTTTCATAGTGGAGTTGTAGATTTGGTTGAATTGTTTTGTATTATCTTTGTGATCATCTTCATCATATCATATCTGATGATATAATAATAGTCATACATCTTTAATCTTAAAAACCAGCCTCCTGTATTATTTTACCAGAAATTTCAATTTACTGTGTTAATCAATTTCAAGTCCAACAGAAAAGTTTTGTTTGATGTTTTTGCATAAGAATTTGGTTGCTGCATATGAATTCCTAATAAAACAATAGTTGGTCTAAGAAAATGCAGTTTTATAAGAAACTGGTTTAAGATTACAAATATCATCCAGAATATATAATTCAGGAGTAACTTTTATGAATTTTGAATTGATTGTTCTAGACTAGGATAACAGGACACTGAGCAGAATTTCACCATTCCAGCAAAAATAATGCGAGTAAAATGCGAAAAACAGAAATTTCAAATAATTCCAGGATTACATTTCTTTCTGAATAACCAAGAATACAAATTCACAGGCATAGTAATAATGAAGAAACAAACAAGTCTACCTGCCATGTTTGTGCAAAATTGAGGCCAATGTTGAAAGTCTAGAATTAAAAGTATACATCACTTCAATCCTTCACTAAGACCTGGTGGCATTCCTAAGCTCTGTGCAAGATCATTCATCCTTTCCTTCATGGCCTACAAACATAAGCAATAACATTCTCTTTCAATTCCATAACCACAGATGCAAATGAATATTTGTTCTTCCTCTTCAAAATAAGGATTTTTACCAGTACACTCTTCTGGTGTGCATCCTTGTATGCCTCAGTGATTAATAGGGAGAGTTTCTGCAACTCACAAATGTTTGATAATAAATAATAGTTTTATTGTTGCCATTAAACACCACATTTGGATTTTTTTTATAAATAAAACTAGGGTCATATTTGGAAAAGTTTCTTCGCAAGTACATAAGGGAAAAGAATAAAAAGATTAAATGAATTAAATTTCTTAGTTAATGCACTTCCAACTTCTATAGAACTAGTTCATTTAACATTTCCAAAAGTTGAAACGCAAGAGCTTATTTTAATTTTTAGAGACAAGTTCAATGCACTTTCTTTTCATGTAAAAATATAGGATAAGGTAAAATGAGAGGGACAAAGAACAGGAACTTTTTGTGATTTTAATAAATATTTCTAAACCAAAACATTGTTCTTCACAAATGACATGAATGAAAGAAAGAAACTATGATAATGAGATGATCTAGTATTTAATCTATTATCCTCCAATGCTTTTTGTTATCTTTGAAAGTGATATTCTAAATGCCTAGACCAGTTATACCTGACGAGTGTGCATCATTGACATAACACAAAATAGAGTACATAAACACAGCATCACTTGAATTATTTACTTACTTCAGATCCCAATTCCATAGCTGCCTCAGTAATTTCGGTTCTTACAGGTTGCTGGTTCCCTGACAGCGTTACCTAAAATTATACATAACCAAAAGTGACCAAAGAAAATTATATTTACAAATTAATTTATAATTATTGATAATTTAATGAAAAAAATCATGATCATGAATAAGGATAGAAAAACATAGCAGTCGAAAAAATTACATTTGGCACAAATAATGAATGACATTGTTCCAGGAAAAAAAAAAACTCATCTAATGTACAGTTATAGCTATGAGAAAGAGAACAAAAACCATACCTTCACTAACTCACCCTCACAATAACCATCAAACTCTGCTCTGCATAATGGAACAAACGCTTGTTTATAAAAAGAAAACAAGCAAAGCTAAAATTGTATAATAAGAGAGCCATACGCTGCAAGTTCTTTCTGCACCCGCACTGCTTCAACTTGGACAACCATTTGTGCCTTCTTCACAGTCTCGTAAAGATTTTGCATGTTTCCAAGAATTCCTGCCTAGAACGATTCCACAATAAATCATCAACTATAAATATCCAGAAGAATTTTTTTGAACTCAACAAAAATACATAGGAATATTACATTCCTGTATTCACAATCTCTAAGCAGCATAGCAGATTGCAGAGAAACCATCACAGCAAAAAGAGAAGCCACGAGGGAAAAACTTCACAAATCTGTAAAACCCATAATTTTTTTATTAAAGTTAGATGAACTGGACTTTTCCTCTGTCAATGTCGCCATGGAAGAACTGACCCTCTGTCGCACTGATGACATTATCAGGAGAAGTGCAAGGTCTATTTTGTTTTACATTGTGGCTGAAAGGAACCATATTGATTTTTTCCTTATTTTGTGTCTATTCTATTCTTCATTGTGAATAAGAATACTCATGTGTATACACAACACATGGAATTCATTATATTTCTTCTCAATTTCTCTCTTCTCAGCATGATACCAAGAGCCTATCAAAAAGGACACCCAGATCCATGCTTTCCTTGTAAGCTCATTGCTTATAGGCATAAATATTTTAGAAAAATCATGTATGTTTATGGTTTTTTCCTTAAAAGTCACTATTCTTGGCTTGCCATCATAGTCACTGGCTAAACCCGACATTTTTGTTCACCACTAGTGTCATTGTTCATAGTCGGCATTACTGTTTACCGTCAGCACTGTTGTTCCCCACCAGCTAATTTTCACTTCTGGAGTTACTGTTCATCATTCGCATTATTTAAATGTCTGTAATGTCTACCACCGACATTTTTCTAATGAGTTTCTTTTTTCGTTGAGTTTTTTCCGGTTGGTGTTTCTGCTCATTGCAAAAGTTCTGCAGTGAGTATTTTTCACTGCCAACATTTTTCCGGTGATGTTTTTCCAACAAGTATGGTTTACCGTTGATGTTTTTCCAACAAGTATGGATTACCATCAATATCTTTGGGCCAAATATTGTTTGTATTAGTACATTTAATCGTATATTTCATTTGGATGTGGTTATCTCTCTTTCTTGCCATTATGAAGTACAAAGTTGTTTAGGGTCTCTTATAGTTGATAGTAGGTACTATAGAGACTCGGATTCCTTATTTCTTATAAAAGGAGCATGTTTGTGTAGGGAGTACCCTAAACAAAAGTATTTCTACATTTTACAAATATTACCTCTTGCTAGAGAGTGTTGTGTCCAAGACATGGACACAGCATCAAAATCATATCAGTTCATACAAATTTTTCAAATAGCATAAAATTTATGTCCAGTAACCATTATCTTGAATGTGAATGAAATAAGTAATCCACGGAGAAAGATGGATACAAAAGCATATATGTGATCCTGTGAGTATAAACATGAAATTGACCGCACGAAAACACTAACCTTAGAAGGAGTATCATCACTTTTTCCATTATTGTCTTTCTTCCCTCCAAATAAGGCATATAACTGGAAACCTCTTTGGCCATGTCCAACTTTCCGACAACCACACCGAGATAGTATCTTTACATCAACTATATTTGAGCTGGAGCTTAGTTTACCTATTTAACAACAGCCAACTATGAGTAACTTTTGGATAACAATTCAATTTTGTGAATCAAAAGCAAACATGGGCTCACCTTGCATAAACTCTTACAATGTTCTAGTTCATCACTATATCATATAAGTAAACATATTCTCAATCAAGAAGGGCAAATTTTCAATCAAGCCTTAACTGCATTCTGAATTAAAAGACAACTATATGAACAAAAACCCGACCAAACTCTCAATAACTCCAGTTCATTTTCATAATTTGATGTTGGTTTCACTCTAAACAAAATGAACGAAAAAGGGGCATTTAAACATGGAAGAATTACATCATCCATCTATCCATCATCATATACACATCAATATAAACAAGATCTCCTCCCCCAACAACCCAAAAAAGCCACACATAGATAAACCCCTTGAAAATTAAAAGTAAGCAAAGAAAATAGTACAACAATTTAGACAAACTAATTGAAACCCCAAAACCCAAGCATGACAAAAACAAAGACACTGGCACAGATACCGCAAAAAAGTTGCAATTTTTACGAATCTAGAAATGACCCAAATGAAAATGAATGAAGAGAAAGACTGACAGAGAGAAGTTGACAAAGGGGCATGGTTTCTCCAGTCACGGAGTCCAAGCGAGTTTGACAAGGCACCAGTGAGAGAAGGCGTGGCTGCCATTGACTTGCAGAAGAGGTTGGAATTTGGGTTTTGAAGTGTGCAGAGAAGAAGGATGAGATTGAAATGGAAAGTGTGGTATGATATTGGATAAATGTGAAACAAGAGGTTGGGTTTGGGTTTTGAAGGTTCAGCGGTGATTATGATTTTGGGACAAGTTTTTGTTTTTGGTTGTGTCCCACATTTGCAATGTCAGCACTGCAGAGGCATACAAATCAAAACTTCTTAATTTTTGTTAATATATAATTTAGGACTCTAATTCTATCTGAATTTTTAAGAATATATTTAATTTTTTATTTGTTTAATTTAGTCTTTTAATTTTTTTAAAATGTTTAATTTAGCCTTTTTTGTTAAGTTGGTTTTAATGTCGTGACTGTACAAAGAGATGGCAACGAGGCGAGGCGGGCACGGGTTTCGCATCATATATCCATTTCCGTAAAAAAAATTCATCTTCATACCCAAACCCAACCGTTATCAAACTTTCATCTTATCCACATCCCCACCCGGTAACAGTATAATCTCGTACCCATATTCATACTCATTTTCTTACTACTTCAATATTAATTTTAACTAATTTTTATAAAATAAAAAAAAATTATAATAAAGGAAACATAATATTATCAAATATTCAATATTAGAAGGATGGTTGTTTCTTCGATATCAAATACTTTAAAATAAATTATAATTGTTTACATTTTAGATTATAATATCAAATAAAATTTCATTTATTAAATTTACAAACATTAATGAAACCTAGTTGATAAGATTTAAAAATATTTTTTTAAAAATATAAAAGGAAAACAAATATTCAAATTAAAATATATTTTAAATGTTTGTTTACTTCAATCTTTTAAATTCTAATGGATCTCTTTTTTATATACTAATAAAAGTTATAATACATCATTTGATCAAAATGATACAAATAATAATCATAATAAAAGTTTAAAATAAATTATAATTGCTTATATTTTAGATTATAATACCAAATAAAATTTCATGAGAACCAACACATTTATTAAATTTGGAAACATTAATGAAACCTAGTTGATAAAATTTAAAAATATGTTTTAAAAAATATAAAAGGAAAACAAATATTCAAATTAAAATGTATTTTAAATGTTTGTTTACTTCAATCTTTTAAATTCTAATGAATCTCTTTTTTATACAGTAATAAAATTTACAATACATTACTTGATCAAAATGATGCAAAGAAAAATAATAATCATAATAATAAAATTTTGACATAGATCTTGTATCTTTTGAACTTCAATTATGTTAGATGGTGATAAAAAAAAATATTCATGACAATTACATTAATTTTTTATATTGTAGTAAATAAAAATTATTTATACAATTATAGTGACAAAATTACAGTATGATTGATAAAGAGTTAGAAAATAAAAAATAATTAAATAAAATATATCAAAATAGTATTCTACATAATGAAAATAAACAAGAAATAAAAATATTAAAAAATTAATAAATGTTTACAAACAATTTGAGAGACTATTGAAAGAAATCGCACAAAGGAAAACAAATATATAATTAAGGGTATGAAATATCTGATAGATTTAAGAAAACTTTTCATATATCAACATATATACTTAGTAGTTTAGAAATAAAAAAAATTGTTTTAGTGAAACAAAAGAGTTATTCAAATGAAATTAAAATTAATAATAAGAATAATAAGTAAATGATTTTTTTGTTTATATTATCTAGTAAACAAAAGGTTTTTGTTATTAAATACTTAAATTGAGAGTATTAAACATTCTAATTTGAAAAGAAAAATATACAATAAATAAAAATATTAAAAAATAATATAAATATTCAAATGTTAGACATAAAAAAATTTAATTGACATACATCTTTTTAACATAATTACATAAATGTTATGATAAGATGAAAAATATATTTTGAAATGCGAATGAGTTTCATGACAAACCAAGTAATTAGAAGAAATAAAAAACAATATATATATATATGGTTATTTAATTAATTGGAAATATTTTAATAATTTAAACGGGGACGGGTATTATGACGGGGATATGTACATCCGTATACCCATCTCCATACCCAATTGAAAAAGTCGGAGATTCTCCATACTTACCCATACTCAGTCAATGTGGAGATTCCCCGTCAAAACGATGATGGGTTTCGGACAATACCCATAGGGACAAATTTATTTGTCATCTCTATCTGTATCATGTTTCATCTCGGTGCTTATTCTCAATTTAGTCCCTTTATTTATCATTTTCATCCAATTTGGTTCTCTTTTTTTTTTCTAAAATGAAACAATTTGGTACTTCTCTAATTTGAGATTAAATTAATAACTAAACTTAATTACAACTTATATAAACATGCTAAAATACTTTTTTAAAGATTTATATATCAAATTATTCCACCGAAATATTCAAATTATTCTTTTTATATTTTTACATAAAAAAATCCCTATTTAAACTTATAATTTTTTAAAATATTAAAAATGTAAATGTAAGGTGTCACGTGTAATTTTTAAATGTTCAATGTGACAAATATTTTTATTGTGACAAGTGTCACTTTATATTTACATTTTCTAATATTTTTAAAATATTATAAGTTTAAATATGGATGATTTTTATTTAAAATGTAAATTAAAATAATTAAAATATTTAGATGGAGTGATTTGATATATAATTTTTTTTTTAAAAAGTATCATGTAAATATAAATAAATATATATATATATATATATATATATATATATATATATATATATATATAAAAGTTGTAATTATCTTTACATTTTTAATATTTAAAAAAATTAGAAGTTTAAATAGAAATTTTTTATGTAAAAATATAAAAAAATAATTTGAATATTTAGGTGGAATAATTTGAACTAATTTGGTCTCAAATTAGAGAAAGACCAAATTGCTTCATTTAAAAGAAAATAGAAGAACATATTGGATCAAAATTATAAATAAGGGAACAAAATTGAAAACAAGCAATGTCATGTGACAATAACATGACATGTGACACTGTACGGACACAACGTTAATGTCAATCTAATGGAAAAGACTAAATAAATTGAACAAATAAAAAATTAAAGGTCTTTTAAAAAATTTAAATAAAATTAGAACACCAAATTAGATATTAACCTTTTTTTTTCATTTTTTAATTTATTTATTATTTAAAGAAGACAATTTTAATTTTTGTGTTCAAATTGGAGAAATTGTGTTGTTAAGATTACAAATTTCAGCCATTTATTATTCACTTTTATTTAATCTAATGATATAGTTTGATATAGTTTCACTTGAAATAGCCTTTGACCTAGAAAAAAATAGCGCATTTCAAACATTTTGACATATACTTTTGAAGATTACTTTCAAACATTTCAATTTATATTTTCGAAGACATTTTAGACATTACAACTCAAGATCACTAGCTTTATATATGGACAATCATATATCTCAAGCTTTATATTTGTAACACCCTATTTAATTAATAAAGCTAATTAAAGAAAATGTCACATAGTAAAATATAAGAAGCAAGATCGATGGAGTATAATATTATCCCATTCAAAGTACTTTTAGAACAATAATTTAGGCACACCACGATGTCAGTACAGAATAGGGTAAAAAGTTTAAAGTATCCAAAATACAGTACTAAATAATGTAATACATGGGCCACAACCTTAACAAAAGACATAATGAGCAAAGCCCAAGTCCAGATGACTAAGTAGCGAAACCTCCATCACCATGTTGGCCACGATGATTACTCGCATCTACTCACATCAATAAATTGATGATCATCGCAAAAGGAGAGAACCACACAAGCAAGACATACAACAAACAAAAGGGTAAGCTAGAGCAGAAAACAATTTATCATACCGCACATACAATTTTATAGTTCAAGATGCATAAGTCAACCAATTATGTTATGACTTACAAACAATACACTAAGATTCAAACATAACTCATTTGGATACATATAATTAGTCAGATCCAGTGGATGCTTGTGCTTGTGGTGGCTTTTACTACTTTACCGAGCTAAATATTTCCGGTGTCTCAACCCCCCAACACAAGGTTAGCCCTTAATGGGTTCCACGCCTCCTGCTACTCTCACCACTAGAGTCAGTACGCTCTATGTGAGACTAACTGACTCTTTAGAGTGTCAGGATGCAATCCTTACCTTGAATCCTTACTAAATTATATAGATGGGGCACCACCATGAACTCCCACTAATAGGGGTCATGAAATTACGTCTCGATCAACCGAGGCACCACCATGAGGTCTCACCTAAAGGCTCATGGAATTACGCCCTAACCAATGAGGCACCACCACAAAACTATCGTGGAATTGCGCCCTAACCACATTTAAATCCTATTTCACCAATCAAGTAGGTACTTATCATGCATACCAATCTTGTGCCAAACTTTATAACTAAACTTCATTCATATTTCATACCAACACCATACCAAACTCCTCTTTTTTAATCCATGAATCAATCCCATACATGTACATCACTCATTCCATACTTTTAACACATTAATTCACCCAAAAATGTGGCAAACATAAAAGAACATAGCAGAAAACATAACAATACGCACTCTCACCCAGCTCCTCGCTCAGGCAGAAAGGTCTCACTCTGGCAAGAGGATTCTCTCGCTCAGGCGAGCTCCTTTTGCCTAGGCGAGAGCTCGAAAAGTCGGAACAGGGCCTTCGCGTCCTCTCGCTTAGGCGAGACCTCCTCGCCTGAGCGAGATGAGCTCTCACTCAAAATAGGGGCACGTCGCCTGAGCGACAGTTTGCGCAGGTTCTAGGGAGCAGCCTCTGATAGTCTCGCTTGAACGAGATCGGCTCGCCTAGGCAAGATTATCAAAGTTCTCCACTGTTCTCGCGTGCACAGATAGCCATTTCAAACCAAATCAACATTTTAACAGTTCTCAAGCAATGATAACGTCAACCAAGCATCTCAAACCAATAAATAGAATCAAAACACCAGAGAAATCGAATAAAATAATGAACCCTAGCTTCCCTTACCTGGAAATAGCTAGCAAAAGTACTTTGATGCTAAGCAGTGAGCACAACAACTCTAGAAACAGACTCGAAAGCTGAAAAACAACGGAACAGGTTTAAGACGGGTTACCAATGTGAACCCTAGTTAGAAACACGACTACAACGCTGAAAGCAAAGAACATACGGAGAAGAATCAACTTACGTAGTGGAAAAATGAGTTGAACTCGCTTGAAGATGAATGAGTCTCGAAACCCTAGCAGAGCTTCTGAAAAGAAATGAGAGCGTAAGAGAAGGGGCTGTTTGCAAGAGTAAGAGCTGAATAGGAGACCTTGGCTGCTTTAGGGGCCTTGACACCCTATGGGCCAGCCTTTAGGCCCAACTGGTTTAAGACAACCCTAAAATATTGGGGCAAAATAATTGGGCCTTACAATATTGACTAAATCATTGTTTATAATTAGGTTAAATATATTTTTGGTTCCTTAATTTTCAATGAATTTTGGAAGTAGTCTATTTTGAAACTTTTGACCAATTTAATCTTCAATCTTTCGATTAAAATACATGGATTTAGTCCTTTTAATAAACTTTTATTAAGTTTATTTGACATTTCAAGCACGTTTCATAATAGTATTTGACCTAACATTAAAGCAAAAATGTGTCAAACTGTATAAACAACTCAAATAAAATCCTGAAATGCGTAGGAAATATCAAATAAACCTAACAAAATTTGATTAAAATGACTAAATCCACGTATTTCCGGAGATGAATGACTGAATTGGTCCAAAGTTTCGAAATAGACTAATTTCAAAATTCACTGAAAGTTAAGGGACCAAAATCATATTTAACCCTTTATAATTCATCATTCTTACCATTTTCATTATTTTAAAGCTTTATTTTCTATCCTTTTATATTTTTCAAACCTTCTACTTTTAAATTCTTTTATTGTTTTAAACATAACATTCGCACATTCTACTTGCTTCTAATTTCAAAAATTTTGTATTATTAATAAATATCATTAAATTAATCACTTTTTCATTTATAAACGTTAACAAATAGTTGACTACAAAGATATTTCATTTTTAGTATAAAAAATATATAATGTTAATACACAAATTTTAGTTCTGTTAATTTAATTTAAACTTTAATAATAATTAATATAGTTTCGTTAATTTGATTTAAACTCTAATAATAATTAATATAATCTAGCATAAGTTTAATATTTATTAATTATTACGTGTTTTTATAAAAGGAGAAATTAATATTAATAATGTAATCAACGTTGATATAAATTTTTACCTTTTATTTTTTGTTTTTTAAATTAAAATCGATATTAATTACTTCAAAGATAAACACATATTAACATGTTAATTTTCTTTTAATAAATATCTACATTAATTGTTAAAGACAAAAACTTCATAATTTTTTTCTATTAAGATGGTAATTTCTTTTATTATACTAAAAATATATGTGTCAATATTTATTATATTTCCTCTAAATATTATTGTTTTTACTTTTATCATTTAAAACTTTTTATATAATTATAAATACTATTTTCAAGCATTTCAGTTTATTAATAAATATGAATTCATACGTTCAATAATATTAATCTAAACTTTTTTCAACTTTACAACATTAGTTTTCTCCTTTTCTATGTTTTTAATATTTTGGCCTTCTCAACTCTCACACACTCTTCAATTTTTTATGCTATTTTTTTTTTCAAATTTTTCATATATTAATGAACATAACTTTTAAACATTTTAATTTATTGATAAATATAATCATATTTTAAAATTTATTATTCAATATTGTATTTCATTTTTAGATATACTTTTTTGGCTTTTCCACACTTCTTAGACTTTAAACTTCTAAACTCTCTTGGATTTGTATTCCAACAATAGTTTCATATATTCAAAAAGATTACATTAGTTTGTTAAAATAGCTAAATTATTATCAGGTTTCATGTTAGTTATACTTAATATCCTTTGAGGTTTTTTCTAGTTGATAAATATCATATTTAGATTTTGTAAGATAACCAGAACTTGTTAAAATCTGAGACTTTGAATCCTCAAATTTCTTCCAGCACCCCCATCAAATTTCTTCTTGCACCCCATCACAGGTAGTAGAGGTAGGAAAACTGTGATTTGGAAAAATATTTCTGAAATTGATTTAGTGTGTTCCGGAAAGTAAAATCTGGTTGATGGGATGCAACTTGATTCTCTCATTGACTTACTTCATTCACTTCCTAACACCATTGTCAAACTTGTGGTTGATCATTTGATTAGTAGTGTTTTAAAACTGGTTGAACTGTTTTATATTATCTTTGTGATTATCTTTTATCACATTTGATATAATAGTTATACATAGTTTAAAAGCAGTCTCCTGTATTATTTTACCAGAAATTTCAATTTACTGTGTTAGATTAACTAATTTCAAGTCAACAGAAAAGTTTGATGTTTTGCATAAGAATTTGTTTGATATGAATGAATTCCTAATAAAGCCATGGTTGATCTAAGAAAATGAAGTTTTATGAAAAACTGTGGTTAAGATGAACTGCATAACAGCAAAATAAGTTATGCAGCTCCCTTTAAAATTGTTCTTAGGTCCTTGCTTCAGTTATCTAAAGTAAACTTTGCATTTGTTAGAAAAGATAGAAAATTTGGACTCCCAACTCCTCTTTCTTACTATTGGGTTCTAACATATTATACATGTTCTCACAGATTCAATTTAAAAGTACATTAAGTTGAGGTAAAAAAAAAAAAAACTTGCATTTTATTTGAAAATGTAAAAGAAGGTAAGATTGTTGGAGCTTCTAGCCAGCTAGAAATGGATGCATGGTTTATCTGGTTTTTGGAAAGGCACAACTAATTGACCAATCTGCAAACGAACACTTGAGGTTCAGACTTTGTTTTGACCAACTTTGGAAAGATGATCTTGCATTGATTGAATGTTGTTACAAATATTGTGGGTGCATTCAGACATGATGTAAGAATTTGTTGAGGGGTGTTGGAGTTGGAAGTTTTCATAGGGAAGGGAATCGATGATGATGCACATTATATGCATGGATGGACCACAACTCTACCTCCTCAGTTAGGTTTGTGAGATTCACATTCACACTCACACTTTTCATGATTTTATCAGTTTCTGTTCTCTTGTTGCTTCTTGTTCTTGTTTTTCAATTTGTATCTAAACAGCTCATAGTTCCTGTGATTGTTTGTGTGTGTTCAAATTAGTGGCGAATTCTGAATTCTTTAATCAGAATTTTAGGATGAAGACTGGAAAATGATACTGCCAAGTTCTGCATAATTTCAAAGTTTAGGAAAAAATATACAATGACTGTGTAAGATTGGTTTACATTTTCCCATATATAAAATTGACTTATATGTACCTGACATCAATGAATTCCCCCTTTAAGTGGAAAATGTTTCAAAATTAATTCTAGTCATTGCAGAATTATCAAAATGAAATTTAGCCAAATTGTATGGTAGGAAAACTAAAATACCTTTGTTGACTTTCGATGGGTGAAATGACAAAACTTGCCTTAGAAAATGTTGTCAGTGGAAACATACGTTGTTGGCCCTCATGATTTGTAATTGAATTTTAACTAAAAACAACATAAACTAATTATATTCAAACATTTAAAACCAAAATATTCAACACTAGGAATCTCAATTACGTTTTTTAAATTTTCAGGTTAAACTATTCTATTTTTAATCTATTTTCAGGTTAAATGAGTTATCTTGCAGTGTTTCTGATACTTCTGCCAATCTCATGTGCAGCTTCTACCTTGGTTGAGAAGAAATTCAATGAATGCTTGATGACAAAACTTGATGGGAATTCTGAATCCATTGAAAAAATAATATTCACCACATCCTCCTCACTGTATACACCAGTGTTGGAATCATTGGAACAGAATCCTAGATGGTTGAATTCTTCAAGGAAGCCTCTTATCATTCTGACACATTTCCATGAATTAGAAATTCAAGCAGGCATCAGATGCAGCAGACAACTTGGGTTGCAGATTAGAGTCAGAAGTGGTGGCCATGATTATGAAGGGCCATCATACATTAGTAAGGACCCATTTGTGATGGTTGATCTCATCAACATGCGTTCCATTCAAGTTAACCTTGCTGATGAAACAGCTTGGGTTCAGGCTAGTGCATCATTGGGTGAACTTTACTACAAAATCTCAAAGGCTAGTAAAGTTCATGGTTTTCCTGCAGGAACCTGTCCAAGTGTAGGGATAGGTGGACATATCAGTGGAGGGGGACAGGGTGTCATGTTGAGAAAACATGGCCTGGCAGCAGACCATGTTGTTGATGCTTACATCATTGATGCAAATGGGAATATTCATGATAGAAAATCAATGGGAGAAGATGTTTTCTGGGCCATAAGAGGAGGTAGTGCTACCAGCTATGGAGTCATCCTTGCATGGAAGATCAGGTTGGTCAGAGTTCCACCTATTGTTACAGTGTTCAATGTTGAAAGAACATTGGAGGAATGAGCCAACAATGTTATTCACAGGTGGCAATACACAGCACATGAACAGCATGAGGATCTTTTCATCAGAGAGAGTAGTTGCTCAGAATAGTGGTGACAAATCAAAAACATTTAAAGCAACCTTCAACTCTCTCTTCCTTGGAGGAATAGAGAGGTTGATACCACTGATGAATGAGAGTTTTCAAGAACTGGGATTGCAGGGCAAAGACTGCACTGAGATGAGTTGGATTCAATCAGTTTTGTTCTTTGGTGGATTCAACAAAGATGACCCTTTAGAACTCTTGCTCAACAGAACTACCTCATATAAAAGCTCTTTCAAGGCCAAGTCTGATTTTGTAAAGGAGCCAATACCAAAAACTGGCCTAGAAGGTGCTTGGAAAATTGTTTCTGAGGAAGATACATTAGCCATGCTGTTAATGGATCCATATGGTGGTAGAATGAATGAAACTTCAGAATCTGAAACCCCATTTCCCCACAGAAAGGGAAACTTGTATAACATACAGTACTTGGTGAAGTGGGAAGTGAATAGCAAGGAAGCATCCAAGAAGCATGAAGAATGGGCTAAAATGATTTACAAATACATGACTCCTTATGTGTCAAAATCTCCTAGAGCTTCCTACTTCAACTATAAGGATCTTGATTTAGGCCAAAACAAGCATCACAACACAAGCTACTCAAAGGCTAGTGTTTGGGGCAACAAGTACTTCAAGGGTAACTTCAGAAGATTGGCACAGAATTATCAAAATGAAATTTAGCCAAATTGTATGGTAAGAAAACTAAAATACCTTTGTGGACATTCGATGGGTGAAAGTTAGATTTTGTTTGACAAAACTTGCCATAGAAAATGTTGTCAGTGGAAACATACGTTATTGGCCCTCATGATTTGTAATTGAATTTTGACTAAAAACAACATAAACTAATTATATTCAAACATTTAAAACCAAAATATTCAACAACAATAGGAATCTCAATTACGTTTTTTAAATTTTCAGGTTAAACTATTCTATTACTAACAAGATGCAAAACAAGTCATAACAATGCAGACTTTTTTCTCGCTTTAGACAAAAGAGTGATGTCAGTGAATCAAATATGGTTATAATTTGTCAAAGATACTGCAAAACATAATCAAATTATTCTATCAAGTGTCTTGGTCGATGTTGAATCTAATAAGCATAGTTTCTATCAAGAATAATTCTCAATTAAACAAAACCTCAGTGTGTCATAGCCACTGTTTCTGAATTTGACCTGGATTTGTTGAATGCAATAAATCAGCAAAATAACCAACATATACCTTTGACATGTGATGAAGAATGTCAAACATTATAATGACAGTCTAATAATGAAAAAGTTCACCTATGTATGCCCGAGCATTACACATGTATATATTATATATATGTATGTTATAAGATGTAAAATCATTGGTGTTTTCTTTGAAGAAAGAATCAGGGAATGAAATTTTACATGTGAGGTCCAAGGGGCATGCGACTCATGATTTCTTGGTACACTGATGAGCCATTTGGCAGGTTAAGGCCACCAACATGTTCAGGAATAGCCTCCACATTTGGCTCTCCCTTTGGCATCATGAAACCGTAATCGTTTGAAGGATTTTGCTGTTGTTGCTGTGCCAAGAATGGATGAACAGGCATGACAGGGAGCTTGGCTTGCATGTGGCCTAACCCTGACATTGCCAGATTTGATAGCATCGGTTGGTTCATGCCGAAGGAGAAGCCGTGGGAATGAGCTAGCTGCTGTCTTCCGGGTAGGTTAAACGAGCCTAGGGACGGCCTCTCAAGCCTTCCCATGCCATTGTGTACTTGTGATGGTTCAGGTCTATGAACATGGCTGTGAAGAACACCGGAAGCTTGGTTGGCATTGGAAGCATTAGCATTGACATGGCTGCTGGCACGAGCAGCAGGAACATCATGGTTGTGCTTTCCCTCATAAGTGGTGATCACGGATTTAAGATCGTGTGATGCTCTCTCCACATGTTTCCTTACTGTGCAGCCTGCATTTGTGCACTTGTAGTAACTCCTGCAGAAAAACAACTACATTCAGATTTTGACCCCAAAAGAAATTATGTATTGTTCTGTTGTAGAATGACCACCTTGGGTTGGGATTTCCTTTGACAACTTTTTGTCCATACTTGCGCCACCGATAACCATCATCGAGGATATCTACCTCACTGGTAGTTTGTACAACAACTCTAGGCTCACGGATGGCTCTAGTAGCTCCACTCAGGTCAGCATATGATTCCAGTTTCCTGAGAAAATAGATCATTGATTTCAATAGGTAAGACAGAGAAATATCAGTTTTTGAATGAAAAATAAAAGCTAATGGTATGTAAGTACCTTCTCTTAGACTCTGATTCATCTCCTTCCCCATCATAACCTAATGATACACTACCATGAGTGCCTTGATCATCTTCATCTTCTTCGTTAGAAAAAGTAGACGAGGCATCAACTGCCTCTCCTGAATCATTGAGAGTACCACCATTTTGCGTCTGCAAATTGGTGGACTGGTTGCAGTACTCGGGGCCAATAGACGCTGATGATGTTGTTTCAAGGTTTTCATGCTTCCAGTTAGCAGCTCCAACTATGTTTCCCTTTTGCACATTACCCCAGCCGATGTCGCCGTCACCACCATTGTGTAGTTCAACATGTTCAGGGTTGTCAACTTGCATGTCAGTGTGAGGGTTAACCGAACCTATACCTGATCGGCGACTTGGAGGAGGTTTTGGATGGTTGTGTGTTCCCTTGTAGATGATCTCAGTTATGTGGCCTTCATGGGATCGTTCTACTTTCTTCTTAACTTGACAGTTTGGATGTGTGCACTTGTAGTAACTTCGAGGGTACTCGCTGCCTTTCACTTGTTTTTGGCCATATTTTCTCCAGTTATATCCATCATCAGATGGTGCACCCCCAACGCCACCAGTCACTGAATCTCCATTGCCTCTCTGATCTCCTTCTTCATCTCCATGCTCTTCAACTGGGGTAGAATGTTCAATGCCACCACCAACAGCATCAAAAGCCCTTTGATCAGCTCGAAACATTTTAATATCCTTTTCAGGAGGCGATTCGGCAAAGTCTGCCTGAAGATGAAGACCATTTTTGTTCTCAGTTTGAACTTTGACAGCATCGACACTTTGAGAATGAAAAGAATTTTCTGACTGAGCTGAAACCTCAATACCAGGATGGGATTGTTGAGGAAGTGTAGTTGGATTTATCTGCAAAACAGAGGACAGACTAAATGACCAAAAAGGAGAAACAGATATAAATATCATTGCCAAGACATACTATCAAGTGTCAACTCACTACATACAACTCCATACTATATCTAATTTGAATCTAAATATCAATAATTGCATAAAAATGTGTGCTAATGACATGGGAATTTTGTCAGAAAATAGTATATAAATGTTGGTAATAAAAAAGTTATTAGAATGTGCTTACTTTTCTTCCAGCACCATGATAGAAAGAGGAGCCTGAGTCTGTTGCAGGCTTGAAAGCAAAGGATGATGTATAGATATCATCAAAGCCATTATTTTTACATTTTTCTGGAGCATCAGATGATAATTCTGAGTGCCGCATGTTGCCATTTGACATAAACAGAAACTTTCCAGTTGTTGGAGATGGCTGTGCCTGAAATTACATAAATTCATAGCTCAATAGGAAGCAGAACAACGTCAACAGAACCAGGTATCAATTTCCTACAACAGCAGATAACCACTATTGATCCATCTGGCATAAAGTAAAAGGAAAAGTGACAACTCAAGAACCTAAAATCTAAATTTGACACCATTTGTGTAGAAAGAACATAAAAAAAGTGCCTCATTTCACAGCATGCAGGGCAGTAAGAACCAAAGCAATTTATAATTTCCATGTTAGAAAATGTGAGTAACACTATAAAATGAAAATCAAATCGAATAATAAGCACAGTCACATACCATTACCAAGACAACAGGGTCCTACCCATCATTTTTTTCAAAGTTGGAAGTACCAACATATATTTAGATATAACTCTATGTCTGAATGCACCAACTACTGCACAAAAAGTATATTGAAAAACGAAAAAGTCACAATGGGACATGATTTTTTTTAAGCTGTTCCAGAGTATACTTCAAAATTATGATGTCAGAAAAGATATAACATATTAAACAAACAGCATGCCCCTAATGAAATTTGAGGAGTTTAAGAAAGGACAGAAAAGAAACAAAAGGAAGAAAATGAAAACATGAAAATTCCAGGAAGTGAAACAGAAAGGGTCATCCAAAGGAAAACTTGAGATCACATAACAAAACCATTGTACAAGTTGAAGAAATGACATAGTATGAATCCTCAGGTTGTCCAAACTAAGACAAAAGTACTACATGGAGGAATTAAATACACAGTCATGCAAACTGTTGTCTATCCTACAAGACACAGACATCAGAAGAAATAACAGTGTGTGCTTTGTAGTGTAGCGTAGCATGCTAACAGCCAAATCTAGGATCTATCCTATATTCTTGAGGTTTGAAAGAATAAAAAACAAACTTGATAAACAAAAAACAGCACAAAAAAACAGAGCTCACCAGTGAATTTGCAAGGAACACTGGAGAATCTAAAAGTGTAGTAGGACTGAGACCTGGTGGGATGGTCAAGTAAGGAGACTGAATGTCAGAATTGAGTGAAAGATCAGTAGATCTAATGCCTTCAGTGTTCAACCTAGGAGCATTAAATCCAGCTCTAGCAGCCATTCTTTCCACAAGACCACCTCTGGAGTTAGGCTTTTGCTCAGTCTGAAAACTCAATTGGGCTACAGAATCTCCATCTTGTGCTGCATCCTGCATGTTTCCCTTTCCTGTTTCACTAGGCTCATGTGGTCCTGAAAAGAATTCCCCAGTTCTACCACTCCCAGAATGCTCTGAGATTGATCTTGTTACATTTTCTTCCTCCAACATTCTAGAGAAAAATGTTCTTGGACTTGGGCTAGCAAGACCCCAATCGCCAGAAAGGGCAACATTATCATCAATCCCAGCCATTCAGACCTCACCCCAGGAACACCTCACCTGAAAACAGAAAATTTTCTGAAAATAAGGCAAAAACATAGAAACCCCACCTTCAGCTCCTGCAACGAAAAATGACAAGAAAAAAAGCAAATGATTTTGTTTACAGACATATATGCAATTTGCTTAATTGGCTGACAAAATAAAGGACAACCCTGCCAACATGAATCACCAAGGACAACGCTTTCAACAATAAAAATTTCAAAAATCCATGCCCCCCACTTTTCTCATTCACCATTTGACAAAGTCTCGGAGTTATAGATTAAAAAAAGATCCTATTTTTCTTTCTTCTTCCGCTCCTCCCAACAAGAAAAAAAAAACACAAATGGGACAAAAAGGAACCCAATCCGAACAGACAAAACACGACCCAATTCATCAAACGCAACGAACAACAACATTGTTTCAGAATCGTTTAAATCATCAAACAAACGAGGTAAAAACACACAAAAAATAGAGAAAATAAAAAATTAAAAAGCAGAGAGGGAGAGAGAGGGAGAGAAAGAGACAAAAGAGAGAGAATGATGAATGAGTTTACCTAGAAAACAATGAATTATTGAGATTCCTGAAAGAGAACAACCCCGACCACTATAATCACCGCGACAGCAACAACATCAACGGTTGGAACCAGAGAAACGGATCCGATAAACCCGAACCCGACCCAACCAGTTATATGGGTTTTTGTTGGTTCTCTTTTTTTTTTTTTTCCTTTTCTCGGTTAATGGAATTTGATCCCACTATGTTTTCTCACCATGCTGATGTTGTTGGTATCAGTTGTTTGTTGTCTCTGTCTCTCTCTCTCTGGCTGTGTTGTGTTGTGCTTTGTTGTGTGTTTAGAAATAATTGTCCCAAAATATAGAAATGATTGTGCTGTTGAAGAAAGAGGAAAAAGAGGAAGAAGAGAAGGAGAATAGTTACAAAAAGATCCAATTTTTTTGATTGCATAAATGAAAAAATAAATAATTTTGAAAAGGTAAAATTAATTATGGCATTGTTGTTAATTTGGAAAATGAAAAAATGATTAGCACTGTTGTTAAAGCAAAAGGGTATAAGGACTTTGTGGGGAAGGTGGAAGAGAAAAAGAGAGATGATTGAGAAATGGTGGTGGACCTCAAAAATCAAAGGAATCTTTGACACACAAACATATCCTATCTTTAATTCTCTTTTCAGACACTTATTCATTCCCTTTCAATTCTTTCTTTTTCATTTTTATTTTTAATCAATAATAATAACACACCCAAATTCTTGTTTTTGTTTTCTTTTAGGACCTATGTTGCAACCATGGAGGATGTTAACACATTTTTTAATATATATTCTCTTCCATAAATTAAGATTAATTATAGATTACTACATTTCATTACTTTCATGTCTTATTTAATGTTTTTCTTTTCTGATTTTATACCTCTTAAGAAACTTCCATCGGTTATTATACAAACATGTTAAATATTATATATATATATAATATATATATATATATATATATATATATATATGTATATATATATATATATATATATATTCAAAAAGTGTGTTATTGTCTCTTTATAATAATTGAAAAAAAATTGTAACCGTTTTTTTAGTTACAAATAATCCATGAAATATTTTTTTAATTTTATGACAAATATCTTTTATTATATCATCATAGATATTATTTTGTTGATTGAGAATTTGTAAGTATACTCATGTAAAATCTATATGACCATTTAATTATAAATAATTACGTATGACTGGGATCAAAAAGTGTGTTTAATTATATTTTAGGGTTTTGGAAAATTTTAGTTAGTATTTATTTTTATCTATGTTAATTTATTGTATAAAATGTGCCTCTCATTTTTGTGGGATAATAAATATATTTGTATCCCTACTAATTACCTACTGATGTGATATTTTAATTTAGTAGATTTACATTATTAATGAAATTATTACAAATTAGGTATTAAGAAAAAAACAAACACACAAATATATAATATATAATATGTATTTATAATTCTCTTTCAATTTCACAAAGATTTAAAATGGTGCGGTAGTACCAGATGTACCTTACTTCTTTGTATACACTTTTACAATTAATTTTTAAGAAAAAAAAATAATCACAATAACGACAAAACTCATGAGACAATTAATGAGAAGTTTATTAGAATCTATGTAAGCACTTTTGTAATTTATGATAGAGGACAATCTTCTAAACATATATAAGAAGAACTTAAGGAAAACATTTACAATTTAAAGTATTTATGACAAAGTCGAAGATCAAAACATGTCTCCTTGAAGCTTATGTGTCATGAGTGAGGAAACTTAAAGAACATGAATATCATTGACACATTTGAAAAATAGTTTTTAGAAGAATTAATTTATGTTTCTATATTTTTGGACTTTGGGTTTTCTTCTAGATATTAGTTTATATTTTTATGTTTGGGGGCTTTTTGCTTTCTTTTAAAGTTTCTAAATTTTCTTAAACTTATATGCCTATATATACAAAGGTACCAAAAAGTAATGTAGACACTTTTAGTCATATATTAAATTTTATTTCCTTAAAGTGAGGATTCTCTCTGTTCTTGGCTTATGTCTCAGGTTCTTATCAAAGATTAACATCTTTGTGACGAATCTTCATTTAACTTATCAATCTGCTAGATTGTAGCGCCCTCCATCCTTGTCTTCTCTGATTTATTTTTGTCGTCTGGAAGATTCAAATTCAGAAACGATCACACTTTTTCTTGGATATAATCGTATCAATTTATTTTCACGAAAAGAAAATACCCACAATAACTAAAGGTTGATTCGACACGTAAAATAAGGTTTGTTTGAGTCTGTGCATGCACTTTCACAATCAATTTATAGGAAAAGAAAATAATCACAATAACAGTGAGGCTAATAAGACACTTAAAGAGAGTTTCTTGGAATCTGAAGAAAACAAAAATAAATTTATCATTCAATGCATTAATCTGTGTTGTGTTAGGTCCAATATCGATTAGACAAATGTTCTATATTTGATATCAACAATTATGAGAGTGACAGTAATGACAATAAACACATGTTTTTTAGCATATTCATTATACACTTATGCTCATGCATTGTATTTGTTGGAGTTATAAGGTTGAGCTTAAGTAATGTTGAAAGGGAAAGTGAGAGAGGTTATGCATTCAACTACCCTACTAACTATTATCCACAAGACCACTATTTACAACCTCTGCAACATCATTGAAGCCAAATATGGTTAACATATTGATCTTCCAATCATCAAACAACTTCCCGTCAAAGATCGGTAAGGCCCCCTATATAATACTCCCAGTTCCAGCCATGTCCACTGTGGCTTCCTCTCAAATCATTGCCCTCACTAAGCTTCTTCTAATGTTCTTGATGATTCAAGAAACTCACTCTTTGAAGAATCGCTCACACCATTCTATTTTCTGAACAATGTTTCAAAGAACACAATAAATTGTTTTTTCTCACTCACAAGTTCTTGACTAACCTAACTCTCGATACCATATTAAAAACAAGGTTTATACACACAAAAAGTATAAAAAATTATACTTTGTAACTCTTATTATTAGAATGTGGGAGAGGTTGCGTGTTCAACTTCTCCACTAACATAATATTTACCAATTGGGCTAGATGAAAGCATAGGGGGATTATTAACCACAAACGACCGTATGAGTTAGACTTAAAGTTTACTTCTTAACATGGTATATCAAAGTCATGAGTTTAAGCCTATCCTAACGAAATTTATTGTTTGTTGAACCTATCTTTTCACTCGTTATCGGATTACCCATCAATGTTTAGCCTTACGCTCAAGATGTATATGCCTTGGCATGAGGACTGTGTTGGAGATTCCATATCGACTAGAGATAAGACGAGTTTACAATATATAAGTGGGTGTAAATATCACCTTACAAGCTGATTTTATTATGTTTTGTTATACTTAAATTCCATTTCTTAACACTAATTGTCACACTAATGAGAGGACGAGCTCACAAAGTTAAGAGAAGATAAAGGAAATCCTAGAAAAGGTTACAGGGATGATGATTTTTATAAAATGAAATTTGATTAACTTTAAATCTATTTATGGTTGATCTTTTTATGAATAAAATATTAAAGTTTCATTATTAAAACCATTATTAGTGTTAAGTTATCTTCTAGATCCTTAAAATTTAGATGTATTTAAATCTTTATTAAACATGTTTTTATAAAAAATAAGTCAAAAGAAACTAAATGCAATATTAAAAAAAATAATGTCAAAATAGCAACTTGTTTTCTTTCAATACCAAATAATAGTGAAAATATTATAGTTAGATAACTTTTAAAATAAAGTTACAAACAAAAATAAATTAAGAGAGTTTCATATTAATTAGGATAGAAGACTAGTATTTACATTCTTATTATTATTTATGTTATTCATTGAGGTATTTCTTATTAATATTGATTCAAGTTTGGTTTAGTTACAAATTCATTTATTTTTACAATAAATATTTAAAAAACCCATATTGTAAATATTTTTGAAAAGCATGTGAAATAAATAATTTAATTAAAAATATTTCACCACAAATAAATCCTATTAAATTTAAAATTTAAAATGGGGACCATTGGTAGTGTTTATTTTGACTCAATTTTAGGGATTGGGTTGGTAGTTCCAATTTTTGTCACTTTGACTGCCACAATAATTGCTGGCCTTGTAGTCAATAATTTTGAGAAATGAGAAACCATGTGAATGGAGTTAATTAACACTCATGTTGCATTATTAATTTAACTAATTACTAATTACCCTATTATTAGTGCTGCTTAATTTTAAATTACAAAGTTTTTTTTATTTTTTTATGTAACAGTTAAAATAGGGTGAAATGTCACTTGTTCTCTGCTAATTTTGCTTAAGTAAGAATGACATGATGTGGTACCAACGAGATATTATGTACAAGTTCTTTCGGTAATTCTTTTATAAACATGTAACAATTATTAACAACTAATATGTATTTAATTATCCAAAACATTAGAAATGTAACTTTTTTTTATAGATGTCAAAATAAGTTTCAACCCATGAGTTAACTTGGCTCACCACGGGTTCGAGTCGGGTTGGGTTGAGAAAACTTCAAATTTTTTAAAAGTTGGTTGAACTCAACCCGGCTCACTTAACCCACGGGTTAAACGGGTTCGAGTCGGGTTGAAGATGGGTTGACCCACTTAACCACCAACATTTTTTGACAATTTTTTTAAATTTTTTTTTAAATTTTTTAATAATTATTTATTACTTCTATTATATATGTTCACAATTTCATATTTTTAAATGCTATAATGTTGCTCAATAGTATTTGAATAGTTTGAATGTTTAATTAATTTGATTGCCAAGTTATATATGTTGATACTTTAATCTTTAATTATAATCTTTATAGTAAATTATTCAAGCAACCGTCTTATAAACAATCTTTTCTAAATTAGTATGACAAAAATGTATAGTTTTTTTATTTATATTTTACTTAATTTTTTTTTAAATATTTGAATACTAATAAATAAATAATTCTTTTTGTGTGAGTTGGTGAGCCAACCTACTTACTCCATCAATCCGTGGTGAGTTGAACCGGATTATAAAATTTGTAGTTCACTCATTTTCAACTCGGCTCGTGGTGAGCCAACCCGACATGTCTATCTTAAAATGAAATATATTTTATAATAAATCATTTATTTATATAAAATAATCAAAAGAGAGAATTCATGTAATTATTTTAAAGAATTAAACCCAATTATTTTCTATTAGATCTTAATCAAAACTTTGATTTGGTGAAAACTTTATGTTAATAATCTATTAGGACAACCATTGATATGAATATAACTAGACAACCATTGAGCTATTTATCAAACGAGATGAAAGCTACTTCATTGTGAAAAATATAATGGATCATTGTTCTGATTTTTGTTTAGAGAAAATTTCTAAAGTAAAAGATCATTATTCTTATACTATTATAATTTTATTCCATGTGTATATCTTCATCATATTTTAAGTAATAAATATTTTTTTTAATATTTAACAGTGATTCGAAAAAAATTATCTAGATAGTGTGACCAAAATTATAGATGTCACTTGAGTGAGTCAGTTTTTCAATATTTAATATATTACACTGTTAAAGACAGAAAATTAATAATTACATCTTTTTAATAATAAACATCACAGTAGTCAACTTTCCTAAATTTATTTCTAAATAGGTACTTCAAATTTTAATGCCATTTCCATATATGTTTAAGTTTTAACATTCCTATAAATAAGTAAGTAAAACTTTAATTTTATTAATGTTAATCCTTAAACATTGTATTTTTCTTTTACATATTACTATATTTGTAAAGATAGAGTTAAGAATTACTAAAAATAAGAAATGTGAACATTTTATTTAACTTAAATATTAATCATTCGTAATCTTAAGGGTTTGTGAATGAAGACAAATTAACATAGCTAAACTTCGGAGTTCTCAATACTAAGCAAAATACTAAATTGCAAATCACAAAAGGGTATATGTTTTCATGATAATAAAAACCACATATGTTTTTTTTATAAATAGTTATAATAAATAAGCACTTTTAGAAAAAATAATTATTTATAAATTAAAATTAATTTGTAGACAGATTAAAGTCATCTTTTAAGTAAATAACATAAAATGGTTTCTACCATTTTTTATTTATTTTCTTTCTCTAAAGTACTTTGAGAAAGTTTAACTTTAATGGTATATTTTATCATTTAAATGTTACCATTTTGTTAATCTTATTATCTAATTTTTCTTTTTCTTGTATTTTACGTCAACCTTTTAATTTTCATGCATTATTAATTCATTGAATTTGTAACTGAATTATAATATATGTCATAAAAAATGAAAATAAAAATTATACATATAACTTTTATCTAGAAGAAAATTATTATTTTTTACAATAATATTACATAACAAAATAATAAAATTATAAAATAATAATATTTATGTCGTAAAACTTAGATTATAAAAAAAAGTATATACAAAAATATATAATTGTTTTGTATGAATGGAGGAATCTTAAACAATAAGCTCCACAAAAAAGGATAAATAGAAAATGACAAATAGATGGATTTTTTGGAGCAAACATATCTTACCAATTCTTTCTTCACATTCATTAGTAAAGCTTTAATTCGGTTTCATGTATTTCATTAATCATTAATAGAAGAACTTATGGTTTGCTTTTTCTTTTACATTATGATGGTGATCTGATAGGAAAATTTCCTAACTTTGTTTATTAGTAATTTTTATTGAAAAATTTATGGACACCTTTAGCTAATTATGGGGATAAGTTTTAGGTATACATGAAAAAAATCAAAAGAGATGAAAAATAAATAGGTCAATGTTTAAAGTTAAGAAATTGTATCTATTGTCTAGAGGGACACATTAAATAGTTTTTTCTTTATCATTATTTTCATAACTCCTATCTTTTTTACTCTTATGATTTATTTTCTATCGTGATTTAGTGTGGATCATTGATCTTTTCAAAGGAAAAGATAGTAGTACATTAATTAAGGATTAAATATGTTTTTTGTCCTTTAACTTCAAGAGAATTTTATAATTAATCTATTTTGAAACTCTAGACCAATTTAGTCGTTCAGCTTTCGAAATACGTGAATTTAGTCTTTTAAATCAAATTTTGTTAAATTTATTTGATATTTCAAACACGTTTCATAATAGTATTCGACTTAACATTAAAGCAAAAATATGTCAAATAGTATAAACAACTCAAATACAATCCTGAAATGCGTACGAAACATCAAATAAACCTAACAAAATTTGATTCAAATGACTAAATTCACGTATTTCGAGATATGAAGGACTAAATTGGTCCAAAATTTTGAAATGGACTAATTCCAAAATTCAGTAAAAGTTAAGAACCAAAAACATATTTAACCCATTAATTAATGACACACATTAAGTCACATCAAAAAGTAAAAGATGAGAGTAAAAAAGATGAGACTCATACTATCACTTTCCTTTGTCAAATTGGTTTAATACAATGGATAATATATTTATCGGTTAAAGTTGATTAATTTGTAAGACAAAGATTGTAATTCAAGTTGTGCTCTATTATTGAGTTGATGATTAAACCCTAAATACCAATTAAGGAACCCAATGTGAAATATGGCAATAATTTTTTTTTTGAAAATAAAAGCACATTTATTGATAAAAACCAAAGATTATATAATTAGAAATGTTATGTAAGTTTGTGTGTTTAGCTTTTACTGAACAAGCAATAGAGGTGGGTGATGGACAAAGGTTTACTGAAAAGGACATGATAAAGAAAAAGTGGATAGAGATGGAAGATTAAAAGGGCACTCTAGGACCCAATTTTTATTATTGTCTTATGAGTCTCTCTACAATAGGGGAATAGTGCCCAATAATATAGGGCTACTGTCCCTAGAAGAAACAAAATATTTATTTTATATTTTTTAAAATTACTGTTTTATGAAACCAAGAAGATTAAAAAATAATGTGTTTTTTTTGGTAGAGAAAAAGAAAGCAAATTTTTTAAGTCCTACAATTTTCTTATTATTTTTTTTTTTGAAATTTTTACTTAGGAAATTTCAAGTTGTCTGCAGAAATTCCTATGAAGTTTTCTAGTAGAAAAATCCTTAGCAGTTTCAATTTTAACTTTAAATTACTTCATGAGTTTTCTTGTCAATTTTTTTTTGTTACAAACTACACAACACACCTAAAATTGTTTGTTTCCAAATTGTGAGTTTTGGCTATAAATTGTTTCATAACAAATCATTAACAAATTTTAAAATTTCCTGCAATTTGTAAAACCCAGAGAAAATATAACATATAACTTAAAATCGATAAATAGGAAATTTAGAAGAAAATTCCTAACAAGAGTCACTGAAAAAAGTCCACAAGAATTTCAGGAAAATGCTCAGAGAGCACTTTTACAAGTCACCAAATGGGAGAAATTAGTAAAATTAGGGTTTTTTTTTTTCTTTTTTCTGAACTATCATTATAGGTTTGATTTTAGCCACAACAGATATAAGACAGAAAAAATGAAAATTCAGGATGTATAAATTGTTGACAAATGTTTTTTACATGTTACATTTAGAATATTTTCTAATTGACCCATAATATGAAATTTTGTACACTGGCACCATATGAAATTATACTCACCAAAAGTATTTAATTTATTGAATTTATATCAATTTTTTATTTGTTTTTAATTAAAAATTGAAATCTGTTTAACCCTTTAAGAAAGATCATATCATTTATATTTGGAAAATGTTTTTTTTACCACTTACACCCGTTGATAACTCACTTTTTAGGAGTATTTTGATCGTTAAAAAGTTAACTATTGTATTTATAAAAAAAAGAATTTGAAAAGTGAAATAGTAATAATAAGGTGTGTAAAATTTTGTTGAGTGTGAAAATAACAGTACCCTAGTGGATACAGGGGTGACTGAATTAGACCAGAATTGATTAATCCATCATTATGATTGCAAAATAAGGTAACAATGGGCCAGCAGAACAATATCTCCAATAATTAGAGCAAATTAAAATCATTACACTTGACCTACTAATTAGAGTCTGAATTATTAAATCATAAGTTTCAATGTCAGTGTAAATTTTTATAAAAAATTATTACTATGGTGAATTATCTACATTTAAACTCTTAGATTCAAAAATTAGTTTTTTTTTTTTTAAATATGTTTATAATTTTGGACACAAAATTAAAATTCGTCTTAATTTTAACTCAAAATTTTAACTCAAATTTAGAAATTAATAGATATAATCATTCTAATCTACCAATGTTAAAGCTTTTGATTTCAAATTTTGAAATATTTTTAACCCAAATTTTAAAAATTAATAAATACGGTCATTATAATCTAATAATGTTAAATTTCTTGTGTTAATCAGTATGTTTTATACTTTGAGTTTAAATATATCAAATTGTATAAAAAACCTAGAGTTTAAATATGTCTGTATAAATAACCAAATAACCCAACCACTGTATCCGGTTGATTCAAGATACATAATGCAAGGAGCAAAATAGAATCATCACAAGAAGTAGAATTCTACTGCATTATGATGGTGATCTTTCTTTAAAGTTCAAAATATACCAGTCAACATTACATGATTCGCAATTTCGTCCTTAGATTTCAAAACGAATAACTATGCAAGATGGTTCTATATCTGTATACCAATTAGTCTTCCCAAATGACAGCTAATCCATTTGATAAAAGTGGCAAATACCATTCACAGACAAAATTTTGACCAAACACGTTACTTTAAGTGGCAAAGTCGATCAAACTTTGGACAAATGTGAGCCATGATGAACATTATCTCACACATGTCAGGAATTTTCAGGACCATCTTGCTGTTTTTAAGACTATTGGCATTTTCCTTCTTTTGAACTTTGAGCATCGCAAGCAGCTATAACTATAAATTGAGTTTCAGAAAAATCCTCTTCTGCATTGCCACTCTCCACAATCCTGTAATGATTTTTAATGATAACACTTTTGGTTTCCATTAGTGAAATTAAACTTAAACTCTGATTAGAAAAAATATTTAAGACACTTCTTCTAGATCTTGCCGGAATAGGAATACATAAAAGTTTCAAATTCACTCATATTCTCTTTATATTGTAAAGACATGTTGCCAAACTTGAATATTTAAAGCATTGCATTTATGATGAAGATTGGTTTCTGCACGTGCTTTGTGTAACAGGAATTGATTAAGAGAATGAAATAGTCTAACTACAAGTTCAATAAGCAGGGTGGTCCACAAAAGGAGTAAAATTAGTTCATCACTTCATGGTGTTTGGAAATATCAGTGACGTGCAATTTATAATAAGTCATAAGACACACATTGTATGCTAGGAAATCAGGAAGCATCAGAGTCTGGGCAAAAAAGCATTACCATTATATATAAAGGTACAAGTGTAAGTAAGAAAAACATAGCTGCATGAAGACGAGTGCGACCTACTGAGTTCACAGATCTTACATGCGCAACTTCCCTGTGGTTTTTAAGCACTTCAATATTCTAAAATGCGACGAAAAGAAATGATAAAGAACAGTACCACTGAATGCTGGTAACTTCTCCATTCAAGTAATTGCCATAGCACCTCCAGCACTGACACTAGCATAGCTTTCTCTCATCATCATAGGGCAATAGTAGGGAAAAGCTTCCACCAGCTACGGAGAGTACAGTTTAGAGCATTGGGGTATCTGCGTAGATATTAACCCTGTTAACCTTCGACTAGTGAGGCATGATATTTAACCTCCAGGATCATTAAAATGTTAATACAAGAAATATTTCTCCTTATCCTATGAATTTATCAAATGTGCATTGAAAAAAGGTTATGAGGATTCTATTTAAAATGAGTAGTCGATAAGAAACCTGAAAAATAGAAACGTGTCTATTATTGACATTCAAATTTCAACCTCTATTTGATCTTACATAACGAATGATCATTTGGTGTTAATCCCTATAATATTATGCAGTTATAGTTCCATACAAGTGAAGAAAAAAGCATGCGCAAATAAACAGTAAAACCGTAGCAGATTTCATTTATATACACAACAGATTCTAGATTTCTACAAAAAATAAAATTTGCCACTTGCAATATGAACCAAAACACAAAATGAGCAAAACTGTGGTAATATCAGAACCCAATGGGAATGACAAACAAGACCGTCGGCAAAAGTGGGGTTGATGATGGAGTAACAGAAGTTCATACGAAAAAAATGTATATATCTACCAGTTTCAAGTGACTGAACACTAAATCAGCACAAAAGTAACATACAAAACTCTGTTTATAACCTCAAGTCTCATCCTTCCATGATTGCCTTGGATCTCTTGGTCTCCCTGTATGTCTTATATACAGAAAAGAAAGTGCAAGAACCCTCCTCCAATTTCAGGTAGGAGAGATAAGTGTCACCAGAATTGTCAATTCTGTCCAGCAACACTCCAAATGTTGAAAACCTTTCTATTTCCTCCTCAACTGTCAAAGGGCTTTGAGTCTGAAGGTAAATATCCTATTTTCATGCTTCATCAATGACACTGTCTCTCAGAGAGAAGCTATCAAGCGTATCATTATCTGTGTCAACCTGAAGCTCTTTGAACATGGCCATCACTTGTATCATGGTCGGCCGACGGTAGGGCCTCTCATCTAGACACTCAAAGGCAATTCTCAAATATTGAAATAGTTCACTTTCACCAGATGTTTGCACAATTAAATCAGGATCAAGTATTTCATTAATTCTCTTCTCTTTGTAAAGCTTCTTAGACCAACCAACAAGATTGTTGTCATCACCAAACTCGGAAGAGTCGATTGGCCTTCTACCAGATAGAAGCTCAAGCAGTATGACACCATAGCTATAGACATCCCCTTTAGCTGTACATCGAAAACTCTGGTAGTACTCAGGGGGTACATAACCTGGTGTTCCGGCAAGTGTGCTGACAGTTAGATGAGTATCGAGGGCATTGACCAATCTTGCCATGCCAAAATCAGAAACTCTAGCCTCGAAATTTTCATCAAGTAGAATGTTGCTGGACTTCATGTCCCTGTGTATAATGTGAGGAATGCAACTATGATGAAGAAATGCAAGACCTCTTGCTGACCCAATGGCAATCTTTTTTCTTGCACCCCAATCAAGATTTGAACCTCCTCCTTTTGCCCTTTCATGTAAAACAGCCTCAAGACTTCCCCATTTCATGAACTCGTACACAAGAAGCCTCTCCTCCCCAACTTTACAGTAACCCAGCAGCTGAACCAGGTTCCTATGCTTAATCTTCCCAATAGTTTCCATCTCAGCCATGAACTCCCTATCTCCCTGACCCGTCACATGAATGAGCTTCTTGATGGCAACAACACAGCCATCTTTCAGCTTAGCCTTGTACACTTCACCAAATCCCCCAGAGCCAATCAAACTCTCAGCACTGAAACCATTAGTAGCCTCGAGAAGATGTGCGAACGTCAGCTTCCGCAGTGGCTTCTCAAAGGTGGCAACATTGATGCTCAGAGGCTCAGGAAAGCTGGAAAGCTTCCAACTACTGCTCCCCGAAGTGGGAAGACTCTCTATATACTTTTCTCTAATCTCCTCCTTCCTCTGAGACTTTCTCACCCTGTACAAAGCCAACACAAGCCCAAGCGCAAACAAGAGGAAGCAAAGCAAACCAATGACAACCCCAGCTGCTACAGGCTGCTTCTTCTTCCAACCCCCAACACCCACTGAGCGGTTCTTCAAAGCACTACACGATGGCAGCGGCAGGCCACAAAGGCCAGAGTTGTTCTCGTATCTAGAAGCTGGAAAAGTAGTCAACTGACCTCCAGAAGGAATGGAGCCGGTGAGATTATTATTAGAGACGTCAAGGTCACTGAGAAAAGAAAGGCTCTCCAATGAACCAGGGATGGATCCATTGAGACTATTATGTGACAGATCAAGCACCCCAATTGCTTTCAAACCACCAAAACTATCTGGAATGTTCCCACTCAGCCTATTGTGCCCCAAATTCAACACCTGCAAATAGGCCATGCCACCCATATTCCCAGGAATAGTCCCAGACAACAAGTTGTAGGAAAGGTCAAGGTAGATCATGCTCCCATTGGAAGAAAAAGTATACACGGTCCAACCGGAGTAAATCCGCGTCAATGGGCACGAATGCACCATGGGAAAACCTTCAAGCCTCTCCGTTCTGATATCCTCAAACTCAACCAACCCACCAGCACCCCTGCAACTAGTCCCACCCTCGTTCCTCACAAACGCAAACTGCTTCCCTGAAACCTTGCCCGGGATAACCAATCCGGCTTGATCAGCAAGCTCAAACGGGATATTCCCAGTTAGGTTATTGCTATTCAAATCTAACCATATCAACTTCCCACACTTGCCTATCTCCGGTGGAATCCTCCCACTCAGCGAGTTGTTCCCCAGCTGGAGAATCGCCAATGCGTTCAATTTCCCAATCCCAGAAGGTATCGTTCCGGTCAACCTGTTGCTCGCCAGCGACACCCATATCATGTTGGTGCAATTGGCAATTGACTTTGGAATTGACCCAGAAATGAAGTTATTGTTGAGAATCAAAGTCTCCAAGTTCCCTCCTTTAACACAAATTCCTTCTGGGATTTCCCCAGTGAGATTATTCGCCCACATAATCAAATCAGAGAGGTTGGGCAAAGCCCAAACCTCCCACGGAATCGAACCGTTCAAGCTGTTAAAGCTGAAATCAACGGTTCTCAAATTCTTACAATCACCGAGCTGTGACGGCACCGTCCCGGAAAAGTAATTGCCCGCCAGGATCAACTTCTCCAACTCGGAAGGGCAAAAGAACGACGGAACATTGCCGTTTAACCGGTTCGAGCTCAAGTCAAGCACCCGAAGCCGTTTCAGGTTAACAAGCGACAACGGAACCTGTCCCGTTAGGTTATTAAACGCGGCGTTCAGATACTCAAGACTCTGAAGCTTGCTAACCACGGACACGAGGAAGTTCCCAGAGAGATAGTTCCTCGCGAGGTTCAAACTCCGCAGAGAAGAACAGTTCACGAAGCTCAAAGGCAACTCACCAGAAAGCTTGTTCTCGGAGAGATCAAGTTCCACGAGACTTCCACAGAGGCTTCCGAGCTCGCTCGGAATCTCGCCGGAGAATTTGTTGCGGTCGAGAAACAGAGACTTCAAGCTCCTCAAACTCCGAAGAATCTCCCCGGGAATCTCGGCTACGAACTCATTGCGAGAAAGATCCAGAACCTCGAGCCTATCGCAGCTGCTCAACCCGCGCGGAAACTCGTCCCCGGAGAGCGCATTGCGCGAGAAGCTCAACCGCGTCAGGCTCCCGCACGAGGCGAAATCCAGCCGCGAGAAGTTGTTGAACGAGAAATCGAGAACCCGAACGGCGTCATTCACGAGCTGAGGCGGCACCGACCCGGAGAGAAGGTTGTAGGAGAGGTCCAAGGTGGAGAGGTTCGCGCTTCGAGAAACGAGCGACCCGCTGAGTTGACCCGCGAGTCTGTTGTCGGAGAAGTTCAGATAAACGAGAGCGGAGCTCGCGAGAGCGGACACGAGAAGGTTCACGTCGGAGACGAGGTTTCTGGACAGGTCGAGTTGGGCCAGGGAAAGCCCAGAGCCAGGCCCAGGGCCGAGCCCAGCGGTGATGAGATTATTCGAGAGGTTTAAGTAAGCGAGGCGGTTACATGGAGTTAGGTTTGCGAAAGGAAACTTGCCGGAGAAGTTGTTGAGAGAGAGGTCGAGTGTTTGAAGCGAGCAAAACGGCGAAACGCTGAGATTGAAAGCGGAGAAGGAGTTACCACGCAGGAGGAGGGTGCTTAGCGAGGGGAGGGACGTGAGTGTGGGGAGGTGGAGGGTGCCGGAGAGGTCGGCGCCGGCGAGGTCGATGGCGGTGACGCGGCGTGGCTCGGGCGAGCAGGTGACGCCGCGCCACGCGCAGGGGGACGGCGCGTGGGGGAGCCAGTCGGAGAGGAAGCCGCGGGGGTCGGAGGAAACGTGGAACTGCTTGAAGCGGAGGAGGAGAAGCGCGTCGTCGTGGGAGGTTGATGCTGTTTCTGATTCTGCTTCTGCGATTGTTACTGTAACGAATAACGCAATAATCAGAAGAAGGGAGCTAACAATTACTACTGTTGGTGGTTCTTCTCGTGGTGACCACGACATGTTCCTCGTGAGGTATGGTTTCGCTCTTTTCATTTGGGGTTTTTTCACTCTCGCTTCATGGAAAAATTAATGATTAGTTTTAGCTTATGCGTCTGCGTAATACGATATGCACATGCTTATGCTCCCTTCGCATTCATCAATATTTCCAAACCCAACTAAATCACTGTGTGTGGTGTGTGCCTCCGTGCGTGCGTGCGAGAGAGTGAGTCCAAATCCAAATCCAAAACTGCAAGGAATTTATTTTCTTTATCTTGTTTTTGTCTTTTCCTTCATTTTGTATTGGCACGAATACAAATATTACAAATATAAATAATAAATATACTAAACTTGAAGAGATAGATAGCGTTATGGCAATTAACGATTATAAATTATAATTATAATGATAAATTATTATTTTTTTTGTGTCTTGTCCCGAATTTCAGACTTGTGTGGCTGTACGCGTACCTACCCTGAGCTAATAGGTTTGATTTTGGGGTTGCTTTTTCAACGTTTTCTTTACGGGGAGAAAAGAAAGAAAGAAAGAAAGGACTTGCTGGGGAAGCTGAAATTACGTGAGGGGAGGAATCGTTTTTAAATCACAAATATATAACTATTATTATTATAAGTATAAAAAAATATTAATTTTGTCCATTCTTTTAAAAAAAGTGGTCCAAATGGCTTTTCGGTTTCAAAGACGTAATTATCACCCAAACTTTGGGTTTTGAAATTGTGGAAACGGGGAACCCGGTGTCAAAATTAGAGGAAAGAGGGTTATTCAACCTACTACTACCCTAGTTCAACAGTGGCACGTAATCCGTGTCAAATTAATGTAAATTTGATTTTATAATGAAAAATTTAGTATGGTTAGTTTTCAAAATCAATTAAAAGATAAAAATTGATTAATTATTGCTTTTACGTTGGAAAATTAATTTGACTGGAATCAATTTTCCAATACTAAACTAAACACAATCTATTCCTTTTCTATTTTACAATTTTTCTTACAATTTTATTTTATAAAATTAAACTAAATTTAAAATTGATTTCTCTTAATCAAAATTGTTGTTTGTAAGATGCTTCCATAATATATCTGGCATTAAACCTACGTTAATCATCTACTGTTTCTATGAGAGAGTATTGATGATGGAAATCATAATGAAGGACATAGAGAAATCGTGTGTTTGGGGAGCTTGCAATAATTTCCCTGTAAAAGTAGTTGAAATGGGCATTTATTATTTGTTTCTCACACACCACGTATGCTACAGATGTAAAAAAAAAAAATGAATAAAAATAGAAGCTTGGTTATATATACGCAGAAAGGGTTCTGGAAAATAGCTTTTGGAATTTGACAGACAGTGGGTTGCAGCAGGTACGATGTTCAGGTCCTGTCTAGTAGCACTGTGCTAAATAAAAACAATCGCTAGATTTGTGGGGATGTTTCGGCTTTCAAGCAAGACAAATATACACAACAGTTCTTCATCATGTGCACCACCAACCATGGTGGGGTAAGGTAAGATAAACACTGAAATGAAGATCAACCTCAACTTTACTTCAAAATAAACGAACAAGTGTTGCCACTTTGATTTTTACAGGATATATCTTTTTAACAATTAGGGTTTAACAGTAAGCAATTATGGTAATGAGAAGAATAAATAGTTGGGGAAATATCGATTTCCAAGAAGAAAATATTTCACCTGAAAAAACTTAAATGAAAAAAAAAACTAAAATTTCAATGGATTAAAATATTATTTTGGTCTTTACTTTTATTTTTGTGATATTTTGGTTTTTCAGTTTTTTTTTTTATTTTAATTTAATCTTAGTTTTCTTAAAATAATTTAATTTGGTCTTTATCGTTAGTTTAGTTTTTTATAAATGGTGTTAAATCTAAAATAATTATTTTTCACCTATTATATTAAGGGTTATTTGACATTTCAAGCGCGTTTTAGTATTGTATTTGAGTTGTTTATATTATTTGACACATTTTTACTTTAACTTTAAGTCAAATACTGCTATGTAATTTGTTTGAAATGTCAAATACACTTAATGAAATTTGATTAAAAGGATTAAATCATGTGAAGGACTAAATTGGTCAATAGCTTTGAGATAGACTAATTCCAAAATTCACTAAAAGTTAAGAGACCAAAAATATATTTAAAGAAAACACAAATTGATGCGACTTTAAAATTATTCATAACAAATTAAATGACTTAAAATAATGAAAAAAAATTAAGAAACAATTTTATATTTCTTAAAAAGAAATATTAAAAAAAATAATTTAGCCCTTTGAATTAATACATAAATATGGACAATGAATGAAAGAATATAAAGAGAGAGAGAGAGGTGAAGGAGAAAAAAAAAGAAAAAAAAAAGGGAAAAACACGAGGACAGGTTACGGAGAATAAGGGAAAGTGATGCCCCCACTAATCAAGATTTTCTTACTTTAATTGCTCATCTATCAAGGTTCAGTCAAACTTTGGATTTGGATTTGGATTTATCTCCAACCACATGCCACACCTATCTCTCTTAATCATTATTTAATTTCAATTACATTTTCATTCAAAACAATTAACAATTAGGGTACCTCCATGCTCCAACACCATTTTCAAATTCTGTTTAAATTAGACTCAATCAAATCAAACTTATGTAGCCTAATTAAGTCTTATGGAATCCATCAAAAGTTCAAAGTTGTATTTTGAAGTGTACTCTCTGGTAATTTTCAATGCAATTTTTTTTTCTTCTATTCATGGGTTCTTCAATGGTATTTATTGGCAAGGTTCTTTATTTCTCATCGAGGATAACATACAAGGTTAAATTACTCGTTATAAAAATATTCACTTTTAGTTACTCGAGTAGCTTTTATAATTACAACAATTTTCTCTCTTACTTTCTATATTTAAAAATACATGTGGAATTAAGGGATTAAAAATTGTCTTTGCAGAGATTGAAATAAGATACTTATGCATTTGGAAAACTACAAGAAAACGTTTTTATAATTATAAGAATTCCAATCATATTTACCCTTTCAATTAAATTTACCTCTAGGTGACATATTATATATATATATATATATATATATATATATATATATATATATATATATATATATTAAATATTATGAGATATCACACGAGAATTAAATTTTAAATAGAACATGTTGTTTGTAAAGACTTAGAAAATGAAGACTTAGAAAATGGTCCAAGACTATTGATGATTTTTAAAAGATGATATTGGATTATTTTATTAATAAAATGTTAAAATTACATATATATTTTTATTGAATCTCATTTTATACGAATCCTGGTTTTTTTAGATTTTTTTTTCTAAGCTTTTTATCTAATTTCTTTCTTGACCGTTAATCTCATTCTTCGTCCTTTTGAAGAACAAAATTGATCATAGCAAATATATATATATATATATATATATATATATATATATATATATATATATATATATATATTCAATTAGAGTGAAGAACAAAGTAAGTTTGCTTTTTATCTTTTTTTTATGTTATTTTGTTTTTTAAGTTGTACTTGGGTTGGGATTCAAAGCATATGACTCAAATTTATAATAATTCAAAGTGAATCTTTGTTTGTCTATGATCATAACAATATGCTTAGATTTGTAATTGAAATTTTAGTTTTATAGTTAGATCATCTTGTGGGAAATAGAGCTATAAGGAACAACTATGAGTTAAGGAGCTATATACTTAAGGTAAGGGAGACTATTATTTGTTATTGCTCTTTATACTTGTTTCTGCAGAGAACAAACAAGATAAGTTAGGCACAAGCGTCACCTTACCTATGCAGTCCGTTATCTCCTCAGTTGGCCTCTTCCCGTGTGCAAATATCTGCTTGGACCCGGGAGGGGTTACCTGCAGAAGGGACTCTGAAGTTCAAGTCAGTCAAAGCTCTCAAAAAATCAAATCAGGTGATTAATGGAGTAATGAATGCGTACCTTTCATTACTGGGATCCACGTGTATTTATAGAGTATTAATTATGTCTGGTTATGCCATGGACCGGGCCTTAGCTCGGGCCCTAGTTTGGGCTGTAAGTGGGTCTAGCCCTAACCCAGGCCCTTAGATTGATTACTGCGGACTTATTGAATATAAAAAGGGGAGTTTTGCTAAGTGTACTAAGGTAGCCGGCCTAAACCAACTACTTCCCTTGACGGTTTGTGTTGTTCATACGCTGTCTTAGGCAGGTTATTCCTCTGGATGTTTATGTTACTGGTTCAGGCCGGCTAGGCTTAGGTCAGCCTAACCTAGGCCGGTTACTTGAATGTTTTGGTGTATAGGTATGGTGGTCATTTTATTATTATTTTGTTAAGTTGGCTTGGTGTGGTACACCAGTCCCCCAGCCTTTAAGTGTGATGAACAGTGTTAAGGCTAAAGGCGAGAAAGGTTTGATGGTAGGTGAAGGGATGTCAGGGGTCAAATCAAAGGGGTTTTTGCGCTGTCGTTTTTAACACTCATGTCCTTTGGAATGATTGTGTCGATTGGTATGGGTTGTTATTTTGGCGGGAAGGGGTTTTACCGTTTGGGATTCTGGCCTATAAATGTAGATTTTACAACGAGTAAGGGTTTGTTGGTTCATTCGCGAGAATTTTCAGTAAGAGATCTTGTGTGCGTTTTCATGTCCGACTTGTTCCTAATTTCAGTCGTCATCTTTCCAGAAAAAAGAAAAGGTATATCTAGTAGTGATAGCGTGTTATTGTCTACGACTAGTAGTGAGAGTATAGAGTCGGGAGGAGTAGAGGTAGACATGTTGAAGAGGAGAGCACCAGTTCTGGGGGTATGGTTGGCAGAATCCCTATAGAGACGATGACTGAGGTTTGAGAAGACCCTCCAGAGGAGTTAGCGGAGAGTAATTGGCCGGCCAAGGGCGGCTACGGGTGGGTGGCTGCCAACGTTCGTAATCAGTCGTCCTTATTTCGGTGGTCTCGTCTGTTGAACTCCTGGCTAAATTGTACACCTGTTATCGCGAAGGGTGTAAGCGGGGGTATTGTGTCCTTGGAACGGGTGAGAGCCATCGACCGCGTATGCCACGGGCAAGAGAGGGCAACCGAAAAGTTCTTCTATATGTACATGTGTCACTTCTCTCAGCTACATGTGCGGTTGCTGCTGGACGACTTCACCATGGGTGTGTTGCATGCGCTGAACGTTGCACCTACACAGTTGCACCCAAACAATTGGGCTTATATGCAAGCCTTCCGCGTTTTGTGCCAATCCCTATATATGCAGCCTTCTCCTTATGCATTTCTATACTTTTATGATATTAGGCTCCACCAATCGACTACTTGGCTATCTCTGATAAGTCGTCCCAGCATCAGCAGATTGGACGCATTCTCTCAGTCCTTCAAGCATTTTAAGGACGAATACTTTAAAGTTTTGGTGAAGGAAGAGGGCAAGTCCCATTTTTTGAATGCAGATGGGAGTACAAAGTTCCCGTTTAGCTGGACGGGAACCCCCTCTCGGTATAAGGATATGGGCACCGACAAGTTGTCGGCAGAGGATAATGAGGTGGTGGAGACCTTGATGGAGTTTACTGATAAGTTGCCCACTAAAGGTCTAGTTAGAGTTTATAATTCGGTGCACCCGATTATTGATATTAAAGGTATCTGTTTATTACTTAAACTGTGTTAATGATTCTGAGTTGTCTTAACCGGGGTTTGATATGTTATTGTAGGGCACATGGCGCAATCGGGAAAGAAGAATTTGACGCTCTTCCAGACGTTGAGGAAAGAAATGGCTGCTAAGGCCAAGGCAGCCGGGAAGACTGATGTTCAATTGCATGTGTGCACTTAATTGTTTCTTTTGCAATTATGGAATTCCTGAGGATGAGTACTCGACTTTAAGCAATTGGACCTAATGATGCCTTTCTAAATTGAACTGGTACCTGTTAGGATTTGAGAAAAGGATAAAAGTAATCATTACAACCACTTAAACAAACTAAAGTGTTATTCTTCCGTAGTTTTTTTGAGATGGCGTTGGGAATGTATGAATGGGCGCCACATTAAAATGTGAAGCTAGTGAGCTTTGGTTATAGTGTTAGGCACCACCTAAGACCGTCAAATACTCACTTGATAGTGAGTGCTACTTGTCTAGGACATTGGGTGTCATGTTGAGAGCTCAATTGACAATGACCTCCATAGTAAACGATGTTGCACATGTGTCGCTAGGTGGCAACTGGAAGTTTAAGAAATGTGAGATTAATCTTGAAATTTTTGTTTGCAATTTTGTTCTGATAAACATGGTAAAATTACTAAAAATGTTTAATGAAAAAATGAATAAGATTAGGAAAAGGAAATAAAAGGATGAGAACACAAAATTAAAGAAAAAAATAGAGAGAGTATACTGAAAAATGTATCTATTTTTTTAAACAAGATTGAGTTTAATTAGTAATTTAGTCTCTATATTTAAACATTTGATTTGTTTTCATTTTTATATTTCTTTTCGACTTAATTTAGTCCTTATTTTTTGTCTCTTCCGTTTAATTGCCGTTAAGACATTTTGAAAGTGTAAAGTGTTAAAATCTGAGTCATCTACTACCTTAGAACCCTTTGAATTTGACATGTGGCACCTTTTAAGTAAAATGTGACTCAGATTTTGACACGTCATATCTAAATTTTGACATACAACACAGTGTTAACGTCTATTTACCACATTGATTTATTTTTAAAAGTAAAAGCTATGTTAAGTTTTTTTTTTTAAATAGGAACTTCATTGAGTGAAAAAGAAATTTAGGCTTTATTACTCATATAGCTCCCACTTTGGTGATAGTGTGTCAATTTAGTTCTCACTTTTACAAAAGTTTCAATTGCATGCCAACTTTTGAAAAAGTGTCTCAATTAAGCCATTTTCACAACAAAATTACTAACATCATTAACTACATGTCACATGTCAATCTATGGTTTTTTTTTGTTTTTTTTTTGTTTTTAATTTTTTTTACCAACAAATTTTGTTGTCATGCATCAAATTCATGGTGTGACACATGACACATGACATTTAAATGACATGACAATTTCATGTATCATTGTTTTGATTTCAATTTAGTTCATTCACATATATATATATATATATATATATATATATATATATATATATATATATATATATATATATATTTTGTACTAAAATGAAGTGTTTTGTTCTGATTTATTTATGTGAGTGACTTTTAATTCTACATTTTTCTGTGCTTTTTTAAAAAGAACAAAGAATATACTTAAATACAAGTTAATACATTTCAAAATCATAATAGAATAAACACATCATACTTTCATGGAATAACTTTTATTTAACATTCTATGTAATAGTCTCATTAAAATTTGGAAATAAACATATTTAATCAACATTGATGGAGATTCCACATCAATCAATTATACTTTAGATTATATAAATAAAGTGGATGCAAATTAAACTTTACAAGCTAGTTTTGAAATGTTGAATTACATTTAAAGTCTTAAGATAATAACATAGTCATCTAAGGTGTATTCTAATAAAATTTATTTAGATTTAATGAACACAAACTTTATCGATAAGAAAATCACCTCTTAATAAACATCATGGAAATTTAAAATAAAAATAATATCATTCAAACACAATTTAGTTACATGAGGAATACATAATACATAATAAATATATACAACATTTTGAACAATACCACACCATATATATACACAAACGCTCACTCATAATCACTCACAATCTTAAAGGTAAAGTACAAATATTTGAATGTATCACAATTAGAGAATGGCACATTTACTATTTGCTTGGTGAAGATCCCATCTGAGTTTTTGAATTTCTTTATTTGATGAAATTTGAAAGGATTTATAATTTTCCTCAGCTGCACGTCTAGCACTCTTTTCTTCTTCTAACAATTGCCTAAGCTTGCCAAGTTCTTCCTCCAACTTTGATTTCATCTATATATTAAAATAAAAATATTATTTCAAAAAGTAGAATAAATAAAATTAAGAAAGTGATAACATGTTTAACCTTCAACTAGTAAATAAAAACAAATGTTGTGAAATAAATATGAGATGATATAATGTATAGTTATGTACCTCACGAGCCATTCGTTCAAGCATAATATCATATCCTCTTTGTAGACGCCTTTTCATTCTAGCTGTTTCTGCTTTTTCAGTTGCAGTTGCTCTTTCCTACAACATCAAGTGATGAACTTGTATATATTATATATTATTTAGAAAAATATCAATATTTAAAAAAAAATTCAATATTTATGAAAAGTTCACCTTCAATCTTTTGAACATCTCATTTGTAAAGGGTTGTCCCTCATTTTTCAATATAACTCCATCCACAAGGTTGAGAAGTTGTTGAACTTGTTTCCATCGCTTATTTTCATCGGTAGTCCTATTATTGAAAAGCACTTTTCGATTGCCACACGAAACAATTATATCCTACAAAAATGTTCCAATTCCACATTAATCATCAAAAATTCATAGTTAATTGTGAATTTAATACACAAAGAAGTTTGTATTTCAACATATTAAATAAATTGTATTAAAAGTAGCAATATCAACCATTACTTTGATACAACAAAGGTACAATGTTATTTGTTTATTAAATTTTGAAATTTTAATTTGAAATGTATACAAATTTTAAGAAATAAAGTTTATATTAATCTATAGTTATTTTGATGCTAATATGTGTTTTTTTTTTTGCAATTTGATCAACAATATAAGTTTGACTAATAGATTAATTAAAAATCCACTACAAGAAAATCTTTAAATAGGAATCAATTTTAGAGACAAAAAATAATTGGTTACTATAGTGATTAATTTAGATACTAATTTATAAACTTAAAAATATTGGTCTCTAAAATAGTCACTATTACAAAATTCTAATTAGTGACTAAATAGACTCTAAATTGGTCACTAATGTACTAATGTTAACTATTAATTGGTAGCCAAAACTATGATAGCTGACCAATTTAAAGAATTTAATTAATCACTAATTATAATTTTTTATTCATAATAGTGACTATTTTAGAGACTAATATTTTTAGTTTATAAATTAATATCTAAATTAATTGCTATGGTGACCAATTAATTTTTATCTCTAAGATTGATCGTTACGTAAAGATTTTCTTGTAATGAACAATAAACATGTTAAATATGTTTATCTATTATATCTTACAAATATATAACATTTAATGTTATTATATATATATATATATATATATATATATATATATATATATATATATATATATATATATAACCTTAAAAAATAAGTCTTGATTATTAAAAAAATTATAATCACAAATATATATAATATAATTTTTTTTGTTGATTAGTAATAAAAAATGCATTTATTGTTTAATCTTTGATTGTTTGAATATATAGTTATTTATATTTATAATTTTTATTTCTTACAATAATTAGAATACGCACTTAATAATAAGAATGAAAGTATATATTGGTGAAGGTGATGATGGTTAAAAACCTGGAGAGTTTTTTCAGGTTGATTAGCTAAGTAATCTTCAAATGTCTGTCGATCAGCTTTTAAGTCATCTTTTCCGGTGAAGACTAGAATCATGTAGTCAACAATTTTTTCTCCAAATAAAGTTTTCAAAGTAAGAAAAGTAGCATGTTCTTCTTCTGAGAAACGAGCTCTACAAGAATATACTAAAACGACAGCATGAATGCCATCTTTAGCCATATCAATACATTTGACTATTTCATCTCCAACAGCTTTAGTTCCATCAAATAGTCCTACAAAATTTGTTAAGTTTTAGATCCATAATTAAAAATATTTATATTCTTCCAAATATAATTGTTTGTTATTTTAGTCGTAATATTGAATATGAATTTAAGTTTTAAATTTGTATATGATAAAATTAGAAAGAGCATGGACATAAATTTAACTTACATGAAATGTATAAACATATATTGAGTGATAATGTATTATTATTATTATTATTCACCTGGAGTATCAATAATATTAATAATTTGTCCATCTTTTGTAGTCGTTTTTCGCATTTCAGAAACCCTTGTTACACCAGATGCACCCGTCCTTGACTCAAAGTGTCTTTCTCCAAGAATAATATTTCCTGTTGCACTTTTTCCATTACCGGTGCGTCCAACTAAAACTAGTGTCTTTTCCTTAATTTGTGCCATTAGAATAAATTAGAATTACACTGCAAAGAAAAAGAAGTATGATAAAAAAAAATTAAACACAAAATAAACATGGATTCTGTAGGAAATAAATAAGATGAAACATTCAAATTCAAATAAGATCTAAAAGTGTGATTTAAATCAACACTTAGTTATAATATGATAATTTTTGTTATGAATAGAAACTTGAATTAATGATGACTTACCCGAAATATGTTGAAGAAATTTGTGAATATGTGATGTAAATCACAAATTTAGAAAAATAAGATGGAAAATATAGAATGTATTTCAAACGCTCTTTCTAGTTTCAATGATATGATAACTTGAAATTTTTAACATTAAAGTCCTTTTATATTTGCACTAGAAACAAACTTCACATAGAAAACATGCAAACAAAAAGCCAAGCATCTAATAAAATAAAATCAAAGTGTGTTTGAGAGTAACAAGAAAATAATAATCCTAAACTTAATACACTAAAAAAGGAATAAACAGAACAGGTTGAAATGGTAGGTTAGAGTAAAAAAATATATAGATTTCATTTATACAAGATGAAGATAGCCATTCAATATAGAGAATATTCATAAGTGGTTCCAAATTACAAATATAGGTTAATGTTAGTCTTATTTTGACATATACCAACTCATATTTATGATTCTTATTGACTTTAGTTGTGCACTATTCACTAAAAAATTGTTTGAAAAATAATAAAGATAGAATTCTTTGTTGATTTTAGTTGTGTACCATTGGTTAAAAAATTGTTTGAAAAATAATAAAGATAACAAATTTAAGTTAGACTTTGTAACATCCTTAATAAAGAACTAAGAGTAACATCCAACAATAAAGGAATAATCAATATGCAAAGCTAACAAAGAGGAAATTTAACAATTTTAAAACTACAAAAGAAAGATGACTAAATTGAGAGTAAAGTAACTTAATAGAGAAGATTAGGAAAACCTTGAAAAGATTGAGAGAAAAGAATATTCATACTTGTAAAAACAAAAATTTAGTAACATAAAACATGAAATATAAGTTAAAGAGTTTTTTTTTTTTTTAAGGAGACTTAAATAAATGAGAACATAATTTAAGATAATTAAAGTTAATTATCACTATAAAATATTATTTTAGTATGGGGTCATGGATATATACATTGACGAATTTTGAATAATATTTTTTGGGAGTCAAAATAATACACTCAACATTTATATATTTAATTAATGTCGCTAATACAATAAAAATAAATATATACTTTAATATAATTGTAACTACAAAAAGAAGTCACACATATATAAAGATTATCCTTTGTTTCTTTATATTTTGTTAACAAATCAATAATTCAATAATTGAATCATAACTAAATTTTTCAATATACATAACTATATTGGCATGGTTATGAGTTCAAACCATGGTAGAACCAAATTAAGTTTTCTTTTATCCAAAATTAGTTTTGGCATGAATGTGAAAGGGCAAAGAAAACCCTAGGAGCCAAGAGGGACTAGAAAACAACCACTAATGGACCTTCAATGACAATTAAACTCTAAGTTAATGTCATTTTCGTTTTCCTTCATCATTGCCAATTAAGACAACCATTAGTGACCAATTAAGGAAAAGAAGGAGTGGTTTAGTGGCTGACATAGTTGCATAGTCAGAGGGATACGAATTTTGAGAGGGTGCAGTGAGAATTTGCATGCAATTGGAAGCTGGATTGAAGGGAAGGGCTAGGCGGCCTAGTGATAAAAGAGGAACTCTTAAGAATACCCATTTTTAACAAAGGAATCTAGGTTAAGGGAGCTGGAACCGTACTTTGCATTTTCGTATTGTTAATTGCATGGAATGTATGATCAATTGAATGTATATACTCTACCTCTTTGTGCATTTTCGCGTTTTCTGGAATTTTCCAGAAACTGCCTGGCGGGTATTCATCACTCGTCAGGCGACTCATCATTTTTGGGGAGTTTTGGGTTTCAGAGGTGGAACCGCCTAGCGGCACAGGCTTGGCCGCCAAGCGACACATGGCTTTGTACCCAGTTTCTGGGTTTTCTGGATGAAGGGTCTGGCTGTGTTGATTGACCCGCCAGGCAACGCGAGCCTTTTGGTTTGATTCTAACGTTCTGTACATTATGGGATGACTCCGATCGGAGGAAGAGTTAGTTTCATTTGTTAAGTGATGATTTAATATCAAATTTCCTTGAAGTTTGCGTAATTGAATGTTAAATTTGATGGAACAGTGCAAAAATTGGATAGGATTGGAAAGCCTTGGAGTGTGATTGCTGCGAGTTCAATTGGGGGTGGAATTCTAGCGGAAATTGGTAAGGTTTGAGTGTGGGTTGTACGCAAGTCTGAATGTAAGGGAATCCGTGTGAGGATTGGAGGAAATGGACAGAGAGAAGACAAACTGGTGAATTTTTGGGAGTTCTCGCAAGGTGGAGCAAATTCTAAGTTGCCCATAAATCTTACACACCGTCTGACGGCACGGGGCTTGCCGCCAAGCGCCATCGTAGAGGTAGCTATCTTAGCGTGATTGCAGGGGTTGTGATGGTTCTGTGATCCTGGAAAGTTAGGTGCTTAATAAGTGCAGGGTTAGAGACAATATTTAGATATAGGCCTTGGTGATGACTTATACAATTGAGAAGGGAGAATTAATTCATCATTTTGTGAAGTGAGGGATTTTATAATGCAATAGGCATAGGGGAATATAGAGTGATATTCAGTGAAGTGTAAATGGTGAGTTTCAGTGACTAGTTAGATAATACAGGGAATTCATTACAATGTGCTAATGATATGAGAAATAAGAGCTCATACAAATATATAAAATCGGATGAATCCAAGTAAACTTGTTAGACCTTGGAAGAGATTAATATCTTTAGGTAAATCTGACCCATGGGGAATTGGGGTGATATCAGTAGTGGTTCATTCTATGGCAAGAGGGGTTCATATCATTTGTAGAAGGCATATGATTGAGTTAGGAATAAGTGATACTAAGGATGACTGTTAACACAATTTGAATCTAAGAACTCTTGGCTTGGTAATTCTGTTGGTGATAGAGCATTGTAGGCACTCTTGGTGTGCACAAGACATGGCAATGGAACAGGTTGAGTGAAACTGTGAGTGAGGGTGTGAGAAAGTAAGCCAAAACCTAAACTAGATTTCGCATTTTTGCAACTACTGATATGACGCCTAGCGGTGGGGTACGAACCACCAGGCGATAGCGAGGCGATAGGTGCAGGGCAATGAGGGATGAGGCTCTTGGCGCCTGGCAGGGCAATGAGGGATGAGGCTCTTGGCGCCTGGCAGTACGCGTCCCCCGCCAGGCGGTCTGGAAGTGGGCAGCGCTAGGCGATTTTGCTGCAACATGAATTTTGTTCTTGACATTTCTTGCATGATCTACAAAGCTTCTAAGATATCCTAAAGGTTGGCTTGCTGGTGTTCCTTGAGTTGTGGCTCATAACGTATCCCTTGAGTTGTGGCTCAGGATAGGGGTAAAGCACGTGGCATTTCTTGAGTTGTGACTCGGAATGGCATCCCTCGTGTTGGTATCGCGCAACAGAATGTTTTAAGCGTTTGGACAAAAACCAAGAGGAGGGTGAATTAGTTTCTTAATAAAAATTGTGCTTTTAAAAATTTCCCTTTTAATATCAAAGATCAATTAAAATTATTTCCTTTATTTTAATAAACACAATAAAATAAAGAGAGTAGAGAAGAGAAAATTGCACAAAATATTTATATTGGTTCGGATCAAAAGACCTTACGTCCAGTTGTTAATCTCTCAAAAATGAGATTAACTCAATCACTAAAATAAACCAAATTTACAATCAATGATAAGAAAGATTAGGGTTTAGAAAACACCTCTCTTGAATCACACAAGAGATGAAGACACCTCCCTTGAAATCCACAAGGGATGAAAACACCTTCCTTGAATCACACAAGGAATGA
>Ga0214542_1001454_pt1 | contig 48445 bp, 61 predicted proteins | sample CNSS1metaG_FD_160096 | JGI IMG/M metagenome (GOLD analysis project Ga0214542, IMG submission 160096) | Root nodule microbial communities from cowpea collected in UCLA plant growth center, Los Angeles, California, USA - CNSS1 | ecosystem: Host-associated > Plants > Roots > Nodule | place: USA... | reverse complement strand
TAGCCCGCGGTCCTTCATGTCCTCTTTGCTTTCGAGCTGAACCTTGCCGTCTAAACGCGGCACGGTTTCCGGCCCGATCAGGTCTTGATACAGATCCTCATCCTTCGGATCGATCGCACCGCCCGCCTTGATCCACTTCTTGCCCGTGCCCCAAATCTCCGCACGCTTGTTCAGGAAGCCCGTATCGATCGGCTTGCCCGAGAACCAAATCAGCCGCCACGAACGGCCCATGACCGAGCCGGCCGACACGATGCCCGTGCCATAGCCGGCGTCCACGAACACCGCATCGGCCTGATACTCATCCTCCAGGCGCGCGATCAGGTTTGCCACCTCGACGTCATTGTCATTTCGCGGGAGGCTCGCGAGGCTCTTGGAGTAGAGGCCCTGCCTCAACATGATTTCGAGCTTGTCATCACCTGTCCACGCGGGATCGACGCCCAGGATCACGGGCGCGAACGCGTATTGCTCTTTGCGCAGATGGCGCGCGCGGGCCTTATCGACGTCGTCGGCACTGATGAATTGCATGGCGCTTTGGGCAGGGAATTGCCCCCTCACACGGTATTTGACCACGTCACTGTCCTCGCCGTGGTCGTCTACGAGTTTCTGCAAATACTTCTTGTTCGTGCCCTCGACCGTGCGGCTATCAATCTGCCGGCCGATCCAGCGATGGCGGAAGCGTCGGAAGCACTCGCGAAAGCGCCCGCTGTTGCGCGTCGGGTTGCCGAACACCACCCAAATGATCACGGTGTTCTCGTCGGTCATCGCGCCTTCGGCGACTTCCCAAACCTTGTCATGGATTTTCGACGCCTCATCGAACAGGAGCAGGATGATTTTGCCCTTGTTGTGCAGGCCGGCGAACGCCTCCGTGTTGTGCTCCGACCACGTCAGGAAATCCATGCGCCAGCTATCGCCGTGCATCGGATCGCGGCTCTTGATGCTCATCGCCTGGACGTCGAACCACGACGCCGTCAGGCTCATCTTGAACCACTTCCCGACTTCGGGCGCGGTCTTGGTGCGCAACTGCGGCTCAGTGTTCGCCGTCATCAGGACTTTCGCGTCATCCCAACACGACATGGCCCAATTCGAGAGCATGCCCATTTCGGCCGACTTGCCGATGCCGTGACCGGACGCGACCGATATCTGCAACGGCTCGAACCGCGTTTTGGGATCGGCGAGGTGATCGCGGATCACGCGGTTAATGTCCTGCTGCCACGCGCGCGGCCCGTCGTATTCGGCGAGCGCGCCGTGTCCCCAATCCCAGGCGAGGCGCGACCACACGTCAGGATCGAACTGGCATTGCGCAGCCAGCTCAATGATGTCGTCGTTAGGATCGCGGTTGTGGCCGAGGCCGGGGCGTTTAGATGCAGCGCTAGCCATCAGTCAGGATCACGATCACGAGCGTGGCCGCGAACGCCGCTAGGCCGAGCGCGCAGCCGAACAGAAGCGTCATTTGCCGGCCTCATCGCGCGAGAGCGTCAGCCGCAGGCCAAACAGGCGAATGCTGCCGATCCGGAGGCCGCGCGCGCGATTGTTCAGATCGAGCAACCGTGCCATGTCGCGCAGCGCCATCGCGTGCCACGCGCAGGCCGCAGAATCAGACTGCACCGACGCGTTGAGCTTGGCCGCAAGGTCGAATGTCTTTGCCTTCGCCTCGACTATCTCGCTCCAGGTTCGCGCCATCACTTCCCCCCGGCCTTCGCCTTCGCGCGAGCGATGCGATCGGCGAGCTGTTCGACGCCCGCGACCTCGACCTTTTCGAGGAATGCTTGCACGCCCACATGCTTGCCGATCAGCTCCAGGCGCTTCACGCGATCAGAAACCTTCACCTCGACGATGAACTCGCCAGTGGCGTTTCCCTCCCCATCTCGCAGCTCTTGATGCTTGATCCCGGCAACGAGGCCCTGCCGCCAGATTTTCGGCCACTGATGGACCGGCTTCACCGCGCCGTCCTCGGTGTAGATGTCGGCAAGATCGGCCTCAGCCTCCACGGCAAGGCGATTGAGCAGCCACGCGGCATCAATGCCCGTCTTTGCCGAGCGCGCGGCCTTGCCTGCATCGATCGCGGCTTTGATCGCCGGCTTGGCGAGCAATCCCCCGACCTGATCGTTGGCGCTCTTGGCCGAATAGCCGGCGCGGATCGCGGCCTGAGTTGCGTTCAGGTCGATCAGGTATTCCTCGACGAACCGGGCTTGCTTTGGGGTGAGTTCCGACATGGGCCGCAACGTGGTTTTACGTGACGGCGGTTTATAGTGACGGATGGTTGTTGCTCAGATCACAACGCTATTTCGAGCGCGTGTTGCGGCCCCGGTTCCGAGTGGCAAAGGGGTTTCTAAGAGCGACCAAACTTTTTTGAAATAGCTGGGGATGGCGGGTTGTATACCCGGCTATAAGTTTAAACCGGGCTATACCTACCCTAATTAAAAACTTTTAGCTCCTCTTATAAAACCCTTTGTCACAGAGATGATATTGGAATGATTGGTGGATTCGCGCCGAGAGGTTCATAAGACCAAATCTAGCGATCCAGGATTGTTCAATACCAGCGTATAAAGGATCGTACCGTTTCGGCCCTAATCTTCGGATTATCCTCAACCAAATTTGTTCGTTATAAACCTCGTTGACACCACCCTTGTGTTGTGCTCTGTTGTGGAAATCGCAACAAGGATCGCAACGTGTCCAAGCTCCAATCGGTCAAGGTGAACGGGGTCCACATCGGCAACGTGTCGAAGGTTTCCCATACCTCCACCTGGAAGGCGTGGAGCGCGTTCGCTCGCGTTTCGATCAACGGTCCCGCGCAGTGCTTCACCGGCCGCACCCGCACCGAATGCGCCGACTGGCTCAAGGCCGTTTACGAGACCCACCAGGAGCACCGCTAATGCACAAGATCGCCACCGCCCGCCGCGTCCCCGCCGCGTTCGGCGTTTTCTGGAACAGCTCGTTCGGCCCCGTGCCGTGCGAGGCTTACACGATCGACGCCGGGGGCAACACGACCAGCCACGACGACACGACTTGCAAGGACTTGGCCGAGGCGTTCGCGCGCGGCGAGACCTTCCTGATCTATGAGGCGTTCGTGACGGAAGAAGGGGCGAACGGCCGCGCGATCGAATGCGGCAAGCGCTACAGCGTCCGCCCGCTCCCGGCCGGATGGTGCTTCTACATCGGCGAGCAGCTTTGCGTCGTCGCGCCGACCGAACCGGCAAAGGCCGAGCCGAAGCCCGCGCATTTCACCGTCCGCCGTTACTTCGTCAGCGAAGATCGCGACTATTGCGACACCCACCGGGCCAACGCTTCGCATCTCCTGGTCATCTATGAGGACTTGAACCAGGGCATCCGCGACGGCGAGCAGCCGGCCCGCTCTTACACCCTGATCCCCCTCCAGGTGACAGCATGACCCGCCTCCTCAGCATCGCGCTCCGCTTCACCGCCGAGTGCATCGTTGATGCGTTCGCCATTGGCCTGTTCATCGCCGCCGCCCTCGTTTGGGCCGACATCGTCGCGGTGCCGCTGTGACCGCGCAAATCTTCATCGCCTTGGGCTGCACCGTTCTCGCGCTCGCGCTTGGCGTCCGTTGGCAACAGGAGGATCGAGCCAATGACTGACCGCACCACGCCCGCCATCGCCGACATTGATCGCTGCATTGCGACGATCGAGAATTCGACCAAGCGATGGTCTGGCAACGCCGACTATCGGCGCTTCCTGGAGACGGAACTGTTCTGCCTGCGCGAAGTGAGAAAGCGCCTCAATTGCTGCCAGCAGACGCGCGACCAGATCGCCGCCGTCCGCGAGAAGCGCCTTGCGGAAGTCATCGCCGAACGCGAGGCGATCGGCCGCGCCATCTTCGGCGACGGCTGGAAGTGTTGCGCTAACCTCGCGCCGTACGTTCATAGCACCGTCAACGAACTGACAAAGGCCCTCGCGATCATCGAGGCATTGCGCGGCACGCTGGAGCGCTGCCGCGTCGTCTTGGGCAACATGGCCCTTGAGAACGAGGGCGCTATCATCTGCCGATGGCCGATCAATCACGAGCCATTGCGCGCCGACGCGCGCGGCCTTCTCCCCGTCATCGACGAAGCGCTGTCACAGGCCGAGATATGATTGACTTTGCCAGCATGCCCCGCATCGCCCGCGTCATCGACTACGAGACCACGGGCACGCCCGAAGACGAAGCCCCCGAGATCATCGAGTTCGGCCGCATCGACATTCACCTTGCCTCGCGCACAATCGGCAACCCGTGGACCTCGCTTGCGCGTCCTCAGGGACCTATCCCGGCAGTGACGAAGGCCGTCCACCACATCACCGAGGCCGACGTTGCCGACGCGCCGATGGCTCGCGAGTTGTGGGATGAGTTTTTCGAGGGATGCGGCCCGGCTGACATCCTGGTCGCGCACAACGCGAAGTTCGAGCAGCATTTCCACGCGGGCGACGGCCGGCGCTGGATTGACACGTACAAGGTCGCGCGCGTCGTGTGGCCGGACGCGCCGACGCACAGCAATCAGGGCTTGCGCTATTGGCTCGACCTCACCCTTGACGCCGAGCAGGCATTCCCGCCGCACCGCGCGTTGCCCGACGCCTATGTGACGGCGCACCTGTTCGTCCGCCTGATGTCTCAGAAGACGATCGAGGAGATGGTTCACATCTCGAAATATCCGGCTTTGCTCAAGGTCATGAACTTCGGCAAGCACAAGGGCATGACGTTCGAGGAAGCCCCGATCGATTACCTGGAGTGGATCAGGGACAAGAGCGACATGGACGAGGATACGAAGTTCACCGCCCGCTATTGGGTGGCAAAGCGCAGACGCGCCGCCCAGGTCAACACGTTCGATTGCCCCACATGCAACGCGCCGGGCGCAACGAACGACGGCTGTCAAATCTGCGGAGATGGACCAAACGGATGATAGTCTCAAAAGGCACGCAACCCGTATTCCGATCGCTCGAACCGGGCGATCCCTGGACCATGATCATGGACCGGCCGATTTGGTTCGGGCCTGAGAGCGACGGCCGCGCCGCCGTCGTCGGTGACATGATCCGCAAATGGTTCGCCACCAACGAGCCCGGCCGCATCTTCCGGATCACCGCCATTCACGGCACAACTTACGAAACGGTCTTTGTGGGTTTCGAGCAGCCGCCGCCCGGCGATGCTGCCGCGCCGGCCGAGCCGCCCCGCCCGCCTGGACCTCCGCGCCCCAGCGCGTTGGCCGAGCACACCAAGTACATGATGGGTTGAGCAATGAAGCGCATCCCAGGACAAGCCGCCTTCGCCTTGCGCCGCTACATCGTCCGATGCAACGGCTTCCCCGACTGCCACGTTGACGCCGCCGACGTAGCCGGCGCGAAATACGAGGCATTCAAGCGAGCCCGAGACGCCGGCTATTTCAAGGACGGCTTCCCGGCCTTCCTTTCGAACGGCGTCACCGCCCGCGCCGATCGTCGCGCTATCCGCTACGGCTCGACGTCGCCGGAGTTGGGCCTTTGAGCGTTACCGCCGCCCTCGCCCGCGACGAGGCGATTACGGACGCCCTTCGCGTTGCCAATGACGCCATCGGCGACGACGAGCCGACCGCCCAGGCGCTCAAGATCATCGCCGCGATTAAACGCTTGCGCGCGGCCGATCCGGTCAAGATCGCGGCGCTATCCCGCGTCAACTACCTCGCCCAGCTCCAGCGCGAAGCGCAAACCATGTGGAACGGGCACTATGACGACGGCGCGCACGGGCCCGCCCATGACGTCATTGCCGGTATCGATACCCCGCTAGGCCGCTTCCGATGCACGACATGGCGGCGTCGCTGGAGCACCGGCCGGATCGCATGGGCGAGCGAATATTACCTCAACGACCAACCAATCACGATCGCCGAGATCGAGGCGGCTGGCTTGGCGCAACGACCGACAACCCGGCAGAGGAGGAAGGCGACGAAAGACGCCCTTGTCACTCAACCGCAGATCGCATAGAAAGCGTCCTGCAATGAACGAACATTTGACAAAAAAGCCAGATCCGACCATTCATGACCAGATCAAGCGATTTCTGATCTACTTCGCTATTGTGACATTTTCCGTTGCGTTGCTGTCTAACCTGCTCCCAAACTTTAGGTCGAGCAGCGCCGTACCGACGAAGGTTAAGCCAAAGCCCGTCGAGATAAGCCCGGAGGTTATTACCAAAGGGCCATGCTACTCAATCGATAGCTATGTGTCGCGCGGTTGCCGCTGACATGAACCGCCTCAATCGGATCGGAGCCATGACCGCCATTTGCATGGCGGTGATCTTGGTCGTGGCGATCCTATGGACTCTTGCTGGCCGGTGACGGCATGATCGGTGGATGCGAACCATAGTCCGCCTGATCCCGCACGAAGAAAGCTTTGAGGTCCGGGTTTCCACGTTCGTCCATTTCGACGACAACCCCGGCCGCCGATCCATCAACGGCCGCCCGTCCCGCCAAGATGCTGAGGAACAGGCGAAGGAGATCGCCCGTGTCGAGCGCGCCAGGACGGGAGCCGAATGATGAGGAAGCGGCAGCCCCTGGAACTGCCGCCTGGAGCCGGCCGCGCGTTCGTCGAGGACATGCGCGCCTTTTTCGCCGCCAAGAGCGAGTTGCAGCGCGACGAGATCGCCGCGCGACAGCTCCACATCCTGCGCCAGCACTACACCGGGAAACTACGGTTGATGGACGTCAAGCAGATGTTTTTCCGACTGCGCAAAGAGCTGTAAGCAACAAAATTGTAGCTCCACGCTTGACACCATTTTAAACACGTCCATAGTGTTGTGATATTCACAACGTCACAACAGGACGCAACGATGAGCGCAACGCCGACCGATCCGGCCGACTACGCTTTCCACCACTGGCGCAGGTTCGAGAGCAGCCAGGAGCACGCCGAGCGCGTCGAGGCGGCCGAGGCTACAGCCGGCCGCTATTTCGCCAGCGTCACCACCAAGCAGCGCCAGGCCTTCACCGACACCATGGCGTTCCTTCGCGCGTTCAGCGGACCCATGTGGGACCGCCGCCGCGCCGCCGCGAAGGCCGCTTGGGAGCAGACCACGGCCGGGGCGCGCGAGCTGTTCAACATCACCGCCGACGAGATCATGCGCGACGGCGAGGTTTCCGAGGAAACGTCCCTCGCTTGGGATGTCCTCGCCGAGCAGGCCGAGCAGCAGCCGGCCACCTTCATCCCCACCGTCCACCACCAACCCCAGGCATCACTATGACCAAGTTCGTTGTCGTCGAAGGCCGCGCGCTCAAGCAGGCCATGAAGATCGTCGCGGCCATCATCGAGCGGCGGAACACCATCCCGGTCCTCAACTGCGTCAGGATCACCCACAGCGACGCCGGCCTGCGCATCAGCGGGACCGACCTTGACCTTGAGGCCACCGTTGACCTGGACGTGATCGACGGAGCTGGCGGCGAATGGTCCGCCTGCATCAACGCGTCGGTGCTCGCCGGGATCGCCCGCGTCGCCGGCACCATGAACGTTCGGATCGAGCGCTCTGACAACGACTTGAAAGGCACGATCACCCTTGGCGACGGGGCCGCCTTCTACGAGATCGAGACCGTTTCCGAAACCGACTATCCCGAGATCGGCGGCGAGCGCGGCGAGCTGATCGAGGCGTTCACGAACGGCATGTTCGCGGCGACGCTGGACAAGGTGAAGTGGTGCATTTCCACCGAGGAAACGCGCTACTACCTCAACGGCGTGGCGTGGCACGTCACCGCGAAGGATCGCCGCTTTGTCGCGACGGACGGCCACCGCATGGCGATTTGCCAGTATGCCAAGGAAGGCGGCCAGGAGGGAACGCGGATCATCCCGCGCAAGACGGTGCGGATCGTCACCGAGCACCTCGCCGGCAAGGACGTGAAGCTGTTCGCCGTCGAGCCGGGCAAGATCGACATCGTGTCGCCGGGTGTCACGATCCGCGCCAAGCTGATCGATGGCACCTATCCCGACTATGCCCGCGTCTTGCCGAACCGCCACGATTTCACGTTCGACCTCAAGCGCGACGAGATCATTGCGGCCATCGATCAGGCGACGGCGATCGGCGGCGACCGCACGACGGCGATCAAGTTCAGCAATGTGGACGGCCGCGCCATGATCGAGCGCCGGAGCGCGGACTTTGGCAGCGCCAAGGTCAAGACCTCGACGGCATGGCCGGACGGGAAGGAACAGCCGGCCGCGTTCGCGTTCAACAGCCGCTATCTGCGCGAGGTCGCGAGCAACTGCCAAGGCGCGATCACTCTGCGCATGATCGACCATGGCTCGCCGTTCTCGATCCACGACGAGGACGCCACCATGACCCGCGTTCTGATGCCGATGCGGGCCTGATGCCGATCAGCGCCGAGAAAATGAGCCGCTACCCAGGCGGCTCAATCTATTCGAAAGTCTGGAAGGCATTCCGGGCTTTCATCCTCTTTCGCGCGGCGAACCGCTGCGAGGGGACGCCCGATCGCCCGCACTGCCGAGCCCGCAACGGCGAGCCCCACCCCGAGACCGGCAGCAAGGTTGTGCTGACGATCGCCCACATGGACCACGACGAGAGCCACGCCGATCCCGAGCGGTGCCGCGCGCTCTGCCAGCGGTGTCACAACCGATGGGACGCGGCGCACCGTCGCCGGAACCAAGCCGACACATGGCGCGGCAAGTATGCCGTCGCCGATTTCATCGCGGAGCTTTGCCAATGAACGAGACCGTCCGCCGCATCGTCGGCCCCACCATCCTACTGCACAGCGGCAATTACTTCGATTTCGAAGCGCCGGAAGCCAGCGCGTTCACGATCGAGGACATTGCGCACGGCCTCGCCATGACGTGCCGCTTTGCCGGCCATTGCAACCGCCACTATTCGGTGGCGCAGCACAGCGTTCACATCAGTCACATGGTGCCAAAGCAATACGCCTATGAGGGTCTGATGCACGACGCGCCGGAATTCGCCGTTGGAGACATGGCGAAGCCGCTCAAGGTGATTTGCCCCGACTACTCGACCGTTGAGAAGCGCGTTGAGAGAGCTGTTTTCAAGCGCTTCAACGTGTCGCTGCCGCTTCCCGTCTCGATCAAGGAGGCCGATATCCGGATGCTCGCGACGGAACAGCGGCAATTGATGAACAACGCCGACCGCTGGCACCACACGCACGGCCGAGCGCCATATGACTTTGAAATTCCGACGTGGACCCCCGAGGAAGCAAAGGCCCGCTTCCTGGAGCGCTACGCGGAATTGACGGGGGCAGCATGACCCCATTTGCATCCGTCGCGCTATTCCGCCGCAACGGCGGGACCGTGTTCAAGGCCCCGCGCAAGGAACCGAGCTCGCACAAGACCCAGGCGCGCAAATCCGCCTCGCGCTTCTGGCGAGGCAACATCGTCGAGCCGGACGTTCTCACCAAGATCGTCCTGGTTCAGCACGACGGCCGCACCGTGCACGTCGCCGAGCGCGCGACCGTGGCCGGCCAGGATCGCCCGTGGGTGGAATACCGCCTCGACGCTGACACCGCGCTCAAGACCCAGCACATCGCCGCCTGCATGTCAGAGCTTGGCATCGACCCGGCCGACGTGCCGCCGCCCATGCCCGACGTTCTCGAAATCAATGGCGTGATCTACCGGAGGGAGATTTGACCGAGCCCCAAAAATGCCCGTTGACGGCGCGCGAGCTTGAGATTGCGCGCCTTCTCTCGAACGGGGAAACGGCCGCGTCCATCTCTGGCAAGATCGGATGCACCACCCATTCCGTGAACATGCAGATCAAGATCGCCCGCCGCGTCGTCGGCGCGCGGAACAGCTCGCACCTCGCCGCCACCGCCCTGCGCAAAGGATGGATCGAATGAGCCCTATCAGCAACCGCGTCCGGGTGTTCGAATGGTTCTCCTATTCTCACTGGGGACTGTTCCGCCTCCCACTGTTGACGTGCCCCGAGATCATGACTTGGGGCATGCACGACGTTGACGACGAGGACATTGAAGATATCGAGAGTGAGGCCGACCGATGAACACCGCGTTCTTGCTTATGGCTCAGTACCACGGCGCGGCCGTTATCCCCCTAGAGGCGGTGTGCCGGGACTACTTCCAGCACTTGACGCCGGACGAGTTCAGCCGGAAAGCTACCAAAGGCCAGATTGATTTGCCCGTGGTCCGGATCGAGACCAGCGCGAAGGCAGCGCGCGGCATCCATATTGCTGACCTCGCCCGCTGGATCGACGAGCGGCACGCGGCAGCCCGGAAGGAATGCGACCAGCTACACGGGCGGCGGTGATAGCCGTCTTTCAATCAAGGGCCAGCTCGATGACGCAATCTGCTTTGGAGCGCGGCGAGAACTCGGCCTCATACGCGGCGACCTCACCTTTGAGATGGCCACCTTCTGCCGCATGGGCATTCACTACGTAGATCAGGAAATCAGGCCTGCGACGAAGCGCCTTCAACAGTCGCAGGACCGCAACGCTATCGACAATGACAGGACGTGGGATGGCAAGCCGCGCCTGGATAACTCGACCTATTTCCTCAGTGCGATGCGCGAGATGGCCGAGCCCTTCCTTGAGGAACAAGTCGGCTTCCAGGAGTGTGACGTTGAAACGCCAAGCCAAATAGCGTCCGAGCGTTGTCTTACCCGAGCCAGGGCGACCGTCAATCGCGATAAGCTTCCCCGGAAGGTCATACAGCACGGGGCCCAGCGCACCTACCACGTGGCTGTATTGGGGCAGCTCCGTCGTGTTCATCGGCTTCCCCGTTTGGATCACAAAAGGATCACATCGCAAAGCGAAGCCCGGCTAACCACTTAGCCGGGCTTATGTTTTTTCGTTAGTCCGTCCAATCCATCATGGGGGCGGTACAGAAGCGCCACCTTTCCGAACCCACTGATTTCGTTGTTTTTTCTCGCATTATCCGTTGAGATCGTTGCGCAACGCGTTGCGTATTGTTGCGTATTTGCCTACATCGCCGGGCATTCCTCGCCTGCTAGTATCACATTGTGATCCCGACAGGAGCCTTGTGATACCGAATGGGAACGATCGTCGAGCGCGCCCGGAAGAAGGGCGGCAAAGCCTATATGGCAAAGATCATCATCAAGCGCGAGGGCAAGGTTGTTCATCGCGAGACCGAGACGTTCGATCGCCGGCCGGCCGCCGCCGCCTGGATCGCCCGGCGCGAGGACGAGCTTTCGAAGCCCGGCGCGATCGAGCGCGCGAAGCTGGCGACCAACGACCCGCCGTTGTCCGTGGTCATCGATCGGTACATTGACGAGAGCGAGAAGGAACTAGGCCGGACCAAGGCCCAGGTACTCCGCGCGATCAAGACCTATGACATTGCCGGCAAGCGATGCTCGCAGATCGAGAGCGACACGATCGCCGACTTTGCGAAGCAGCTCGACGTCGAGCCGCAGACGCGCGGGAACTACCTCTCGCACCTCGCCTCGATCTTCGCCGTGGCCCGGCCCATGTGGAAATACCCGTTGGACTACGCCGCGATGAAGGACGCGCAAACCGTGCTGCGCCGGCTGGGCATCGTATCCAAGAGCAAGGAGCGCGACAGGAGGCCCACGCTGGACGAGCTGGACAAGCTGATGTCCCATTTCAAGGAGCGCCAGGAACGCCGCCGCAAGTCCGCGCCAATGTGCCGTTTAATCGCCTTCGGCATTTTCTCGACCCGCCGCCAGGAGGAAATCACCCGCCTCGCATGGGCCGACTTTGAGGAGGAGCACAAGCGCGTCCTCGTTCGCGACATGAAGCACCCCGGCCAGAAGGAAGGCAATGACACATGGTGCGACCTGCCCGAGCCAGCCATTCAGATCATCAAGGCAATGCCGCGCGATGGCGATCTGATCTTCCCCTACTCTGCCGACGCGATCAGCGCCGCGTTCACGCGCGCGTGCCAATTCCTTGAGATCGAGGATTTGCATTTCCACGACATGAGGCACGAAGGCGTGTCGTGGCTGTTCGAACAGGGCTACAACATCCCGCACGCCGCCGCCGTCTCCGGCCATCGCTCATGGACGAGCCTCAAGCGCTACACGCAATTGCGCCAGCGCGGCGATAAATACGCGGGTTGGAAGTGGCTTGAGGTTGTCACCGCCCCTGTTGTGTAGAGCGCAACAACCATCCGAGGCGATGCTTGTCGGGATCGAACCGGCAAGAGGACATCGCCATGACCGAGCATCAAGGACTACCCGTCGAGGGCTATCAGCCGCAGAGCGACGCCAAGGTTTCCGCCGTCAACGTCAACAAGCGGCTTGAGGAAGAAGTTCTTCGCCGCATCGACACGCTGGAGCAAACGCCCGGCGTTGATCGCCGCTGGCTGGCGATCGGCAAGACCCAGCTCGAACAGGCATTCATGGCGATCAATCGCGCCATCTTCCAGCCCGCGCGCATCAACCTCTAACAAACACCCCTCTCGGTACTCCTTCCCGTCAACATCCAGAATGACGGGGAAACATGGTCCCGATCGTCCGTGCAGAACGGCGCTGGTCCGAGGAAGGGGTTTCATGCAGCCCAGCGCAATCGGGGCAACCTGGATGGAGCAAAGGCCGCAGGCCCGTAATTCGGCGGGAAGCGGCCTTTACCAATTTAAGGGCGGCTGTTGCTCAGTCTCGCCCGCGCTGCGATCCGGCGCGTAGAACGTCACGCGATCCTCGTTATTCTTCCGGTCGCGGCCAACCGTCCATCCCAGCTTCTTCATGATCCGCCCGACGCGGCCAGTGTGACGCCAATCGGCATCCTTCATGGGGATCCCCAGCGCCGACAAAATGTCGAGCTGCGCGATCGACGACTGACCCTTGACGGTGTGTGCGATCTTGTCCGTCCACACGTCAACGTCCGTTCGCTTCTCCTGCTCGACCTCGACCGCCGCTTGCTCCTCCTCCTGGACCCACCATGGCGTGTTGGCGCGGTAGAGCTCTACGGCCTCAGCCCAAAGCTGATCGCGATCCAGCGCGATTGCGTCGGTGTCGATGCCGCCGACAGTCAGCGGCCAGAAGCGACGCGCGCCCGTGGGATCGCGCAGGTACGCGTTGCCTTCCGGGTTGATCGTGCCGTTGAGCACCACGCGGCGCGGAGCCTCGATCACCGCCCGGCCATAGGGCGGGCGAAAGCGATCCGTCTGTTGCGTCAGGAACTTCTTGACCTCGTTCACCTCAGCCGCCGAGAACTTGTGCATCTCCGCGACCTCAAGGCCCCACACGCCTTGCATTTCCATCTTCGCGTCCTTGCTGCCGATATCCGACAGGCCGTCCGTAAAGAAGTCGTCGCCGTACAGGAAGCGAAGCGCAGTCGATTTGCGCGCACCCTGCGGCCCCTCCAGGATCGGCATAGTATCGACCTTGCAACCGGGCCGAAGGCCGCGCGCAACGCCCGACACAAGCCAGCGCATGCCGACCGTGCGAGCATACGGCGTGTCCTCGACGCCCATGTAATAGGTCAACCACTTCTCGACGCGCGGCCGGCGATCCCACTTCACGCCTTCCAGGTATTCGCGCAGCCGATCGAACGCCGCGCGCTCCGCGATGGTCTGGATCACGGCCGCGATGTTCGAGGCTTTCGGCGACATCTGCCGCGCCTCCAGCCACATCACCGCCTCGCTGTAGTCGCGATCCTGCACCACGCGCGGCGTCCATGACTGCTCACGTTCCCACGGCGGCCGGCGCATCAGCATGACGCGAAGTTTAAACGCGTCCCATGCGAACACGCCTGCGGTCTCCGGGTGGTTCTCCAGGAACAGCGCCCAATTCTTCGTTGCGCCCGGCTTAACCTTGCCCTCCTCATTGCAGACAAGGCCGAGCATCCAGTTGTCATCCGCCGCGACGGTGCGGCGCGTGCGCAGATCGGTGACGGTCGCCGGCTGGGCCTGCTCTTGCTGCGTCGTGCGAGCCTCGACAACGGGCTTTGCCTGGACGGCTGGCGCTGGACCGGCAACGGGCGCGGGCTTCTCCACGGCCGGCGCTGGCGGTTTGGGCGGCGTCCACGCGCGCACGGTCTCGCGCATGAAGGCATCGAGCCGGGCCTTGTCCCAGCCGTCGCGGATCGCGTCAGCGCAATCCCAGCCCTTCGGCGGGTCGTCGCGCATGACGTCCATCACGCGCACCGTGCAGCCGATCGCGACCAGGATGGCGGCAATCTCGTTCGCCGTGCCGAGGCCCGGCGCGTCGGCGTCAGGCCAGATCACGACGTTGCGCCCCTTGAGCGGCGTCCAATCGGTATGCTTGACGCCTTGCGTTCCGCCCGCCCAGGACACCACGGACCGCCCCGTCTCGCGGGCGAGCGCATCGCGGCACTTCTCGCCCTCGACGACGATCACCTGCCGGGCATCGCCAATGCCGTCTAGACCGTACAGCGGCCGAGGCTTCGGGAACGGGAAGCGCGACCAGCACTCACGCCCGCCAGGAAGGCGGACGGCCATCACCATCGGCGTTTCCTTGTCACCGTCGCCGAGTTCATGGCGCAGCACATAGCCGAACAGCGAGCCATCGGCGCGGCGGTACGGGAACACCATCGAGGGCGCGAAGCCGCCCCACTCTGTTGCGTCGCCCGCGCGCTTGGGATTGTAGAGCTTGACGCGCCGACCGACCTCGATCACCGCGCCCTCTGGCGGATCGATCGGCTCGATGCCTGCATAGATATCGCGCGCCTCGATCTGACGCGGCTTGACGTTCGGCCCGGCCGCACCGCCGCCGAGGATGCTAATCGCTTCGCGCAGGCCGACGCCCTTGATCTTCTGGACGAAGTCCATGACGTCGCCGTGCTCGCCGCAGCCGAAGCAATGGAAGCGTTCGACCTTGTCTTTCCCGACGAAGATCGTGAACGACGGCGTGTCCTCAGCATGGAACGGGCAGCAGCCAAGAAACTCGCGCCCGTCCTTCTCCAGCTTCACGCCGAAGGATGCCGCCGTGTCGGGCAGAGAAACGTCGCGCCGCAGGCGCTCGACATCGGACGACATATTGCCCCGTAGGTGATTTGCGTGTTGCGGTAATCACAACACTCGCAACGAAAACGTCAAGAAGAAGTTAGCTGTTGCCCCGAACTATCTGCGCCAACTCGCTTTCGTTGTGCGCGATGCCCGCCCGGCCGCCCGCCTTGTTCACCGCCTCGATCCAGGCGATTTGCTCTTTCGTCGGCCGCGTCCCGTCCTTGACCTCGACCTGCGTATAGATCGCAACGGTTGACCCGATCATGTCGGCCGTCACCTGGACGGGAACCCAGCCGCCCAGGTCCGACATTCCCGCAACACCGGCATGGAACGGACGAGCATTCCGCAACAGCACATCGCCCGCGCCCAGGCGGACCATGCGACCGTTGCCGCGCTCAGGCTTTCCAACCCACGCCTGCCCGACGTTCTGCCGAAACAGCCGCGCCCCGAGCTGGGACGCGAACCGTTGCAGCATCCGCATAAGATCGGCCTCGCCCATGATCAGAACCCGTTCACGCCGGCATAGGCCGATATCTTCCAAGCGACCCATGCGATGTACGCGATGAGGCCCCAACAGGCGACGAGGGTAGCGAGAACAAACACCTTCATGGCGCGGCCTCAGAATGGAATATCGTCGTCTTGGTGCAGCGACCGGCCGGACGAGATCGGATCGCGGCGCGGCGCGGCACCTTCGCGCGGAGCCCTGCCCGTCGCGTCGGCGTAGCCGTTGCCGCTGGTGTTGCCCGGCCGTTGCGCGTTGCCGTTCGGATCGCTCGCCTTCCGGCCGCCGCCATCGCCGAGCAGGATCAAGTTCGCTTTGAAGCCAGTCAGAACGACCTCAGTCGAATAATGCTTCTGACCATCCTTTTCCCAATCGCGCGTCTGCAACTCGCCCTGGACAAAGACCTTGCTGCCCTTGCGAACGTATTGCTCGATGACGCTGCACAGGCCCTCGTTCCAAACGACAATGCGGTGCCACTCGGTGCGCTCTTTCTTCTCGCCCGTGCTCTTGTCTTTCCAACTTTCGGACGTCGCGATCGAGAAGTTCGCGACGACGCTACCGTTCTGCAACGTCTTGATTTCAGGATCGCCGCCGACGTTTCCAATCAACTGCACTTGGTTAAGGTGCCCCGCCATTTCATTCTGCTCCCATGACAAGCCGGTATCCCCGGCGATAACCGACGTTCTCGATCGAGACGCCGGAGCCCTCCAGGCGCGCGCGCAGGTGGCACAGCGCGACCTTGAATGCCGCATACATGCGCGTCGGCGACGGCCCACCATCGGGGTCATCGGCATACATCGCATCGAAGATCCGTTCCGTCTGGACCGGATGCCCCTTGCCCTTCCAGATCGCGCCGAGAATGCGCGCCTCCAGCGGCGTGACCTTGTAATGGTCGATCACGATATCCAACGACGGAACGCGGACGGACTGTTTGCAACACGGGCACGCGATCGGACTAGCCAAGCTCATCATGACATCCCCCTGCTTTGCGAAGCGGCCTTAGCCTGCCTCGCCGTCCACACATGGCCGGCCCACTTCTCCGGCGACTTGTACCCGCGCGCCATCGCGAGCTTGACCAGATCGTCAAGCGTCCCCGCGCTCGACTGTTCGCGCAGCCGCTCGCGCCGGATCGCGGCGACATCGATTTCCTCAAGCTCGCCCTCGACCTCGTCGAGCACCCGGCCGAGCCCGAGGCTTTCGCGCGCCTTCACCGGATAGACGTGACCGCATTCGGTGCACTTCGGCGCGGGCGCATGCGTCGCGAAGCACTTCGGACACGTCAGGTTCTCGACCTCGCGGCCGTTTTTCTTCCGGCCCTCCAGCGACCATTCGCGATCGTCGTCGGGCAGGCCGAGGCGCGAGAGATTGCCAACGAGATCGAGGAGGATTGCCGGCTCTGACTTCTTGCGCAGGCCGCGCCCGAGCTGTTGCAGATGCTTCGCCAGCGATTGCGTCGGCGAATACTGCAACACCGCCTCAATCGTCACGTCGCGATCGACTTGAGCGGCGAGATCGAAGCCCTCACAGAAAAGCTGGCAATTCACGATGACATCGATTTGCCGGTCGGCGAAGCCGAGGAAGGCGGAACGTCTGTCCTGTTGCGGCGTTTGCCCATCGAGCGCAACGGCCATCACACCGTTCGCGCGAAACTCGGCGGCAAGCTGTTCGGCCCGCGCAACAGAAGGAGCGAATGCAATTGTCCGCTTGCCACCCGCGAACTTGCGCCAGTGCCGAACCGCCCCAGCCAGGACGGCCTTGCCCGACATCAGGTCATCAATCTCGGACGCAACATAGTCACCGTTCCGGGTATGGATGCCAGCGAGATCGATACCGGCAGGGGCGAAGGCACGATAGCGCGACAGATGGCCTTGCTCGATCAGCCACCGGACGGACGGCCCCATGACCATTTCGTCCCACACGTCGCCCAGCGGCTTGCCGTCTAAACGCTCTGGCGATCCAGTCAGGCCGATCGCGCGCGTCCCCTGCTCTTTGTAGTGAGCGGCGACCTTGGCCCAGCCGCTCGCGGCGGACAGGTGGGCCTCGTCAACCATGATGTAGTCGGCGGGGATTTTGCCGAGCCGGTTCTTCAGCGTCGCGATCGAGGCGATATAGACCCGGTGATGAGGGTTGTAGTGGTAGCCGGCCGCGATGTACGAAAACGGGATGCCGCAGCGCTCGAACGTCTTGGCGGTTTGCGTGATCAGATCGACGCGATGCACACAGAAGATCACGCGTTTCTTAGCGGCAAACAGAAGCTCGATCAGCTTCGCGGCCAGGACCGTCTTGCCGAACCCCGTGGGCGCGAACACCAGGACCGCGAGGAACGAGCGCAGCGCCACGCGCAACTTGGCGCGGACGTCCTCTTGATCGGGGCGAAGGATAAGGCCGCTCATGCGATACGCTGCCCATCGCTACGAAGGATGATCCAATCAGGGGTCACAACCCATTCACCCCGGAGCACCTTCATCCTGGTCGTCGAGCGCGGCGGCAGGCCGAGACGCTTGCGCGCGACGCGCTCGACGGCCCCGCGCGTGCGGCCGAGGTGCCGCACGATCTCGGAGTTGTAGAGGCCGAGCGAAAGCCAAAGCCGGCGCAGCAGCGCAAGGTCATCGTCAGACCAGCCTCGACGCGCGGCGCGTGTCATCGTCCGACCACCACTTTCCGGATTGAGTTTTCATGTGGAGCCATCCGACGCAGTCGGTTCGCTAGCGTGCGCAACGCCTCGACGTCGTCGGCCGTCACGAGCATCATCGTTTCCGCCGCCGCCGCGCCGGTTCGCGTCGTCGTGCGATCGGCAAGATGGTCGATGAAATCGGCTTGCTCATAGAACGACATCGGCGCGCTCATCAGCGCACCGGCATCATGTCGGCAGCGTCGATCCTGATGTTGCGATCCCGCGCCGCAGCAAGGATCAACTCTTGATCGCGCCCGCTGATCAGTCCCTTGGCATCACTGAGCGCGCGGCTGACCTTCGACCGATGACGGCCGAGCGCAACAGCGAACTCGGATTGGGACATTCCAAATTTTGCGTAGACCCGTTGCCACGGCGTGGCCGGACTGGCTGGCTTCACGTTAAAAGCGCCCCGTATGATGCTGATATCGCAACATACGTTGTGATTTGCGCAACGTCAATAGCTGGTCACATGTTTCCCCACATCACACTGTTCCGCAGGAACATACAACCTTAGGCCGTATTTCTACGGAGCCGCGAATTGACGGCTTGTTGCGAAACGTGCAACAACCGGGGGATAACAGGGATAACAGGTGTAAGTATCGCGTAAGGAGAATTGCCAATATGTCCCAACGAGAGATTGATGGCGCGTGGTTTACTAAGAAGCTCGAAGAAACAAACAAGAGCATGCGCGGGCTGGCAAAGCACTTGGACGTCGATGTCTCTGCCGTCTCCCGGATGTTCTCTGGAAGTCGGAAGATGAAAATGAATGAAGCCAGCGCAATAGCACATTTTCTCGGCGCTCCGGTATCGGAGGTTCTAAGACACGCCGGAGTAGCGGTAGACCTGGACGGCCAGCCCACCCAGGTCATGCTAGCCGCCGCCATCAACGAAAAGGGCCAGCTCGAACGCCTATCGGAACCGAGGCCCCTACCACAAGCCATCTTGGATCGGGCGCAGGCCGCCGTCACACTCAGCAACCCGGAGAACGGTCGCATCCTCGCCGCTCAAGTTCGAGCGCTGCAAGGTCCCCTCGCCTTCCTCGACGATGCGGTTGTGTTGTTCGGCCACACCGAGGGCGTGGAGCGCGCGGCGATCGGCGTCCTTTCCATCTGCCGGTCGCAGAAGGGCGAGCAAGTCATTGCCAAGATCGACCGCGCCAGGAAGACGGGCGAGGCCCGCGTTGTGTGTGTCGATGGGAAGCCGCGCGAATTCGCCCTGGAAACCGCAACACCGGTCATCGCAATCATCCCCTGATCCCGCCCCGACCTGATCTGAGGAACCGCGCAGCTCCAGCCGCGCGGTTTTTTGTTGCGTCCTGGAATCCTGAAATTCTGGATTGACTGTTGTGTTTTGTTGTGCCTACTGTTGTGAACTTCGCAACATCACAACAGGAGAACGCAACGATGAACGTTATGACCACCTCGCCCGGCATGAAGCCGGGTGTCTATCTCAAGCTCGACAACGAAGCCTATCACGCCGGCCCCGGCATTTCGAAGTCGGGTCTCTGGACCGTCGAGACCAAGTCACCAGCTCACTTCAAGTTCGGCGAGCGCGACGAGACCAATGCGTTCGACTTCGGCGAGGCGTGCCATCTCGCGATCCTCCAGCCGAACGACTTTGAGAAGGCCGTTGTTCGCGGTCCCGAGGACCGGCGCGGCAACAAGTGGAAGGACGTCGCCGAGGTTTGCAAGGCCGACAAGAAGCTGTTGCTCACGTCTGGCGACTTCGACGGCGTGCTTGCGATCCGCGATACGGTGCACGCCGATCCCTGGATTAACAGCATCATCACCAGCGGCGACGGCGTCAACGAGGCGTCCGGCTTCTGGATCGACCCGGAGACCGGCGAACTGTGCCGCTGCCGTCCCGACCGCTACCGCCGGGATCTCAAGCTGATCCTCGACATCAAATCGACGGCCAGCGCCCACCCCGACGCCTTCGCAAAGAGTGTCGTCAACTTCGGCTATCACGCCCAGGAGGCTTTCTATACCGATGGCTGGCAGGCGTGCGGCCAGCAGGTCGAGGGCTTTGCTTTCCTCGCGTTCGAGAAGAAGCCGCCCTATGCCTATGCGGTCTATGAGCTGCCGCCGTCAATTGTCGAGGAAGGCCGCGCCATGATGCGCAAGGCCCTCAACACCTATGCGGAATGCCGCAAGGCGAACCGCTGGCCGGCATATGGCGAGGGCGTCCAGGAGCTTTCCTTTAAGCGCTGGAACTACCGGCTGACGCAGGCACCCGACGCGCTCGACGAACCGTTGCCCGAGTGACCGACGCCGACCTTGCGCGGAAATTCTGGAGCGCGGCCTTCTTCTATCGCCGCGCTCCGGATCGCGACCGAACCACCGCAATCATGGTGCTGACAGCACTGAGCGGATCGCCACCCGGCCTAGTGCAATCCCGCGCGGCCGAGATCATGAAAGAAATCGAGAATGGCACAGACCAACACCCTGCCGGCCCAGGTTGAGCGCAAGCCGCTGACGCTTCGCGATCACCTCAACAACATGACGCCGGAGTTCAAAAAGGCGTTGCCCGGCCACATCACGCCCGAGCGTTTCGTTCGTACGGCGCAGACGGCTATCGCTCTCACCCGCAACATCGAGAAGGTGAAGAACCCGCAATCCCTCCTCGCCGCCTGCACCAAGGCCGCGACTGACGGCCTGATCCTCGACGGCCGCGAGGCCGCACTTGTCGTGGACTACAACGGCGACGTGCAGTATCGCCCAATGATGCGCGGGCTGTTGAAGCTCGCCTATCAGAGCGGCCAGATCAAAAGCCTTGTGGTCGAGGTTGTCCGCGACAAGGACAGGTTCACACATGAGCCGACCAACGCCAAGAAGCCGATCACGCACAAGGTCGATCACAGCAAGGAACGCGGCGAGCCATATGCAGTCTATGCGCTTGCCGAGCTGATCAGCGGCGGCATCGTTCACGAGGTGATGAACATCGCCGACGTCAACGCGATCCGCGACCGATCGGACGCGTATCGTGCTTTCAAGGCGAACAAGATCAAGTCAACGCCATGGGCGACCGATTGGGCCGAGATGGCGCGCAAGACCGTGTTCCGCCGCATCAGCAAATACCTGCCGAGCAGCACCGACCGCGATGCCCTGCACCAAGCGGCCGAGCGCATTGACGATGATTACACGTTCGACGCGGCGGCCGAGCCGCCCGGCGAGACACCTGCCCCGACGCAGTTCACCGCGCCAAAGAAGCGCGGCGGCGCGGCGGCGGCGCTCAAGGACGTCACGCCCGCCAAGACGAAGCCGACCGACGCGAAGGGCCAGCCTGTCGATCATGACGATATGGGCGAGGTGTTCGACCAGGACGGACCCGATGACAACGATCCGCGCTTCGCCAACGACGGCCCGCAACCGGGAGACGATATATGACCAAGCGCCTCATCGCCATCATCGAGCAGACGATCCGGAAAGAGGTGCCCGTCCCGGATCGCATCCCGACCGGCCCGTTCAATGTCGATGCTATGGACATCCTGAACGCGATCAACGCGGAGAACCACAGCACGGTCATCAAGCAGCGGTTCATTTCCGCAGAGGTCGTCGAGGTCAAGGCCGATGCAGAGCAGCATTAGCCCGGAGACGCCGGAATTCGCGCGCGTCGAAATCCGGCTCACAGACAAGGCGGGGCTTAGGAGCGCCGCCGATCAACTCCGCTCGCTTGCCGGCGAACTCGACCGGCTCGCGGGCGGATCGCTCGCCGATCCCGCGTCGAACTATCTGGCGTGGGGTGCCATAAAGTCCACCTCGAAGAAACTGAGGAACCACAATGTTTGACTGCAAGCCACCGGAACGGCCGCCCACGATCATCCTCGCCGACGTCGCGCCCGCCGACGTTGTGATTTCGGACCCCATGTATGGGAGCCTTGCGGGCGTGCTCCAGGCCGCCCACGACCACGCCGCACGCGGCAAAGGCCACCACCGGCATGGCAGTGACGACGTCCCTTTCCTCGATCAGTCGTCCATGCAGACCACGCGCCGCGTCGGGCTTGGCTTCCCTTCCGGCCAGATCATGAAGAAAGCCGCCGAGGCGAAGGGGATGGCTGATCGCGGCGAGTATGACGCTGCGGTGGCCGAATTCTTCGGCATCATCAACTATGCCGCAATCGCGGTGCTCGCCCTCCGCGAGATGTAGAAAGGCGCATCTTTGCTGTTGTGATTTTCACAACACCATGCAACAACAGGGCGCGGCCATTTAAACGGGTCGCGCCCTTTTGCATCAGGATCGCGCCAGTCATGACCAAGCTTCACAACTGCCTTGAATGCGGGAACCCCATCAGCGCCCGCCGCGTCGGCCAGGAGTTCTGCAAGCCGGCTTGCCGCCAGACCTTCAACAATCGGCGCATGCAGCGCGGAGCGGAAGCGTATGACCTGTTCAGGGCGTTGCGCCGCGAGCGCGGCGACGCGAAGAACCTGAATCTCTGGACGGAGCTTTGCCGCCTGGAGCTAAAATGGCAGACCGAGGACGAGGCGCAGAGGCCCGGCCGCCGTTCCTACATGCCGCCGACTAAGGCCCTGACGATCTTGAAGGACAAGGGATCGCTCCCGCGCGGCGAGGTCTTGAAGGCCGGCCCGCGCCCCGCCTAGCGGCCGTTGGCGAACCGCTCGCGCTGTTGCTTCTGACAATCGCGCGTCGCAACGAGCCGACCGTTCGCCTGTCCCAGCGAGGCCCGGTGACGCGCTAGCGCCACCTTCGCCGGCTTTCCGACCTCGACGGATGGGTAAGCGACGGGCTGGGCCAAATCCTCGCAGTCGCGAGGGATCTGAACAGCGGCCCGCGTCGGGCTATTTTGCGATCCGACGCAACCAATCAACGTCGCCGTCGTCGAGAGCACAAGCGTCATTCGCAGGACGTTTCGCAAGCTCTGCCTCATAGTCAGACACCTTCTTGTCGGCCTCGTCGGCCTTTGCTTCGGCATCGGCGCGCAGCTTCGCCGCCGTTTCGGCTGATTGCCTATGCGCGTCGAGTTCCAAATCCTTGAACGCGAGATCGGTCCTCGCCTGAGCGAGCGCCGCGCTTTCATCCGCCAGCCGATGGCCGACGCAGAGCCCGATCACGAACAGAAGGAGGAGCGCGACGAACCGGGCGAGCGGCACATAAGAGCCGATCACCGGGAAGCGACCAAGGAGCGGCGCGAAGCCAACAACCAGCGCGGCGACCAGGACGAGCCCGAGCAGCATCAGCGCCAGATCGGAAGTCGCGACCGCCCAAAACAGCCACGACATGGATCAATCCTCCCGGAGACACCAGGGACGCTCACCCCACACGGCATCCGTGCGGCGGTTATAGAGGCCCTGGAGGAACTTGCCGTTCGCGTTGACGTACTTCACCATTGCGTCGCAGGCTTCCCGCACGCGGCCAGCATTGAGATCGCGCGCGATCGAGGTGTTGCACACGCGCGCCGCGCCGAGGTTCACGGCGAACGAGGCAATCGCCGCCTGCCGGTGCGGCGGCATCGTCGGCAGCGACGGGACGCACTTCACGACCTCGTCGGCGTATCGCTCCGCGACATGCGAAAGCTCGTGCTGACATTGCTCTTTGGTGTACTTGTCGCCCACCTTGAGCCACGGCCAATCGTAGTTCGTGATGCCGCCGCAGACCGTAACGACACCGGGCGGATCGAATGGCAGATGAACCGCCGTCAGGTTCATACCCTCCCAATGCGAGACGAGCACGCCAGCCAGGACCGCGCCAGCGGCAGAGAGACCAACGTGTTTCTTGGTGACCTTCGCCATCATTCAGCCCCCGGCTGCTTGAGCACGCGCGCGAGGCCAAACGCCGCCGACAAGACGACGCCGCCGAGCACGTATGCAATGGTTGGGATTTTGTCCACGAGCGCCGGCCACACCATGATGAGGCCACCGATTGCGCTCCAGAACAGGCCGCCACCGATCGCGATCCGCACCGACCAGAGGCGATGCCACACGCGATCATCGATCAATCGGAATTTCATAAGCGCGCCCTCAGTTGAGGCGCGCACCCTGCACCGGCAATGGTTGCGGGCTAAACTGCCGGAAGCTTGCCGTTGAGAACGAGCTTCCAAACCGCGACGATAAACAGGCCCAGGACGATCCAAACGCCCTTTGAGATGTGGCTGCTTACCTTCTCGACGTTCTTCTCAATCCGCGTCAACGCGGCATTGATGTGAGGCTGCTGTGCCTCCAGGTTGACGACGCGCTCTTTCAAGTCGCTCACCCTCCCGTGCAGCTTATCGATTTCCGCCCGCGTGTCTTGATCCATGGTAACGCGCCCGCGCCCTTTCTGTTGCTACACAGACACTCCGTACCGGTTCCACGTTCCTGGAGACCCGGCAGTGGTGCAAATCACCCCACGATATCCAGTTGCCAAAGGGTCAGAATAATCGATGACGTCTCCTACGGACCATGTTCCGGCTGACGGCGTGATACCAGACGATAGGGACACGCGCTGAGCCAAGTGGCGGCGCGCTCGCCCGTTGATAGTGTATACGTACTCAATGGGCACGATGCTCAGACCAGAGAACGGCGTCGTTACGTAGAGCGTGTTGATCGTGTTCCCAGTGTAGAGACGCAAGCAGCCGTAAGATGTTGAACCTCCCATAAGATACGCGGCCCCAGGGTTAGCGTGGCCTTGGCAATGATTGAACGAGACTTCAACGTCGCCGCAGGCAGCATCCACAACAACGCCGTAGTTTTGAAAGCTCTCGCCTACGCCACCAAGGCGGCAGCGCGTGATAGTGTGCTTGATCCCTGACTGCGCATAAATTCCGCCAAAGGCACCCCCAACGCCATTTGAATAGCACCATACACCATCAACGGTGATCTCCTCCGGGGTGGTTCCTGCCCCGATAAAGACGCCCTCTTGATAGCACGTCGTTACTTCACCGCCCTCGATCCGAATGCGCTTTGCCGCTTCCGCGCACACAATCCCGCGTTGGTGGCCGATAATATACAAATTGCGGAACGTGCCGCCCTCCATATACCGTGCCAAGACACCGTGCCCCGCAGCGACGTCAAGGCTTCCCTGCGACCGGATGTTGTCAAAGACGATATTGGTCGGGTTGTTCGCATCTAGATAGGCGGAATATCCGCCCGCGACCGCCAGCGCGATATTGTCCGCATGGGCGTCGCAGTAGATCGCCCCGCCGTTGTTGGCGTTGGCAATTGCTCCATTTCTCACGACGATGCCGCGATGACGATTGCGCCGAATGGCATTGTCCTGCGCAAATTCGTAGCCGAGGTCACCAGCCGTGTGAAATACGCCATAGGCTTTGCATGCCGCAATGGCGAACCCGTCAACGCGGATATCGTGCACGCCGGACAACCGGATCGGCGTCGAGGTCGCATACGTCATCGCGCCGATCTTAAGGCGTCGAACGTAGATGTTGTTCGGATGCACGGTGTAAGCCGTGCCGGCATCGTAGGCTGTTCGCGACGCTGGCACGTTGGCCGAGTTGATCGCCCCGACCGTACCCCAATCGAAGTTGATGCAGCCGACCAGCGTCGCGCTGTCCGGGTACTCGATGTCTTCGATCACTCCGTGATTGACGCCACCAAGACCGGAAATACCAGTCCCGCCCGCCCGAACATTCTCAATCTTGACGCCGCGAATGCTCCAGCGCGTTGCGTTGATGTAGTTGCCGAGAGCGGCAACGCTTGTCACCTCGCCATAGGCGGCACCAATGGAGATTGGCGCATGCCAAATCCCCTGCGATCCCGGGGCACTCGAAACGGTCGTCTTGACTGTTCCGGGGCCGCGAATGTGGGCGTTGCTCTGTAACCGGATGCCGTAAACCGAGCCAGTGCATTCCAGCTCGATCGACGACATGTTTAGATCGAGAGTAGCCCCGCTCTTGACGATCAGGCCGAGATCGGTGACGCCCACACCGATCACGCACCGGTAGCGGTCTCCAGCAACACCCTCGACGACGCCACCGGCGAACAACGACGATATGAAGTCGATCGCATCCTGCACCGCCGCGCGATCGTCGGCGACACCATCGCCGACCGCGCCGAACATGCGCGGGTTGACGCGGAACTCTTTGAGTTGCCACCACGTGCCGGCAAGCACGTTCTGCCAGTGCCATGACCGCACAGCACCGGGCGCACCACCGAGCTTCGTATACAGCCCGCTGCCAAGATCACCGGCGCTATTGCGACCGAGCAGCCGAACCAGATTGACACCGCTCGGGATCACCGCCGCAATCGCAAGCGCCCTGGTATCGTACTGATGCACCTGATTGCCGAGCGCCGATGCGGCGGCTTGCGCACTGTCCCGCGCACTGATCGCGAGTTGCGCGTTGGCCGCGGCATTCTCGATGTCCGCGACAAACCCAGGGATGTCATCGGCAGATTGCGAGGCCGGCATAGTCACCGCCCGGCTAAGCAACTCGCTTATTTGCTGATCGCGCATCGCCGCTAGATCAAGCGCGGCTTCGATCGTCTCCGCGAAATATGCGCCCTGATTTTCAAGGTCGGTTTCTTGCGTAAACGGAACGTTGCGAAGAAGCGTAATCGTCTGCGCAGCGGTCGGCGCGATCGTCGTGGTGATAGACCCGCCGCCCTCGTCGCCGACGCCCGACACGGTGTAATCGGCGCCAAGCGCAAGGACCGTGTCGGTATTGTCCACCGTGCGGACAACCTGGATATGGGCCTCATCCAGGATGCGGAAGCCGTAGGCAAAAACCGTGGTAACCCCATTCCCGATAAATGGGCCTGATCGGTTTACTTCGCTCGCAACGGTCATAGGGAAAGTCCCGCCAATTTGTGGATCGGCGGGACCGTGATCGCCAGACGGTTATTTCCTAAACTTGCCGAATACGTACTCAAACGGCGACACCTGCTCGCCCTCCGACTGCCGCCAGCCCGCATCGACGATCCGGTTCGTGGCGACGGACGGAGCGCCCGTGGCCGTACCGGCAGCGTTGACGATGGACTTGATAAGGGCCTTGTCCACCTGACCTTGGAATGCTTCCTTGACCGGCTTTGACAGATCCTCGACGATCGAGCCATAGGCCCCGCCGCCGCCGTGCCCCTGGAGCGCCGACACACCGTCGCGGATGAACGGCAGCGTCCCGAGCACGGAAAACGCGGTGTTCTTCGCGAGCCATGCAAGCCAGCTTTCATCATCGCCGCCGTCGCCTTGGCCGGGCAGTTGCCCACGGATCGCCGCCGTGACAATCGCCTCAAGGGTGAACAGCAGCGCCATGTCGAGCGTCCAGCTCGCCGCCTCCTGGGCCGACTTCGCCGAAACGCCCTCGTCGCGGATCGTGCGCGAGGCCGTCGCGGTCCGCTCATAGGCGACGTTGAACTTGGCGAACATGTAGCTCCCGAGTGTCGTGAACAGCTTCACGACGTCATTCTGCCGATTGCGCGAGGACAGCGAGCCGCGCTCGACGCCGGCCCGGTCGATGAACAGGCCCGAGGCTTGCGCACGTTTAACCAGGCCGTCCGCGTGTGCGACCGCTCGCGCCTCATCGCCGCCATACTTCCGCAAGCCCTGCTCATAGCCGGCAATCCACGTCGGGACGTCGGCGAAGTGCCATTGCACCTTCTGCATCAGCCAGAACGACAGCGGCCCCCAGATGTTCCGCTTAAACTCCTGGAGCCGCGACGCCGTCATGCCCTGTTTCGGGTCGCTGTAGAAGTCCATCACGTCTTTGTTGAACGTCGTTTGACGGGCCGCCATGAACGGCGACTTGGCCGCGACCGCCGCCGCAGCAGCAGCCGGGTTACGCGCCGCCTTCATGATGCCGATTGCCATATCCTTCTTGCCGACCACCACGAAGGATTGCGCGACGCCGGTAATCTGGAGCAACGCGTTCGAGAGATTGAAAGCCAGCTTGGCCGCCGTGAAGTTGGATTTGAGCCCGCGCAGCACCGAGCCAACCGGGCTAGTCGCGCCAAGCTCGCCCTCGGCCGCATCCTTCAACCACGCTTGCAGCGCGTCGAAGTCAGCCGAGCGGCCGGCGTCGTCGAGCGCGCCGCGCACCCGCCCGTCCTGGATCAGTCGCCACGCGTTGGCGACCGGCTCGCTCATCTCCAGGTCATAGATCACCTGATTGACGTGGCGGTGCATCACGGCCATGTCGAGATCAATCGAGCCGTCGCCGGCCGCCGCACGTTCCTTCAAATGGCCGTTCCGCGTCTGAGCCTTGCCGAACCGGCCAGCCTGGAGCGACTGTGCAATATCGACCGTCTCGCGATCGGCCGCCGTCGAGGACAGGCGCGTGTCGTACTTGATCGGGTAATAGCCGCCGCTCAACTGCTTGCCGCCGATCGTGACCGGCGAAGCCTCGACCCAAGCCGGTTCAATGCCCGTCGCGCGCCGCTCGCGAGCGGCGATGTCGGCCTTGAACGTGCCGATGTAATCCCACACAGATTGCACGAAATCAGCATCCCGCGCGTCCAGGCCGGCGAGGATCGCGTTCACCTGATCCATCGTAAACGGCCGGCGCTGGCGCGGATCAGTTAGCCGCGAAAGGTTGCCCTCGTTGCCGGTGTTGAGTGCGACCGCGATCCGCTCCCATTTCGACAGGGCAAACCCGAGTTCCGGGATGTGCTCGCGAACGGCCATCGCCCGCCGCTCCTCCTTGGAATAGACCGAATAGAGCCCTTCCAGCGCCTTCGCCGCGTCCTGCTTGCGGACGATCAGGCGGTTTTGCGCCTCATCGATCGGGGCCTTGATCGCCTGATAGACGTCGCCGTTGTCGAACCCATCCATCTCGCGCAGAAGCGTCGTGGCATTCAGGACGCTATCGAGATAAGCACGCGCGAGGTTGCGCGCCTGCTCGCCTTTGCTCTTGACCGCTCCAGGCGGACGCTTCGGCAAATTCTTGTCGATCGCCGCCGCAATGCTTTCCGCCGCCGCCGAGAACTCCCGTTCCCGCTGGGCATCGATCAGCTTGTCCCAGCGAAGCGCGATGTGCTCCAGGTTCTTTAAGCTATCGACCACGCCGCGCAGCTCCTCGACCGGCAGGGTCTTGTATGGCTTCCGCGCTGCGTCGGCGAGCACGCTTTCCGGAATGGCAAGCTCATTCTCGCGGCCAGCCGCGGTCATCGCGGCGACGAACGCGTTGAGAGAGCCGCGCCGCTGTTCGGCCGCGCCGCTCATCTGGCGGAAGTCGTACCGATCAAGCAGCTCGTCGATCGCGCCGAGGTAATCGACCTGGGCGTTCTCGCGCCGGCCGGCTCCCGCGATCCGCTCGCGGTGCGACGCCTTGCCGAGCTTGTCAACGAACCGTTCCGCCTTCTCGACCTCGTCGGCGACCTTGCGGGCTTCCGAATAGAACGCGTGGTTGAGCAGTTGCCGCCGCTTGGCGTCGATCAGCTTGGCGACCATCTCGTTGTAGCCGAGGCTGGTCGCCGTGCGCTGGCCGCCCTTGATGGTCCGGGCTTGACCGTCTTTCCCGACAACCTCGCGATCCGGGACCGTGTAGCTGGCAATCGACGTCTCGAACTTCGCGTTGTTGGCGTCGATCGCATCGGCCACTGCCTCAACCGATCCCTCGCCGCGTAACGCCGCGCGCGCCGCCGTGCCGATCTTGCGCCGCGCCGCATCGAGCCAAATCTTTTCGCGCGCCAGGGTGGCACCGAGCCGCGCCGCCTCATCGGCCGCTTTGCGTTCGGCGGCCAGGAAGCGGTTTGCGTTCATGGCGTCGCGCACGCGCATCTTGGCGATCGTCTGCCGTGCCGTGGCGCGGGCTTCCTTCATGGTCATGGCCTTGCCCGTGCCGGCGACCTCGACGACGGCTTTGAGCTCTGCCGCAATCCACATGCCGCGCTTGTCGGGCGCATGGATCGCGTCGAGCGCGTGCGCCTCGACCTCGCCGTCATTGAGCGCGTCGCCGTGCCGATCGCGCATCACGCGGTCGGTCTCCGCGTCGATCGCCTCCTTGCGACCAAGCGTCTGTTCCAGCGCCTTGACCATTTCGTCGCCCGAACGGAAGCCGAACCATCCGGCCGCTTCATCCGGGTCTAGACCGCCTTCCACGGTGTAGACAGTTTGCTTCCCGCGCGGCAGCGTTTTAAGCACGCCCTCGCCGTAGCGCTCGACCAGGACGTCCTTGGACAGTCGGATATCGGGCATCTCCTCCGGCTGGCCTTCCCCGAGCCAGCGACGATTGCCCATCCACTCCAGAGCCCGGAACACGGGATAGGAATTAACGTCCCGCTCGACCTCAGCCCGGACAGCCTTGCGCTCCTCTTTGAACCATTTTTCCTGCTGCCGTTTAATCGGGGCCATTGTCTCGCGCAGGAGCCGCGCCTTGGCGTCCTCTTGCGCCTGGTCCCTCAGCTTGAGGAATGCCGCATACTGCTCGTCCGTGAGACCCATCTGTTCGGCCGTGGCGAACACCGGGCCGGCGTCGCCGGTTTCGGCCCTCGCTTTCGCAATCTCATCGTCCGACGCAATCATGCGGTCGAACACGCCACGGATATCGTCCGAGACCGTGACGTTGAGATTGGTCAACCGGCGATAGACCGAGATCAGCCACGCGCGGAACTTCTCGAACGCCGAGCGCAGATCAGCGGACGGCGCTTTGCCGTCCATCAGATAGCCCTCGAACGCGCGCGCCCACTGCTCTTGCATGCCGACGTCAATAGCGGCGTCCTTCATGACGTCGCCCGTGGTGCCGTTGGCGAGCGCGGCCTTCACGTCATCGGCCGTCACGGCCACGTCGGGCATCACCCGCACGGCATCCTTGGCGACGTCAGCGGCGTTCGCGCCCCACCATTCCTTGACCGTGGCATAGTCCGCCGCCGCGCCGGTCGTTGGCGTCGTCGCGACCGTTGGCTTGAGACCTGCCCTCTCTGCAATCGCCCGGGCCTTTGCGAGCGTTTCTTGCGCGCTCGCTTTAAGGCTCTCCTCGATCGCGGCATATCGTGGGCTGTCTGGAGCGACGCCCGGCTTATCTGCGGCCGCTCGATCGGCCTCCCGTTGCGCGCGATCGACGATGGCTTGAGCGATATCCTCCCGCCCGTTCTTCGCGGCCCATTCGGCACTGTCCGCCCACCGATCGAGATTGACCCCCGCCCCGGTCGCGTCCTTCAATGCCAAATAGAGAGGATCATCCTCAGCACCAGCAACAGGACCAATCCACCCGTCGCTTTCATGCTCGAACGTCCGCCGCTGTTCATCTTGCAGCGCATCGAGACGCTGGTTCAGGTCCGACAACGCCGACGAGCCACCCTCGCGCGCCGCCATGTCCTGGATCACCGTCAGGAAATAATGGCCGCTTTCGTGCAACATGGTCGAAAGGTCCGCCGTCTGGAACAGGCGAATGACCGTGTCGCCGTTGCCGACACCGGCAGCGGGGAACTGGATCGCGCCGCGCGGGCCGGGGCCGCCAGACTGGAACAGTCGGCGCGGGGTTTGCGCATACTGCCGCGCGCCATCGATCGCCTGCCGGATCGTCGCGTCATCGTCCTTGAGCGTCACGCCGAGGCTCGACAAATACGCCTCGATTTCGTCGAGCTGCGCATTGCGCGCAACGGCCGGGTCCGGCTCCTCATTGGCTGAATACTGCGCTTCGCCGCGCAACTCGCGGTCGATCGCATCGAACAGCGAGCGCGTGATATCCGGCACCTCGCGGCCTTCCGCGATGGCCGTCCTGTACTCGTTCGCAACCGGATCGTCGGCCAGGAAGCCCGCGTCGATCGCCGCACGCGCGACCTCGTCGGGACTGTGCTTCTTGCCGCCGTCGCCGCCGAGGAGATCGCGAGCGCCCGCGATGAACCCCTTGCGCGCCAGCTTGAGCGACTTCTTGCCCTTGCCGCGCGAGACCGTTTCAGCGTTGCGGGCTTTCAGCTCCCCGCCGACGTCGTTGATGCCGCCGTGCTGGTCGATGAACTCCAAGAGCGTTTGCCGCGTGTCCTTCACCGTCTTGCGCGAGCGCGCTTCCGCCAGCGTCCGGTTCAGCTCATCGACGCTCTTGTACTGGATGCCTTCGGGCAGATCGCCGGCCACCTGGGGCAGCGGATAGCGCTGCATGAACTCCTCAGTCGTCAGGCCCGAACGTTCCGCCATCACCCGATAGAACGCCGGGTAAAGCATCGCTTCCGTGGTCGCGACGTCGGTCGATCGACCGGCAGCGCGCAGGCGGGAAACCATCGTGTCGTAGATTTCCTGCTCGAACGAGCGCAGGCGCTCTTGATCCTGCCGCACCTGTTCGGCGAGATCGTGCGCCTCTTGCAAAGCCTCTTGCGCGCGTGCGTTGAACTCGACCGCCTCGATCGCCGTGAACTGATCCGGATCGAACCGCATGTTGTCCATCAGGAACGCGTCATGCTCCGAGCCCGCAATGCGCGCGGCATAGGTCGCGGTCGGGATTTGGAGATCCCCGCCGCCCGCAATCGCGGCGTCGAGATCGTCGCGCGAGACGCCTTCAAGCTCATCGACCAGGGCATACGGATCGACGCCGATCCCCTGGAAATACTGGACGAACTGATCAGCCGGGACATAGACGTTTTCGACCGGACCGTTCGCGGTCGCGGCCTCGACGAACTGGCGGAACTTGTCCGGCATCCGGTTACGCAGAACCGACGATTGCGCTTGTCCGGACAGCGCCTCGAACAGCGCCCGCCGATCGCCGGCCTCTTTCGCCTTGCGCGCGGCTTCCATCACCCGCCCGCCGCCCATGCCAGCTACCTCGACCGGCGCGCTTGCAAACTCGGCGAACCCTTCCATCAGGATATCGCCCAAGCTGATCGGCTGGCCGGCCGCGATCTGTCCGCCCGCCTCGCCGGCCGCGCCCATCATGGCTTGCGTGATCGACTGCAACACCATGTTGCCGACGTTGGATTGTACGAGCATCTTTCCGGCCACGCCGCCAGAAAGCCCATCCATCAAGCCGACGACGAGCCCGCGCGCGTCACCGCGCTTGATCGCCTCACGCATCAAGGCCGGGTCGGAGACCGCTTTCGCCGCCCCTTCCGCCGTCGAGATGTCAATTCCCTTCTCGCGAAAGAAGTCAGCCGGCGCGCTGCCCTTTTCGGTCATGGCAGAATTCACGCCCATGAACGTCGCGCCCGCAGCCGGACTGCGCGTCGCGACGCCGACGCCGATCGCCGCCGCCATCGACGGCAGGCTTTCGGCGGCCGTCTCGCCAACGAACGCCATGAACGGGCCGGGATGCTGCGCAATCACGCGCAGGAAGGAATTGAGGTCGCCGGTCTTGGCCGCTTCGTTCCAGTAGTCGCGGCCCTCCGAGCCGGCCGGCGACAACGGGATTTCACCGATCCGCTTGTTGATCAGCCCGACTTGCTGCTGATAATACGCCGCCGCCTGCTTCTCGTCGGTCCCGGTCAAGGTCGCGAGCCTCGACGTCAAGAACCGCGTGCCGGCGTTCAGGAGATCGACCGGGTTGGCGATCGGCTTCCAGGCGATCACCCCGCCGTCCGCGCCGCGAATGGCCGTCTGATCGGCCAAGATGTCCGAGAACCCGCGCATTTGGTCCTGGGCGCGCTCTGCCGCCGAATTGGCGAGAAACTGATTGTAGGACTGCGGAGTGCGCCTCACGCCCCGGCTAAAGGCGTTCTGGCCGGCACCGATCGCGGTTTCCCACCACGACAGCCCTTGCAGGTCATCGCGCGCGACGGCGGCGTTCTCCGGATTGCGCAGCCATTCCGTCAGGCGTGGCGCGTCCGCCAGGATCGTCCTGTTCTTCTCGCGCTCGATCGCCTGCTGAAAGACGGGCCGATATTCCGAGACCATCGGCGCGGGCGGGACCGGGTTGCCCGTGACCTTGCCGAACTCGCTCGCAAGGTTCAGATCGCCGGCCACCTCATCGGGGGAACCCTCGACGGCCGAAAGGACCGTGCTCGCCGCCTCGACGCCGTTCTGTTGCTGCTTGGCCTTCCAAGCCGTATAGTCCGCGATCGTATCCATTTAGGGGCTTCCCATGAACTCGCAGCCGAGCCGGACGCAAATCGCCGGCCGCCTTGTTTCCAATATGATCCTCGCGCCCGCCCTCCTCCTCGTCGCCATCGTCGGCGTGATTTGGCTGCTAGGCGTCGCCGGGATCATCTAGTTCAACGGTTGAGGACGAAATCCTGATATCGCTTGGTCACTTCGACCTCGCTCGGCTTACGGCCTAGCTCGCGCTCAAGGTCACTCGCGATCCCGCGCCGCAGATCAATCGGGATATCCGAATATTTGATCTGAGCTTCGACCGTCGAGTTATCTGGCCGGCCAGCCGCATCGAACGCGAATGTCTTCGCCGATCCAAACAGGCCGCCGCCAGCGCCTGGAGGCGTCCAGGTGTTCGAGCCCCACAACGTGCCCGGCGTCTTGATCACGACCGGCAGGAGCAACCGGTTGATCATCGACTGAATGTCGGCCTGCGTCGGGGCCTTGTTCGCGTTCGCGCGTTTAAACTCGTCCATCTGAGCGGTCAGCGCGTTGTTGAATTGCGCGATACGCTTGTTAGCCTCGTCGAGCTGCGAGCCCTTCTTGCCAGCCGTGGAAATGCCGACAGCGGCCAATTGCTGTTCGGCCTGCGAAAACGCCGACGTCAGGGCAAGCCCCTCCTCGCGTGCCTTGCGCTGATCCGCAAGCGCGTTGGTCTGGAGCGTCGTCAATTCCCTGATGTCGGAACGGGACAGCTTCCCGCGGTAATCGTTGAGATCAATCCTCGAGAAAAATTCCGGGTCCTGCGCCGCAGCGCGGCGCATGCCATACAGCATTTCCGGGTCGCTTTCGATGTCGCGCCCCTTGCGCACGGTTTCCATGTAGGACCATGCCGAGGAGACCGCTTCCATTCCTGCCGCCTGCCGAACCTCCATCGGGATTTGATCCGGCGTCGCGCCCTGGTCGATGTAGCTCCAGAGCTGCGCCTTGGCCTGCTGTTGGTTCGCCTGCTGCGCCTTGTGCTGGGTTTCGAGCATGGCGTTGATACGCCGCCGCGTCAGCTCTTGAACCTGCGGGTCTTTGATGCCGGCGAGATAGCTTTCCATGTCGGTGAAGAACGATTGCGTGTCGCGACCGGCCGCCGTCACATCGATGCCGAGCACCGCGTCAGCCTCAGCGTTGCGTCGCTTTTTGTTCACGCCCTCATTGTGATCCTGGAGCAACCTGATCGAAGCGGCAATTTCGCCCGGCCCGCCCGTGCGGATCGCGTCCGTCACCGACTGCGGCAAGGTGCCGTAATTGTACGCAACCGACGTCACCGCTGCCTTTGCCGGCGCGGACAGGCCGTCCCATTTGTCTTGCCCCACGGTCCCGGCAATCTTCCCCTGCGTCGCCACAATACGCCGTTGCAGATCGCGCGCGGCGTCCGTCTGCGTCACGGTCATGCCCGGCTTGACCTCGACCACGCTGCCGTCCTCCCGCGTGATCGTGTCGGACCCGAAACCGACGCGGAAATGGTTCACGTCCCAATATGGCGCGGTCTTGAAGCCCTCGAACCTACGGATCATGTCGAAGGCCGAGCCGCCAGCGCCGGACTGCCGACCGGCAATGAAGTCGGAGGCGGCGCGCTGAGACTGCGCTTCTTTCAGCGGCACCTTGAGCGAATGTTCCAGCGCATAGCGATCGGCCCCGCTGATGAAATCCTTCTTGTCCGCCATGTACTTTTCGGCGGCGATCGGGTCGCTTTGCGCCATCTGGAGCGTAATGTTCTTATGCACGCCAGAGACATAGTCGCGCTCTTTTGCCTTGAGCGTGTCGGCATCCCAACCGTGCAGCGCGCCATTCTGCCGAAGCTCTGCTTGTCCCGCCGCGATGTTCTTCGCCACAGCGGCAGGGTTGGTGAAATTCGCAAGCGCGTCGTCGGCGAACGTTTGCAAGCGAGCGGCCGACGCATCGCCGACCCACTGCTTGCGAGCCTGCGCGGTGTGAACGATCGACTGTTGCAGCGTCGATTGCAGCCGCGCACTCGACGCCGTGTCGTAGGCCCGTGCCGCCCCAGGCGGCAAGCCCTGCCCGAACTCCTTGCGCTTCTCTGCCGCCTCGCGCTCGAAATCGGCGCGGCCGTCCACGGCGGCACGGCCTTCCAACGTCATGAACCCGCCCTCACCGAACTGGCGATTGCGCACCCAATCCGCATACCTATTGTCCGCGTCCTTCGCGCGTGTGACGTCCTCAAGGTGCTGCACGCGAACGAGCGCATCGCTGGCGATGTCAGCGCCCCTGCCGAGCGCTTCCAGGCCCCGGCCGATGTCCGCGCCGAAGCTTTCCGGCGTCGCTCGCACGTCGATGTCCTGCCGGAACTCAGGCCGCAGCTCAACGGACGGCTGATATTCAGGAACCTTGACCATGCTTCAACCTCAGTAGAGCGAGCCGATCCGCGTGGGATCGCTGGAGCCCGTGTAAGACAGCCCCTTGTACCGGGCGTAAGACTGGCCTCCGCCGCCGAGGATCGTTCCGCCAGCTTTGAGGTAGCCACCCATTTCGGCGCTATCGGCCTGTGAGCGCTGTAGCGTCGCGTTCGCGCGACCGCTCGCAGCCTGGACGCGATAGTCATACGCCTCGCGGTTGGCATTGGTGCGGATCGTCAGCGCGTCAATCTCGCCCATCGTGGCCGTATCGATCAGCGTATCCAGTGGCGAGCCGAACGTCAGATCAACACCATTCGCCGCCATGGCCGCCGTTTGCTTGCCGACGATCGCGGAAACCTCTTGCCGCTTGCGTTGCTCCGCGACCGCTCCGCGTTCGAGCGCGTCCTTAGCCCGGCGATCCGCGAGCGTCGCGTTCATCTCCGAGACTTGCGCGCTGTACCGGCCCGACGCCGCTGCGGCCTGCCCGGACTGCACCGCGCCGGCCGCGCCCAGGAGCGTCGAGCCGATCGTGAGAGCCGTCATCAATTCGCACATCGCTTGACCTCAATTCGAACGATCGGAACGAGTGGCCGCGAAACAGGACCGGATCGGAGAACTTGAAGCCGAGCCACCGCAGCCACCGGATCGAGACCACGTTCCGGTCATCGACCAAATTCTTTAGGACCGGATATCGCCCTAACAGTTGATCGCGCCAACTCACCGAGCGGCGAAGGAACTGCCGATAGTGTTGTTCAACGGCCTCAGTGCCGAGAAGCCAGGGCGCGCCGACCCCGGCAAGGATGTTGAGGTCAGCCACGCCGAACATCACTTCCGGCTGGCCGTCGATGATCGCGGTCCATGCCAGCGACGACTTGCGCAGCGAGAACGCCAACGCCTCGACCGGGGACTTGCCCGAGATAGCCGCGACCTCGTCGCGATCGGCCCGCCGCATCCGCCGCGCGATCGAGCGGATATGCGCCTGCCGCGCCGGAACGATTTGGATGTCAGCGCCCAACGGTCACGTCCGGCATAATCGCGAGGATGGTCATCGGGAGCGGATCGAACTGCTTGATCCACATATTCCCGTTCGTGTTCCAATCCCACTCCGGCGTCATGGTGATGTCGCCGGTGTACATCGCGATAGCCTCGTTCCAAGCCTCCGTTGACCGCTGGCGATATTCGACAAGGTGCTCACTGTCTCGATCGCCGTCATATGGCCCGATGAAGATGCCGCGCGTATCCTCGACGCGCATGGTCACTTCGCTGATCGACTTCTGACGGCCTTGCACCGTCCCGAGCCCCTGCACTTGGCCGAGATCAAGGTTCAGCGTTTGCAGCGACGCCGTCATGGGCAAACCGACGTGCACCTTTGACGCGGCATTCGGCAGCACCACGCCGACGCCTCCAGTGACCGGACCAACCGTAAGATTGCGGACTACGTTGCCATCCGCAAGCGCAACGACGCTTTGCCCGTTGAGATGGTCCAGGCCTGCGAAGACGGTTTTTGGCGCTCCGGAGTATGTCAGGCCGCAATCGACAAAGAACGCATCGGAGATCGTCGCAAACACGCGCGTATGAAGCCGCTCGATGTAGCGCTTGGAAACGCCGCCGATCGTCCGCTTGACGATGAAATATGGGACGTCCTCGTTCCCCTCGCCGACCGCAACGACGTCCTCGAAAACGGCGTCATCGTCCGGGCCGCTTTCGTGACGCGTCCACGCCCAAACCTCATGCTCGCGCAGGTAGGTCAGCGAGACAAGTGATCCATCATCTAAGATCACCCAGGCGATCGAGTACGGCGCTTGCGCATATGCCCATGCCTTGATCGTCTTGTTCTCGAACAGGTGCCGCGCGAGGATTGTCAGGTCTTTGCCAACGAAACCGTCCTGCGAGAAGTCATAGGAGAAATCGCGCACAACGCCGCCGTTGCGTTGCGCGAACAGCACCGTATTGCCGACGACGATCGGCTGCACCTTGGCCGAACCGCGATATCCCTGGTTGTCCAGTTTGATCGCCGATGGCGTGATTGCATCGGACTGCGAGCCGCCGCTAACAACCCATTCGGTGCCCGACGTCAGCACCATCATGCCGGCCTTGAGCGCGAGCATGGAGCGGACTTCATTCACCTGCCGGGACTTGATCCGGAAGCTGATCGCGTCGCTCGCCTTGCGCGGCTCCGCGTTGCCGAAGTTCTCATAGTTCGCGGACTGCGACATCCAGATTGCTTGCGGCTCATTCGACGTCGAGGCGAGCGCAAGTCGTTGCTCGATGAGCGCGCCACATCGCGGGAAGTTGCCGGCACTGGAAAACGGGTTGACGGCCTTCTGCGGCGTGTCCGACGTGTCGGCGGTAATGTTGTCGTCATCGAATGACAGGTTCTCGGTGCCGCCGATATACCCATAAACGCCGTTGTCGAACTTGTAGACGATATATCGACCGGCCCCGGCGACGGCCGCCCACGTGACCCTGTTCAAGCCGCCATTTATCGTCAGATCGTTGACAACAGCGTTCGAGGCAGGCGAAGGCAAGCTTTCCTCGCCAGTCGAGGCGGATACCGCCGAGACCTTGTAAGCATAAGATTTCGCCTGCGCACCTGTCGCGCCCGATTTGTCAACGATCACGCTCGCGGTTGGCGCGGCAGGGGGAGCCATCGACGGCGCGAACGTGACCGCTGCGATCGTCCAATTGTTGTCCGCAAGCCGCGAAATTTTGCGCACCGCGTAGCTTGGGTGGCAGACATACATGATATCCGCGTCCTGGATCACAACGAGTTGGTCTAGATCCGCGTGCGCGTAAGGCGTCACCACCTCATAAGGCATACCGGCATTCAGGACCAAGCCGCCATTGCGATAGACCCTGAAATAGAGATTGCCGAACTCCAGGACATAGGACTGTTCGGTATTGAACTGGAACGGGATCAGGCGAGCGAAATTCGCGCTCGCCTTCACCTCGTTGATGAACTGCGTCCCTGCTCGGTTCGAAGCGCCACCATGCGGATGAATGAACAGGTTGATTGCGGTGCGCAGGCCGCTCGAATACTTCGCCAGATCGACGCGCGCGCCGAGCGCTGGCGACAACTCCCCGGCAGTGAAGGAGGGTTGATAGGCCCGAAGCTCAGCCATCAGCGCCGCCCCGCGACAAGATCGCTTTCGTGGTCCGACGTCTCGCGCTGTTCGTTGGCGTCGGCCATCTCAGCCGCGCCTTGCATCTTCATCGCGAGCTGGAACGCGTCAGCGCGAACCTTCGGATCGCGCGTCAGCGGCATCGCGAGCTTGACGGCGAGATGCCATGACATCGCTTCTACGAACAGCGGCGAGAACCTGGCTGGATCGACGAGCCGGAACGTGTAGCGCAGGAAGGCCGGCGACAGATTGCAATAGATCGTTTCGCCCTCGATCTCGTAGGGGTTGGCGATTTCCTCTTGCAGCGTTTGCGGACACGGATCGACGGTCGAGTATTCCCGCCGCACCCAGCGCACCTTGAGACAGTCGCTCGGTCGCTGGTAGGCATGCTGCCATGCGCCGGGCTTGTCGTTGGTCAATTCGGCCATCGACAGGGTCTTGCCAGCGAAGCGCCACGGATATCCTTGCAGCAGCAGATCGCGCGTGTGCTCATAGAACTGGTTGCACGCCCGCGCCTCAGCGGTCGGCTCCGAGAGCGCGTTGATCTTGGTCTTGCCAAGGTTCGTCAGCGCGAGATTACAGATCGAGACAACCGACGCCATGCGTCACCCGTTCGGAAAGAGGACCGACGCAGCGTCCGGCTCTTTCTTCTTCGCCTCAATCGCCGCCTCGATGATCTCGAACGACATCGAGCGGTGGCCGTCTTTGCTTTCGCTGACGCTGGAAACCCGCACTGTCGCGGTCATGGTCATGTCGGTGCCGACGCGCGCGGCGTCGATGCCCATGGCCTCGATCTGCTTTCCGTCGAGGTAGAGCGACGGGTAATATTCATCGCTGGACGCGCCGGCCGGCTTATCCATGTCGCTGTATTTTTGCTTGAGGCTTGCGAGCTTTGCCATCTTCCACCCGTGACGTGGGACACGGGTGGCAAGATCGGGCCGGATGGTTGTTGCGAAAACTATGCCGTGCTAGCCGTTCGCTCCCCCTGAGGGAGTGGACGGCTACTGAGGCGTTGCGCCGTTCCAAGGATTGTAAGCGCCGGCCGGTACGGGAGCCACGAACAGCGCCGACATATCGTTGCCGGTGTAGGTGCCGCCGAGGATCACCGCGCTTTCGTTGTCCCATGCGAGCCGGCAGGAAGAGTGCTGTGCCAACGTCGTGTCCGAGTTCGGCAGAGCAACGATGATCCAGAAGCCGCCCTGCAAGACTTGGCTGATGTACACAGCCTCGTTCGGGAAAGTCATGCCCTGATCCCAAAAGCCCGGGATCGAATCCCCGCCACCTTCCATCGGAGGCGTCCAGTAGGCACCGACAACAGCATCGGCTTGGGCGGTAGGTTCATCGTCAAATTGTAGAAGGTGCAGTTTCACGGGTTCACTCCGAGCATGCTGACAGGTGAGGACCAAACAGACAGGCGCTTGAGATAACTATTCAACGATTGCCCGTTGAAAGCTTGCGCGATGTTGACTTGAGTAACGACCGGCATTGCCGTCTGTGCCGCGGACGTTCCGATCAATCCATCTTTCCAAGTTGTGTCTACCGACGCCGACACCATGCGACAGACATTGTGGGTTGCCCCAGCCACAAAGGCCGACGAAATGTCACCGGGAGCGGTCGCAACTCCTCCGACCACATGTCGAAACGATGCATTCCCGCTGGGGCTGACGAGCATGGCGTCAATTCGGTTGTTGAGCGTTCCGTCGGATGATTGCAACAAATACGAGTTTGCAACACTGACAAGGATCACAGGCGCTGTTGCCTTGACGTTGTACGAATAACCCGCACTTTTGAGGATGTTCGCAAGCACGCCCTGCGCAGTAAGAACATCACCGCTTCGGATGACCGAGCTTGCAGTCGTTGGTATGTACGACGTCGGTATCGCGTAGGCGCCAGCCTCAACCTGCGCGCCCCACAGAAACGCCGTTCCGGTTGATGTCGTGGTAGACGACCGCAGAGAAGAGCCGGAAGCGACAAAATAGAAGGCGGCAGGCGCAGACGTTGTCGCTGTAGCTGACGCAGACACCCAAATGCGATACCAGCCGTTGCCGACAGAAACAATGCCTGACCCAACGAGGGTTCCTCCGGTGCTTCCAGCGACGCCGTTGATGAGGTCGAAATTCGCATACCCCTGCCCGGAGAACGCTGCTGCCCCGATCGTCATTTGCACCCACTGCTGGGTGCCGGCCTTGACATAAAGCGACCACGTATAGGTGGTTCCGGACGTGAACGATATGGCGGTAGAGGTTAACTGGTACTGTGCTCCCGCAGCTCCGTTGCCTGTCAGAGTATCTGCTGTTTGTGTGCCATCGGGGGCCTCGGTCGTATTGGCGGAAACGTTAAAGCTAAGCTTCGCCCACGCGGCATTGTCGAAGGTTTGGGACTGCGCGCAGATATTGGTCCGCCCGTCCTCGACAAGGAGCCCGAGGTCGGTGATGCGCGCCGCGTTCGTCGCGAAGCTGGTCAGCAACCCGGCACTATTTTGCGCATACCCGGTCGATGATCGCGTGAGCGAGACGAGGTCAGAGAGCGCGCCGCCCCAATACTGTCCGTTGACGAAATCCAGATCGACAGCGGCCGCTACTCCGCCGGCGCGGAGCACCCATGGAGGAGCGGCCACTCCCCCAAGTGGAGTGACGAGCTGATTGTTGTAAAGCTTGCGGCCATCCTGGATATCGACGACGCCGATAACGGGCTGATCGTTGTAGATCACGCTGCCGTCAGTGATCTCGACGCCTTTGACGACGCGCTGATTGTCGATGAAGAACACGCCGTCATTGACGGCATAGCAGCCAACAACCGGCCGGCCGTTATACATCGTCGTACCATCGGGCACGAATACGACGCCGACGACGCGCTGATCGTTGAAGATATCGGCCACAGCCCACCCCGCGAGAAGAAGGAAGGGGCGGCGAACCGCCCCGTCCGTTTAGTCGGCGACCTGCGTAGCGCCGCCCGGCGCTTCCCAATCGGGCTGCATGCCGCCAGTGGCCGCTTGCGCCTGGGCCACCGTCTGCGGCGCGGGCGCATCGGCAAACGGAGCGGGCTTGGTCGCCTCGACGTGGGCCGCAATGATCGCGTCCGCCGCCGCAAGATCATGGACGGCCTCGCCCGTGATCTGCTTCGCGAGCGCCTTGCGCTTGCTGTGATGCAGGCTAGACCAATCGGCCGGCACCTCGACGATGGCGGCAGGCTTGTTCTGCCCGGCAGTGGCCGAGAGGTTGCCGCCGACACCTTCGCCCTTGTCGCCGGCCTCGACGGTGGCGACGACCGAAGCCGCAGCCGCCTTGTCGAGAACGACCCAGGACGGCCGCCGCTTCACGTCGTCCCAAATCTCGTCCGGGATCGCGAAGCTTTCGCCCATCTCGCGGACGACGTGGCCGAAATAGCCTTTCGTCGTCGCAGTGACCTTCACCATAGTTCAGTCCCTCCAGTGAGAACGGGAAGCAACGGCGGTTAGCCGTTGCTCTGATTGCCCATGGTGACGCCGGCCGTGATCTTGCCCGCAGTCATCGGACCGGTCGCGACGGTGTAGTTGAGGCGCAAATAGCGCTCATCCGTGCCGCGCTGGATGTACTCCGGGATGATCACCTTGCCGGCGATCAGATCGGCCAGAGCGAGCGCGGGAGAGGTCCACACCGTCTTGGGCGATCCGAACGCAACATCGTTATCGACCTGGAGGGCGACGGTCAGCGTGGCCGCGCCGGCCGCCGCGAACGCCTCGATGACCTGGATCAGCAGCGGGATTTGCTTGCCCTTGCCGATGTCGCGGACGATGCCGGTGGCGATCGGCCCGAGGTCGATGATGTTGGTGGACGCGGCGGTGACGGTGATGGCCTGCGCGTCCGAAAGAAGAGATTGACGATCGAAGATCATAAGTGAGCCTCAAGGTTCGGCCTTCCGGCCATCTACGGGAGGAACGGCCCGCCGAAGCGGGCCGGGCCGGGTTAGATCGCGACGGCGGGAACCAGCGCCTCGGTGTTCAGGATCGCATCCGTCTCGCGGATCGGAATGCCGCGATAGGTCTTGACTTCCTTGCCCTCGACGGTGGCCTGCGACAGCCCGGTATAGTTCGGGTTGGCCGCGAGCAGGGAACGATCGCTCGACTGAGCGTCGAGGATTTCGAGAACTTCGCGGTTCATGTAGATCGCGATGCGGCTGGACATCGCGTCCCGACGACGGCTCTGGAGGCGATAGTAGGCCTTGCGCATCAGCGCCCAGAGATCGACGGAGCCGGCGCGCATGTCGGACACATCGATATTCGCGACGCGAGCGTTGTAGCGCCAATCCTTCACGAAAAGGCCGATGTGCCAATTGAACATCGTTTCCTTGACGTAATACGGATTGCCGTTCGCATCGAGAACGCGCTGTTCGCCCTTGTCGGCGATCGACACGCCGGCCTTCATGCCCTTCGGGTAGAGCAGCGAGGTCGCGTGATCGCCCCACGTCACGAACCAGATCGACGTATTGTCCGAGCCAGCGCCGCCGCCGTGGATCACCTGATTGGCGATGTTCGGCTTGGCGACGTCGGGGACGTTCGAGTTGTACGCCGCGAAGCGCGCGGCGAGACCCTTGAACTTTTCCGGCGTGGTCGCGGTGTCGTGATAGAAAATGCCGGTCGCCATTTCCTGGTTCATGGCTTCCAGGTACGGCGCGCTATCGACGAGCCGCTGTTTCGCCGGATCGGGCGCGAGCGCGAGCAGGCGGGTATCGACGCCGGACATGGCTTCCAGGAAGCCAGTCGTGTCATCGACCTGTTGCATCGTCGCCTTGGACTGCGGCACGCCCTGATAGAGACGGCCCCAAGCCACGGTGGGCATACCGGTGCGGATCATGTGCCGGTGCAGGGCGTCCATGTTGCACTGAGTTGCGATTGCGTCGTCGAGAACCGGGTTCTGCCGGTTCAGGATTTCGATCACGGTGCCCTCGGCCGAGCCCTTATAGGCGTCGATCAGGGTGGGATAGGATTGTCCGATAGTCGCCATATTTCATCAGCCTTTCGGTGCGTCGTTCGGAAAGAGCACGTGCGCAGCATCGACCGGCTTGCCCGATCCACCTGCACCGCCATCGGCCGGATTGTCCTCTTTGATCATGGCCCCGACCTTCGCCATGAAGCGGATAACCTCGGGATGGTTGCCGGCACCACTCGCCTCGAAATATTCTTTGAGGCCGGGCGAGCCGAGCGTGTTGACGGCGCGGACGGCGGTTGAAACGGTGCCGTCCCATTTCGTGCCGCCAATGTCCTTGTCCGCCTTGGCGGCATCGGCCCACTTGTCGGGCGTGCCGTTCTTCTGGAAATACGCATAGGACGCCATCGACCACTGACCTTCCGGCCTGTCGGCGTATTCCTTCGCGCGCTTCGTCTGCATCTCCGTGAACTTGTCCGCGAGCTGCTGCGCCTGCTTGCCGGTCAGGCCGATTTCCTTGAACGCGGGAGCGAGCGCATCGACCATTTCCTGATCGACCTGGACGCCTTCCGGCGCGGTGATGGTGTACTTGCCATCGGCCGGAACGACGTCGAGCGGATCGGCGGCGGCCGGCTTCGTCTTGTCGTGCTCGACCTTCGCGGCGGCGTTCTCCGCGTCCGACTTCTTCGGATCGGGCACATACTCTTTCCAGTCGTCGGCTTTCGGCTTGTCGCCTTCCTTCGGAGGATCACCGGCAGCGGGCGAGGCTTTCGGATCGCCACCCTCGTTCGGGAACAGCACGCTCGCGGCGGGATCGGCCGCAGGCTTCGCGGGATCGGCCTTCGGCGCGGGCGGATCGCCAGCGGGCGGCGTCACGTTGCCACCCCCGCCACCGGCCCCAGCCTCCGCGTTGAACACGGCGGCGGATATCAGATGGCGCGCAAGATTACCCCTCAAGATCATCGTCGTTTCCTTTCTCTCTCTCGGCGGTTGCACGCGCCGCCGCGCGGTCCATTTCCCTGATCTCAGCCATCGCCATCAGGAGCGACGGATAAAACCGGGGGTCGATCTCATCGAGCTTTGCGATCAGCTCGCGCCCGGCCGCTTGTCGGCCTAGCGTGTAGTTCGTCACGTTGTTGTCGCCTGCGAAGGCGTCGCGGTAGATCGCGCACACCTCCAGGACCCAATAGAGGACGCGCTTGCCCGAGACCGTCGCAAGGACGTCGTGAAACGCCCTCGCCAATTCGGCGCGGGCGATTTCTTCTTCCGGCGAGAGTTGTTCGGTCAAATCGCTCATTGCTCGCCGGCCTCAGGCTCCAGCGCACACCACAGCCCGAGCAGGCCGAACCCGATCGAATAGGCGTACAGCGGCCACCACATCAGCATCACGGCACCCGATAGGCGATGACGCGGGACAGTGAGGGCGCACGCTCGCGCACGCGGTTGCCGTCATTGCCGCTCTTGACGATCCATTCGCCATTGGCCGCGCGGCCGGTGATGATCCCGACGTGATGCCGCCACACGACAATCACGCCCTCGCCTGGACCGCTAGCGGGCGATCCGACGCGCGCCCAATTTCGCGCGAGCCACAGCGAGCGATCGAGCTTGCCGAGATGCTGCCCCATCCACCACCCGCACCATGCGCGCGGCCGTGCGTCGGCCGTGCCCAGCGACACGAGGAGAACCGCAGCCGCGAAGATCGTTCGCCACATCCCAAACCTCACGAAATGCCGATTTGCTGTAGGAGCGCCTGCCCGCCCGGATTTTGGCCCGCGCTCGCAAGCACGCTGGCGGCGTCCGCGCCCTGCTTCACAGCCGGCGCAACGGTCGCCATCATCTCGGCGCGTTCTGCCTGCTGCTGCCTCTGAGCGCGCGCATCGCGCGTTGCCTTGACCTTGTCGTCGGACACAACAATCGAGGGCGGCACGCCGAGCATGTCCGCATACTGATCGGCTGTCTCGTCGGCGTCCCACTTGTCGAGCACGTCCGGCTTGACGGCCGCCATCTGCCCGACGAACCCGGAGAACCGCTCGATCGCGCCCGTGGCAACGGCCTTCTGCGCTTGAGCCAGGATTGAGATGTACTCAATCTTGAGTTCCTGTTCAGCGATCTCGCGCGGAGGCGGCGGCAACTGGCCGCGACGGTTCAGGATGTTGAACGTCCGATCAATGACCGGTTCAAGCTGGCCGTTGTAGACGTTTTCAAGCACCGGCCCGAGCGCGAGCAACTTTTCCTCTTTGCGCTCCGCGATCTCCAGCGTGTTGCGCGGCTGGATGCCTTCCATGTTGGCGAGCATCAGGAACAGATCGGCATACATGAACTTGTTCAGCCGCTCCCGCACGTCGCGGATATCTTCCTTGAGGTCGGCGAGCGAAAGCCGGACCTCCATCGCAGGCCGGTAGCCCTTGCCGGTCGGGTCATCGACATACGTCACCGATCCAGGCAGCAACGACGCCGGGTTGTTGCGCAGCGACGTCGGCCCGGTCATCGGCGGACGGACGAGCTTGTCGATGCCTTCCAGCTTCCGCGTCTGCTCTTTCTGGAGCATCTTCACGTCGGCAACGGCGTCCTGCCCCGGCGAGGTCGAATAGTGATCGTCGCCGGCCAGCTCCCACACCGGGGCAATGATCGGGTTGTCATCGAACCCGCTTTCCTCAAGGAGAGCGTTGTTGTCCGTAGACGTGTCGAGCCAGTAGTTCGAAAGGAACGGCTTGTTCTTCTTGTCGATCATGCCCGGCTCGCGGTTTAGACGCGGCTCGACCGCATGGCAGACGTCATAAATCTGGTCATACTTGCCGTTGTCATACGCGGTCTTGATCGAGTTGCTGACGCGCGCAACGGCGGCATAGCCGAACCGCGACACGATCCGCGCGACGCTCCAGCGGAATTGCCGATACAGCGTCGTCGCGCGCCCGTTCTCATCGCGCGCAATCCAGAACCGCCCATTGAGGAGCTGTTGCATCCGGACGAACTTGTCATCGTCCTCTGCGAGGAGGCCGCACGGCTGGCCGAACAGCGCGAGATCGCCATAGCCGGTATGAAACGACGGATAGATGTTCGAGGCCGAGAACACCTCGCGCATGCGCTGCTCGACAGCCGCGAGATATTCCTTGACGGGCGCGAAGTCCTTCAGATCGGGATCGAACGTCGTCAGGCGGAACCACGGCCGCGCGGGCGACGTGAGGCCGGAATGCATGCCGGACTTGAGCGTGCGATAGGCGAACGTCCCGCTGCTATCGATGATCGCCTTGCGGCTGATTGCGCGCTCGTCGCGGTTGGTCAATCGCAGCCGCGTCGGATCGATGAACGTGGCAACGCCTTCCCACTCGCTTTCCCACGGCTGGCGGATGGGCTTCAACTCGGTGAGCCGCCGCCGATGGTACTGGATTTGCGTTTCGAAGCGCGGCGCGTTGACGGTCATTTGCCGATCCTGAAATTGTCGGCCTCGCGGTAGACCGCGACGTCGTCGGGCATCTCGAAATAGACAAACGCCCGGCTTCCCCAGGACACGGTTTGAGCCGGCTTCATCCGAGCCATGACGCCCGAATGCACTTCCGTCTCGCCGTCCTTGTCGAGCAGGCGGAACTTCATCACTGGCCCAGGAGCGTCTTGGCCTGCGTCGGCGCGGTCGCGGTCACACCCGACCCGGACGTGAGGATGGTGTTCGAGCCCGCGCGCATGCGATCTGTGGTGCGCCGACTGACATCGGAGCGAACCGCGCCCTGGTCCGGCTGCTTCATGGCTTGGGTTTCGGCCGGGGTCTGCGGTGCGGGAATGTCGGGAACGAGGCACATTGCGGATCACCATTCGCGGGGCGTTGGGTTCCCCGACGCTTACCCGCCAATGGTTGCCGCCACGAACAGCCGTCAGCAGGACAGCGCGTCGTAATCCGTCGCCGCTGTGCCACTGCCGGCCGCGCCCTGCCCCGTCACGGTACCGCCGACGATGCCGCGCTGTTTCTTCGCAACGGGCTCGGCGAACGTCAGCATCAGCGCATCGCCTTTGTTGGGGCTTGGTAGCCCGCGGTCCTTCATGTCCTCTTTGCTTTCGAGCTGAACCTTGCCGTCTAAACGCGGCACGGTTTCCGGCCCGATCAGGTCTTGATACAGATCCTCATCCTTCGGATCGATCGCACCGCCCGCC
>Ga0214542_1001453_pt1 | contig 48470 bp, 32 predicted proteins | sample CNSS1metaG_FD_160096 | JGI IMG/M metagenome (GOLD analysis project Ga0214542, IMG submission 160096) | Root nodule microbial communities from cowpea collected in UCLA plant growth center, Los Angeles, California, USA - CNSS1 | ecosystem: Host-associated > Plants > Roots > Nodule | place: USA... | reverse complement strand
TTCATTAGTTTAAATTAATCACTAATTACACAATTATTTAGTATACACGAGTCTCTTGGGAAACGATATCCCGGTCTTACCGGTTACTACTTGCGCGACTTGGTACACTTGCCAAAGTCTTAACAGTTAGACCATCGCTACATAATTAAATAATTTAATTTTTAATTTGATTTATATTGGCGTCAGTTAAGCTCTCACTTTAACTAGTATATTTTTTAGTTATAACATATGTAGTGTGGTCTTAACCCTTTCTTGCGACTAAAATTTAAATAAATTTATTGTCTAGCGTTAGTGGGTCAAAGCTTGTTGGGAAAAAAATTGAAATGCTTTATTTTTTTAGTGTTGAAACCAAAATTGACCAAACTTGGTTCAACAAGTATATATTTCAATTTCAAAGTCCATACTAACTCATACCAGTTAAAATTTAAATCCAAATACAAATCACATTGTCAAAGACCAATAAACTACTAATATAATTTAAGTTTTATCTGAAATTGAAATTGAAATAAAGGTGCAATGTGATTGTGTCCGTACCTATATTTCATTTACATGAAATAACAAAAAAAATAGATCTCGATAGTAGAATGACGTAACATTTCATTTACATGAAATAACCAAAACAGGTTGACCCTCCATTGCAGAACAAGGGAATCCTCCATGACAAAATGACATTGCGGTTCTTTCTTAAGAATGTGAAATAGTTGCAAAAGCAACGAAAATAATTATAATAAATACAATAGACAAAATGTAAATATAGTATCAAAAATTTTAACAAAATTATCTAAATAAGAAATAATTTATATTACATTGGAGGTGAACTTCAAGAAAGTGATTAGTCATTGACGTCGGCATAGTCAGAGTGGACTTGAATCGTACATGTTGAAGTATCGAAGGATTTTTCTCCCTCATCATGACCATTTGTTGTTGCGTCAACTTCAATGTTTCTTTCGCTTGTGTGTACTTTTGAATTGTGACATCACACTCTTGATTAGTCTCACGAGCTTGTTCTTTTGCTCCCTTGACCTCTTGACAAAGTCGTTCATTCTCAACACCATAGTCAGTGTAGTCAGTGGTAGCATCTAATAAGGAGGGCTGAAAGAAGGATGACACTTCGTGTCATATGTTAGCAGCCAAATATGCAATTCCATAAACTTTACCTTTGCTTTTGCCCCTAGCAACATCCTTCCAACACTGAATCTTTGTTGCTAATGGAATTTTTTGGAGCTCAGAACTTGATCCTTCAAAAGCGTTTGCTTGGATGGTCCTCAACTAGTCATTGTAATTTTCCTAATAAATTAATAGAAGTAGCAATTGTTATCAATTAATATTAAAGAAAGAAGTAAATAAATTATAAAACAATAACTTACATAAGTTTCATGTGCACAACCATCTACCTTAGTTCATTCAGCTCAACAAGTCAACCATATTTACATTCATGGAAAATTTGTTTACTTAAGAATAATATATCTTGAAAAATTGAATCAAATAATATGAATGAAAGTGTACATAAATTATGAATTGTACTTGTTAGCCCCAATGCTATATCTAAGTGAGTTTTGCGACCAATCAAGTGCAACTGTCAACCTCTACTAGAAGACCGATTAAGTTTGTTTTGAGATGATCTTTCTTTGAACTTATTAGAATTTCAATATGTCAAAAGTTCATCACATGCTTCATCTCCTATCCAGGAAGGTTTGAGCTTCTTTACCCTTGCTTTGGACAACAAATCATAGAGGCGTTTTCTGACTTTTGAACCATACAACATTTTAATTTTCTACTCATCCTAAGACGCCCAACTCATTGTAGCATGTAAAAATAAACAACAAATTGAATGATACATAATGCGATGAATAATGATAAAATTAGAATTGATTGAAATTAGTACTTACAGGCACCTTAAAATCAGTCCACCATCTAAGTTTGTGACCCTTCTTCATAATGTCATAATGGTGGAAGGGGCCTCTAAATACTGCCTTAATTGCATGCCCAATAGCTTGAACTGCATAATTATTAGGTGTCCAACTAACAAACAAAGCATAATTTTAATCTCCTAATGTATAGAGAGTCAAATAAAATATTGAAAACATTATAAACTTACCATTTTCCCATGGGTCTTACGATGACCTTCCCAATAGCATCATGACGCACCTCCTCAACAAGGACATCCTGGTTTAAAGTAGTAGCGTTAGGCTAGACTACATAATCATGTGTGGGCTACATTGAGGGACCAACAAGGGTTGACCTAAAGGAGCACAAGCGATTGCAACTGAGAGAGGAGACAAGAGTTGTCCTGAGGGAGAGGAGAGCATGACTAAGGGAAGAGAAGGGAGTTGGCACTAGAGAAAGGGGAAGTGGCCTGTGGGAGCAGAAGGGAGCTGGATTGAGGAAGTAGATGAGAGTTGGCATAAGGAAGATGAGAAGTGGACTAAGGGAGAATAGGGGAGTTGGACTAAGGTATAAGACAATAGTTGACCTAAAGGAGAAGGGATATGGGCTAAAGGAGCAGCGGGGCCTAACCTGACAGAGGATAGAGGATGTGACCGAAGGAAGTAGAGGGAAGTTGGCCAAAGAAAGCAGAGGGTAAGTAGTATGTGGGAGCTGACTAAGATGTAAGATCAGGTAATAGGGAAGCATTAAATCTAAGATGTTGAACCATATGTTCCCCTACAATGGTATGAGGAACAAAACGAGTAAAAGGTTGAGACTCTCTAAAAATGTGCCTTTGATCAGTAAAGGAGTGGGGATGGATGAAGATGGCGTGGATGGATTTGGGGTCAACGAAGAAGAAATGAATGAAGGACAAAGGTAGGATGGATGTTCGCCACTACTATCAATATGCCTAGATGGCACACTACCATAAGGGACTTTGCTAAGATTAATTGCAAAGATTACCATGCATAGTGCCACCTTCACGTCCAATAGGGCCTAGTCTGATCACTTTACCATCTTTACCTCTACTCTGAACCATTTTTCATGCATAAAGAATCACATTTGAAACTTATCACTTTTGTATTAACGATATGTTAAGTGTGACATAATATGCACAAAAATAAAATACATTGTCATTTGGGCCCAATTATTTTCGTCATTGTGATCATTTTGTCCATTATCTTCGCTTGACGTGTTTGAATTATCATCATCCTCATCAAGCACCCATTAAATGTATTCATCATCAATTGATTGAAGAATAGAGGTTTTAACAAAGCCTTGAAATTTTTCTAAGTTTTACATTGGTAAGACACCAGGCATTTCATCAACTTGATATGACAATTCATTATGAGTGTCGTCAACTTCAACATAACCTCGAGATTTTGTTATGATTACCACACACCAATCATACAATTTTCTATATATATTTGGATATAGGACATAATAAACATGTCATGCTTTATGTGGAAGGATGAATGGATCATATAAACTATATCTTCCACTCATCATGATTTCTATGATATTATATTATAGGTGAACTCTTGCTCCAACGTTGATTGTTGGATTAAAACATTTACAATAAAAAAAGGGAAATCTTCTTTGTCATTCCATAATTTTCTAATTCATAAATAGGAGATTATGCCAAAAAAAAAAAGTCATATTGTCCTTCTTTTGTAACACATTATACATGGACATCGCAATATGTAATTTTTTTATCGTCATTCCATGTCTTTGTATGAACTTTATAGTCATTAACAAAGTAGACGTTCCATGATGTTGCCTTTGAATTAGGTCCCCAACCTAGTGCCTTCATGTTTGGTCCTCTCATCATGAACCTATGTATTAGTGATAACTATAAATTAGGCTTGCAACTAATATGAAATAAAACTAGTTGGTAATGAGTAGACTTACATAAGCATTGAACCATTCTGGAAAACACTTATCGCTAAAAAAGGTAATTATTAATAATACTTCAAAGTGTACTAGTATAAATAGAAATTATAATTTATTTAACTTACTGAAGTATTAGTTTGACCTCGTTGCAATTGATCACTTTGCATCTCAGTATATTAATCCATCTACCCTTATCAAATTAGCGACTGATCACTTTGCATCTCCCATCAACCCACAATAGTTAAAATTTTTATAGGAATAAAAAGGTGGGCCAAAAATTCAAATTTCTTGATCCGATCCAATCCATTTGAGATCTATTTTATTAAAAATCTAATCCATTTAAAATCCATTTTATTGGATCTGAATTTCAATATGATCTACATTTTTCATATTTTATGGATCAGATATCCATTTTCTAAATATAGATTTTCAAATATAGATTTTCAAAAACACATTTAAGGTTAAATATGTTTTTGGTCCCTCAAGTTTCAGTGAAATTTGTAATTAGTCCCTCTTCGAAACTTTATATCAATTTAGTCCTTCATCTTTAAAAATGCGTGAATTTAGTCCTTTTAACCAAAATTTGTTAAGTTTATCTGAAATTTTGTTCACACACCAGATGATGTTCCATCATGTAAGTGACCCGATCTGGTGTTGGGTATTCTTGAACTCTCTGACTGGAGAGGCGTTGGAGTGGTTTTCCGAGCTGCCGCCCAACAGCATAGACTTTTTTGCCATGTTGAAGGCCAGGTTCAACACGCAATTCGCGCCCCTACGATCGGCCATGCTGACGGTGGATAACCTAGTCAACATTCGCAAGGAGCATGGTGAATCCTTAAGAAGTTACCTCAATCGATACAACAGGATGTCGGTCAAGATCAAGGATCTTAGCGACGAGATAACCCGACATCACTTCTTCTATGGCCTGCAACCAGACATCTTTGCGAATAAAACAAACCGCAAAAAACCAAAGACGATGGAGGAAATAAGGGAGTGAGCGACGAAGTTCATACAGATGGAAGATATGCAAGACTTCCATGTAAAGAAGCGAGAGATGGAGGACGCGACGGTGGAGAGGAATACCCCCAACCGATTAAGCCAATCGTCAAACTGGCTGAAAGGAAGGGCCCCAAGTTCACCACCTACACGCCGTTAGCCGTCCCCTGGGTGAAGATTTTGTAGGAGGCTTTCAGCACTGAAACGCTTCCCCCTCCGAGAGAGAAACTGCCTCCCTCCGACGTTGATGGTAGTAAGCATTGTCAGTACCATCGGACGATCGACCACACTGTTGAGGAGTGTCACACCCTCTGGGACAAGATCGAGGAACTTATTCGGTAGGGACAGTTGAAGAAGTACATCAAGCAGGATCGTCCTGCTCGTAGCCCAAAAAGAAGGAGTCCGGCTCGGGCCTGCTCCCAATCCAGGAGAAGCGATCGACCGAGGAGGGCACCAAAGAAGAAAAGAGAAGAATCGCCCAGAAGGCATCACAAAAGTCAGAGCCGAAGTTGGAGTAGGGACAAGCCTTTACGAGGCTACATTAACACTATTTTCAGAGGATTTGTAGGTGGAAGATCGAGCTCCTCTGCCCGAAAAAGGCACATTAGGACGCTCAAGTCAGTCCACCTAGTAGAGAAGAAAGTACGATCCTTGTCTCCTATCACCTTCATCGACGACGACTTCAAAGCGCTTGACCCCGACCATGATGATCCGATGGTAATTTCCATCGAGGTGGCAAAGTACAGGATCGGCAAAGTCTTGATAGACCAGGGAAGCTCCATCAACATCTATACTGGAAGACGTTCCAGAGGATGAATTTGTCTGAAGATCTGATCGAAGCTAACACCTCTTACAATGTTTTGCTAGGGAGGCCCTGCTTAAATGCCTTCGGAGCGATCCTCTTCACCCTCCATCTGGCAATGAAATTTCCCTCTAACAAGGGAACGATCTACACAGTGCATGCTGACCAACAGATTGCCAGACAATGTTATGCGATCGAGCTGAAGATAGTTCTTTATAGTCATTCAAGGAAACAACATTGGTCAGAAGTTGTAATGGCCGACCTCGACCCTAGAACCAATGAGAAGAAGTTATTATTACTTGTAAAAAAAGAAAAATATCGACGCGTCGATAAAAGAAAATGGGTAATATGATACATGAATACTGAATACTGTATTGTTTACGTCTTAAGTCGGACTTAGGTGACATGATATATTTAGCTTGATGGAGGCAGACCTCACCAACTCAGCAAGTTGTACTTTTTCTTATTTAATTTAATTTAAACATTAAATTAATAAAAAATTAATCAGTATTGTTTTTTTACCATCCTAGGTGCAATTTGTTTCGCTCATATTGAAGAAAAGAATAAATGTGACACTTTCCACAATAACTGCGTCCTCAACAAATCAATCACGTGAATATATTCCAAATATAAATATGTATGTATCTATTTGATGTAGACCGAAAAAAAAAAATCTAAAATTTCACTAGAAATTTAGAACACAAGTCAATTTTAATAGTTTAAGAATTTAAAACTATAACTTAAATGTATTTTTATTTTTTAACCAAGTCTATCATACAATAACCAATTTTTTGAACCAATATATATATATATATATATATATATATATATATATATATATATATATATATTGATCCATACCCGAATTTAAACTCATATTATTTAATAAAATTTAAATTTGAGAATACATTTATAAGAAAAAGATTTTTTAACGTGTGAAACAACTTACTTTTAAGGATAAAATAATTATTTAAAAAATCGAATCTCTGTATTTGAAAAAAAAAAAGGAGATTAAAAGATAATATCAAATGAGTGTAAAAAGATTTTAGGTGTAAAAATATTATTTTTCTAATTTATAATGATTTATTTATTCAAACTAAACAATTTTAATTTTAATGATACCAAATGAAACGTGTTAGTATATGAAAGTGTTTACATGACCTAATCTTATGAAGCTTTACCTTTTTCACCCTATAAATAACAGCAACAGGTACCTCTCTGCCCTTCACAACCTTCCTTGTGCTCTTCACACATTGTTTGTAATGGCTGTCCCTATTTGTGTCACCATTATATTAATTTCCTCTCTTTTTGTGATATCGAACCATGGCGTTGAAGCGTTTCACAACATATACCCCGATCTCCAATCCATTTCAGTGCCTTCTGTTACCAAACTTCACAGAACTGCATACCATTTTCAACCTCGTAGGAACTGGATCAACGGTAAACTTTACACTTTCTTACTCATTACACTTAGACTGCAATCAAAAACAATTTTAAATTAATTTAACTTCACAAATTTACTTCAACCATCTAAACTCTATTTATATCTAACTATATATTTCATTCCAACACAAACTTTCTAATTTGCATTAACAACTTCTGTTTGTAACAGACTTATATATATATATATATATATATATATATATATATATATATATATATATATATATACTGCAAACATAATAAGAATCATATATATAAACACCAAATGAAAAAAACAAACGTTTTAGATTTTAAAGAAAGTAAGGTTGGATGACAATTGTTGACTTACCTCAACATATCATTAATTGAATATAACCTATTTTATCATCCATTATTACTAAATCTACATACTATGATATTCTACCTTATGATTAACGTCAACATAATATTCTATTATTGGAATCAGTGTTCAGCTCAATCCTAAACTCATTATTCATGTCCATTGAAGTTCCGACCAATTCTCATGGGAGAACAAAAAAAAAAAATTTAACTCAACTTTAGATTTAACTCAATCTTTCGAAATTAATATGTAAAATGAGATTTCGTGTTGAAAATTTGTATTTATATAATATACAAGAACAAATTTGAATAATTAAATTTTGACAATTTTCTCTTACAATTTAAGATAATATCTTATAAGTAATTTTGGAATATAGAAAAATGAGAAAATAAAAAAATAAAAAATCACTTAAAGATGTCATGTTGTAAAATAAAGTTGTCAAAATTTAATATATATATATATAGGTATGTATATAAGTTTTATTAATTTTCTTGTATATGAAAAATTCACAGAGATGTGAGATACATCAGTACTTTATCTATCCTGGGAGAATTATAACTGGGAAGGCCTAAGAGCATGTTTTATGTTTAGAAACTTAGGAACAGAAATTATTGTATTAAAAATATGAAGCTAAGTGTTTTAGTGACTTTTTGCATGCCCTTGTAGTTGATTCTACAGTCATGCAAGAGAAACCCTTTTGCAGAACACAGTCACATGCATGAAGCTAACTGGTAGTGCGGTGTAGTGTAGATTTGAGTATCTGAGAGACTCTGTTATGTATTTTACATGGAATGCTTCTGTAGTGCCTTAGAATGTCAGACTTTGTAGGAAAAACGAAGATAGTAACATTGATATGGTATTAAACTTTTGTGCACCTACTTAGGTGCTTCAATATATTTATGCCAAAACTGAAAATAAAGTTAAGGGTTACTGTGGGGTTTCCTTTTTCATTACAAAGATGCATGCCATTTGTAAGAGGAAGAAAATGGTTATGTATGTTGCATGCATTTAGTGCATATTTCACCTTTTTCTATCTCTTACACTTTTCTGCTATAAATATGAAATCAAACTCCTAACCATCATGAACCCCAATAACAGTAAGATGCGAGAGTGGACTATATTCCAAAATAGTGAAAACTTCTATTCAGAATCAGAAGTTTCACCTTACTTGTTTACACAATAATTTGATACGTATTATTATACAAATTAATGAAATAAAACTCTATTTTAGTTAATTGAAGAACAGTATGAAAAATACTTGAAATAACTGCATATAATAAGTATTGACTTTCTAAAAAAATGCTTAGAAAAAATGGGAGTGGCCTTTCCCATCTTATTCCTGTCAAGTTGCTGGAACCTTCTTCTTGTGATGGACCACTAACACACAGAGATGAAGAACTCGTTTTTCATTAATATGGAAAATAACAGCATGTGTCTCAAAGTTTCATAATTTGCTTCATAAACATGAATTCGTCATTTTTAATCTTACCTCATTCTTAGCATTTAGGATTACAAACTGGTTTGCTGTGTTATCATATTCATGAAAATGGATACAAAAATTACGATGCTCACATGCAGATGCAGTGTCTTATCTTATCTCAGTGGAAAACATATATCATGTTAACAATTTATTCTCCTCTAACATAAATTATTTTCTTATTCATCTACGTTTTTATTTTTCTTTTTGTTTCCTGCTTATTTTATGAATTAAAATGTATTTGACATTATTTTATTCTTTTCAGATATTTTGTGATCTTAAAGAACTTTAATTGGTTTAACAAAATATTCACTATTCTAAAAACAATCGTAAAAGTATCAACTTATTTTTTCTTTAGTTTTTTTCTTTCAATGATTTGTGTTTTTTTTTCTTTTGCATTATTTTGTCTACAATTTTTTAAAAATCAGAAATAAAAAACGATGTTATATCATATATGAAAAGAAAAATAATTAAAAAACGTATCTGAAAAAAAAACCTGAATTTTCTTGATTAGTTTTCATTTTCTTTCGGTTCTGTAATCTAATAGTATTGTAAAATAGTTTTGTAACCTAACACGCATATGCAATTAGACAATGATATGTATATTATTAATTAATAATCAACTAATACTGTTTGTCGGTATATTGGCAACCAAAAATCGGTTCTTTAAATATAGTTAGAAAAGGTTTATTTTTTGAACAGCAAATTTATTTAATAACTAAACCTTGTGACATAAACCCTTGTTTTCTTTATAATGGAGTGCTGATATATTTTTCTTTCTGATTTTTTCATGGTGGTGCACTTCATCTATCTATCAATCTTCGCCACAAACAGATCCAAATGGTGAGTGTGTTCTCCCTTCACTTTGATTAGTTTATTAAAACTGCAATATCTAGAATATTTTATAATCTTTAATAAATTTCATCCAAAAATAAAAAAGATGTTAGATAATATATTACTAGCCAGCATTTCTTTTCATGCATTATACAACTAATTTTCTTTTCACATCAACCATTTTATCTTGTATTTTCTCTCTTATGTTCAACTTTTCATATCTTGTTATCCTTTTTATAACATTTTTTTTCTAATGATCCATTTCGTTAATTATTTTTACCATTATTATACTTCATAAATAATAAATAACATGAACCTCCTTCAACATCACAGGTCCCATGTACTACAATGGAGTCTACCATATATTTTACCAATACAACCCAAAAGGAGCAGTTTGGGGTAACATTATATGGGGCCACGCAGTATCAAAGGATCTCATCAATTGGAAAGAACTTGAACCCGCTTTATACCCGTCCAACCCGTATGACAAATACGGGTGCTGGTCCGGGTCAGCCACCATACTCCCGGGTAAAGGACCGGTGATGCTTTACACCGGAGTCATTGACAAACACAGCAGCGAGGTCCAGTTATACGCCGTACCCGAAAACAAATCAGACCCGTTTTTAAGAAAATGGGTAAAGCCCAAAACTTTTAACCCAATCATCAAAGCAGAAGGCGGCATCAATGCCAGCGTGTTCCGCGACCCCACCACTGCATGGTGGAGTAGGGATGGACACTGGAGGATATTGATCGGCGGCGGTAGGAAAAATAGAGGAATGGCTTATACATACAGGAGCAAGGATTTTCTGAGGTGGGTCAGGGTCAAGCACCCGATCCATTCGGCTGCGTCCACGGGCACGTGGGAGTGCCCGGATTTTTACCCGGTTTCTTTGAAAGGGAAAAACGGGTTAGACTTATCCACGGTTGGGAATAGTGTTAAGCATGTTCTTAAGAATAGTCTTGACAGGACTAGGTATGAGTACTACACAGTGGGAACGTATTTGAGGAAAAGGGATAAGTATATTCCGGATAACACTTCAGAGGATGGTTGGGGTGGTCTCAGATATGATTATGGAAATTTTTATGCTTCCAAATCATTCTTTGACCCAAGCAAGAATAGAAGGGTTGTGTGGGCATGGGCAAATGAATCGGATTCCAAAGAAGATGATGTTAAGAAAGGATGGGCAGGAATTCAAGTAAGCTATCAACTTCCAATTAATTTTAATTATAGGTTTAATAACTTTTTTTTTTTAATTTGATCCTTTATGTTTTTTTTTTTTTTAATTTCAGGCCATTCCAAGAACGATTTGGCTTGATTCTGGTGGGAGACAATTGGTGCAATGGCCTGTTGAGGAATTAAACAGTCTTAGAGGGAAAGAAGTTAAATTAAGCAACCACAAGCTTAAAAAGGGAGAGTATCTTAAAGTCTCAGGGATAACTGCAGCTCAGGTAAAAAATTTTACCATGGAAATACTAGGAGTAATATGGTAGTTTAGTGATAAGATAGAAAGGAAGAAAGGGATAAGTTGATTTGATGGACTTAGAAGCTATGGCGGAAAAAGTTGTGAGTTGTTATAAGTTGGTTTAAAGTCTAACTCAATCCTACAAAATCGACTTTTAAGGTGAGGTTTGCATTTCACTTATATATTATAAAATTGTCTTATCTCTAGTCGATGTAGGATTTGTAAGCGATTCAACTTTTCACGACAATAACTAACGTATGATATTTGTCGATAAAGCTTTTAATATAAGAAATGCTTTTTTTAATGCAGGCTGATGTGGAAATTACGTTCTCATTCTCAAGCTTGAACAAGGCAGAAGCATTTGATTCAAGGTGGGTGAAGCCAGAGAGTGTATGTGAAGAAAAGGGTTCAAGGGATGAAGGAGGGGTTGGGCCATTTGGACTTTTGACATTGGCTTCTGAAAAGTTGGAAGAGTTCACACCTGTGTTCTTCAGAGTTTTCAAAGCTTCAAACAAGCATGTCATTCTCATGTGCTCTGATGCTAGAAGGTTATAGTCAACTATATATATATATATTCCAATTTGGCTTTTCAAAATTGCTTTCTGCATCTTTTCCGATTATAATTTCATTTTTCACTTCTTTCACAGTTCCTCCTTGAAGAGAGAACTGTACAAGCCTTCATTTGCAGGTTTTGTGGATGTGGATTTATCCCACAATAAAAAACTCTCTCTCAGAAGTTTGGTAAGTGTTAATCTCATTGCCCCCATTTGGTGTCATATAATATTAGAAAAATTCTCAAAAGTTTAAGTTTTTTATATTTTTTTATAAACAATGTATAAATATATTATTATTATATATATAATCAAGCTGAAGTTCAATTCAAAATATAGTGTATGCTTAATTGTTTTATATTTACTTTTGATGACAGATTGATCACTCAGTGGTTGAAAGCTTTGGTGTTGGAGGCAAAACAAACATCTTATCTAGGGTTTATCCAACACTAGCCGTAAACAAAAAGGCTCACTTGTTTGTCTTCAACAACGGTACCGAGCATATCACTGTGGAGAACATGAGAGCATGGAGCATGAAATCTGCACGTCGAAATTAATAATCTGCTACAAATTAGTACAAATAAATTAATAAAATCCAAATAATATTGACATTTAGCTTCTTTCGATGGTGGTGTTTACCTGCACATGCAGTTGTAATACATTTACACAAGGTTTAATTCTATGTCAATGGAATTTTAATGTATGAGTTACTAAATTTAATATATTCAATATAAGAATATGATTGCATTTCAATCTGATTAATTCGTTACAAGAAAATACCTCGTTAACAACCAATTAACTAATTTTAGTGATAAAAATTGTTAATAAAATGACTAATTTAGATATCAATCTACAAAATAAAAAATTATTGATTATTAAAATAGTTATTATTATGAATAAAAAATATAATTGGTCTTTGAATTGGTTTCTAAAATTTAGCTACCAAGACTTTAGCAATCAAAAAAAATTGATCACAAAACATTAACTACTAGATTCCTGCTACCAAAGGAATTGATTTCTAAATTAATTTCTCATTAGTGATTAATTTAACGATCAGTTATAACTTTTAATTTATAATAATGACTATTTTAGTAATCTATAATTTTTTATTTGTAGATTGATATCTATACAATCACTCGCTAGAGTAAGTAATAAATGTTGGTATTAAAATTGGTCGTTAATAAAACATTTGTAGTAATTTAGTGATCGAATTTGTAATTGTCAGAAATATAGGTGGAGTTTAGTAGAGAAGATACATAAATTGAATTTTTTAAGGATTTTATTTTTATAAACTTTGGAAAAAAAAATACTTTATTCAAATTAATTTTGAATAATAATAATAATAATTTCTTTAAGAAAAATTATGTTCAAACAAGTTTAAACTCATACATTTTTTAAGTTTTTAAATTGTATCATATAAATTTAGGAAAACATTTATTTGACATTTTTACTATAACAACTTTTATATGGATGAAATTATCTTAATAAAAATTAACTTTTATATTTTTTAAAAATAGAAAAAAAGGGTAGAAAGAGGTAATGTCAAATAAATGTAAAAACAATTATATCAAAGTATCATTTCATGCATTTCATAAAGACGAGAATTATGTGAGATAAGAATTAAAAAAAATTACTTATTTAACTTTATTAAGAATTTATGTTCACATGTTTATTATTTGGATTAAGTTAATATATACTAATTTCAGATTTTATTGAAACTTTAATAGTTTTAAAAGAAAAATTATATAACGCAACATTACTTGTGAAATCCTATCATAACTAAATTCTCTTAAATCCAAGTCAAGATAAATATAACTAAAAAGTGAAAAATGTTTATATTACAAGATCATTTAAACATAGTTTAAACTTAAATAATGAAAAAAATAATGATTTAAGATGTTCAAATTATGATCTATATGATTTAGGTAGAAAAGTTCTAATAAATAGTGTTCTTGTATGGAACCAAGTAATCCTGGAAGATTTTGTTCTCGTTCTTCTATAAGCTTCTTTAATGCTCTTGGAACTCCTCCTCCACTGGAACACATGTGAGGTGGGTACTTGCCAGTACTCCGACGCTTAAGTCAATGATAAAGGAATCAATATGCGATTACAGTAGAATAGTTTTAGGTACCTTCTAATCCCAATTATATACTTGATTTCCTTTATTCCCTTTAGTAACGTCTAAATCCTCTTCATAAATACTCGTAAATACCTTATCGTAACTTTCATAACGCCTTAAACACTAATCATTGCAGGCCTTAATTGTGTGATTCCTATCATAACTTTACATGGTCGAGATGTACTCGGTCCACTGATAACTCACGTGGTATTGACCCCTTTTATGCTTGGATTTCCCTATCCTTCCGGTAATTGGGCTTGGTCGAGATGTGTCAACCTATCCTAGGCCGAGAACATGTTGGTTTCACCTTACCTTGTACAAATAGTTTTCATAGTGCAATCCTTTCTTAAAGAGTTTTGCAATTTTCTAGACTTAACAAACTTAACAATTTCAAGTTTAAACATAAGAAGAAACTTAGTTTTATATTTCGTATTCATTAAGGTGTTGAACTTTTGCTCTAACAGTTGTACAATATGTCATTCTTTCTTCTTTAAAAATAAATTCTTTATATAGAGTCGAGAAGAAAATTTGCAAATATCTTTTGAGTTGTTGTAAGGCTTATGAGTATTTCATCTTTGTTAGCTATCATTTGAATATGTTCAAGTAGTAGATGCTTTAAATGTTCTCATAATATTAAAGATATTTTATTTCTTTATGCAACTTATCTGAATGCACAACATAACTTATTAGACATAGCTCAATAACTTCTTTCCTCTTCAACAAAAATGCACAGGACTTGACACAACTAGCTGACTGCATAACACTTATATTCTACCCTTTCAACAAAAATTTTAGCATGGATCAACTTTAAGAACTCACTTAAAGTGTTTACGAGATTTTCCAATCTTAAAAAAGTCTTAGTAATTTGATATTTAAAATTAGAAAGAAGCTTAGATTTGTAGGTATGATTATTTTTACCAATTAAAATCTTGTGACCTAGATAATCACATACATATTCAGGAGAAATTTTGACCAAAACAAATATTGAATGCTGATGTGTTTTTATATGCTAGTCACAATAATCAAGAGTCAATATTGAATATCTCATTTAAAGGATTCAAAATGAAGAAGAGTAACACACCAATTTCTTATAAGCTTTCAGTATTCATAAGTTCCTTAGTGTTCTTTGTGAGTGAGTCATAACTTTATAATCCTTCACTCTATGATGTTATCCTAGTAAGCTTAATTTGTCCTCTCTTTGACCATTCTATTTTCTTGTTTCGAGGTCTTAATTTCAAGGATAGATTAAGATGAGATAACTAGGATTGACTTATATACCCATTGTAATAAGAGTGATTTATGTACTTATAATCATTGAGTTGATCAATGAAACATCTTAAGAAGTTATATTAAGAAAGAATTGGACGTAACTAATGACTTTGGGTGAAATAGTATAATCTTTTATATTATTCACTCAGTGGGATTCATTCAGTTCAACAATGGATTTGAGTCAATGATTGAAAAATTGTCTTTTCTTTATCTTAATTTGTGTAGAAATTGAGAAATTAAAACACTAGGATCTTGGTTAAATGTTAAATCATGAAGATTTGAATTTACATCAGTATCAAATTTTTTTTTATCTTAGATACAACCATCTATATGATTAGATATCATATGAACAGGCTTGGCAAAATCCTTGTTGGTATTATAGGTAATCTTTGGGCTAACTTTTAATAGGACAAAAGGCACAATATTGTAGAAAAGACTCTATGGAAAACAACTGACAAGCCATCAACTATCCACTCCTATTTAAAGAAAAAGATATGACTACTAAAAGCTAAGAACGATATTATTTTTGGAATACAATCAAATAGATATGTTGGATGTAGTAAAATATGGGATGCCTTTCCCTTATTAAGCCAATGGCAGTCTTATTCTTCACCAACTTTAAAATGAAGATAAAAAATATAAATACCAATTTAACGCTAAAAATAACATATTCTTCTATGTGTCATATATAAGCACTAATACAAAAAAGACCTACAATGTCACCTATTTTACGTCTGCCCACGAGAAGCTCAACGTCAAAAATGACCGGTGACAATTTTGTAAATAAAGGGTCAAATTTGACATCAACTAAATGTATCCCAAACGTTACTTAACGTCATATTTGTAAAAACACCGATGTAATTTAGAAAAGAACATCGGCCCCCAACACCCTAACGTCATTTAACATCGGCGCCCCTCTCCCCTTACGTCACTTAACGTCGGCGCCCCACTTCCCCGGTGTCAAAAAGGTTCTTAAACTAGCGCAAAAACAGAAACCTTACGTTGTTCCTTTGCATAAGTTAATGTTTTCCTCCCTGTTGGCGATGATGACCTCCGCAAGTTAGTTTGGCTTTGTTTTCCTCCCATTCAAAGTTTTCAACTTCGTCCTTGGTCCTTGGTTTTGCTCTTTGTCCCCATATGACTAGCTTTTTTGTATCTACTTTTGCACAGCGTACCCTTGCTATAGACCTTTAGAACCTATTGATGGATCTTCGGTGAAAGCAATCAGCATATTTGAAACATTTACGATGGATCTTTATATTCCAACATTTTGGTTAGTTTAATTTTGTTTGATAACTCATCGTTTTTCTAGACTTATCATTTTTATTTTTTTTCAACTATTGTTAACTCTATCAACATTCAAATGCTTGAACTTATGGCCACACTATCTTGATTCTACTGTGTCTGCATCAATGGGACTGTGGTGTTATTTTGTATTGGTGTTTATGCTGCTTCACTTATATTTGTGTGTAAATCATGCAGGGTTTTGACAGGGTTGACTTAGAGAAGAACTTTAATGGTAGTAAATTTGGAAGGCATGCAAGTATTCATCATTTATGTGCAATTTTTGAACTGTTTTCTTAAGGCCTATTCTACTTTTTACTATAAGTTAGATCTAAAATGTGTTTCTTAATAATGATATTGTTGGGAACTACTGGATTGATTCTTTATTATCTATGCTTCCTATATATCAAAAACTTATTGTTGTTGGTGTCTAAATATGGGTTTATATGTACCTGCATTTTCCGTTTATCTTCTCTTAATTATAGCTTATAGAGAAGAATCTACTTACAAATAGATAGTATAGGTGCATTATTCTAAAAAAATTTGTCATGTGTTCCTTGAATGGCACACCACAAAAATTTGAGAGGAAAATAAAAAGGACTTACCATGTTGCTTTTAACCCATTGAAGAATAGCCAAATCCAAGATGAAAAACTCTCTAATGTTACCTAACATGAGTTTCATGTTTGAAACTAATTTTAGCACTTACAATGAATATATGCATCATACGTGTTAAATAAAAACATTAATACTTCAAAAATTCTTACAAGTATCTCAAAATTCTTTAGACTATATCATTAATATTACTTGTTCATCTTGAAGTGTATACTAGAGATTAATAATACTTTCAAATTTTGAAGGGATGAAAATTGAAAAAAAAAAAAGATGTTTCACAAAATTAAAACTAAAATTGATATATTTTATAAGGAATAAAAACATTTATTTCAGATTTTATAGAGATAAAACATAAAGAACCTAAACCAAAATAAAAAACTCAAACTAAAAACTTTATTTTATTAGATTTTTATTTCCAATACCTATTCATAGGACACATCTTCATTACTTAGTATTTTGTTTAATTATTTTGCAATTGAAGCTTTTTATCTTTGATATTTGGCTGTAGTGGAGACAGTGATGTTGTGGTTCCAATGACAACTACTCGATATTCAATTGATGCCTTGAAGTATTTACCATCATCAATTGGTACACTTGGTATGATAGTGGCAAGGTTGGTGCAACTTCTATCATTAACAAACTATAAGAGGTGTTGGACACGAGGTTCCTCTTCATAGGCCCCAAAATGCTTTTTTTATAATGTTTTCATAATGTAATACTAATGTCGTATCTTATATATGAATTAAAACTATAAATCCAAAACTTTGCTGGAATATTTGTGAACTATTTTGGAATTTTTCTGCTTTTTAGGTGTGGAAAATTGTTAATACAACAAAAATTAAAAAATGCACCTTTTGACTTCTGTCATTGCAACGATTGACATAAAAAAACTATTGTTTTTACCTCCAAATGACGTTAGTTGAACGTCGGGGTTTTTCCATAACTAACGTTAAGAGAAGTCGAACTGACTACAAACAACGTCAAAGGATGTCAGGTTTTGATTCCGACATCAATTTTAACGTCACTCAATACAACGTTGGGGTTTGGACAAACGTCAAAAACAAAAAAAATGACAAATGTTAAAAGTCATTTTTTGTGCTAGTGTAGGAAACATTGTCAAAGGTACACTCTAACATGTGTCTAGGAATACAAGGGCTGCAAATAAAAGGGGACCTACTACGAGTACAAGAAATCAAGTCATTATAAACCAAAATGGGCAAAAAGTAGATAAGCATGGATAAAAACTTAAAAATGTTTTTCAAAAAAAGTTCTATAAAAAACTCTATTCCACTATATTATGAGTGAGATAGATCTTATAATAAGAAAATTAAGGAGACCCTAATGAATCAAGTATAGGATATGAAAGGAAAACAAGTCTCAAAATTAATGCACATGTGCATACTACATCTTCTAATAAAATGGAATATAATGTTTCTACTACTAGAATTTTCCAAATTTCATGGATATTTTTCTTGCGGATTTCTTACAAAAATTTACAAGAAAAATGTTTCCTACTGTTTTTCCTGCGATTTTTTATCAGTAGGTAATACATTCATGGGTAATTTACTATGAAATTTACAAATTCGCGGCAACCCTAGCAAGCAATCACAATTCAACCACAGGAGGCAAACAAATAATCACTAACAAACACTCATGCACATGAAGAGAAGAAATCAATTAGATTAATTAACAAACACTAAATCACTAATTAACATCAAAACCTTGAGATCACGACGATCATCGAATCTGGTAAGTTTGAGAAACATCTAAATTCTGCAACATGGAACACAATAATTAAACAAAACAAAAAACAAAATAAAATATTCAAAACTAATAAATGCAACGAACTCCAATAGTGACTCTGAAACTCAAGATTTTAAAAGAATGCAAAGAGAGGGAATTCGATTGTGGAAAGTAAATTACCTCAATGTCTTGACGATCCTTGACGAGAAGGTTGCATTAGTATTCCTCGGGGAGAGCTCATACTAGAGGGCAAAAGCGTCTTCCTGGTCGAAAAGTTCAAGTCTCTCGAGTAGAGCTTGCAATGGTTTAGAAATGACGTTATTGCCTTCGAATTCCATCGACGATGGTTTCTCACTTCTCAATCATTCTCACATGATATCTCTCTATTGGATTTCGATTCCGATACGAGTTATGGAAAGAACGAAAGAGCGAGGTTGAATGTTGTTCTTTATTACTTACATAACGAGAAATAATCTATATTTTATTTTATTTTTCTAGGAAAAAATATTCATCAGAAAATGAAAAAATCCCTGTAATTTTAAAATATTAGACATGAAAATTTTTAAAATATTTGTCCCTTTTATTGCTTATTTTAATAAGCAAAATAAAATAAATAAAATTACAGTAAATTTCTCAAGAATTTTGTGTAAAATATTTTTTTTTAAAAAACTTTGGTAATATTTTTTTTCAGATTAATATCCATAACAAAATTTCTAAATGTTTCATGAGTAAAAACTTTCTAAAAAAAATGACAAGTAAGATGATTTTTTTAGTAGTTTTCATTTAATGGAAATCCTATAGAAAAGAGCTCGAAATATGTTTTAACAATGATCTAACTTGATACTCAATGCTCATGTCATACATAGTATAAAAAAAGATTTAATTAGTGTTTTAATACTCTAATTTGTTAATTTGGTTCATTTTAGTTAGGGATGTCAAAATGGGTCGGGCCTAACGGGCCAGCCCGCCAGTTCAACAAAAAAAACATAAGCTAGGACAAAAAATTCAGCCCACCAACCTGAGATAACCCGGCCCATCAAGCCCAATGACCTGTCGGGCCATCCCGCGGGCCAAAACGAGCCAGCTTGTGGGCCGTATGAGTTAATGATTCATAAAAGCACGTGTAGTGCAGCAGATGGGTGGTGTGTTTAATTTTTTTGAACTCTCTTCTCTACTCTGCTAGACATTCATTCCTCACATCACACTCTCTTCTCTTCTCCTCCACCCACGTTTTGGGAAACCAGAAGAGACCACCCGTGTTTCTCCTCCACCCACGTCGCTGGCCAAGAAACACGAAGGCAGAGTGCAGGCCATTCATGACGTCTCCTTTCTCCACCACCGTGACATCCACCACGTCGCTGGCAGGGCAGCAGCGAGAGAATGCAGCGCCGTGCACGGAGAACGTAGAGCCACCACCAGACTGCGATTCATAGACGATTCCGACCACCACGACCACTACGAAGACAAGTTTGTTCGTAATTTGCGTTTTGGTTCCTTTTTTTCCGATTTGTGATCTAAATTTATGATTCTCATAACCCTAAAATTCGTTTTCATAATTGGAGGTTATAGTGTATGTGTGGTTGTTGTTGTTGCGATTTGCCCTTGTTTGGATTGGACCCATTCTATGAATCGTAATTGTTGTGCTGTTGTTGCTTGAATTTTCCCCCAATTTCAATTTCAATTTCGTAGACAGCGAGACAACGTCTTTCATTAGTTTATATAAAAATATATAATGTGTTGTTTTCTGAATTGGTGCAATTATGCTAGGTTTAAGGATGGCGAGGTGTGAAGGGGTTTTGGAGTGGAAGAAGAAGTAGTGATGGTGAATTCACAACGTATAGTCACTAGTGGTACAACTAGTCGTCGGTGCCTTTGCAAATTGCAAACATTAAACAACTGAAATAATCTCTTCTATGAATATGAGTTTTGCTTGTCTCCTTTTTGAAACGAGAATTTCACCATGACTTGTAATTTTAAGTTGTTTTTGATAGACTATTCTATTAATGCAGTATAGTCACTAGTGGTACATTTATATATTGTAGGGTTATTTGTTTTGTGATCAGTTATATTATATATTGCAAGGTTGTTTTTGTTGTGATAATTTTCTTGAAATCTGATTTTGGACTAAACATTTAACATATGGGAAAAAAATGACAGGCCAGCCCGCGGGCCGAGCTCAAAAGTTCAACCCGTTTCACCATTCCGGGCCAGCCTGGTTCGGCTCGTATAAAGCGGGCCAAAATCGGGTCAGGTTGGCCTGTTTTGACATCTCTAATTTTGGTCCTCTCATTATTTTTTGGTTCAATTTAGTCATCTAATTTTCTTAAAAGGTTCAACTTAGTCCTCTTATTATTTTTTATTCAATTTAGTCTTCCTATTTTTTGAAACAATCCAATTTTGTTTTTTCCGTTTTGAAACCAAATTAGTAATTAAACTTAATTACAATTTATATATACATGTTAAAATATTTTTTTTATAATTTATACATCAAATCACTCTCCTAAATACTCAAATTATTTTATTTTTTACACTGCACCTAAATACTCAATTTTTACACTTAGGTGGAGTGATTTGATGTATAAATTCTAAAAAATTATATATAAGTTGTAATTAAGTTTAATTACTAATTTGGTCTTAAATTGAAATGAACAAAATTGGATCGTTTAAAAAGAGAGAACTAAATTAAATAAAAAATAATAAGAATACCAAATTGATCTTTGTAAAAGATTAGAAGACTAAATTGAATGCAAAAATTATAAAGAACCAAAATAAACAAAGTGACAGATTAGAAGACTAAATCAATAATTAAGCTTATAAAAGATGTTTAAATGCTATAATAATGAAGGAGAAAATAAGAAGAAAATGTTGTATTAGGAAAAAACTAATACAATAATATAAATTTTAATGTTTGTCATTTTTTTATTCAATTTTGTACGTACTTGGCCCAACAATGAATGCTATCCAATAAGACCTAATCCCTCTATTTAGTTACTGGACCAAGTCTTCGCTCCTCTTTTAGTCTCGGGACCACGATCACAATATCTAGCAAATATATTATGCCTAATATTAAGGTAAGAGAGTTAGACACAATCATTAAGACTATATACCTTTTTTCTCTACGTAACTCAGATATGTAATTTATCTTTTTCACTTTTAAACACTTCCAAATAAAAATTATCTTACTTACTTAAAGATCAGAGAGTCTTTTATAGATAAAGCTTTACTCACACCGACATTTTGACCATAGTTCGAATCTTCCTGCACACTTTCAATAAGAACAAATTTCATTATATTTAATTATATTATATTATATTATTATTATAAATTTAAAGATTTAATAGAGAAAACATACATATATTTAAAGAAGTTAACCATAATTGAACATAATAATATAATAATATAGAATCTATCGGTAATGCATACCTAAAGTCAAAATTAATATTTAATTACAAAATATATAATAAATAACATATTGAATGCAATTTAATTCATTATAAACTATAGTTAAACTTATTATACTTTGATTAATCTATTAAAAGTTATAAAAGTATTGAATAAGTAATAATGTCATATTTAGATATGGGTAATATTTGTATGAGATAAAGTTTAAACCTATGAATATTATATATTTTTTTGTAAGTTTTACTTACAAGTTCATTAACATACGCAACCATTCTTTACATACAAAATTAAATTTATGTGTTGGAGAAAATAGATTAATGACATAATAATTACATAATAATTACCAGTAGAAACAAATACTCCTGTCTACTTTTATCTTATAATTATAGAGAAAAAATTAATACTCTTATTATCTAATAATTATAAAATAATTATTAAATTCATACAAAATATTCTTAAAGTAGTGAAGGATAATATAATTAATAAAATAATTTATAGTAAGAGTAAAATGTGTACATTGTAATCACCAAAAGCAATCCTCCTTGTATAGAAGTATTTGATTGTGAAGATTATATACATTTTAAGAAGATTTCTAAAAGGTAAAATCATTTATCAAAATTCAAAATATTCTATATCCTTCCATTTAAACTTTAAACTGAAAATACTATTTTGTTTAATTTACCCTTGAAGTAATTATTTTTAATAAAAATACTTCTGGAAAATAATATTGTTTACAAAATTAAGCATATTCTAACTTTCATAATTATTTCTTAATTAAGGAGAGGGAGTGTAATAAAATAGAATTAAGAAAGATTTTTTTTCTTATAAAATATTTGTCTGAATTTATTTATCATTGAAAATAAAATAAAATATAGATATTATCTCCAAAAAAAAAAAAAGACAAAATACAAATATGCAATAATAAAAATCTCCATATGAGTCTTCCCTAATCCCTACACGTGCCTCACCATCTTTTGTTCTCTCGCTCCCAACTCAACTCCTCCTGGGGTTTCTTCTCTCACATTTTGTTACTGCAACAACTCAAGTACACTCAACTTGAAAAGCTCGTAAGTCTTAGTCTTTTGCTGTTTTGGTTCATACTCATGGTTTTGTTTCTCATAATAGTTTCTCCCAACCCTTATTCTCCCCTGTTGTTTTTTCATTTTTTTATTTTTCCTTCATGTTTAATTTGTGGCTTCCCTCTGCATGAAATAATTGTGGGTTTCCCTGAAAGGTTGCAGTATGTGTGACTTGATATCATTGGGTTGATGTATATATATATATATATATATATATATATATATATATATATATATATATATATATATATATATATATATATATAATTTGTCATAACTCTGTTTATGCTGGAACAAAGAAATGTCAAAAATTTGCACAATCCCCAGAACAATGACATAAACATGCACAATGCTTTACGCCTAATTGAAGCCCATAGTTCATTCTTAATTCAGAACCAATTGCAGAGGTTAGTGAAATTTTCCTTCAAAATACAGGTGTTTCACTCCACCAATGCAGCAAATGGTAGCAGAGCTTGCAGACTGTCATAAAAGTTTAGCCTCATTACTTGTACTAAAATCATTGACAAGCTAGTTATCAAAAATTAGTACTGGGTCCAGGTGCGACCTTAACCAGATAATGTCCATACTTCATAAGAAGAAAACCAAGTAAAAACTTGCAAGAAAATGTGTGAAAATGATCTAGAACCAGACTAACACATGTTACATAAAAGAGCCTCATGAGGCTGTGGTTCTGCACCGGATGGTGTGCAATGCAAACTTCTGCGAAATATAGTCGCCTTATTTTTGTGGAGGTTTTAAATTGCAATTGCAATTGCAGTTCTTGATATTTTTTGATATTGCAGGAAATTGTGGAAAAATGTGACTGATACGACCACAATCGTGGTTGCACAAACCAACTAAAATCCTTGACGTTGTGGCCAAAATGGTGGTCGCAGACTTTTTTAAAACCTTTAACCTTTTCAACAAGCCAGCAAAAGTTTTTCCAAGGTAGGGCAGCAGTCTCAATGCTCACCAAAATTCCTAGAAAGGGAGCTCCATGATGAAAAGTTTACTTTGCAGTCATATCTTTCGAGGTCTCTAAATTTAAATTAACTAAAGGACAGATATCATCAAATTTGAAGAGCGTTTATGATAAAATGTGTAAACATGACATTTTAAGATTGTATAGTCTGACTTGATTTATTTTGTGGCTTTAATGCTGTCATTTAAACATTTAGAAATTATTTGAACTTTCTTATACTGCATACTTGTATTGTACGGAATGCTCTTCTCTTCACTATTTTATATATTTTTTTTACATATTTTACTTATTCCTTTATTTCATAACTCTATAAATGCACTCTTAGGTTTAAATATGTTGTTCTTTCCAGGGATGGAGACCATTGGTTCTGTGGATGACCTCTTGGATTTTTCGTTGGACATAGGTGAGGAAGATGATGACGAAGACAAACACAGGAAATCCTGTCCTTCACTTAACTCAAAATGTGGCAATCCATCATTGTTTAACTCATTGGTACCAGAGGATCCGAACCATTCATATTCTGTAAGTTTGATATTCCTATTTTGATCTCTTTAGGAATGTTTATGGCCCATGAAAAAATAGATTATATTGGTTTTTGAGTTTTGACTTTTTACTTGTCAGTGCTTCAATGATGCAAAAAGAGAAACAATTTATGAATATATGGTTTGATTGGAATCAGTTGAAATTGGAATTTGAATTGGTGGCTTGGGTGAGTGAATTGCAGAAGATACATGGGATATCTTTTAGTGAGTATAAAAGGTTTCTAATTGGCTGTCAACTTGTTTTATTAGGATGCAGCTTTTGTTGCCGGTTAGAATGTTCCGGTGGGCACTTATAGTTGTGATTAGTAGTGCTATTTATCTGATTTGGGGTTTCTGAAATTTCAAATCAGCTAGTGAAACTTATGTTTTCCTCCATGCATCTTCAATAAAGATAGGTGTTCTGTACTTTAATATTAAATGGTGCTGAGAGATTTTTACTTATTTCTATTGCATAATTGTATCGGAAATCCTAGATTGGTAAATCAACAGTTTATTCTGTCTCTTCACATACGTGTAATGATTACTGTGGTTCCAAGGTTTTCATATTGTGGAGCCATATTGATGGTGGCCGAAAGAGTAAATGGGACCAATGAGCCTCTAGCCCATGAAGTGAAGCACAATTCAAGATGGGAAGGGGTATATGTGAGAAAGAAGAGTCGTGGTAATGGTGTGGTCTGATTAAAAGAGTGGTTAGTTAGAGGAGAGAGAGGAGGAATATTTTTCTCTTATTAGTATCAGGTGTGGAAAAAAGGGGAAGGGGGGTTGCTTTGCTATTTGTTGAATAGAGAACCTTGTTGGTTACTCTAGAGGAGCCTAGCTCTGGGCAGTAGGATTGATTATCTTGCTGTATTTTCTTCTTTTGCAAATAAATATTAGAGCAGTCTTACATTTCATTCACCTATTCTCTTCTGTTGTTTGTTTTTTGGGGTGTGGTTATGTATCAATTAGTTCGACCTGCCGGATAACCTTCATTGATTAGTGAATGTCACCAAGGAAGAAAGGGAACCAGGAGAAACAACATATATAGTTGCAATGGAATCACAGGTTGATCTCGTCAAGGAAGAACTGATGAAGATGAAAGCAGTAATGGAGGAGATTCATATTCGAATGACTCAGAATCAAAATGTGATGGAATTAATGAGGAACAAAGCTATGGATAATCAATCAAAATTGATGGAGCTTATGACTTGCATCTTTAGTAAAAGGATAAACGAGTTCCGAGAGGGCTCTGTTGGCTTGAAAGGTGCAAAAAACATTAAAAACTCTGGGAGGAACTCGTCTTGGTTGAAATCCTTAAAAGGTGATGAACTCAGCGAGTTTCGTCAATTAGTGAAAAGAATAGAACTTCCAATGTTTAGTGGGGAAAACCTTGCAAGTTGGATATCAAGAGCTGAGATCTATTTCAAGGTATGAGAAACAAGTGAAGTCGTTAAAGTGAACCTTGCTCAACTGTGCATGGAAGGAGGAACTATACACTTCAACTCTCTATTGAACTACTACACTGTCTGACATGGGATGGGATGAACTGAAGGAAGAGTTGCTAGTATGGTGGAATGGGAGAAGGGAGTTTCTTTGATCAACTGATAACCCTTTGTTAGACAAAACCATGGGGGAGTACATAAGTCGATTTGAGTGCTTAATTGCACAAGTACCCAAGCTTCATGAAGAACAATATTTCTCGTATTTCACTCATGGACTCTGTGATGAAATCAAAGCACGAATTTGTAGTTTACAGTTGCAAATCCTATGGCAAAGGTTAGATTGGTGATTGTTGCCAGGGCTATTGACGTAGAGTTGTCGAGACCTCACAAAGGGGGGGCAAGGAAAAGGAGTCACACATAGAAAAGGAGGAAGCCATTCAGGCTATAGATTCGGGTCCAACATCTCGGGTGCTACAAGGCAATTTGGGGCAAGTGAGGGTATGAATTGGCCTGGCCTAAGTACGAAGGGAGACTATAATGATAAAAATAGTAATGGACCTAAAGATAAAGGGGTGTGACACCTGGCCTACCAAGATCACTTGGACAGGTGTTAGACGAAATTATGCTTTAAGTGTGGTTGGCCTTATGGTCCAATGCACCAATGTCCAATCAAGCAATTGAGAATCATCCTTTTAGATGAGGAAATCATAATGATATGTGATGAATTAATAGATGGGGTTTGCAACGCCATTAGTTTGAAGGTCTTGGGAGTGGAAAGTAAGGAAGTACCCAAAACCCTTAAAATCAAGGGGAGGGTAGATGAGTTTCCACTTTTTATCTTGTTTGACAATGGGGCTTCGCACAATTTTGCCTCTAGAAAGCTCGTTGAAGCTATAGGTTGGAAGTGGAAAAATACCAAAGACATGAAGATTCTATTAGGGAACAAACATCTTTTGAAGAGTTGTGGTGTTTGTAATGGACTCATAATTGAAGTAGAAGCAGTGGTGTTCATCCTTGATGCTTATTTGTTTGATTTGTAAAACATTGATATGGTGCTTGGAATGTCCTAGCTAATCACGTTGGGTGAGATGATTGTGGATTGGAAGAAACAAATAATGAAGATAAAGATGCCTCAAGGGGTCAAGGTGTTTAAAGGGGTATCCCGAGAAGAAACACTGTGTTGCTATTTGTGGAATAGTAGGTGAAGAACCGAGTCCAAGGAAGAAGATTTTGAGTTTAGGGTAACAAACCTCTTTAGAAGGGATTTTACAGAATTTAACATATGTTTTCAAGGAACTTGTGGAGTTACCTCCTATCCAAGCAAGGGAACATAGAATCATTCTCAAACATGGCCAAGAATCGTTTAATATCAGGCCATATTGTTATATGTATCATAGAAAAATGAGATTGAAAGACAGGTTCATGAGTTGTTAGTGGTAGGGCATATACGTCACAACCAAAGTGCTTTCTCCAGCCTGATGATATTGGTGAAGAAAAAGAATAACTAGTGGAGAATGTGTGAGCCCTCAACAAAGCCATTGTTCCTAGCAAATTTTCCATATTGGTTATTGAGGAACTCTTACATGAATTACGTGGTGCAAGGTATTTTTCAAAATTGGACTTAAAATCGGGATACCACCAAGTTAGAATGAGGGAGGAAGATATACACAAGACAGGGTCTCGGACTCACGAAGGCCATTACAAATATCTTGTCATGCCTTTTGAGCTCATGAACGCACCATCACCATTTCAATCTCTCATGAATGAGATTTAGAGACTTGTTGAGAAAAGAAGTCCTGGTTTTTTTTTATGACATTCTTGTCTATAGCAAGGGATGGGAAGAACACTTGCAACAATTAATTAAGGTGCTTGAAATTTTGGGAGACAACATCAGTTATATGCCAATTGTGATAAGTGTAGTTTTGACATGGAGAAGATGGAGTATTTGGGTCACATAATCTCTATTCATGGAGTTACTTTGATCTAGCAAAAGTTAGTAGTGTAGTGGATTAGCCCATACAAAAAAACGTGAAGGGAGTTTGTTGATTCCTTGGCCTTTCTAGGTATTACCGAAAATTCATTAGCAATTATGGTAAAATTGCAAGACCACTTACCAATTTGACAAAAAAAGGATGATTTTGGGTGGAGAGATGAAGTGTAGGAGGCATTTGAAGAGCTAAAAAGAAAAATCACTACAACACTAGTAGTATGCCTTCCCTAGATTTTGAATAAGGATTTGAGTTAGAGTGTGGCGCATGCCTTCCCTAGATTTTGAATAAGAATTTGAGTTAGAGTGTGGCGCATCAGGAGCTGGAATTTGGGCAATATTAATGGAAGATAGAAGACTTGTGACGTATTTCAGCAAAGCCTTGAGCCCCAAAAACATATCTAAGTCAGCATATGAGAGGGAGTTAATGGCTATTACTCTAGCCATTCAACATTGGAGACACTATTTAATAGGGAGGAAATTCAAGGTTTACTCAGACCAGAAGAGTCTTAATTGCTGCAACAGAGAATTACAAACGAAACTCAACAAAGCTGGGTGACAACTTTTCGGTTTTAATTTTGAGATAGTGTACAAACTTGGAAATAAGAATAAAGGTGCGAATGCTTTGTCGAGAAAAGTTGAGGAACCAAATTGAAGAGTATGATATATACCCTTGTTTGGCTAGATTGCAAAGAGCTGGTGACGGAAGTGCTTGAAGATGATAAAAAGAGGAAAGTGATAGAGGAGCTGCAACAAGGAAACAATGATAAGGCCTCCACTGGGTTCACGTATAAGTGTAGAGTTTTTCTATACAAGGGAAGATTAGTGGTTGGCGAGAGTTCTCATTGGATCCCAAGACTGTTAGAAGAGTGTCTTGCGTCTCCATAAGCAAGGCACTTTTTATCTCACATACAGGCAAGTTGTAACTAATCTGTATTGAAGGGGATGAAAAATGGTGTCCTCAAATTTGTCCAAGCCTGTGATATTTGTCAAAGGCAGAAATACATCTTTGTATCCCCAGGAGGACTACTGCAGCCACACCCAATTCCAGAGAGAGTTTGGGAGGACTTGACCATGGACTTTTTTATAGGATTACTGAGATCTAAGGGATTCAAAGCTATATTGGTGGTTGTGGACAGTTTAACTAAATACAACCATTTTGTGCCACTAATGTACACTGCTAGGATGATTGTAAAAGAAATAGTGAGGCTCCATGACATTCCTAATTTAGTGGTGAGTGATAGGTATCCACTGTTCATGAAATCATGTTGAAGGAGTTTTTCAAAAATGCAAGGGACTACGTTGAAGATGAGTACAACATATCATCCTCCATTGGATGGATAGACAGAAGGGACTAATAGATGTCTTGAAACTTATTTGCGGTGTTTTATTACATACCAACACAAGGAGTGGGTTACATGGATCCTATTAGAAGTGAGCTTTAAGCCTAACTCAACTCCACAAAACTGGCTTGTAAGGTGAGGTTTGCATATATATTATGAAATTGTTTTATTTCTAGTCGATGTGAGGCTTCCAACACACTCCCTCACTCCGAGGTATATACATCTCGTGCATGGGACTAGAAATGGGTGGTCCGTTAGTCTTGTAAACAGAAGGGAATAATTGTTTTTTCCTTATTGATGATTATTAGGTCAATTGACCTATTTAAACATATACATATGTAACAGACCATATACTTAGAAAGAATAAATCCCTATAACTACGGGATTTTATTCTTATTACAATCTTCCTAATATTAAAACAAAATCTCAACTAATTAAAACGCAATAAATAAAAAATTTACAATTAATGTAGGCTATCGTAACAGCTTGCTCTTGACAGTTAGCAACCCAATAGCGGGTGGAACAGAATGTTCAAGAAATCTCACTAAGCTAGACATTTTTATTTTAACTATGACTCTGATACCATGTTAGAAGTGAACTTTAAACCTAACTCAACCCCACAAAACTAGCTTGTAAGGTGAAGTTTGCACCCTATTTATATACTATGAAATTGTTTTATCTTTAGTCGATGGTGGGACTTCCAACAGATCCCATGGGTAGAATTTTGGTTCAACAACACATTTCATGACTCGATAGGTACCACACCATTTGGAGCTGTCTATGGGTGTGAACCCCCTAAAATAGTACTATATGTACAAGGGGAAGTAGGAGCCAAAGTTGTTAAAAGAGAGCTCATGGATAGATATGAAGCTTTGAGACAATTAAAAAAGCATCTATCGGGGGCACAGGACAGAATGAGGCTGCAGACCAATAAACACCGTACACAAAGGAGTTTTGAGGTTGGTGATATGGTTTTCCTTAAGCTCAAATAACATCCTCAACACTATGATGAGTAAAATCAGCCCCAAGCTAAGTGCAAGGTACTAAGGTCCTTTTGAGATCCTAGAGAAGATTGGAGTAGCTGCCTATCGTTTGAAATTACCACCCTCTTCGGGAATACACCCGATGTTCCATGTGTCCTTGCTTAAGAAGGCAGTGTGTGATTATAAAACTGTAGACGAACTACCATCAGGTATAGAAGATGAAAATGTTGAACTCAAGGAGCCGGAATTTATATTAGCTTCAAGAAGTATTATAAAGAGGGGGAACGAGTTAACAAGTGGTTGGTTCCTTGGAAAGGAAAAACAGCAGAGGAGGCAACTTGGGAGCATGAGATTTCTCTTAGAAGTCAATTTCCCGGCTTGAGTCTTGAGGACAAGACAGTTCTACAAGAGGAGGATATTGATGGTGCCCAAAGAGTAAATGGGGCCAATGAGGCTCTATCCCAAGAAGTGAAGCACAATTCAAGATGGGGAAGGGTATATGTGAGAAAGAAGAGTGGTGATAATAACGTGGTCTGATTAGAAGAGTGTTTAGTTAGAGGAGAGATACTTTTCTGTTATTAGTATCAGATGTGGAGAGAAGGGGAAGTGGGGTTGCTTTGCTGTTTGTTGAATAGAGAACCTTGTTGGTTACTCTAAAGGAGCCTAGCTCTGGGCAGTAGGATTGATTATCTTGCTGTATTTTTTCTTTTGCAGATAAATGTCAGAGCTATCTTTTATTTCTTTCACCTATTCTCTTCTGTTGTTTGTTTTTTTGGTGTGGTTCTGTATCACATATGTTCCTCTGTTTATAAGAAAATAAAACTGTGTGGACATTATTTTCTTGATCCATAGGTTACTACTCATCTATGATTAATTGCATTGATCTGATGCCTGTGTTGACGTGAAACATGCCCCCATTTTCATGTTCCAGGAGTTTGTGGAGGAGGAGCTTGAATGGCTATCCAACAAAGATGCATTTCCTTCTGTTGAAACATTTGTTGACTTATCATCTATTCAACCTGATACAGCCAAGATAAAAAAATCAACCCCAGTAACAACCCCAGTACTTGAGGACAGCACAGGCAGTAACAACAGTAATAACAGCAGTAACAGTATTTCCCTCTTAAACAGCTGTGATCACCTTAAGGTTCCAGTCCGTGCTCGTAGCAAGAGGCGCAGTCGGTGTCGCCCTGGCATTGCTGACGAAAACTCTGGTCAGCAAGTTTGGTGGAGACAACCAAGTAATGAAATTTCCAAGGCAGAAGAAGGGATGAAAATCTCACCAATTGGGAGGAAATGTCAGCACTGTGGAGCTGAAAAAACTCCACAGTGGAGGGCAGGTCCCCTTGGGCCAAAAACACTTTGTAATGCATGTGGGGTTAGGTTTAAGTCTGGTCGGCTTGTGCCTGAATACCGTCCTGCTAGTAGCCCAACTTTTCGTAGTGATTTGCATTCTAATTCCCACAGGAAGATAGTAGAGATGAGGAGGCAGAAGCAAATGGGAATGGGATAAATGCGAAGTGGTAGTGAGCAGTGCTATTGGCATTCAGCCAGCTAGGACTTAGAGATTTGATTTTCTTTTCGATTTTGATTTATTCTAATTAATTTTTTGTTCATTTCTGCTATGGGTTGGTTTTAGACAGGGAAGTCAAAATTCTTGATTGAAAATGAAGTTAGGAAGGTTTAGATTGCTTGTGTATTTGTTATGCAGAAAACAAGGAAGCCAAATTGGGATCATTTGATTTGGCTATTTCTTAAGGCTGTAACATGTAGAGGTAAGTTGCTGGAATGATGATTGTGGTCCCTTTTCCGATGGGAGGCTATTATTCTTATCTGAACTAATTCTAAATTGTTAAGACAGTAGGGGTGCAGTTGATTGTTGAGGAAATATGTCACCATTCAAGGAGTGATGACATTATTCATGTATTTGAAGAAAGAAAAGATAAATGCTGTCTTATCTTAGATGTAAAGACAGGTATTTCTTTATTATTTGATTCTCCTTCTAAGGGATCCAAATGTATGCAACAAAATTTGAATCAATCCAGCCTTGACTAATTGGTTTCTACATGTGTAATCTTTGTGTTTCATTGTCTTCCTTGGTTACAATTCGCATACATGGATATAACTTGCAAGGGCACTATATGATTGATCCTTAATATTTGTGTTCAGAAATGGTTATTGCAATGCACTCCGTACATTGTCCTTGAGCTAGTGATTATCAGTGATGCAAGAATAAATATGTTTGTTTTTTATCATGCAAGGCAATTTGTAAAATTTTATGGTATCTTCTTGAGGGCTTGAATAGCCAATCTTTAGTGCTACTAAGCCAGGCTTGAATTGCAATTGTTTCCAATATTTCCAATCGTGCCTTGTTCTGTATACTTCTTCCTCTTTGCCAGATAGAAGTTCTTGGTCTTGGTAATTGCCTCTGCACCTTTTCTTTTTGTGAGAGAAGGATAGTGTTTACTAATTACTGACTCTGGTGCTGGTGGAGGTATGTAATTTGCCTTTCTTTCCAGCTAAATAAGGAAAAAAAAGGAAGATTTTTTTTTCTCAGTGCTTATTTGTCAATTTTTTTATTGAGTAGGACATCAAATTTGATTTCTTTTTATTTTTGAAAAGAAATTTTATTTCCTTTTTACAGTTTTTATCATGAAAGAAACAATTCACTGCAACTCTATTTTTTAGGCGACTTTAAGGTTTAGCTTGGCGAATAAGTTCTCAAATAAAAAAATAATAATTGAAGAAGTTCGGGAAGAAATTAGTTGATAGTTTTTATAGTTTGAAGAGTAGTAAGAAAGATAAAATAGTCTAACTAAAGCTCATGTCTTTATCATTAGCAGTTTTTTTTTACCTATGTAATTAGTACCAAGTATTTAGAGGTTTTGTTAATGATTAATTTTGGTGAGAGAATTTAGTTGATATCTTTAGGGCTTTATATTCAAAAGATTGAACTTGAAACCTTGATTACGAGGATCGAATTTGGTATTATTCAAACCAAAGCTTGTTCCTCAGATAGGCACATTTTATTTTCTGAACAGCAGAGGCTCAGAATAGCTAACACCTAAAGAATGTAGCAGAAGGGCTACAAACATGTCTGCAAGCCATATTGTGAATAGCTACAGCTAAAGCATAACTAACAAGAATGACCATGAACACATCCTATAGAAAGGAAGTCTATAGTAGTCATAGAATCAAGTAAATTTTGATTCTCCTATAGGAGAGTATTTGTTTCTTTTTGTATAGATTTTAAATTTCAAATCGATTGATAATTGTAGTTTATTTCTCTTACCACTGGTTACCCAAGTTGGCTGGTTCTATTTTTCCAAAGTATAAAAGTTCCAGAGTATTTTATTATGGATTTATGAAAATGATAAAATGTTTTGGAATTTACCCAAGTTCAGTTTTAATGTTGTGAAGATACAAGTTAATTGGTTGGATCTCGGACATTCATTAAAACAATTCGAGTATTATTTGGACTTTTAATTATTCTTGGTTAAAATCCTGAGTATTTTTTCGAATGTATCTAGGCTAAAATCCTTAGTATTTTTTGGAAACAGCTATTCTTAGTTAAAACCTTGAGTATTACTTAGAATTATGTAACTTTTGACTAACTCATTGAGTATTGTTTCAAAAGCAACCACTATTAGATTAATTTGAAAAGATTATGAAAAAAGTGATTCAAAAGATCACTTGATTACTTCCTGAAAAGGAGGTTACATCTTACAATAAATATAATATTGGTTCATTCTTTTAGGTTGTTCTTGAACACAAACAATGTTCTTCCTCACAATTACAAAAGCTAAGGATAGCTTAAGATCTTGTGCACATTGTTGCAAGACTTTTGTCTATCTTTCTTCTTTAAAAATATCTTTATGTAAAGTTTGATAAGAAAAAAGTTGTTTCAAATTTATTGTAGTTGTTGTGAGCATGCTTCTTCTACTTCTTCTTGTACCTCAGCATGCTTGAAGTTGCGAGATGTATTAAGTGCTCTTGATTTAGCATTGAATACATGTGACTTCTTTGGAAACACTTCTACAACATGGCAATTCTTTTTAGATAGGTAGTTTCTCTCCACCTTTTGAGCAAAGCACATGCTTGACATAGTTGATTGGTTCTACAACATTGACATCTTGCGTTTCATATAAAAGTTATTTGTATAAAGTTGCTTTCAACACGTTTTTTAAGAGATTTTGATATTGACAAGATGTTGCAAGATCTTTTTGAAAGAATGAAGATGTGTAAATTCCTACAAGCATAAAATAAACATTTATTAGAGTTTGACATGTGCTATAAAATGCTTGAGGCCCGTGTCTATCAAAGGAATTATATTTATTACCTATTCAAGCAAAAACTTATTTGATTAAGTATACTCAATATGTTTATGCAGAACACTTGTGTTTGTTAGAAGAAGCACATTTTAAATAATGTTTGCATTTGTCCAACTAGATAGGATACTTTATGTTTGATATGATTTGATGCACAAAGACTTATATTTTACACGTAGTTATTTAAGCACACAATCAAAATCAAATGAAGGATTTGTTGAACTTGGATCTAACACCTCCACTTCTCCTCTTCATCTACTAGCAACTTCATCCTTCAGTTCAATTTAAGCCAACTCAAGTAAGTTTTCATAAGGAATCCTTTGAAAAAAAATTTAAAAGAGGATTTAACATAATCCAATTGTGGATGAATCAATATAAACCGTTATATTATTGTTGTTTGTTAGATGGTCCATATGTTTGTTAAAAAGAATCTCATTTGCTGTGTATCATCATTTGATATAAGATGCATAGATAGGATATAATAAAGGATCACAAAGGAACCTTGAGGACAAAATATATGTTTTTTTTTTTTTTTTAAACTTGTGTGACTTATAATGTGTTTGCACTCTTTTATGTTTTCTCTTGTCTCTTCATTTCACTGAAGGGGCTGTTCCACCTATGCTTTCACAACACCTAAGATGCCACCTTAGAAAAAGGTGAGTTCTTAAAAACATAGCTAACCAAATTACTTCCAATCAAGAATATAAAAAAAATAAATTTAAGAAAAACTTAATTAGAAACAAATAGCTTCATAAAGAAGAAAAATGATGACAATACTTCAAGGAATTCTATAGAAAGGACATGATAGAATTAAAAAGCAAATTTTAGAAATAAGTACCCAACATGAAATCCAGAAGAATGGTTCTAGATTTCATTTCCAAAAAAAAAAAATGCAAGTTGAATAAAGGCCGAAATACAACACAAATGGAAAATTTAATTTAGAACTAAACAAATTTTTAAATTCTAAGTGTGAAGGTTTACATTAAATAACGTTGTTTTGTTTTTGTCGGTTGTTTGTTATCATATATATCACATATATGTCTCAGTTTTTTTCACTTAAATTCTTTCTTTGATTTGTTTTTATTTTGTTTGAGAATGTCTTGTTTTTCTTAAATGTAATTCAAAAGCAACTCAAATTGTTTTACTAATTCAATTCCTTATCAACAACACATATAGCTTTTAGTCTTCATGGATTTATACGGGCAAATAGAATTGAGTTGGAGGGGATGTGAAAAACGCGAGAGAAAAAAAAAATAGAACATATTTATTAAATGATAAATGCAAATGCTATATTTTAAATAAAAAATGTGAAAGTTACAAAATTATATTATAAAGAAAATTATGAAAGTTTGGTAGAACCACCATTCTTGACAGACTTTTTTTTTCTTTATAAAGAAAAAGATTTGTGATAAACATAGTTGATTATACTATGAAATGGTCATATTCATAAAGCCTATATATTGGCCAAAGATTTAAAGACCTTATGACAGAAAACCTATCGAAACTTAACTGTGAATTGTTCTATATAGAAAGTGTGGAACCGTTAAATTTTTAATTCTGTAAAGTTATCCACCTTATGAGAATTTTTATTATATTCTTTTTTGAAAGTTATCTTTATTAAACTTGATTATTGTGATTGAATCAAGAACATTAGCCGAAAAAAATACTAAAGATTAAGGGATAAGTACGAGAGTGAACTATTATAAAATAACATTATACTTTTTTACAACTCAACTTAAATAACATTATACTTTTTTAAATCTTCAGAGTATTTTTTCTTTTTCAAAATTAAATCAAAACTCCAATTTTGTTAAATTTTTTGCAGTTTTTCTTTGAAAACATTACTTTATTAACATTTTTACATCACATGTGCATCTTAAAGTTTTAAAACATTACGTTTATACCCCTAAGGAAGGTCACCATAATGGTAAACAAATAAATATAATTTGAAATGTCTCAAGAAGTCATTGTAATTTAAGTTTGCAGATCAACAATGATGAATGAAAAGAGTTCCAAATAATAATAAAAAAAAATGAAACAGACACGAACTTTGCAACCAGATTTTTAATCACCTTAAATCATTGCTGAGTATTAATTAAAGGACAAATTCATCTGTCTGAAATTTCTATATAGAGAAAATTTGATTTTACAGTGTTTGAACCAATAGCAATTACATTTACAAAAGGAAATGAAGGCACATATCATGAGTGTGAATTAACACCCTGATTCTCCCTCTAACATCACCTACACCTACTGAAGAGCATAGGTTGCTCTTAGATATTCGATGATTTCTGCACTTTCAAACATTTCTATCCCAGTGTTTGGATCTTCCAAAAAGGGTACCTGTATATCATCATTCACAAACCAAATAACATGTCATGAAGCAACTGTGATTTTGCATAAAGGTGACAAACTCAACCTCAAAATTCAAGTACCTGGAAATGTCCAGTTTTCTGATATAGTATATGTCTCTTTGGGCTACCCCTAGCACAACTGAAATGAAACATTAAAGTAACATCAAATACAAAAACATGAATATACACATACATATACGGACTATATATGCATAATATATGTGTGTGGGTACATAGTGTAAATGAAAATAGCATGTAAGCAACTATGCGTTATAAATCACCAAACCAAGGAGGTCTTATCAACAGTGGAGTGAATACATAGAAGAAGAAAACATTGAAGAAAAAATGTCTTCAAATGTGTATTGCATCACTCTTCATTTTGTATGATACTTCTGTATTAGTTAGAATGACAGAGTTAGGAAAACACTATTTTGAGAGAAGAACAAAGAAAAGTAAATGAATTGTCATTCGAGTCTCGGATCTATGCAAAGACTTCAGTTGTCTCAAAGCCTCATCTCTTTCCATTAGGTCCTGCACCACAACTTCCACTAGTGTTTCTCTGAGTATCAACATAGCTATTGAAGGAGGATGAAGACCATAAACCACCTCAAAAGCTGCCCAAACTTTTGGTTGCTCAACAAAAAAGACAGGATAGATAAGTTTCTAAGGTCCTATTAAGGAATTTGCTTTGTCCATTTGATTGTGGGTGATAGGCTATACTCATCCTTAACTTTGTGTTTTGTAACCTGAATAAATAAACTCATGAAGGTTGGGTTGTGATCAGTCATAATAAAACTAGGTATATTTCAACAATAGCCCAAGATAAGTGTGGGTGTTTTAGAAGGATGCAAACCTACCAACCACCACCAAGATATTATCAGAACCCTTAGATTTAGGTGGGCCCAAAAAGAAATCCATACACTTGAAACGATTATTATGAAAGAAAGAAAATTTTTATTCAATTAATTCATTTAAAAAAAAGTACATCAGACTATATCAAAAGAACTCTAACCATGTAGTAACAATTATAGAGAGATCTCTAGAATCTTCTAATAGCTTCTAGTAGTACACTATGTTTCCAACTAAAAACACTCACCCTCAAGCTAGTAAATGGATATCTATCATTCCTATCGAGCATATAGTTCCACCCGCTATCGGACTACTCATTAATGTCAAGTCCCACACACGTGATGTATATACCTCGGCGTGAGAGGGTGTGTTGGAAGTCTCAAATCAATTAGAGATAAGGCAGTTTCATAGTATATTAAAGGGTGCAAACCTAACCTTACAAGCCGATTTTGTGAGGTTAAATCAAGCTTAAAGTCCACACTTCTTAACACAAACTAAGCAACACAATCATAACTTGAGTTAGTCTACCAAACTAGGCACGGGGTGACTGCTTGAATGTAGTTGGTCATTTACTTAGCTCACACCAATCCTATGGCGAGTGTAGTTAGTTAATTCATGCATGATCCAAGGGAGAGATATTTATAAGCTATGATAAAAATTCTTCAATATTTCAAGAAGTGGGAAGACCTACGATCCAAGAATGATCCATAAGAAGATAAATGTAGCCGCATAACTGTAAAGGTCATGAAACTAAGTTCTCTATAATACAACCACCCCACAAAAAAATTAATTCTTATTGGCAATCATCTTGAACAGTTAGTTGCTCAGAAACATAACTTTTACCTGACAAGCAAGTGTGGCAGCTCCAATTCCACAAGTACTTCACGTACAATCTTGCAGAAAGGAGACACCTGAAAGAAACAAGTATTTCAAATTTAATACTTGGTAAATGGCTACATACATTATCACACATACTGATCTTTAATTTAGGGACAGAATTCCTAGAATTATTAATATTCATGGTTTGTATAATTGTAGACCAACCTCATATCCCCATAATTTAAGTGGCTTTGGAGGGGACTTTGCTGGAGTATAAGTTGTCCCCTGAACAAAATGGAAGAGTTGTAAATTATAATATGCTTTGCACAAATAAAAGTGAAATCGCAATGACAATTAACAAGATTCAGCCATATACACACCAACCAAGCATATGCTGAAAATTCCTTCCATTAACTTTGAAGAAAGGAATAATTTTCAATAAACTTTAGTTAAATATTAAATACCCTTGGTTAAGAAAAGGGGAGAAAATGTTAGACGATACCTTTCCAATACGACTAAGCATACCAAGACCAGCCGTTAGTGTCTGCAGAAAAAAAGATAGCCCTAGATATTAACATCAATAACGCTATTTAACTGCTGGTGAAGAACCATTGATGGTGTCAAGTTCTCACCGTTAAAAATCCAAGTGATAAAGATAAAGGAACGTTTCCATCACCTACATCACAGACAATAAAAGCAAAAATAGGATATTTATTAGTTGATTAAGTCACCAAAACTAAGTATTAACTAAACCATATATGAAAAATTAAGTCTAAAAGTGAAATGGAAGTACTTGCAAAATGTTGTAGTGCTTAAGTATATATATGCAATATGCGAAGATGGTTTTTGAGGCAGGTAATGCAACAAAACAATTTAATTTCTTTTACACCGACAATCAATCAGAAATCACATCGATATGATATGACTGTTAAAGTATTATTGTCTCTATGTGGCTTATCATTCCCCTTCTATATGTGGCCAAGGATTAGAGGTTTGTATGATGTATTGGAGAATAACTTTTGGACGCAGGGTAGGGAAGATAGTATTAACTTATGGAACGATCTTGGGTGTTCCTCTAGAAACATTTCTAATTTGGTCAAAATGCCACTTCAAGACAGAATTAAGCTAATCTCTCTGGTCAAAGGATGCTTGGAAAGGTTCTGAATGGAAGGATATTCCTTCTTTTTTTGGTTTATGCGATTTCTCTTCCCTGAAGATCAATGAGGAGAGGGATATACGGAACTGGAAACTGGAAAAATCAGGTGTTTTGGATCAAAAACTGCTAGGAAGTTTTTTTGGGTGCCTGCGGCGGGATCTGATTGAGGGGTCTGATTTGTCTGGTGTTATTCCTCCATCCAAATCCCTTGTGTTATGGAAACTTTTGCATTGTAGATTGCCAACAAATGATGCTGTCCAAAGAAGGGGGTCTCTCGTTGTTCCTTATGCGGGAAGAAAGAGGAGTCTCTTTTCAACTCCTATTTTATTGTGCTATGGCCACGAAGTTCTGGTTGTGGGTGAAACATAATGTTTAAGACTTTATGATTTCTTCTACTGATTTAATTATTGTTTTTCTCAAAAAACAATGCAGTCCTCTAATTAGGTTGATTCGTCAGGATGTGGTTATTGGGATTGTCAGGATGATCTGGCATATGAGAAACCATGCTATATTTTAGAATAGCATTGGTTTTCTGGGGGCTGTTCAAACCATTATTGATGTTGTGAGAAGATCTGCTCAAAACTCAAAGCTTTCTATGCACAACACGATCATTGATTTGCAAGTTTTGAAAGTTTTCGACACTACAACTAGGTTGGGCAAACCTACTGAGTACAAACAGGAGATATGGAAGTTGCCTCAGTTTTCCTAGATCATAAGTTAACACTGATGGAGCTGCTAGGGGAAGTCCAGGTTTATCTACTTGTGGAGGTATCTTTAGGGGAATTAGGGGGTAATACGTTAGGAGTTTCTTTGCATTTCTTGGAGTTCAGAATGCTCTTTTTACTGAGTTCATAGGAGCCTTCCATGCTGTCGAGTATGCTAGAAGAGCCAAATTTAGAAGACTCTGGTTGGAATGTGATTCAACTTTGGTTTGTAAAGCTTTCTCTCATCAAGAGGTTGTACCATGGTCTATTAGAGATCGATAGAGGAAATGCATTAAGTTTTGTAAAGATATTGATTTTAAGGTATCACATATTTTTTGAGAAGGAAATCATTGTGCCTGTAAGCTGGCAATTTTAGGCCTGTCTTCTAGAGAAGTGTTTAAATGGTATACAGTTATGCCAGTTTCTATAAGTTTGGACTTTTATCATAATAGGTTTCTTTTTCTTATGTATAGGGCTTCTTAGATAGTAAATAGCTTTATAGCTGGCCTGTTTTTTGTTCATGGGTTTTGGTTGGGTCCCCGCATGAGTTCTTTGTATCTTTCTTTTTGTTTTTAATGATATTTTCATGTGATGGCAAATGATAAATGTCTTTGGGGTGTCAGCTCAACTAAGATGTCATAGATCATAGTGATACCTAACATGAGTTTTATTAAAAGAAAAAAACCTTGCCTTCTTTTATGCTTGTAAATGATAAAATACACACTTTCAAATGGTAATTTTTCTCTCAGATATATGTAACTATATTTAATAGATTGAAAAGTATCAGGAAAAGAGACTCCACAGCATAAGCACATTACAGAATATTGAGACAAACCATATTTGTCAACCAAATACCGAATTATTGCATCTGATTCATACATTGAAACACCTGTGTTTGGGTCAACCTGAAACCAACAAAGATGATAAAGAAAAACATTATTTCTTAGTTCTCACTGAAAGAAACCATATAATCATCTTGAGGCAGGACAAGGTAAGTGATGTGAGATACAGACATAACTAGAAACAAAAGGATACAGTAATTCTAAGGATAAAATATGCTGCAGTTTAAATCATTGTTTAGATCGATACACATCACTGAATATGAACCGAATATAAAATGAAGTTTATCATAAGAAAATGAACTGAATAGTGTAGATACTCTGAACTCTATCAGATGTAACCGTTTGACTTTTCCGCCTTCTTCCTTTCAAGGAGTAACTGATACCGAAACCCCATTCTAGGTTATATTTTCTTTTAAAACTTAAATCTTCTGAGCCAATTTTCAAGAGGGTTGATGATGTAAAATGCCACAAGAACTTGTGAACATTTCTACAGGATATATTTTCCATTATTTCATCAAAGCAGTTCAGGTTAGTGCACTTCAATTTCCTCCTTTTTAGTATAGCCAGAAATCAACAAAAAATACTAATTTTTTGTTGTTTGATTCAAATTCAAAGGAATCAATCTCACCATGTAGGGGAACTGCTGTTTACCACCCATCTGAAGAACCTTTGGACGGAAATTTGGACCATTTCTTGGACAAGGATAGAAAACAACATCAAGGTCCAAAATACCAACAATTTCTCTAACCTGCATGCAGTCATATATTAGCCCACAACAACAAAGAAGTCTTGCTAATATAACTGTTGAACCACAGGAAAAAGATATTGAATTGAAACCATGTGAATTTAAGATAGCATCGATTCTTTATTTATATTTGTGAAAATGCAATCAATACAGTAGATAGAGGAGATTTGATATCCTCTTATAACAAAGATATGATACGAAAATAAATAAAAGCATTCCAAATAATAACAAATACATAATCTAGACATTCCAAATTATAAAAGATTTTCTTCTTATTTCTATAATTATAAGAGCAATACCAAAAGAAAACTACACTAACAATTAGTAAGATTTTGAAGTTTCAACTCTGTTATTATGCCTAATTTTCTTCCCAATAGATAAAAGGATAGAAATAAATTCTGATAGAGAAGAGCAGGATTAGAGTTTATCCTAAGAGATCACTAAACTCAGTGCTAATCTCCATACTCAAATTCAAGAATCAAACGATATGCACAATGATCATTCAAGACTTCAATGATAGTATGAGGTGATGACCAAATCATGGTAACTAACACTTCACACAATAACTGAAAAACAAAATTATTTAAAGAGAAAAAATATTCTCATGAAAAAAACTCAAAAAAGAAGTTTATTTGAATCCTAGAAGTACTCATACCTTTCGGCAAAAGGGACAGCTGCGCATGACCCAAGATGGCACATAATCAAAGAACAAAACAGCACTTGGAATTAGTGAATTCTGTAGTGCAGCAAGTAAAAAGCCAAAAGACTAATGTAAAGGTACAAAGGCAAAACAAAAAAAAAAAACAGTTATCTAAATTTACTTCGGGAAAAGATAAAGATAAGGAAGTATTTAATCCATGCATGACTGCAAAGAGTAAAGTACCTCTCAAATTCATATATCTCAATATACTTCTCTGGGCGGGGACCTAATTTTGATGTTTCTTTAATCGTAATTCCTGAAATCATACTACTCATGTTAACATGAAAAATAAGGAATAAGACTGGGGAAGAACGGGTTAAAATTCTGGAATTGTCGAGCATAAAGATGCTGCTATGAGATATGAATCCGACACAATAAAAGTGTAAAGATACTACCAATAATAATAACCTTATCCCATCAAGTGAGATCAAAGACATGGATCATTGAAGCACATTGAAATGGTAAACATAGAATTTCAGGCATATCATTTACCTTTAATAATTTTTTCCTGTGCCCTAAGTCTCATTTTACCCCTTTTCATAGGTCTAAAAGCCATGTGACATACTCTCCTCACCAGGTTAAAATGCCCTCTACTCATTTTAAAAGTGCAAAGATACTATCAGATAATATTTTAAGAGGTATGTAATATTTTAGCTATCAGATAATATTTCTTTACCAGTAAGATGGTTACAGAGATCTTTCTTAGATTTTTTCACACACAAACAAGTATTCATAGCAAAGTTTTGAGGGAAAACTAGCCAAATTTTTGTATTCTATAGATCTTTTCACATATAGACATGCATAGGTAACCCTTGTTTTGTTTTGTTTTCTTAATATGTCTCAGTTGCAAGTCAGCCACATAATTATTAACTCTGGTATGCAAAATAATGAGCAGTAAACATAGAGAATGAGATGTTACCATTGAGATCCAAAGCATATTGGTCTGGAGGAATTTCATCCTTAGAAACAACTGAAAAAGAATACCTGTCAAACAAAAGCATAAAGTTAAAATTTCAGCCAGTATCTTTACAATCCTTCTAGAACATCCAAAATGACCTCCACAAAATCTGCAGTCTGCCTGTAAATATGTTGGATATGTTTTCAGATAGTGCTTCCCCTTACATATACAACTATACACTGAATCTAATATATAAATCATCCATGCATTCAGTAGGATCATTTTACAATCAAAAGGAAGGAAAACTCCACAATGGAAACAAGACATCTTAATTATGGCTTTCTACTTATTTGAACAAAAATAATCTTTACTCCATGGCCCCACACATACACAATAGATTACAAAAAATATTTAATTATTCGCTCGGTCCCTATACTATACCTATACAAATTTTAATCTTAAGTGCCTACCCTTGAAACTATTAGTTTTACACCATGCGTATTAAAAACAAAAATGTCTGCCCTTTTTAATCTGTTTCAGTCTTTGCTGTCAAAAGTTATTTAGACTAAACCAAATTATAAAGTTTAAGTCCAAGGACTAAAACAAGTTAAAAGTGCATGGGTAGTTTTAGTCCCTATAACTACCCATACACATATTAAGTTTATGTCTAAGGACTACAACAGGTTAAAAGTGTATGGGTAGGGTAGGGACTAAAACTTAGATACTATACGGGTATAACAACCAATTGAATAAAAACCTTAAAAAAAATCGTGCCTTTGTAATACAATACTTTGAAATGACTGATCTAGCTTAAGGTTCAGCTCCTAATTAAGTTCCATACTTTAACTATAGATGACTTTATGCACCAATATCATGACAGGTTTCTAGACATAAAATCTTTCAAGGGAAGTCAATTCCCGGAAGTCTTTCACGGTATCACGATTCTTCTTTCACCATATAAATATAACGATCCTTCTATCAGAAGAGCCATAACACAACACCATCCAGGTCAGATCCTTCTAACAGTTCTCAAATCTTTCTTACTGAAACAGCAGCTATTGTCTATGCAGTCATTTAGCCGACTTTTTCTCTATATTGAACAATGTTAAAAACATCACACAAGCACACAACTAACTCAAGCCATTGATTTTATTTTACAACCACTCTTCCTATGTAGTTATTTTACTTCAACGCTATATATCAAAATCTCTGACCATAAACCAGATACGGACTAGGAAGTGAAACCCGTAAGCATGAATTAGAAAAATATTTTTTGAAAAAGAAAATCAACTTTGAATTTCCAGCGTCACAACCCAAAAGACTAAGGACTTGTTTGAATCACTTCTTAAGTTTTTGTTTTAAAACATGTTTCCCAAAACAAGTGTTTTAAAAACCAAAACACAGAATCAGTTGGGGATGTGTTTTCATTCCCTTCTTGAAGTTGAAAAAAGAAAACGGCTCATGGGGGCAAACACTTTCAAATGTTCCGAGGCAGTAAGCAAACAGACTTTAGATAACAGAAAACCCGCAATCAAACATGGCCTTAGAATCAAGGTGAGTGCAAAAGAGAAAACAGAAAAGTGAGTGCAAAAGAGAGACAAACATGAAGAAAAGGCGTACTATGGTTTACCCAGAAACGAAAATTCCAGTGGCAAAGCGAAAGAGCAAAGGAAGCGCCGCTCCAAGCACTTCACCGATCTTGTCAGGTCTGATGGCAAAGCGTTTAGGCTCTGGGGGCTTGAAGTTGGGGGGAGGAGCAATAGTCACCGACGAGGAAGTGGAAGAAGAGGTTTCAGACATGACACGTATGCAAAAGCTTCTACTTGGTGCTCTCCTTTTGGGGAAGCAAATATACCCAGAAACTGGGAATTGGGAGAGACTCAAAGCTGAAGCCATAGCCATGAGTTTGGAAAAGGTACACTTCACACAAGTTCCTCCAAAAAAAAAAAAAACAACCTTGTTATGGTTTTTTTTGTGAGTTTGTGTGTGTGTTGGGTAAATATGGTGGTATTTGATTGGCCAATGATACTTCACAATTGATACTGAAGCAGAGTTGGCAGATTCAGAAGCACCAGAGGCAAAATATCTATAGTGGATTGTCCATACAAGTACATACTAGGATTTTATTTTATTTTTTCTATTTTTTGGTCCACTGTGGTAGCATCGTGTGGCCAACGTGTTCGACGATATTTCACTCTCACTTTTTTCTCTATGGTAAATGGATTTTTCAGTAATAATAAAATTAAGCTGAAGATTTATGTCACTTATGCCAAAAAAAAAAATTGTCATAGTAAAGTGGTGATTGATTTTCGCATGATTCACAAGAAATTAAATTATTAATTTTGGATTCGATATGGTTTTGGGCAGGTTTATAACCGGGCAAAAATTATATAGTAGGCCGGTGGGTTCTCAACGGTTGGATCAAAATATGTCACTGTTTCTTTCTTTTTATTTGGCTTTATTTAAATTTAGGACGGCAATTTCCCTTTTGCATATGAAAATATTTTTCAATTTACCTTATTTTAGCATTTGTGATTCCTATGTGTAAGAACTTTATGCTTTTCTTATTTTCTCACAAGTGGTTTTACTGCAACTTACTAGTTTTGTAAGGAATTAGTTAAAAGATTAAGGTTTTGTAAAGTTTAAAGGCGTGGGTTTACTAAATGAAAGTTTTGTTTTTTTTAATATTTAATGCTAGTTCTACTTTTATATTTCCTTTCCCATTATATAATTCAGATTTTTTTTAGGTTAAGTAATCCAAAAAGTATTAAAAAAACAGTATTAAAAAGCTCTTAAATAAAAGTCAATTCCAATGACTAAAATATCTTTAGAGACAAATTTAAAGATAAAATTTCTAATTAAAAACCATTTAGAAATTAATATCCTGATAGTATTAATGATCAATTTAGAAACTAATTTATAAATAAAACTATTTTAGTTAAAAATTTAGAAATCAATTATAATTTTTAAAATTATTTTAATTATCAATAACTTTTAGTTTATAAATTGATATGTAAATTGGTTACAATAATGACTAATTATCTTTTATCATTATAATTTATCATTATTTAATAATTTTCTTGTAATAAAAACGTGAAAAATAGTGTTATGAATTACATTATCTGAAATATAATTGTAAATCTATTTTTGTAAATAACGTATTATATTAGCTACTTCTAACTTGTTTGAAAGATGAGTTTGCATTAAGTATATGTAAAGTTTTTTTTTTCTTTAACATTATTTTTCTAAGTTATCTAGATTGTTGAGAAATTATGGTTAATACCTTAGTTTTTGCAAAAGTCTTGAAAGCTTTCAAGATCTCTTTGAAGATTCACCATATGGACTATTGCCTTTAAGGGAGATAGAACGTTAACCAAAATTGATTATAGGCTACACAAAATAGGTCAACCTATAAGACCAACCTAGAAGAGTCCATGGAGATTTAAGCTCAAGTGGAGGCACACGCAGAAAAAGGATGAGATAAATGCTTGTGATACTTGTCTCTAAAGAAGATGGCAAATGATAAATGTGTATAGATTGTGGAGTAATACACAATAGAACCATCACTTATAGGCAACATTTCCTATATTATATTACATGATAAATAAATTCCATCGATCTAATCTTTTTTTTCAAAAATTTATTTAAACAACGGTTAAAACTATATAAGAATCAAGAAAGGTGACGAATGGAAAATAACATTAAAAACAAAACAATGCTTATATGAATGGATGTTTATGTCTTTTGGTCTCACAAATAAGCCTAGTACATTTATAAGATTAATGAATCATGTGCTAAGGTTTGTTGTAGTCGGTGGCGGATCTTGACCATAAATTTTGGAGGGACCAATATACTCAAAATTTCTATATGTTCCAAAGAGTTAATATGAACTCCTCACTTCTACCTATAATTCTTTGAATCTTGAAAAGGTCTCTCTAATTCAATAATTGGATCATTCGTATCATGTTTCAAAATATGTGAAGAAATATAATCTATCTTCTTTTCATCTTCACATGCTCCTTTTATCATTTTTAATAAATGAATCTATTCTTTATCTATATATCTATTTAAAAACAATTTAAGAATAAAAAATAATTTATCAAAATCTAATAAAAAAATTGAGAGACATAATTATTCAAAAACAAAATCTATGATAATCAAGTTACAATTAAAGAACAATTATGAAAAAACATATAGTACATAATTTTTCCTGCTATATTCATAAAATAATAACACTCATAAGATGAAAAATATTATTTATTAAACTAATATTTCACTAATTAGTGAGACAAAGGAAAGTTACACCTATCTTCAATAATGAAATATAATATATGAGAAATAAGAATAAAAAAAATAAATTTGTGTCTAACATATTATTTTTTTTTCAAAAACAACAGAAAACACGTGAGAGTGAGAATATGTAAAAAACTCAAAAGATAATGAAAAAGAACATAAAAATATCTCAACAAATTTGTTTATTATACTTTATAAAGAAAATAAAAAAACTACCTAATTTAATTTTCACTAATATAATATATTACATACAATTTTAAAATTTTAAAAAAAATTATTGGCACATTAAGTGTATTAGTGTATTATA
>Ga0214542_1001452_pt1 | contig 48487 bp, 17 predicted proteins | sample CNSS1metaG_FD_160096 | JGI IMG/M metagenome (GOLD analysis project Ga0214542, IMG submission 160096) | Root nodule microbial communities from cowpea collected in UCLA plant growth center, Los Angeles, California, USA - CNSS1 | ecosystem: Host-associated > Plants > Roots > Nodule | place: USA... | reverse complement strand
TAAAGGTATATAGTAATTAATAATAATTATCCTATTGTTAAAAATTAATAATATATGTAATTATTATTATTATTAATTTATATATATATATATATATATATATATATATATATTTATTTATTTATAAGGTTAAAATACCTTTTTGGTCCTAATTTTGGTTTTGTGTTCAAATAGGTCCCAATTTTCGTCAATTTTGTTCAATTGGGTCCTTTTTTGCTAATACCGTTTAAATCATTAACGACCATAAATAGTGACTGCCGTGTGCCACTTCGTGGTTTTTTTGAATTTTTTTATTTTTTATTTTTTAATTTTTTTTAAAAAATTTAAATTTTTTTAATTTTTTTTAAATGTACACGTGTCAACCTAGGAGTGTGCCACGTGTCACTTCGTGGTTTTTTTTGAATTTTTTATTTTATTTTTTTTTGAATTTTTTTGAATTTTTTTTAAATGTCCACGTGTCAACCCAGTAGTATGCCACATGTCAAAGTCAATATTCTATATTCAATTTGGTCCCTATATTTGTTATTGTTGTTCAATTAAGTCCCAATTTTTATTAACATTAACCAATTTGGTCCCTATCGAAGATGTGACCAAATTTAATTTTTATATCAAAGTTATAATGATGTGAATTTAAATATATTGTATAAAAATATTTAATATAAAATGTGAATTTTAATATAAAAATTAAATTTGGTTTTAATTTGTAGAGGGACCAAATTGGTTAATGTTAACAAAAATTGGGACCTAATTGAACAAAAATAGCAAATATGGGGACCAAATTGAATTTAGAACATTGACTTTGACAAGTGACACGCTACTGGGTTGACACGTGGACATTTAAAAAAAATTAAAAAAATTTTTAAAAAATTTAAAAAATTTTAAAAAAATTAAAAAAAACCACGAAGTGACACGTGGCCCACTCCTGGGTTGACATGTGTACATTTAAAAAAAAATTAAAAAAATTTAAAAAAATAAAAATAAAAATAAAAAAAATTCAAAAAAACCACGAAGTGACACGTGACAATCACTGTTCATGGCCGTCAATGATTTAAACTGTGTTAGCAAAAAAGGACCCAATTGAACAAAATTGACGGAAATTGGGACCTATTTGAACACAAAATCAAAATTAGGACTTATTTGAAAAAGCTTGACAAAAATTGGAACCAAAAAGTATTTTAACCTATTTATAATGATTATTATTATTATTATTTTAAACTTTTTAATTTTTTTTTTACTTTTTTCTAACTTTATTTATATAATTTTTTTAAAATTTAATTGTATAATTTTTTTAAAATTAAATCGGATAAACTTTTTTTTCATTCATAGTTTTTTTATTTAAAAATTTTATACAATTTTAATATCTTTTTAATTTGTATTAATTAATTATAATTATTTTTATATCATCAAATTATAAAATTATTCTCTTTTTTCATCAAGGGTATTATGGTAATTTAATATTTATATTATTTTAACAATTAATTTTATCTATCACATTAATCAAATCTCTCACTAACTCTCATAAAACTTATCTTCAAATCCGTTCACTTTACTCTCTAAATCCACTAAAAAAAAAACACAAAAATTCATCCACCCAAATTTACACAAATTCATCTTCACACTCTTCCCCATATCTATCCCCTCAAAAGAACACACCCTAAAAGATTGGTAATCATGTAAAGGGTTTTTTTTCACCCTTATACTCAACCATTCAAAAATAAATAAATAAAACTAATAGTTATTTATTTAATTTCGACCTAATTTGAGTTTCCAAATTGTTTTATATTTTTTTTCAATGCTAATAATCAACCTATATTTCTCTTCTATTGGAAATCTCATCCTTATAATTATGTTACCATCAAAATCAATGTAATAATAGATTTGGAGAGCAGAAATGTTAGTCTATTATATATTGCCTCAAAGTGGGCCATCCTTTTGTTCTATCTCATTAAGAACAGTGATCTGTCAGGTTTTACTTCCTGCACCCCATCAATATTCCATCAATATTTTCGCACACTCCCTCAAATTTTCAAACGATCATTATATCCGTTGTAAAAGCGATTCCCACAAACACATATTTCAAAAACTTTTCAGAAGAAATTTTTTCTAGAATTTCTGAAATAAAATTTGAGAAATGAATTTTTCAGAACAAAATTTTCGATTTTTTTTTGAAATATAATTTTTGAAATGAAATTTTCAAGAGCATCAAAATGTATTTTGAAATTAAAATGCTTTAATGAAATTTCCAAAATAAAATTTTCAAAATGCATAAAATACCTCTTGAAATAAATTTTCCCAATTACCCATACATACAGATTGAATTTTCCAGAATGGTGGTGGTGACAACGGGGTGAAGTGAAGGGTGTTTAAGACTTTTTTCTGAAAGTGCAGTTAATAATTGTGGGGTGCAGGAAGTAATAACCCAATGGGTCTTGCACCTAAATTGGGTTGGAACACACGGATCACTTGGAGGCAGAGTCTCTCTTCCCAGGAAGCTCTGTCTCTGATACACTCTTTCAAACAACCATGCCTCTCCAACGTCAAGCCTTCAAATACATGAAACAAAAACCCTCCATTGTTATTCCCTCCAAAACTTCACCTTCTTCAACCCCCATACACCATCCATACATTTCACAACTCCTCGCCACACCCAACTGGGCTCTCCTACTAAACCACCACCTCTTCTCAAACCCCCACCTCCTCAACCCTCGCTCCGCCGTAACCGTCTTCAACAACCAACGCAATGCCTCCCACGCCATCAAGTTCCACGCCTGGCTTTCACATGTCAACCCCTCACTCGCCACGCACTCCTCAGTGCAACGCGCTCTTCGGAACACTCTGCACCGTAACGGCCCCGCCGTGCTGTCGCTCGAGTTGCTCCGTGACGTTCACAATTCCGGGTTTCGGCTCACCGAGGACCTGCTCTGCGCGTTGATCGGAAGCTGGGGAAGGCTCGGTTTGGCAAATTACTGCGCTCATGTTTTCGGTCAAATATCGTTCTTGAGTCTCACACCTTCCACTAGGTTGTACAACGCTCTTATTGACGCTTTGGTGAAATCCAATTCAATTGACCTTGCTTATCTCAAATTCCAACAAATGCCTGCGGATAATTGCCGCCCCGATAGAATTACCTATAACACCCTCGTTCACGGGGTTTGCAAGATTGGCGTGGTGGACGAGGCGCTTCGGTTAATCAGACAGATGAACGATAAGGGACATTTGCCTAATGTGTTCACTTATACAATGCTTATTGATGGGTTTTGTAACGCCAACAGGGTTGGTGAAGCGTTTGGGGTTTTTGAGACGATGAAGGAGAGGGGAGTTGGTCCTAATGAAGCCACTGTGAGAGCGTTAGTCCACGGGGTTTTTCGCTGCGTGGATCCAGGTAAGGCACTTGATATGTTGTTATCTAAGTTTTTAGATAGGGAGCTGGAGCAGGAGCGTGTTCATTTTAAGTTAGCTTGTGATACTGTGTTGTATTGCCTTGCGAGTAATTCTATGGCGAAAGAGATGATTGTGTTTCTGAGGGAGGTTCTGGGAAGAGGTTATGCACCTGATAGCTCTGTTTTCAATGTCATAATTGCTTGTTTGGTTAAGGGAGACGAGCTGAGAGAGTCGTGTGACATATTTGAAATTTTGAGAAAGCAAGGTGTGAAGGCCAGCATTGGTACATACCTTGTACTTATGGAGGCGTCGTATAAAAGAGGATGGAGAGAGGACGGGGATCGAGTTTTTGGTCAAATGATTAGTGATGGGCTAATTTCTAATGTTGTCTCATATAACATGATAATCAATTGCTTCTGCAGAGCCAAATTGACGGATAATGCTTCTGAGGCTTTCAGAGATATGCAGGTTAGAGGTTTTGTTCCCAACCTTGTTACTTTCAATACCCTTATTAATGGGCATTGCAAGGAAGGAGAAATAGTTAAGGCACGGGAGCTGTTGGAGATGATGCTTTTAGAAACTGGGCTTAAACCTGATATCTTCACTTTTAGCTCTATAATTGATGGACTCTGTCGAATAAAGAAGACTGAGGAAGCTTTTGGATGCTTTACGGAGATGATTGAGTGGGGCATCACTCCAAATGCCGTCATTTATAATATCTTAATTCGGTCTTTTTGTGCCGTTGGGGATGTTGCAAGGTCAGTGAAACTATTAGGAAGAATGCAAAAGGAAGGAGTAAGCCCTGACAACTACTCCTATAATGCTTTGATCCAAATCTACTGTAGGATGAATAAAGTTGATAAAGCTAAAAGGCTTTTTGATTCAATGTCAAGATCTGGCTTGAATCCGGACAATTACACTTATGGTGCTTTTATAGAGGCCCTCTCTGAATCTGGGAGATTAGAGGAAGCCAAGAAGATATTTTACTCAATGGAGGCAAACGGTTGCTCTCCTGATTTGTATATATGTAACTTGATTATTAAAATATTGGTTCAGCAGAACTGTATTGAAGAGGCACGAAACATCATGGAAAGATGCAGACTTGAGGGAATATCTTTAGATTCTATTCCTAATTAGTGAGACTAATTTCCTTCTAGTTTCTCGGGTGCTGCTACATTATTGAGCTTTTGAATGTGAAGATATTGATTCTAGGTATATGTACCTCAGATTATAAAGCCCTGTTCATATGGAAATCTTGTTATATAGTGGGACACAAGAATTATTTATGTTTATGTATGGATGTACCTTTTGGCCATTCAAACACCAACAAAAAAGAGTACAATAAGGAATTCATTTTTTCTTCATTCATCGGTGACTCTCCATCATCATTTTTAGAAAGAGCTTGATCTAAAGGCCGCCCTTCTTACAAAGAGCTTGATCTAGAGGGCTTTGATGGACGTGACTTGGTTATCGTTTTATACCATGCCTCTAGTCTTGCTATGCTTATCTTACTAATTGTGCTGTTGTTTTGGAGTCAACAAACAACACCTTTTTCCACTGTTTTCTCCATTAGTGGATTAACATTGATCACCTTACAAACACCAACATTAAACAGTGGAGGCTGTATCAACCCACCATAGCCAGAGGTCCATCTTTCACTTGTGACCCATCCTGCAATTGAAGAGCACGAATTTGATGGCACTCTTGACTGGAAAACCTGGGATACCAAATTTTGTGGTTATGGCAGTCTCTTATGATGTTGGTAGTTTCATTGGACTGGGTTTATATTGGTTCTAAACTAATATTTGTTCTAGACTATTATGAGGGGTGTGGATCATACAGGTATCCCTTTATCGATGAAGTATATAATCTCTCTCTTGTCGTCCTTTTTCACTTCCAGGCCACCCAACCCAAATAATTTAAACTGGCTCCATACAGCTTTCCTCATAATAGCACTGGTCACTGGGTCTGTATGCAGCTTGTTGCATTTTCCTTTCAATTTTACATGGTAACAGTGAATTACATTTGTAGCATATTCATTTAATGAATCATCATCTTCAAAGATCACATCTACAAAACTGGTAATAATTTTATTCCTTGACCAAGGCGCTTTTATTATTAGAAGTTATAACCTTTTTTGTTGTGAGGGAAGGATGGGGGTGGTTGCTACTTCTAGACTTTGTGTTGGCATTTTATTATGAGTTTCCGGACATTATAAATCATCTGATGTGAAGATGCTGGATATAAGAGGACTTATGATTTCCCAAAGAGCATTTCAGTGAAACCATGCTGCCAAGTTCTATGTTAAATTACATTTATTATTTTTTGCAACTTGACATATGTACTTTTACCGTTAAAATTATTTTGAAGATGAAATTCAATGAACTATATGTGACACTGGTATTACTAAAATTTTCAGAACGAGGTTTATCAACGTAACTTTTCTTTTATTCTTTGCAGGTTGAGTATCGCCAGTTTCTGAATTGCCTGAATAATTCAACTCCTTTCTCAATTGTGTGTCACAAATATAATGGCTTTATCGACCGTAAAGTCTCAATGATCAATATTTGAGTTGAGGTGGTCATAACGTGACTGACCATCCTGGTGGAATAAGAGATTGGTAAACATTTTGGATTCCAGTCATAATGCAATTCAACTATATTCTTCGATTCAGGTAATTTTATGTCTAACAAATATCTTTTTACCATCCACTAATGATCTCATCGTCCATCTTTTATGATGTTCATGCATAAATGTTATGTTAGTACTAGCCTAGCGGCTATTACTGGAGCAATAACTTGGTTATATTTTTGTACTATTTTTTATATATATTTCATAATGTTATGGTATTTGTTCCAATATAGTAAAACATAGCGAGTAGAACAAACTCTCTGTACTATTTTCTTTTGTTCGAATCTTATTGAAATTTCATCAATTGATGATATACTGAAAAATGATAGCTGATTATAGTCTCAAGTTTTGATTGCTTACTTGCATTGCTTGACAGAACTGTCTTAAGATGTCAGCGGCCTCAAACTTGTTCCTGTTAAGTGTGAAGAAAAACATAAGCAAGACTATTTCCAGCATCAAAGATTTGTAGGGCTGCCCTAGAGAAGCAACCAAGCCTTGGAATACTGCTTTTAAAAGATAGTTCTCTTCTATGATTATGACTGATGATGGCGTGTTTTGCTTTTGCTGTGGCTGCTTTATGACGTTTGGAGTGTTGTTGACGTTTGAGGTTGAATAATTTGTGTCAGTAAGTGGCACAGGTTGAAAAAGAGAAGTGTACTGGTAGCACCTACTTGGTATTAAGTAATTTTTCAATCTGTAGTGAAAGATAAACTGTTATGCATAAATGCCAGAACAGAAGACTTCGTGCTGAACCAAAGAAAAGTATATGGTTGTGTGCTTATTAGCATGCTTCTATCCATGAAGTTATTTATCAGGATTTTGCGTTCCATTCTAACCATTATAGGAAAATCCCAATACACAAAATTAGAGTTACAGTAAGAATAGGGGCAAACCTTAGGAACCTTGTTGATTATTGGTAATATGTTGATGACATGAAATTTGATCGGTTTCACCCTTTGTTGTTTTGTATGTCAAGTGTCAGGAGCAAATATTTCTTCTCAATTTTCTATGTTTGCAGCTATAGCTAATACATTTTGAAGGCCAGTGAATTATTTTATGCATACATTGAAACTTGTGTATGTTTGCGAAACTGCTGATTACATTAAGTGTCATGTTACATATGACTCCAATAACTAGTCGCTGGAACTATATCAAACGACCGGGAACATTAGGATAATGTCATAAAAATTGAACTGGTCATAAATTCTGATTGAACCACATGAACAATAATATAATGGAATGTGCTGTCAGGATGGTATGCACACTTCTGTCGTGTTTGGTGTTGCATGAGTGAGTATAGAGTGATACATGATCATGTTCTTTTATGGAAAACATCTTTTATGGAAAACATTTTCTGCAAATATTTTGATCGGGTGAGAGAAGAAATTTGATGGGTGCAGGAAGTAATTGCCCGTAGATTTGTGAGAAATGGTGAATATAGTTGGGAAGCTTCTTCTTCCTCCCTTTTTTTTTCCCTTATTTCTTTCTACAGTCATAAACTTGATAAAATGACTGTTTTACCTAGGGGGACAAAATTAACTTAAACTACAATTAACTACACTATATTAAACTAAAAATAAAAATAACTGAACTATTATAGTAAAAATTAAACTGCACTAAAATATTCTTAATAATTATATTATATCGAACAGTATCCTTTTAATTTTTTAATCAATCTTCAACTTTTATCATTTTTATTTATTGATGAATATTGTAATTATATTTTAATATCGTGTGTTCCATTATTCATATGACGTAATGTTACAAAATATTTTCAAACATTTAAAATAAAAATATCAATTTTGGAGGCATGATATTTTCATTGTGTTAATTAATTAAGGCTTAAATATACATTTGGTCCCTATTTTTGTTGATTTTATTCAATTTGGTCCCTATTTTTGTTTTATGTTCAATTAGGTCCTCATTTTCGTCAAATTGTTGTCAATTTGGTCCTTTTCACTAACGGTGTTTAAATAGTTAACGTTTTTTAACATTACATGCCACGTGTCAGCTCTTGGTTTTTTTGAATTTTTTTTTGAATTTTTTTTGAATTTTTTGAATTTTCTTAATTTCAAAAAAATGGTCCACGTGTCAAGTCACAATTGTGCCACGTGTCAATGTTAGTGCCACGTGTTAGTTTGTGGTAGTATTATTTTTTTTGTTCAATTTAGTCCCTATATTCATTATTTTTGTTCAATTTAGTCCCAATTTTTATTAAAATAAATCAATTTTGTCCTTTTCAAATTGACACTAAATTTAATATCTTTTATACAAATTATATTAATATCTTTTCTAAAATTGACCTTTAAATTTATTATTTTTTAAATTTAATTATAAATTATTAAATTTAATTATAAATTTAATAAATTCTTATATTTAATTTCTAAATAGAATATAATTATTTAAAATATTATAAGAATATAATTATTAATTTTTTTGCTAATATTTATATTCTAAAATATTTTTAAAATTGATATATAAAAATATTTTAAATATTCAAAATATTTTAGAAAAATAAACTAATATTTGTAAAATTAACATTTACATATAAAATATTTTAGATTTTAATATCTAAAATGCAATAAAAATATTAAATATTTTAAATTTAAATGTAAATTTTACAAATGTTAATATATATTTTTAAAATTTTAATAATTATATTTTAATTATATTTAAATAATTATATTCTATTTAGCAATTGAATCTAAAAATTATATTCAATTAATAATTAAATATTATAATTTATAATTAAATTTAAAAAATAAGTAATAATAATGTCAATTTTAAAAATTAAATAGTTTTATTTTAACAAAATTTGGGACTAAATTAAACAAAAATAACGAATATAGGGACTGAATTGAACAAAAATAACGAATATAGGAACTAAATTGAATAAAAATAATAATACTACAAGAAACTGACACGTGGCACAATTGTGACTTGACACGTGGACACTTTTTTTGAAATTAAAATAAAATTAAAAAAATTAAAAAAAATTAAAAAAAAATCAAAAAAACCAGGAGCTGACACGTGACATGTACTGTTAAAAAACGTTAACTATAGTGAAAAGGACCAATTTGACCACAATTTGACAAAAATGAGGACTTAATTAAACATAAACGAAAATAGGGATCAAATTGAATAAAATCAACAAAAATAGAGACTAAATATATATTTAAGCCATTAATTAAAAAATATCAAATAAATAACAACTTCTTATTTATAATATCGGTTCATTTTGTTCGGTACTAGTTTTATCCTCTTCTTCCCTGTGACAACCTCTTGTCTATAACATCATAACCCATGAAATATAAATTTTTAGTGAGCTAGATTTACATCACGATAGGTGTATTATATATAAAAGAAATGATTTTCTTCATAAGCTCTATTAACTTATTCATAAATTAAAATCAATAATTTACAGAAACTACATAGAGAACCTTTACAAATTAATTTATTTAATTTATGCGCAAACTTTATAGCTTATAAAAAAAGTTTGTTTTAAATTATTTTTTTTCTCTAAAAATATTTTTCCACCACTTATCCTTTAGGCTGAGACACACTTTTGGCTATCTTTATTTGCTAGGTTTCCTCTCTTACAGTTTTGCAATTTCTTTGGTACCCTAAAATCTCAAGCTCCAAAAACAATTTTTAGCTGTTAGTTATTTAAGTGTAAGTTATGCTTTCTACTCTTAAAATTGTATCTGCAAAAAAACAAGTACCCACAAATAGACAAAAGTATGCAAAAATTAAAACGAAATGATATTTTAATTCATTTTATTTTAATTTATTTTTAATTCAATATTTTAATTATCATTAAATCATCATATTACGTTATTAAAAAGAATTAAAATAAATGATCAAATAATAATTAGAATACTAAGTTAAAAATAAATAAAAAAATGAGTTAAAATTAAAATTTTAGAATTGAATATTTGCAAGCAAGGGTGGTGATTGATTGGACAACAGTGTCAAAGTTTTGACAGTGTTGGTACATATAAAAAAGAGTTCTTGTATCTTAGTCGCAACTGTTCACACGGTTAGATTTCAAAAAGATGTTAAATGTGATAAATGTGATGGGTGCAGAGACTCGTCTCTTACGTAAAAAAAATATTATTTGTTAGAACATTTTTCTATGTTTAAGATTAGGATTGAGATGTAAAAATATTTGATTCTAAAAAAATAATCGATTTCACTAAAGATATAATTCAACATGGACAAATATAGAATCAAGAATAATTTTATATTAAATTAAATTCAACTAATTATATTTTATTTTAAATTAATTTTAACTATATAAAAACACAAGTCTAATATTACAATTTCATCAATTTAATTCTTTTATATGTTACAATTCTTCGTATCATAAAAAATATTTCCTCAATTTTTATTCCCTTTTCATGCTGCTTCTTAAATCCAAATAATTTCAGTTTTCACTTATTTTTTTAATTCATCAATTTTTACTCCTTCGAATTTATTTTTTAATTCAAGCAAAAAGTGCAATGAAAAAAATCAATTTTTATCTTCCAATAACTATGTGAATTACGTGAAATGATACTTTATTATAAAAAGTATTTATTTAAATAAATTATTTATCAACATTTAAATTATTTTATTTAATTTATTATTTCAATATTTTTTTTATTTTACGTATTTGTATTATTATAATACAACATAAATATTACAATACCATTATGTAAAATCACTGATTAATTGTATTAGATAAATGTAAATAAATATTAATAAAATATTTATGATATTATTTTATATATTTTTTTATTAATATTTATTGCATATTTGAACAGTTTTACAAATCTCTTCTGTATAAAAGGTTTAAGATGTAATTTTTTTAGTTTAATTAGTGATTTAGTATTTGTTGATTTATTTGGTCCTTTTATAATTTTTTTGTTCAATTATGTTAAATTAAAGTTAATGTCTTATGTCTGTATATATCATGTGTCAATATTATTGTTACATAGTTATTTTCAATTTAGTCTCTATATTTAAAATCTTGATTCAATTTAGTTTATTTTTTCTTTAAAACGATTCAATTTTATTTTTTCCAAATTCAGATTAAATTAGTAGTTAAACTTAAATACATGTTAAAATAATATTTTGTTAGAATTTATATAAGGTGAAGTAATTTAATGTATTAATTCTAAAACATTATTTTAGCATGTATACATAAATTGTGATTAAGCTTAACTACTAATTTGTTCTCAAATTGATAAGGACAAAATTGAATCATTCTAAAAAATAGAGGATAGAATGAATAAAAAATTTAAAATAGAATGATTAAATTGAAAACAACTATATGTAATAATAACATTGACATATTGCACAATCATGACTTAATATGTAATAGTTTATATTTTTTTAATTAAAAAATTATAAAAATAAATAAATTTCCACAAATTAACATGATATGTACATAGATGTAGTGTTAGCATCCACTTGACAGAAAATACAAAATTAAATCTTTTTACAAAATTAGAAAAATAGACTATACAAAAAAAAAAACAAAATAAACCAAATCAACAAATTAAAAAATTAATTTTTTTTCTTTTCCTCTTCGATGTCTTCTGCGTGGGTACACAAAAAAGGCGCGTTAAAGTGTAGATGTGAATTAATTTTTGAATTGAATGCAATTACTCTCTCACAAAATTGAAAACCATTTTTGGTTTGTGTAACCCTTTCTTCTGTTTTTTAAAGTGCAAAAAGTTGAAAATGCTATTCATTCATCATTTCTCCCTTCAAATCAATCTACTCTTTAAGCTAATTTCTTTCCTTTTTTTCTTCTACCTTTAGATTTTTATGGGATTAAAAGAATGAAAAAAGTAGGATTGTTTCGAGTAAGAAAATAAATAAAAACGGTAGAAATGGTTGAGATTTCATTTATATCATCATGGAAGGATTCTTTTACACATTTTAAATGTCCCATTTTTTAAATTTAATCATCCTTTTTTATTTAATCATTTTTATTTGACTATTTTTTAAAACTAAAATAACTATATACAATAAAATAATTATATGTAGAATAAATAAAAATTATCAATAATAAAATTATCAAATTTATTTATATTTATTTTTATAATTATAATAATAGTTTTATTATCATATAAAAAAGTGAATGCACTTATTCATAATATATATGTTTTCACTAGAAATAAATGAAATTAATATGATAAAAAAAGGTAAAATTAATTGTATAAAAAACAAATCATAATAAATTGATTTCCTTAGCCTCTTTGCATGAAAAGAAAGCATGACAATTAGTTTATTCAACTAAATTGTAATAAAATCTTCTTATATTAATCATAACAGGTAATTCAGATGATATAACAAAATAATAAATTTTTAATTTGTAAAAGAACAAAATTTTCTAAAAGAGGTTGAATTGAAATATAAATTTTTTGATTAAGTAACCGATAAAAGAATTAATAAAATTTCTATTAAAATATTCAAATTTAGAAATAAATTAAAACTAAAACAAAAAATAAATATATTTCCAACATTCAAAAACACAACGTTCAAAACACTGCTACACGATTAAACCATTGTATAAATATTTTAACCCTACTGTCAGCGACACTAGAGAAATCCGTCTCGCCTGTTATCATCTCTGAGGCACAAATACTTTATAATATTTTAGCTTTAACGTTTAATAGGATTAAATGTATTTTTAATTTTAGTAAAAATTAAATTAGTGTCTTATTGAAATTTTATTTTCATCTGATATTCAGACTTTAAAATTATGTGAATTTAATATTTTAATTACATTTTATTAACATTTAAATTATTTATATTTGATAATTTTTATTAAAAATTATCATAAAATATATTTAAAAAGTTAAATCAACTTAACAAAATTTGATTTAAAAGATTAAATTTACACAATTTTAAAATTAAGAGACTAAATTAGACTAAAATTTTAAAATATGACTAATTTTAAAATGACTAATTTTAATTTTTACTGAAAATTAAGAAACTAAAAATATATTTAATTCTTTTTAATATATTACAATTTCTTTTATATATTAATAGTAATTTTAATTAAAAATAAATAAAAACTGCTGCTTCAGTAAGCAATCAGTGCTTGGTTGTAATTTTGTCTTACGTTTTGGTTTGCTCTTCCTGACTCGTTCGGTTTAAAATTTTTTTTACTCTAAATTATGACACGCTTCTGCAATAAAAAAATGAGATAAATTCATTTGTATACAGGTAATAGTTTCAACAATTAGATATGAGTTAATAATATGGAAAGAATAAAGGATATAACATACTGAATATTAGTATAGGAAACATGTATATATTCAAAATTGAGCATGACATAGATTTCTCTCAACCTTCAAATAATTCCCAAATAAACATCACATTTGATCTTATGATTATGATCATTATTTGACAGTGACATTAACAGTAATCTGTCACCTTTCTCTGATACCACACTAAACAACGACACCTTTCAAATGAGACAAAATCAAGACACCACATTTAATATTGTTCCAACTAAAACTGCATAATCTACCAATTTCTATCATCATTTGATTATAATGAACACAAACTGATGTTAGGTGAGTATTTCAGACTTTGATTGATCACGAAAGCATGAGCTCTAGTTAATCACATATCTACTCATTTGGTTACAGACCAATTAAAATGCTAAGTTCTATCCATCACTAACATCATCCCTGTACAAGCTTTACATTATATACAATGACAGCAGAAAATTCAATAAATCCGAGCTACTTGCTTAGAAGAAGGTGGTGAGCAAATGCCTTGCCAAAGGGACCAACATCAGAAAATTACAGAATAATTACAGAAGTGTTCAAGATGAAGCACTTGCCGAGCTCCAATACTTGATCTTCATCACCACACATCATATGCTATGCACCAGCCAAAAAAGAAGTTAGACAAAAGCATGAAAATTTAACAGCTATTACATTACCTTGACAAAATGTTCACATAGCAAGCACTTCCACAGTTGCATAAAATTTGAAGTTGAAACCTTAGGAAAACCATGGTTAAATCTGCAAAAACCAATGTTGTCAAGAATGAGATCCTACTTAGGATAGGTAGGCGGTTGAAAGATCATAAACGTAGGAGCGTGAGACCGCTCCAAAATGTAAAAGTTCTACAAATATACTATATATCACACAAAAACAGAAAACAGGGGGGAAAAACCTACAAATAACAACATTAAAGCAAACCTAACTGAAATTTCATAATCATAACATCCAAAACAACTCATAATAAAAAGTCACACAATAGCCACCAGCCCCAGCCGCACTATCACCTTGCCCAGAAAAAGCAATTTTCCAGTTACTAAAAAGCTAAACAAAACACTAGACCAGCATCAGAAATGGGGAAGATGTGAGAACACATTCAGGAAATTCACATGGCAATAAAAGAAAGGGTCAAGAGAGATGGAGAAAGACAATTGAAGACAGCAAGGCAGATATGCAAGATAGCAGTCGGAATGACTGCTGTGACTTGCAAAAGGATTGACCACAGATGTGAAGGGCTTGACCACGAGATGGGTCTGTTTTGGAACTTAGTATTTAAGACCAAAAACTAAAATACTCCACCGAACATTTCATGTTACTCGAATTGGAACTTAGGCACCTAATAATACCCAAGACTCTATAAAAAAATATATAAAGGTATTGAGTATGTAATATGAATAAATAGCCGTAGTTGTTATTAATAAAGTGCTATGGTGCCCTAATCTATTGTTGGAAACTGGAAAGAAGTCACTCTTGGCCTGTTGCCGGTTCTATAGCTGCCATAATTGAAGCATTGAAGGAAGTGCGTTTAGTCCCACACTGATAAGGGTTTGTCCTAAATAATTGTTTTCATCAAATGCGTTTACTAACAATTGTTTTCATCACTGTTGACATATCTGATTAGATGCCACTTCTATATGACTAAATCTACAAATCAAAGAGAAAGCACGAGAAACTAATTATGTGTGAACTATTAAAAACATGGCCTCTTACAGCCTAATGTGACCATTTCACTCGTTGCGTTGTAGATTTTCCTATGTTTTTCGGACACTGCATGCCACAATTGCAATATTGTGGCTAGATCAAGTGATGTGATTCACAATTTCAAACCAAGGTGTGGAGTTTATAAAAAGGCCTTGGATTCTCTTCCTATAATGTCTAACTTTTGTTATGTGATCCTCCCAAGGTTCATATCAATCAATATTAAAGCCTTCCACCATATCTCTCAGTTGACATTGAGTAAAGTGGGTAGTGATATTGGCATTGTTAGTGTCTGTCGGAGATTAGTCAAAGGACCAGTGTACAACCAACATGTGAGGGCACCAGCGCTGCAGAACAGAACATGGTAAGATGCTAGGAACCAATCGCAAGGAATGGGACTTAAGTACCACATTAGAAATATAAGATTCTACTGTGGGGTTAACTAAGTGTCCATGACTCTTCCAGTCTCAGCAACCCGACCCAATCCAAAATTAACCTCCACAGATTGAAGTTTTAGAAACTAGACCTGATGTATTTCATATAAAAGTTCAAGCTACACATTGGGTAGCCACAATTCAGTCCAGTGTTATAGTTTTTAAACAATAATGTATCAAAGATTTAATAACAACCACGCCTAATAACATTAACTAGCTAATTATGTACAAAAAAGTTGTAATTTTGCTAAATCTGATCATTTTGGAAAAAAAATACAAAATAAGAATTTGTTGCTGACAATGCAACAGTAATTGATAAGCAATCTAAATTGGTCACTAAATTATTAGGTAGGGGGGACTTGGGTTTTGGACAATTAAAGTCACATGGTAGGAGGGAGTAAACGATAAAGTTATGCCATAAGCAAATAGTGGACTGTTTCAACAAAACACACGCCACATCTTTCAATAGCAATTCTATGGAAGCTTTAGGCTTGTGTGGATGAAGAATAGAACCACAAGAAAAAACTATTGTTGGTCTCTATAAATGATCTACCAAATTATCAATATCTCTTCTGTGACGAATCACAAGTTGAATAGCTGAGCAAGATGCAAAATACACAACTAAGAATGTCTTGTATATTCATTAGTTGCTCATTAAGAAACACATCCCACACATAAATTAAATCACCCTCAAGCAATATTTATGACGTCTTAAATAGTCATCATATAATATCCCCTATCCACTATTCAGTTCCTGACACCTATTTTACTTTCTGTAGCCACTAGCATGTATGATATCAGTAAAGGAAATAACACCAGAAAATTCAAGCTGGCTCAATTCATATTCCCCGTCACTGAGAAAGAGCTTGATCTAGAAATAAGATCAGTTTTCCCAAATCAAATAAACTTAAGCATGACAAGAATCAATCCCTCCATGTTTGCAAACTAAACTGCAACTAAATATTCAAAACACAGGAAGTCAATCATCAACCTCGCTGCAACATTTTTTCAGCATCCAAAGTACACCTGGACATTTGAAATATCACAATACCTCTATGCATATGACTCACCACCATTCGGCACACAGCTTGCATCGGAGACAGAACAAAGTACCAGACACAAAAGTAAGATGCAATCAAAGGAAGATAATCGTGAAAACAATAAAGCAGAATGACAGGATTAGGCTTTACCTCAGTTAACCATGCACAAAAATTGGCTTCAACATATTAGAAGTGCTTAACCTTTTCAAACCATTCAGTTACATATAGAGAGCTTCCCTGTCCACTCATCAGCTACACCATAATCAAGGCTGAGCTCTCTCATGGGAGGGATATTCTCCATTGCAAATAACATAAGGTGTGGGAACATCAAATTGTTGTGATCATACAGAACAAACTGAACCAAAACATTTGGGGATGAACTGTGGCTGATATAGCAAGCAACATTCCTCATTGTTGACACATCCAGAGAAAAATCTAAAGGAGGAATAGATGGATGTGATGGACGCACATATTTTGGGTCTACTTGAGACAAATTCCCCCATTCCGCCCATCTTTCTGAAAACCTATTCGGATATATCGACGAGTCACCATTCATAGCAAAGAGTTGCGCCTGCTCCCTAGTCAAAACAACCCCAGCAAACTCGCATATAAAAGTACCGGCTTGAATAAGGTCCAGAGACCTAACTCCCCAAGATGTCTGCAGGGACCTAAACACTTCCAACCTATATTTCAGTCCCTTCTGCGAAACACGATTACGACACTGGGGAGGACAAGCACAGAAAGGGCCACATTCAAAAATCAAAGGCTTCCCTTTCACAAGATGCCCCTGCAGAGTATAAGGAAAATCACCCCCATTTTTCCTAGCACAAAGGCATCCATCATCACAACCATTCACACACTCACAACCATTAGCTTTCCCACTCTGATGAAACACAAACTGTGGAAAACTAGTCCTTGCAAGATACTCATAGTTAAGAGGATCCCGATCATCATCTATGTCGTTAAAAAGGCGAACAGGAACATTCTCCTTCTTGTTGGATATATCAGCAGAAAGACAATGCACAGTATTCGAATCCATTTCACCCTTCCTAATACTCCTAGCTTCCATAAAAATAGCAGTTCCCATCTTAGCCTGCCCCTGAATCCTCGAAAGCTTAAACTTGTAAACCCCAAAACCAGACCTCCCCACTTCAAACCAGTAACCAGTAATCTTATACACTCCATCATACACATACACCTTACCAGAGGCAGAAGCACTCCCCTCATACTTCATCCCACGAATAACCCTCACTTCCACACCATAATGCATACTCCTTTCCAATGCAAGGTTCCCTGACTCCAACTTCTGATCAGCAATCTGCTTAGACGAATTCTTCCCCTGTCCTCCATGACCAGTGTAGGTTATATCCTCACCCTCATCAGAATCATCCTCATAACCCCCAGAAACAATCACACTGGTGGCTATAGGCTCCCCACTGGAGCTCATACTTGCAGGAAGATAATCAATGCCAGCCTGTATCTGACCGTGCAACCCAAGCACACACAACTCCATCCTAAAAAGGAACACATCCCCCACCATAATCCCAGGAATCGCCCCAACGATTCGCTGCTCGCGGTTCAGCCACAGTCCACGCTCCCGCATCAGTCCAGCAGCTCGCAGGTCCCCGCGGAGACGTCGCGTCCGACCCTCCACCACTTTCTCCTCCTCCTGTTCCACCTTCGGCGCCGCCTCCCTCGCCGCTGCCGCCGCCGCCAAGGCGGCCACCCGCCTCTCCTCCTCCACAGCGGTGTACACGCGCAGCGAGTCGTACACCAAGCGCGTGCGCCTCACCGTCTCCCGCAGCTGCGCCTGCTCCCTCGCCGACAGACCCATCACCCGCACCAGCTCCTTCTGCCGGCTCAGCTTCCGCCGCGGCGCCACGCTCACCGTGAGGTCCGCCACGGGGACGATCGCTCTCGAGGCGTCGCTCGCGGAGGACGACGAATTCGGGTCCTCCAGAACCGCGGAAATGACATCCGCAGAAGGAAGCGGGTGGGAGCATGCAGGTGCACCTGGTTGAGGTCCGAAGGAGTAGGGGGGGACGACGACATTGGTGCCTCCGAAGGCAAGGTGGAACAACTCGGTAACTCGGTTGAACTCAGTGAGTAGGTCTAGTTCGTCTCCGATATCGTCGTGGCCAGAGGCCCAGAAGGGTTCGGGTTTGGGAACTAAGAGTCGGGGTTGCGAATGTGAGTTCTGAGCAGGCGGCGGCGGTGGCGGTGGCGGTGGTTGTTGCGGTTGTGAAATGGCATTGTTATCAGTTGGAGTGTGGAAAGAGAGAGAGGAATCCATTTGGCAGAATTAATGGAAGTGATTTTGGGCGTGTGGGTATAAAGAGAAACCCAAAACGACGTTGGAAAGAGTGCGAAGTGTGTTATTTCTATTATTACGAGTTTGAGTTTTAGAGATGTCACAGAGTGTGAGTGACATTTGGAAAACAAACGCACTTTTCTCGAGACAACAATTCCAAATGCTTCGACTAAAGTCTTTACACTTTTCAACCATTCAAACGCTTCCTTCAAAACACTTTCAGAAGAAAAAAACAGACAACATTATTTCTTCTAAATTTATATATTTCTATTTTTCTTCTAAATTTGCATGAGCTTCAGATATAACATTCACATCGTTGAAATTTAAATTAATTTAAAATTTCAAACTATTGTACAAAATAAAAAATGACGGTTAAAAATAAATATAACTCGTTTAAAGTCATATTCAATCATTTATTACACTAGAAAGAATGTTTTTTTTTTAGTATTTTTCATTTCTTAAGTTCTAATAATGGTTTTATTACTCTTTAAAGTTAATTTTTAGAAAATGTTTAAGATGGTTGACTGATTCACCCATGTTTGATCAAAACGGTAAAAATCGTAATTGGAAAGAATGCTACGAATAGCGATGAAAATCTGAAAAAGTAAGAAAGTGAAATATTAAAAAACGATAAACTTTTACCTGTTAAGATTATACTTTAAATATAACTATTATATAAAAAATATTTACATAGTCAACTATAATCTTTTAAAAATTTTCGTGAGAAAAGTATCATAATTTATACATACTATAATGCTTATAAATTTTATTAGTTATATATATATTAGGATCAAATAAATACTTAAAATAATAAATAAAATAAAATAATTTAAATATTAATATTTTGGAAAATATTTTAAATATAAATTTTTATTAAGGTTGTATAACAATATTTTAATTTAAAATTTATTTTAATTTTGCTTTCATTTCTAAAAGCATTTAGTATATTAAATTATTTTATAGTTTTTTATTTTATCGTTTGAATTAAATATTATATAATTTTTTTTATTTATTTACTTATTTTTAATTTATACACCTTTTTTTTTTCTTGTTCTGTACACTCTTACCATGATAACTACTTTTTTAATAAACTCTGCATTATATATAGTATGTGTTATGCTCAATTTAATTATTTTAATTTGTTACTTTGTAATGTGACGGTTTCAATTAGTGGCGTAAACAAACTCTTTAACTCGTGAAAATGGAAAAATAATTTTAAGTTTTTTATTTTTCTATTTCAATAAGAGATTTTGAACTAGAAAAATATTGTTTCTGGATTATCTCTCTACGTAAAATTTGTTTTAAATTATTTGTGTTTCGTTAAAATTATTTGAATTATGTTAAACTTTATCGACAATCTTTTTTTATCGGCAAATATTGATAGAATCACCTAATATTTGTTTTGGTGTTTAGATTTAATTATGTAATAATTTTATCTTAAAAAAAAAAATATCTCAGTGGATTCACGAAAGAAATTGTGTGAAAAATATTCTAGATTTCAACTTCTAGAATTGGGAGTTTGGGTTAAAACTTGCGAATAATTTGTTAACATGTATTCCTAAACAACCATTTATCTATTTAGCTATGTAGTTTTGTGTATCGAACTTTAAATGAGTCAAATTGATAAGTAAAGAAAAATAAGAAACATGAAAAATGTGGTGAAATTTTTTATAGTTAGATTTAACAAATACAAGCTTTTTTTAAGGTTATTTAATTTTAAAAAATAAATATGAATAATATGTTTATTTATTTAGTTATTATTACCATTTACATTATTAAATAGAAAATTCCCATCTTAATTGTCAATTATAATTTTGACCATGCCAATAATAAACGTTAGATTTAAGAAACTACCATAGAGTTACGAATTTTTATTATTTCCATTATCTTAACATCTTTTTGGAATGAAAACAATAACAAGTTTTGGATAGTAATCATTAATATTAATTACGACGAACACTATGCCACCACTGAAACAGGTCACGGTTGAAGATGATGCCACATCAATTGCATTTATTTATCTCTGTAATCTGCTTAACACTGCATATTGAATATTACTCTGTTGTTTGTTGATTTCAGGGTAGAGTGTACTCTGCAAAGAGAAAATAAACAAGGTTAACGAAGCACATAAGGTGTTTGTTGAAATGAAGAAGCACACAACACAAAATATTATCATCCCTCTTGTTCAGTTCTCAAGAATTACGAAAAACATAAATCAATGCATTCAAAATATGAATGAGATGATAATGAAGGTGAAGTAGGTTGTGTTAACTTACTTCCACATTTGTTTCCTGCAGGACGGTTCTTGATGTTGCATCTCTTTGGAATGGTGATAGCAGTGGCAAGGTTGATCTTAGCTTGTTTGGCCAGAGGAGACAACAGAACAGCACAGAGACATTTTGGAGCAGTTCTGAGCAAAGCACCAACTCTTGCACAACAAGCCAAAGGAACCTTTGCCTTCACATTGCTAACAGCACTCAAGCAAGGGCTCAGACTTGCAGCTGCAGACCCTATAGGGGTCTTTCCACATTCACCAGCACCCTCAGCACCCAAAACCAACACAAAAATCAGCACTGCCACAAGGGAAATAGCCCTACCTCTACCCTTCAAGTTCCTCATCTTTTTCTCTCAGAATCTGCTTACACTGATCACTCACTTGTATTGTATAACAGGTATTTGGTTATATATAGCACTGTGAATTCCATAGACCAACACACCTTGTTTATATAGAATTCTTAAAGGGAAAAAGGAGTGTGACATTAACATTAGTGGGGTGGTTGTGGCCTTGGGATATTCAAGAACTAATAATCACGCTTCTGCTAGAAGTTTCACCGTCCACAACGAGCCTATGTGCTGTTATAGGGCAGAATATTTGATTTTGTTATACAAGAAGGGTGCTTACGGCTTGTTATGAGTGAGCTTATGAGAGACACTGCCATGGCATGGTAGATTGGTAGGTGGGTGTGAACACAGAAAAAGTTGGAAGAAAAAAATTTGATGCAATAGGGCTGCCACATAATTTGCTCCACTATGCTTGCTTCCACACATAAAATAACTACACCTGGCTCTTTGCTTTTTTTCTTCTTTAGCAGTATGCACGATCCATTTCTACTTCTTCTGCATTAAGGTGCAAAGAAATTCAACAAATTTTATCGGTAAAGCTGGGTTTTTAATAAGGAAAATGATAGAATGACTACCCATTTTTACTACTTCCTTACTCTCTTACGTGGAAAATGGTTTTTATTTTATTTTTTTACTTTCAAAAGAGCCACGGGCACGTGAGTAAATGAAGGTTACAGAAAGTTAACCTAACCTACCATTAACTTTATAATTTTGTTGTCACAATGAAAAAAGAAGTAGTGTCATTAACTTACCATTTTGCCGTCACCGTGAAAAAAAATTCTCGCAAAACCTTGCATACCATTCACACCGGTGCCGGAATACTTCTTTCTTCTCCACCGTGCCTGCGAAATTCACCGTGCCAATCGTCTCATATGCACACATTTTTATTCACCTAATCCACAGTCACTGATAAAACCGTACTGTATATGATATTTTTACACAGAATATCTGGTGACCACAGAATTAATAAATGGTGACCTTCCTTGAACTTTTTACACAATTTTTTCACCCCTGATATGTTGTTAGGAAGTCCACAACTACAACCTTCTTAGTGTCCTAGAATACATCGATGACATTTATAAAAGGTATATTTACTGGTTAAAGATTTTTGTGAGGAATAATTAGCCCACAAGTACTTGATCAAACACTTCATAACAGTGACTGCATTAACTGGTGACTCGTGATATATTACCTGGTGACCTGCCCATAACTTTTTGAACAAAAATATCACTAGGGTCTGGTGTTTGGGTACTCAATTTTTCTCCACTAACAGTCACAACCATGACCCTAAAAGCATGTTTGCAAGGTATGTTGAACTTACTAAATATTGCTGCGAGATCATTGGTCCACAAAATTCACCACACATATAAATTAAGTCTGGATAAATATCTGGTGACCACGTATGATTGGTGACCTTCCTTGAACTTTTTGCACAACTTATTCACCTCTGCTAAGTTGTAAGGATGTCTACAACTAAAACCTTCATATTGTCCTGGAATACCTCAATGAAATTTATAAAAGTTATATTTACTCCTAAAAGTGAATGGTGAAGAATAATTAGCCCACAAGTGCTTGATCACAAACATCATAATAGTGATTGCATTAACTTATGACCCTTGATATATTACCTGGTGACATGCCCATAACTTTTTTGCATAAAAATATTAAATGGGGTCTGGTGTTTGGGTACTCAACTTGTTTCCCACTAACAGTGAGAAATATGACCCTCAAAGCATGTGTGCAAGGTATGTTGAACCTAATAAATATTCTTGCGAAATAATTGGTCCACAAAATCCACCACACATATAAATTAAGTCTGGATGAAATATCTGGTGACCACGAAATTAATAATTGCTGACCTTCCTTGAACTTTTTGACAATTTATTCACTCCTGACATCCTTATAACATGGCAAGGGTGAATAAGTTGTGCAAAAAGTTCAAGGAAGGTCAACAATTATTAATTTCGTGGTCACCGGATATTTCATCCAGAATTAATTTATATGTGTGGTGGATTTTGTGGACCAATTATCTCGCAACAATATTTAGTAGGTTCAACATACCTTGCAAACATGCTTTTAGGGTCATGGTTGTGACTGTTAGTAGGGAAAAATTGAGTACCCAAACACCAGACCCTAGTTGATATTTTTTATCCAAAAAATTATGGGCAGATCACCAAGTAATATATCACGGGTCACCAGTTAATACAGTCACTGTTATGATGTGTTTGATCAAGTACTTGTGGGCTAATTATTCCTCACAAAAATCTTTAACCAGTAAATATACCTTTTATAAATGTCATCGATGTATTCTAGGACACTAAGAAGGTTGTAGTTGTAGACTTCCTAACAACATATCAGGGGTGAAAAAATTGTGTAAAAAGTTCAAGGAAGGTCACCATTTATTAATTCTGTGGTCACCAGATATTCTATGTAAAAATATCATATACAGTACGGTTTTATCAGTGATTGTGGATTAGGTGAATAAAAATGTGTGCATATGAGACAATTGGCACAATGAATTTCGCAGGCACGATGGAGAAGAAAGAAGTATTCCGGCGCCGGTGTGAATGGTATGCAAGGTTCTGCGAGGATTTTTTTTCACGATGATGGCAAAATGGTAAGTTAATGGCACCACTTCTTTTTTCACTATGACAGCAAAATGATAAAGTTAATGGTATGTTAGGTTAACTTTCTGTAACCTTCATTCCCTCACGTGCCAGTGGCTCTTTTGAAAGTAAAAAAAAAAAGATTAAAAACCATTTTCCACGTAAGGGAGTAAGGAAGTAGTAAAAATAGGTAGTCATTCTATCATTTTCCTTTTAATAATAGTAAAATCATTCGTGGATTGTTCGGAGTGACGTAATTGCACGAGGAATATAGGTGGTAAATAAAATAATACTACTTCACTCAAATATAAAAAAATGCTAATTAACATTTGTAGCAATGAAATTTAACTAGTATTATTAAATTCTATATATTTTAAAAAGTTAAATATAATCCCAATTAATTAAGGATAAGTTTAGAATGATGAGCAAAAGTGGTAAAAAACCGTTTGTATTAAATTTATTTTATTTAGGTTAAAATACCTTTTTTGTCTCAATTTTCGTCAAGTTTTTTCAAATAAGTCCTAATTTTGATTTTGTATTCAAATAGGTCCCAATTTTCGTCAATTTTGTTCAAGTTGGTCCTTTTTTGCTAACACCGTTTAAATCATTAACGACCATGAAGTGACTGCCACGTGTCACTTTGTGGTTTTTTTTAATTTTTAATTTTTTTTAATTTTTTTTAATTTTTTAATTTTTTTAAATGTACACGTGTCAACCCTGGAGCGTGTCACGTGTCACTTCGTGGTTTTTTTGAATTTTTTTGATTTTTTTTTGAATTTTCTTTTTAAATTTTTTTAAATTTTTTTTAAATGTCCACGTGTTAACCCAGTAGCGTGTTACGTGTCAAAGTCAATGTTCTAAATTTAATTTGGTCCCTATATTTGTTATTTTTGTTCAATTAGGTCCCAACTTTTGTTAACATTAACCAATTTGGTCCCTCTCCAAATTAAAATCAAATTTAATTTTTATATTAAAATTCACATTTTTTATTAAATATTTTTATATAATATATTAAAATTTACATCATTATAACTTTCATATAGAAATTAAATTTGGTCACATCTTCGATAGGGACCAAACTGGTTAATGTTAACAAAAATTGGGACCTAATTGAACAAAAATAACAAATATAGGGACCAAATTGAATATAGAACATTGACTTTGACACGTGGCACACTACTGGGTTGACATGTGGACATTTAAAAAAAATTCAAAAAAAATAAAATAAAAAATTTAGAAAAGCCACAAAGTGACACGTGGCACGCTCTTGGATTAACACATGTACATTTTAAAAAAATTCAAAAAAATCACAAAGTGACACGTGGCAGTCACTGTTCATGGCCATTAATGATTTAAACGGTGTTAGCAAAAAATGTCTCAATTGAATAAAATTGACGAAAATTGGGACCTATTTGAACACAAAACCAAAATTATGACTTATTTGAAAAAACTTGATGAAAATTGGGACCAAAAAGGTATTTTAACCTTTTATTTATTTGCTATGATGTAGTTCACATGAAGTGTTTTTCATCGTTTAGAGTTGCTTATCTTCTCCGATGGCAACATTGTCTATTTGGTTTTCTTCAAATGGTCAATACATGGTGGTTGCTGAGCCTGAAAATTTTGTGCACTTTCATAGCACAAAGGCAGGCTACTAAAAACGACAAGAGATTGATTTCTTTGGGGAAATTTATGGGGTTTGTCTGAGTATGTATATTGGAAATCTCCTTTCAGCTCACTCAGCACATTGTTTTAGTCTATCACGTGAAGGAAGAAAATAAGAATACTAAGTTTTTCAAGTCTTTTCTTATTCAACTTATAACATGAATGAAATATATACCTTTTGTTGAATTCTTGTTTTTGTTATTAGATAATAAATAAGCATTTCTTATAAAATATATATTTTTTTAATATTTGTGGGTATTCAAAAAGTACGCAAACTTTTTTATGCAGGTAATGAGACATGTGACAGGTTTTTTTTATGCGGATTGGTAGCGAGTAGGTACTAGCTGTGCTCGATCCGATATGTTATCATCTCTAGTGGGATTAAATAGAGTCAATGACCATAATCTACACATAGTTGTTGATCTAATATATTTCTATGTGTGATGTAAATCTAATTATTATTAAATGGTTATAGGATGTGCAGTAAATGAAAATTTTGAAAAAAATTAGTTTGATTCTACAAATTATTGGACTTATATAAAAAAATAATAATTAGGTGATAAGAGCTTATGAAGGTTTTTATGATTTAGCTTGTCGTGTGAAAAAGAATTGTGTTCGACAAGTCATAAATTTATCGTGTCATATGAGTTGAGAACTTAATTTCCTATGTATCGGACTTTTTGCATGAGTGGATGGTAGGTAGTATGACAAAGATAAAATTTTCGAGTTTAAGTTAATACACAAGTTTTGAAGAATATAATATATTGTTAGTAATAATTATAGTTGAGTTTGAGTTTATATGTGTTGTTGATTGTGACTTGAAAGGATCCAGTTTTTAAAATGATCATTTCATAAATGTATATGTTTTTACAAAAATGTTATTTTATTTTGTTTTGTAAATTGAAATTTTGTATATATTATGATTATGATTACGTGTTACTAGCGAACACACATGCATGTGTATCCGCATTTTTTAATTTTTATAAGATCAATAATATTTATTTTTAAAATTTATATAATAAATTTTAAAATAGTTGTTAAATAAAATAACTGTTAGAAAAGGTTTTTAGAAATAACGATCAAAATAAAAAAGATTTAAAAAAAATGGTTAAAAATAAACTAATTATAAAATAATTAATTTTTAAAATATTAATTAAGGGTAAAATTGGAAAATGAAAAATGGACACAAAAAGAGGAATCCCCTTTATATATTATTATAGATATAAGAACTAAGGAAAATGTAGGTGGTGCGTCCAAAAGTGAAATTGGCCTAAAACTATAGAATCATGTGAATATTTGCTCTATTTTTAAATTCACTTGATGAATTAAAGTTTTATATTTTGAAGAAATTATTTATGGAAGGAAGTGAACACAATATATATACAATTGTATGCTATATAGAGATGATTAGTGAAAAAAAAATAGTATAATATATATAATTGCATAATAGTAACGTTACAACGATCAAAGTTATTTTTCACCAAGTGTATCTTTATTTTTAATCCAAGGAGAAGTTAAGAAGATTTTGTTAAAAAATTAAAAGTGTATTGTTGGAAAAGCATAATAAATTGTCAAGGGTAAGAAAACATCATCTAACAAAACTCTCGTAAAAATCGAACATGAAAATCAGAAAGAGAATATTAGTATTGCTGTTCATCAATTTAATGGATTTATTATTCAATTCTTTTATCTATAGTAATTATATTTCGTTTGTTTATTTAATTTCTCAACATTTTTTTACTTTTTAATATTCTTTTATGTTCATGCTTTGAGTGTTTTTTTCTTGTTGATTTCTATTTATTATTATTTTACATTTAAGTGTTATTCAAAACAACTTTAGAATACATATTTTCATCATATAATTATAATTTTTATTATCTTTTATTCTTGTCATTTTAATACAAGAATATAATGTATCATTTTTTTTATGCATATTAAAGATCAAACACATTATATAAAAAAATGCTAAATATATTAATTTTAGTTTAAGTCCTATTTTAAAAAAAATTGTTTAAAACTACTTCAATGCGTTAAATTAAATTTTTTTGAAAATTATCAGTTGAATTTAGTAAAAAAATATTTATTTTTGATTAAAGTATTTGTTTCAATAATAAAAATTTCCCTGAAAACATAAATAGATGTTACATGTGGAAAATAAAACAAAATATGAAAAGTATGAAATTAAGACTTGCTCAAAAAGGCCGGGACAAATTAAGGATTTGATTTTCGTCTTATTCATTATTTTTGTTTGTCAAGTTATTTTCTAAAACAATCTCATTTTTTTGGTAATCAAATTATCATAAAGAATCTATTCAATTATTATTAGAATAAATTCATTTCTTGTTCTTTTTTTTCTTGAGACATGTCTAAAAGTCTTGTGTGCAAGTGATGATTTGTGGTTGCATGTAACTCAAAAGGTTCAAAATGAAATCTTTGTTTGTATATGGTCACTAGGATGTGTTCATATCACTTATATCAATTTTCTTTGTACAACAAGAGTATCTTGCGTGAGATAGAGTTGGTAAAGTTTAGTTGAGTTAGAAACTCAAGTATAGGTGGGGAAGCTAGCTATTTTGTTATTTCTTTCTTTATACTAACTGATTGAGTTGTGTGAATGAGAATTTGATGAAATGTGATAGATAATGAAGTTGTTTGTTATTGAAAATGTCACTAGTAGAGATGATTGAGATGTGGAATTGAACACATATTGTATGTGATTGAGGAACAATTTCAGAGGATGTAAATATTAGATTGGTTAAATTAGCTCTTGGTGCTATGTTTTAGAACTAAATAAGATTTGTTATAGTCGACTTAAGAGATTAAAAGCCCCAATTTGAGCCAAGAAATCAGTTTGATATACCAATCAATTTTTCTATAGTGAAAATAAAATTTTAAAAATCTAGAGAGTTGAGGTTCCTTGTTCAATTGAGTGCTCAATCCCCTCATTGAGAAAAAATAATTTACTTAAAAGTCCAAGAGTTCAAAGGAAAGTTTACTCGATACTTGAGTTTTTTTAGAAAAAAGAATCAAATATCTGTATTGACGGTCATTGTGGGACATGTTTTGAAAATATTTGATTGTAGTTGTATGATATTGAGAATTATATTGATCGAGATGAATTTCATTTTTATATAATATGTTTTGGTTGATATAAATTGTTATGATTATACTAACTTATCCTATATTTTATTTGGTTTGTAGTTTGTTCATATGCTACAACAGTTGCTCTATGTGAGCATATTAAGGTGCAGTAGGGAGTGTGTGACTGGGAGATTAAAATGCAAGTATATATTTTAATAATTATGCTTAATATCTTAATTGTGATACTCATATTATTAGTTTTGGTTTACTAATATAGGGTTATAGGGTGTTACAATATTGATGTTTTTTTCCTTAAAATTAAAACTAGAAAAATGAAATTATTTTTTATTTATTAGTAAAAAAGTTTGAAACTCATTAACTTTTTTTTTAGTTATTATCGAACCATACGAGTCGGGAAATTCTCAAATAGGCAATGACTTGACTCATCTATTTCCATCAAAGAGAATAGGCAATTAATTTTATAAAATTTTGAAATCTAATTAAAGCAGTACCTCAGTTTACTCACTATCTCTTCTTAGGAAGAATGGTACAAACATCGAACCAACTCAACCTTGTGATACAATTATGAAAATTTATACTTTGAAAACTCAATTCACTTTCTAAAGAAATCATGTCTAATAATTTCTTATAACTTACTATTATATTAATTTATTGTTTTTTTATCATGTATAATGGATGTTACTATTAGTATTTCAGAATTTCAATTGAACAAAGTTATAATATTTATTTGATAATATTTACACATTATTGAGATACCAGTATAATCGTTAACGTATTAATCCTATTGAATTACAGTTTTACTATGGTTGAATTATTGACACTTGAAATTTATTAAATAATTAATCTACTTTTAAAACGTGGAGAAAAAGAGTTAGTCCTGCAATCTACACACTCCATATGTCCAACGCTGGAGGGTGGAATTGAAAGATGTGGTGAAGTTAGGTGAAATTAAAAATTCGATGTTAAAAATTGAACATTAATGACAAACAAATATTTGACTCTACTTGTATTGCTAAATCTAATAATAGAATGGGTGTTGAAAATTAATTTAGCAGGTGAATGAGGTTATGTACAAAGAAAAATAATAAAATGGAGAAAGAATGTTAGTTGGAGACTAGAATGGACTAACGGTATGAGCGAGTTTTAACATGCACTCAGGCACAAGGCGTCTCCTTGGAGGAGCCTCTGCATCTTTGGCACGGGCCTCAGCATCACCAGCGTGGATATATCCTACTAAATCTTCAAACATATCATCTTTTCCACCTCTCATCGGATCCTGAAATGTATAACCATTTCACATCAATGCCTTCTTACAAAATATTCTAACATTCACCATAATTTTCTCATCAAAATTACCAACTACAACTTTTTCAGAAAATGGCCATATATACCTGTAGAAACACATCTGTATGAGTCTTCCCTTCGTACATAATTGCTTCAGCCGTCACTCCAACTTTTTTAAGAGTTTCAGCAAATGATGTACTGTATAAAATAGTATGTTGGTCAAAGTCTAGCAGCTGAAAATCCGATTTTTTTTTAAAGAGGATGCTTCAATACGAAGACAAGCGAATTAGTTGCTCTATAATGACAATTCGCTGCTATATAATGTAAATACCCACTATTAAAAGTGGCACATTTCTTCTAGTAGCCCATTGAAGGATATACAGGATTAAAGCCTACTTTATAACCCATGCAAAAGCATTACATGCGCACATTGCAATTTCAACTTTTAAAAAACGAGTTCGAACAGTTTAACCAAGTTTAGTGCGCAAGAAAACATTCTTGCTAGAATATTTCTTAAGTTTCAATTAATTCCAATGGTCACATAACAGCAATAGCTCTTCACAGCTTTGTCGCTTATAAAATGCTTAAATGTAACTTTGTTACCTACACGTATTTCCATTTCCAGCTTCACACTTCATCAGTATTCACTCAATCAAAAAACCCACTTATCTTGTAGGTAGCAGATAGATACTGCATAGCCTCCGAATAGGATGATTTTTCTTTTATTTTGGATCTCCATTTTGTATTGAGATCTTATTTTATTCGTGTGTGCTATTATTGTTGACGCAGTGGGTGTGGAACTAATAAAACATATAAGAAATTGAGCGCCACTGCAAATTCATAATTCACACAATCATCAAAGAACCTTCATAACAACTAATCAGCAGCATACCACATGGAACTGTAGCAAATAATACATTATAAGGAGCAATCTTTTCCTGAAGGTTCAAAGAGCTTAAACAACCACACAACTTCAGAATGCTTGTTATACCTTATGTTGATCATTAACAGCGTACTTATAATAGTATGCCCATTTTGACAGTAATGAACTCAAATGTCATACGCGATCAGGTAAGTATGGAGATATACAAAAAAAATAATGAAAACAAGAGAAATGGAGAAAGTAATTTCTATAGATAATTTAAGATCCTCAAATAGTACGATAATGATATTTTGAGATTTCCTCATACAATTGAACTTAATCACCATGTTACATCTATTGCATGTTTTTGACTTAACATTTTTTTTTCTTTCTATACTGATTGTTTGCTGAAATCTAGTACCAGGGGGACAAGGAACTGACATAGGTCGTTCTTGTTGTTTCTTCTACGTGTTTATCAATAACTTGAAGTTAAATTAAGCTGCTCATTGCTAACTAAATCATTCAGTAATTCAGCCATTACACAAAGTTTGGCACTTTAATATTGCATGAAACAATTATCAGTCACTGTGCTCCCCAAATAAGGTCACGTAGGCTATCTCGGTAAAACTAGACCATAACAAATCAATAGGACACTCAATATATACTCCTGTTTTCTATTGTTACAAAATTTTTAGAAAGGGGGGACACAAACCTGGCATCTGATGGTATTGAATAATCCCCAGTCCCATGAAAAAGCACTACAGAAGGTAGTAGAGAATTCGCATTTCCAATATTTGGATCTTGAACCATTACTTCTGGAGAAAACCGTTTCAGGGATTCTTCCCCTTCCATTATGCTGTACGGTAGAGGTAGTCAATTGAAAGTCTAATACAAGGAGAAGCAGGCGATTGAACATTAACTCACTTGAAGATGAATGAAGTGTGTACCTTAGAAAGATGGACCGATAAAGACCCCTACTGTGGAAGTGATCTACAAGGTTAAATAAATTATACCTGAATTGATGTAAGAAGGAAATACAGCAAATAAATTATGTTAATCTTAGTGCAAAGCCAACTATCATTGGTGGGAGCTGCAAGGTTATAAAATAAACAATCTCAATCAAATAACATTGCATTTACCATAAGAAACAAAATCAAACCAATAATTGGAAGAGTTATCACACATTACATATCTTCTGGAGACCTTTATTTATGCCATTATAATTTGAAAAGATTAAATCCATACATGATCAACTTGAGCTATATTATATTCGGTAACATGTACAACAGTGTAGCACTCCTATATTAGTAAAACAAAACGCTTTTTTAGCATATTACAATCAAAATTTGCATTTTTAGTATTTGTAGAACAACCGCTTTTGTAGCATATTACCATTAACATTTGCATTTCTAACGTAGTAGAACTTTGTAAAATATCACGATTAAAATTTGCATTTAAATCATGAGATCTTTCACGAACCGAACAACAACAATAGCCAAAGTTGTTAGGTGAAAGCACGAGCGACTTTTATTTCATATCTAACACACTCCCTACTGTACGAGTCCTTTGAGCTTAAAGAGAGGATAATGCGCAGACTCCGCTAATTCTTAAGCCAACTTCGGATTGTTTTTTCAGAAGAATTGAGTGCCAAAGATCAAACCCTAGATTGGCAAATAGTTCCTCCTTGTCAGGATAAAACAGAATCTTCCTATTTTGTTTTCATATGTGCAGACATTAATTCCGTCATTCCTATTTTGGGTATATATCTCATATCTATATTTTTTTGTTACCAGTTAGGAGATATTGTCTCTTCTCTCACTTAAGCCTAGATAAGTGTACAGTTGTTCCCTAGTTCGCTATTTGTTCTACCATCTTGTAACCAGTCAAACCAAGGAAAATACAATGGTTTCTGCAAGGTAGCAAAGCACAATATGATGACCCATCCTTGATTTCAAACTCCATTTTGCACCATTCATAGCAAACAAATAGCATATTGAAGAAGGGTACCCTAACATAACTAGCCTGATTGGTTCACCTATTCTTCCATTCATTGGCCACAAACTGAAGGGACAAAACTTCATTCAAACCAACCAGCTATTTTTCCAAGGAAAAGAGGAATATATCGCCAGGGATGAAAAACAAGTGGAGAAAGTTGACCCCAACAATAAAAAAAGAAAAGAAAGAAACTTGATGTTGAACATTATTAGATGTCTCCACATTGGGTAGGAATGTTAACCAAAATAATCCTTACAAATGGGTAATTCTCACCCCATGAGAAAACATTTTGGATAGTGTTAGATGGAGACAAATTTGAATATGATATCAAAGTCTATCCCGCATTGATGTTAAGTCACAGTAGATGTCCAATCCAGTCTCCAGATGTACAATCCTGTGTCAGAGGTGTTTGTTAAGACTTAAACAATCCTAACCACTTAAGTTATCTTTGGGGCTTGAGTTTGTCCTTGTTCATTTCTGATGAACATAAAAATGAGATCGAAGAGAACACCACGTACTACAGCCAGCTAAAGAGATATATATAGAACGCAGAAAAGAAGACTAATTCACATGTGGATAACATCATATCATAGTTATCAATCTCGAATAGAGGCACACAAGTCAATAACAACAAATTCAAGAAATTAAATAATTGTAACCCTCCAAGTGGATGATGCTACAATTGTTTCAAAGGCGACCTATGAAGTTTAAAATAATAAAAAAAACTAAAGAAAAACTTTAAAAACAAAACATAAGGATATAATAAAGAGGCTGAGCGATAGGAGATTTAAGGTTGGTTTGATGATAAAAGTGGAAGGGAGGGAAAAATAAAGGTCGCGGGTTTGAATCCGCTAACAAAAAACAACATATCACCGATTAACATTTGGCGATAAAATAAAACAACGGTGAGCAATAACACAGTGACACCACTTAGGACAAATAACAACAAAAGCAAGTTCACGGCACTTTCGAGAGGTGGTTATGCCCCCTGGGTGTTCGTGGTTTGTGTTAAAGTAAGGTGACAGAGCCCTTGCATATAGTATGAAGCTTGAGCCACTATAGCACACAAAATGGTAGATTTCCCGCTATACGACGCTCTGCTATAGCGCGCATATTTAACTACTTAGATTGAAAGGGATTTTCTGCAAGTACTTACCCTCCAGATAAACCAAAATAAGTCTTAATCTGAGAAAGACTCCAAGTTGTACTATCTCCTTCACCTGCCTCTTTGATTGCCTGCTCCACCAGTACACATGCAGCAATATGTGCTCCAGCTGATTGTCCCATTAGGTAAATTCTATGGGAAAAAATTGGAAAAGTATCATTATTGATCATGAGAAGCCATCACCCTTAAAGCAAGAGAAAATTGGATGCCTTAATGAGAAAACTTTGAATTTAAGAGAATTTACCTGTTAGGATCACCTCCATATTCTGCAATATTGTTGCACACAAATGCGATGCCTTGAGAAGAATCAGCTATCATATCGCTGATGGTTCCCTGGGGAAAATTTCTGCAAGAAAAGAGATGTTTTATAACACTGCTATAGAAAGACAAAAGCAAGTAACACACTCCCTTCTGTACTATTTGAATTACATATGCTTTTAGTGGTTTGCGATGAGGTACAATAAAAACCACTGATTTCCTAGGATTGGTATTCTTCATTATTACCGCTTTCAATACCAAATTTCGATTTTGAATTTTCTATTTCAACAATCCCTATGCTTTAAACCGGAAGAAATCTTGCATAAAAGAGGCACATTAGAGATATCGAACCATTCAGGAGTCTCCATAAAACTAAAGGGAAAGTCGGAAGTTGAAAAGGCTCACTACATGGCTTGATTACGCCCAAAGATTTTCTAATTATAAAAACAATATTTTGTATCTATGAATAGAACTTTCAAAAACAAAACGAGAAGATTGAAAACTATCAAATAGTTCTTATTTTACCATCAATATCAAGAAGAAACCAAAAAGAGACAGTAAAAATTAAAAACACAAGGACCAGGACCAAATCATAAATTAAAACAGAAAATATTTAGAAAAGATGATAACATGATACAGTAGAATAGAACCCAGGAATACAGTTTTCTTTATTACTATTTACAAGTACAGATAAATATTTGTCTCCATAACGATTCTAATGCGGCAGATAGCATCTAGCTAGAGCATTACAGATGTGAAAGTTGGGGAAGGAAGTATCACCTGTAATCAATACATGCCACAATGATATCTCTCTCTGATAGCTGTTGACCTAGAAGTGTACCCCATGCTTTGTAACTACACAAATACAGTACACACACTTTAAAACTAGTAATCACAGAATAGGTAAGTGGTGAACGTGTGTGTGTGTGCGTTTATATACAACAGACATAGACAAACACGTTAATCCCTTCAATAATGAAATTAGTAGCGTCTTATTCTGATTGCACAGGGTATGATAAATGTCAGAAAAGGAAAAAAAAATTGTATATAATTATAAACATAAGTATAACCTCTTCAGGTTGAAACTACTCCATAAGACATTATACAGTACAATTAAATATAGCTCACGCTGCACATGTAAGGGATATCATTGTACGGTTACTATATTCAATACATATAAACATGGGCTGCCCAACACTTAACACATAATAACCAAACTTGATATAGTATTAGTCGGGTTGATTCACTCCATTTTAACCTCTTTTTACATAATTTTGGTGCCTTTGTACTCACAATTATCTTGAGGTTCACATTGAAAACATTGCCATCACCGGAAATGATCAAGGGAATTCTGTCTCTAACAACATCTGACCCTTCAGTTTCAAACCAAGGATTTGACTCTTCTCAAATACTTGTTGCTTGGGTATTGAAGCTGCTCAATCTGCCTCTCCCAAATGCCAATGACATTTTCTAGGAAACAAGCAGGATTGATTGAAAACATTGTGGCATCCTGTTAGATTCTTCCAATGCCATCAAATTACTCCTAGGTTAGGGGGAAGCATATAGAAAGACCCGGGCAGCTATTCATGCCTAATAGGTACGGTAGACAAACTATCCTCTGTAGCAAATGTGGTAAAGCAGCAATTCTTGAATTCTGCTTGTGTGCTCAAATACATCAAGATTAAAGTGTGAACAAAGGTGATATTAAAGATTGTAAGCTGCTACCACACTATTTTGATTGGGTAAGATTTCAATGTGAAAGAAGATCCATATTAGGCTATTGAGTTATTGTAGGCAAAATTAAAACTGACTGTCAGTTCCAGTAGTCAATTAGTTGACATATTCACCAAATCCTTCAAAGTATCTCCCAGGTTGAAATATTTTGGTGCATATTATTTATATGCTCTAGCTTGAAAGGGAGTATTCAATATAGCACACGTAAATACTAGTTTTAAACATTTCAATATGTAACATTTGATACAAATTAGTTATTAAGGAGATAATTGTACAATTAGTAAACGTTGTCAGTATAAATGTTCATGTGTGGTCGACATTTACACACAATTCCAAAACTTAATAAGTTCAAAACCCATTTCCTTATACGTCTCGGTAAATTGGCAACCTTCTTACTACTACCATCATGATGTATAAGCTTAATGGTGAGCAAAAATATAATGAACTTCTCTTTTTAACAGGAGATAAAAATAAGAATTGAATCTCATATATACTAATCAACAATTCCATGGAAAGGGAACACCCTCTCAATCAAAGCAACATGAAAAAAAACTTATTACACCTAATTACGTTAATTTGCAATTTTAAAATGGAGCACAGACGTCACGTACCCAATAATCCAGGCTCCACCAGTAATAAAAGCAACAACGGGTTTTGGACCATTGCTATTTTTAGGCAAATACAAGTCAAGCCTGCAAAAGAAAATAAGCTATTTATTAAAATTGCAACGATTAAGAGAATTTATAAATGTACAGAGACAATTGTGATCAAGCATACCTATTTCGCGGTTTTTCTCCATAAACTATGCTTCTGCGTATCTGACTGGAGAAGAAATAGTAATATCCAACTATAAAACAGAAGGCGGCAAATGTCGAGTGATATTAATGCATTTCAAATCAGAATCTGGACATAAATAATAGATTACAAGTATGAAAAATGTTATAGATCACAGAATTCAGACCTTGAATAAAGCCCGGAAAAAGAAGTAGTGCATAACAACTAAGGGCAAGAAATCTTGTGATCCATTTATAGCCTACCCTGAACAGAAATAAATGATCAGAGAGCATCCACAAATGGTATATATGAAAATAATAATCATGTAAAAAAAATAAACAGAGATGTTTGGGTTCATCTTAAACCAATTTCCATTAATTGAACGTTCTTAATAGACATATAAACTGCACCCTAAGAATTGAGACAGACAACGAGGGAGTTTTCAAGAAGATATATAACAAGATTTCCTCTAAATTGCATTACCAATTGAAATCAGTCACACCAAGCTATACTGAAAAACCTCAAAAACCCACTAAGAAACAATAATTTTGTTGGCCCTGTTTGGCAAGTGAGAAATTAGGGGCAAGGAGCCGATGGAAACAATCTGGTGTGTGGGGAGTAGAAAAAGAAATAAGTTGAAATACTTAAAAAAATAAAAATAATGTGACCCAGTGAACTATTTCTCACTTATTTCGACACATTCTCCCCCGCTCTCCCTCTCTCTCTTCAATAAAAACACCTGAACAACCACTTTATTTCACACCTATTTTCACTCTTATTCTTAATTTCATCCACGGTAATTCTATCCTCTTCGCCAAACATAACACTAAATCCCCATTGGAGCCACGGGTATCTATCTCATAGCTAGACCAACTAATCCCGTCGATAGTTAAAAGCATCAGTTAAGTACCTAAACATGCAGTTTTGTCGATCCCTGACATTAGTCAAAGAATCCAAACTACTTGTCACTTGTGTCACCTTTGATGTCAGAAATCAGCATTGTTTGATTACACAGTTGAAATCTTGCACTATACACATACATAGATGCATATTTATATATATAATATATAATATATATACACACATACATACATTAAATTTTAGGTGAATGCAGGATCTGGAAGCGAAGTATACGAGAAGGACATAATAATATACCCGAGGTATCCGAGCATCTTGAAGCCAAGGCGAGTCAAGAGAAAGGTCTCGGCGGCGACATCGCGGCCGAAGGAGGAGCGGGTGGAGGTGTTAGTCTGATCGGTGATGTTGGGGAAGGAGTCCTGGCTGGCGGCACGGCGGCGGCGTTTCTGATTGAAAGAGTGGCGAGGGCGGGAGGGTTTGGTGCGCGAGGAGGAGAAGCTGGAGGCCCGCGGCAAGGGCGGCTTGAGGGACATGTCTCGGTAGGAAGGGGCGGCGGAGTGGTCGAGGAGGCTGACGGAGGGGTCGTTTTGGTCCTCTTTGGGATGGATGAATGCGGAGGAAGAAGTGGAAACGGCGGAATCAAGAGAACGGTTGGGTGAGGGAAAGATCTGAGATGGCATTTTGCGATTGAAGAAGCGAATGCAGAGTGTGTGAGCGAATCTTGTTCGTTACAGAGATGATGATTATTTATTATTATTATTATTATTACAGGGATGGTATGAATTGCGTGACAGAGATGAGAGAAAATAATTGAAAATTGGAGAAAGAAATAAAGAAAGGTTGTGATTGGCTTAGGTTGCCAGAATGTGGGGCCCAGGTGGGATTTTGAGTTCGTCAAACGAGGTGGGTCCAACTGCAACAGATAACTACTCCACTTCCATTCCAAGGCTTTCTTTCTTCTTTTATTCAAGACCACTTCAAATCTATATCAATGACTCTTCTTAATTAAATATTATGTCTTAATAATACACAAATATCTTCATAAATTCTTAAAATTTTGTAATTATTTAAACATAAACAAAAATTTTATATATATATATATATATATTGTATCTTTAACGAACTCCTGAAAACACTGTAAAATTGACGGAATAGCCAGACATTTGTCTGCAACAGTGTGGTTTTTCGTAGGACTCTCCAAGAACTAATCATTCTCTCTCTGTGTTAGTTTTTCCACGGTATTAACTTTAGAAAATAATAGGAAGAGAAAGTAAAGAAAAAAAATATATCGATAGTAATTTATTTCGATGAAGATGAAAAAAGTAATTTGAAGATTTCTTTTTTCCTCTGTCCCGTTTGAATGTGTTGTAAGTTTAGGCGGGACTCATGTTTTATTTGAATAAATAGCGAAATATTCAAAGAAAGAGATAAAGTTCAAAGGATCAAAATAGAAAATATAGAACAAACAACAAATCTTATTTGATAAATGGAAATAAAAAAAATTAATAAATTCACGACTTTTTTATGTTTCTTTGGGTAAATAAAGGAATAAGTTATAGACTTAATTATAATAATTGTTTTCTTCAAATGTATACTATAGTCTGAGTAAGGGTTTATTATTTTCTTTAGCATGTTTCTTGTTAATAAAAGAGTCTATTCTTAAATATAAGTTTAATTAAGTTCTTTTAAGTTTTTCATAAATTTGTATAATTTTAATTGATATTTTATTAGAAAAAATTGTCCATCGAGTTATGAGATTTTTTATATTTTTGAATAGAATTTCCACATTTAATATTTCGTTAAATGGATAAGGTGGTTAATTGTCTTTCATATTTCAATTATATGTGCTTTTTTGTTTAATATAAATTATATTATATAAAATGACAAGTAATTTTCTTTATTTTAATTGAAAATATATTGATATTCCTATTGTTACTCAAAAGAACTATTGATAGAAGTAAAGGTGACAACCTTATTATTTAATGCGTATTCAAGTATTCAATTAAAGTAATAAAAGTCATTTATGATTTTACATCTATCACAATACTATTTTATGTTTATTATAAAATTTTATATTTATTAACACCTAAAATACCTAAACAAAATTACATAACAATATACATTCAACTTATATTAAAAGATAATATAAAGAAATTAAAAATAAGATTCAATAAAAAAATATAAAACTTTTGAGTGAAAAAAAAATATAGTTCTTTTATCTTAGCTTCATCATTTTTTTTATGTGTCAATAATATTTCAGAACGACGTTTGCGTTGTGTATCATTTGATAAGTTCCAACTTAAATATCAACTTAAAACATTATTTAACACATAAACAAAAATTATTATTGATAAAAAAAATATCACAATTATTTTAAAGTTTGTGATCAAAATATATCAAAAATTTAAAAATTATAAAAATTTCATTTTCACACAACAAACAAATTTAACACCTTTAATATATATATATATATATATATATATATATATATATATATATATATATATTAAAAGTAATCATTTTTAAGCGACTTTTTAATAAATTTTTTTTTAAAACAGGTGATTAGTTTATTTTAAAAACAGATATTCTAAACATTTTATAGTTATCTTATTAATTCCAAATCCAACTCATTTGTCATATACACAAATAGTGTTTTTCTTAACAATAATCTTTTAAAATTCCATGGTATGAAATTGTGTCTTTCAAGTTTCAACAGTTAGTTTTCGTTTGACACGTTTAGTCAAAACATTGATCAACACACAATGTTACGTTTAGTGGGATAGAGTGAAAAAATCAAATACTCTAAGTTGAAATAAATAAATATATTAATTAACATTATTATGCATGATAATAAAGAGAGAAGAGAAAGGAATTGTAGCGTACTTTGCAACTATGTTTGACTTCAAGATTGGGATGCTATAACCTTGGACTATAAATTCAGTTTTATGACATTATGATCTGTAAGAGTACGTGTGCACTTTAAATTTTTTCGTTGAAAACTTAGTTTTGTAAGTAAATACCTAGGTTTGATTTTTGCACACTTAATTTTAATAAATAGTTTAAGTGTCCTTTACGTAATTAAATTTCCCAAATATTTTTCACAAGTAACGGTGATATATATTTCTTTTAAATAATGTTTTTATTTTAAAAAAAATATTCACTCACCCTTATATTTATATATATATATATATATATATATATATATATATATATATATATATATATTTGAGTAAACGTGCTAAATGAAAATTAACTGTTGAAACTTGAAAAACACAATTCCATGCCAAGGAATTTGAAGAGATTATTGTTAAGAAAAACACTATTTGTGTAGTATATGACAATTGAGTTGGATTTTGAATTAATAAGATAACTATAAAATGTTTAGAATATCTGTTTTTAAAAGAAACTAATTACTTGTTTTAAAAAAAAAATTATTAAAATATCGCTCAAAAATGATTATTTTCTGAAAATAAATTAGGGATCATTTGTTATAAGTATTTTTTTAATGTCCATACGAGAATAATAAGTTTGATGTTTTTAAAAATGTTATAAAATATGTTCTAGATATTTATTTCAAAGAACGAACATTTTCTTGATAGAACTTACGACGAGGAAGAATCATCGAAAGTGTACTTGGTTTTGCATCACATTGATGGAGAATTTATTTTTTAACGTATAATTCTTGTATGTTTGGTTTTAAAATCAATTTAGAAGTTAAAAAATAATGTGAAACATAAGCAAATAATATTAGCTTCTCGGTTAATAGAAATCGATTCAGTTAGAATTGATTTTTAAACACACACTCATTCATTGGCGGAACTATTTAGGAACATAGGAGAGCCATGGTTCCCTAAAATTTTTAAATTTATATATATATATATATATATATATATATATTAAAATTATATTTATATATTATTTATATTAAGTTTATGTTATGAAAAATTATAATAAAAGATAAAATAAAAAGTTTAATAGAGATATTTATTTATAAAAGATATTAGAGTTTTTTTTTTCTGGCTATAAGATCTTTTCATTATGTAAATTATCATAAAAGTGTATGAGGAGAAATAAATACAAAGAGATAAACAGAGGTTGGGAAATACAAAGATTGAGATTGAAGTATACATTCTCGGATGATCTCTCACATAGTAAGGTTAGTATCTTATTATGATTTATATATGTTAAATTTATTATTCTTTTTAGGATGTTTATTCCAAATTAAGTTTATCCCAAATTAGTATAAACCCTAATTATGATTTTAGGAATTTTTTTATGAAATTTGTATGAACCTTAATTATAATTTTTTCCAAAATTATTATAACCCTTAATTATGAAATTTAGGGATTTTATGTTTTCTGCTGCCTATGGTACATTTTTTAAAATTTTTGAATTGATACAGTGTTACTTATTTAATTAAATTTGTATGGGTTTTGTTATGTTTTGCATTGTGATAATTGTGATTTATGAATATAAATTTTATCTTTTTTTTCTAACTAGGTGGGAGGTGATAAATTTATATTAGAAAGATTATGATAAAGAGTAAAAGAATTGATTCTTTTTTGGAGAGAGAAAGGTTTGTGATAAAGATGAAAAAAAATGCATTGACATTAACTAAACTTAAGAAATTTCATGAGCATAAAAAATTCAAGACAATGAAAAACAAATCTCTAAAGTTCATAGAGTTACATATAATGAATTTAAAAATTCATTAGAACGCAATCCGGGAAAAACGTTCTTAAATTTGACAATACCCAATAAATCAAATTGACGAGGTACGAAGGGCTTACCAAAATGGTATTCATGATTTGGTATTATGATATAGTAACGAAGGATAGTGATATTTTTTTTGAATTATACTATAATGTGTGCTTGTTTTAAGCAGAGGAAATGAAGAGAAAAAATAAAAGTTTTTTTTTCTAATTAAAAAAAATTATATGTAACAAATTTAATTTGGCGCCCCTAAATTTTTTGTCCAAGTTTCGCCACTGCACACACTAAGGACATATAACGCCATTGAGACATGAGTTTAACCCACATATAAGGAATTGAAGTATCTCTAACCAAAAACATTAAGAAAATGAGTTTTTATCCTTATATAGTGTTCAACTTTCTTATTTTTATTCAATGTGAGACTTCGACTCATAGTTAGATTTTCAACAATCTCCTCTTCGAGTTGAGTCACTTTCACATTGACACTTCTCTATCAAGTTAATCACGAGTACCCCTTACTCACTATTCATCTTAATGGGACACGCTTGATTGACCATCTTCACTAGTGTAGAATTCCTATTTTACCTCGTCTTATGTGCCTCGGTTGGCCAGGAACCGAAGCATATAATGGCGCGGTGGCATTTTTGCAATTACAGCCAAGTTTTAGGCCTCGGTTCTCCAAATACCCGAAGCCAAAGATGGGTATAGGTCGCGGTTCGCTCAAAACCGATGCCAAAGAGGTGCTTAGGCCTCGGTCCATCAGGACCCGAAGTCAAAAAGTGGCTGGAAGTCAGGGTATAGGCCTCGGTCCAAGGCGAACCGGTGCCAAAAGGGGTCAATGGCTTCGGTTCTTCTAACAACCGAAGCCATAGGGTTTATTTAGGGTTCGAAAATCGCGAACCCTCTTCTTCCTCCCCGCGCCAGCCTCTGCAACTCTCTCTCTCTCCGCTGCCTCTCTCCGCTGCACCACACCCTCCGGCCACCGTTGACGTCCTCCGGCCAGTGCAACCACCACGCGACCTCCTCCTCCGACCACCATTTCGCGTCTCTCTCTCGCGCTCTCTCTCTCTCTCTCGCTTTCATAACTCAACACTCCATTACTGCAACTAAGTTCACTCTTCGTTAATGGCTTCTCAAAACCCTAATCAAAGAAATTCTCTTTATCCTCAGGTAATCGATTCTAACCCTGATGCTCCTTCGCCTCTCCTCAATACCAATCCCTCATCCTCTTCTCAAATCCCACTCTTTTCCGACCTCGTTCAAAACCTCTTTTCCGAGGATGCCTCAGCTGCTGGCTCCCCCTCCGCGCCGCTTGAGGCCACCAAGGAGGTCCTCCTCCGCATCCCCGGTGCGATCCTCAACCTCGTCGATAAGGACTACAGCGTCGAGCTTACGTGCAGTGATTTTTCCGTCATCTGCCTCCGGTAGGGAGACAACGCCGTCGCCGTGTACGCGTGCGTCGCCGAAGAGATCCAATGGCCTCTGGCAAAGGATGAGACCGCCGTGAAAGTCGATGATTCGCACTACTTCTTCTCGTTCCGCGTCCCCAAGGGCTCCGATCCCGGGGAGGAGGAGGAGGATGTTCTTAGCTACGGGTTAACAATCGCTTCGAAGGGGCAGGAGGGGCTTCTGAAGGAGCCCATATGGCTTCGGGTGGAACCCAAAACCGAGGCCAAAAGGCCGGGTTCTATGGCCTCGGGTTCCATTGAACCGAGGCAGAAGGGGCCTTTATGGCTTCGGTTCTTAACCGAGGCCAAAAGCTATGTTCTTTTGGCCTCGCCCCAATATGCTTCGGTTCTCGAACCGATGCAGAATATTAAAAACAACCGCTGCCAAAGACCCTTCCTGCACTGGTGCTTCCAAGAATCTCTCTCTCAAGTGTGAGTTCCTTAATAATGACACTTCTCCCTCGAACTAAGACTTTTGCTATAAAGACTCCAAGATGAACCATCGACTCTAATAGCACCAATGGACCTTTTGAAAAATAATCATCAGAGAAATACAATATCAATAAAGTACGACCCTTATTTTTCAAAGTGAATTATTCCATATGAAATTAAATTAGTTATCACCAACCACTTTTGAAGGTTAGTTTAGTTCGGTTTACGATAGTTTACTTTAATTCATGAATTTTGCCTACTCATAAAACAAAATTGTGAAGTAACCATGAATTTAAACATATAGGCACAATCATCTTATGATTAATTACATATCAATCCTGTCAAAGGTATATTACGCCCACAAGATACATAAAAGAAATTTGTTTTGGGAAAGAAGTTCATACTTAAAATTCATATCATAATATCTAGTTTGTCTAACAATCAACTCACTATTATGACTCCCTACACATTTTGTTTACTTGATTAGTGCAGAAGTTGATAAGGTAACTTAATACTTACATCACACACATCAACAATCTTGGTTGTATTGTACCCCATTAATTATTACCTACACAAAAACACACACATGTGTATATGTTCATTAGAGTAATATCAATCCAGTTATTTACTTACAACATAATTCAAAGAATATCATATTCATCAATTACACTATATAATTGTTGAACTTCATTTTCATAACCTATATCACGATTTTCAATAACACATCATCAACATTAAACTTGAAGTATTAAAGTATAAGAGTAAGTTTATTCGTATACAATAATAAGAAATGACGTTTGAGTGAAAGCAAACATAATTAACTTGAGTATACATCTTTGTTAGAACAAAGTGTAATATGGCTTAAGCATCATCTTAAGTAGGGGAAGGAAAAACAATTAGTTTTACCATCCTTGTCAACTATACCATACTTTAAAATCCAAAGAGTATTTAAATATAATTGATCTCTCCTTAACAATTGTTTGTCCTTCAAATAACAACTTAAAACTAAGAAAAAGAACTATAAACCCTAATCTCCAAAAATCCCCAATCACAATATCTAACGGCACTATAATAATTAGAAACTAGAGCAATCACAAAAATATTATCAACTAATTAAATTTGTGAAACAAGTAATAGATTAATACTATATAAGTAGAGAATAAGAAACATAGGGGTATCTATTCTTAAAATTTTGAAACAAGTGTAATTATTATGCAATAACATTATTTATCCTTTAAATCACTTCAAAACAACAAACAACATCATATTGAATATCTATAAACCGAAGTAACTAATAAACATTGTATATCTATATTAAAAGTGAAACTTCAATTGGGACCGATGATATCTAAGAACTTGGTTTCTGTCCAATTTATGCCGCATTAATGAATTATTTTAACAGAATTTAGAAAATAAAATAAGTATGTCGATCATCACTCACAAAGAGTCCTTTGGAGTTACTTTTCTTGACAAATATCATTGAAATGTGTAAGGAGAATCTTTGATATTTTTTTAAACTCAATAATTTGATTGTGAAAAGAAAACAAACATCAAACCAATTGTAAGTCTTTCCCTAGGGTGTGTTCCTTTGGGGTGTGGATATGGGGGAGAGTGTGAAGATAAATTTGTGTGTTTTTTTGAGTGGATTTAGAGGATAAAATGAGTGAATTTAGAGATAAATTTTATGAATGTTAGTGAAAGATTTGATTGATGTAATAAATAAAAAAAATTGTAAAAATAAATAGAATTAGGAAGTTACCAAAATACCCTTTATGGAAAAAGAGAATGATTTTGTAATTTGATGTTATAAAAATAATTATAATTAATTAATACAAATTAAAAAATATATATTAAAATTATATGAAATTTTAAAATAAAAAAAATTAAATTTTTATGAATGTAAAAAAAATTTATAAATTAAATTTTAAAAAAATTATACAATTAAATTTTAAACAAAAGTTATACAAATAAATTTAAAAAAAAGTTAAAAAAAACACACACGACACCGATATCGTAATTGGTGTCAAACCCCTTCATGCCAAGGCATTGATTACGTAACTGGTGTCATACACACACACTTGCACCGCACCGGTTAGCTAACCGGTGCGCATATCCTAGCACTATGGGACTTCATACCCACCACACGCCACCACCTTCTTCACCTAAGTGCGCCACCACAGCTCATCACCTCCATCCTCTTCCTCCCCCACCACACCCAAGCACCTCATGTTCTTCCCCCTCCATGGATGTACTCAACAATCACACACACACGCACACCCACACGTTGTGTCCCAAAGTAACGCCATCACTCACCTCTCACAAGGATTTACGATCACCATGTTGCCAAACAACATTCACAATGACACACTCCGGTGTAGCCAATTTTAAATGGTCTTTGAAAATGCACAATGGAGTGGAGGGAGCCTCAGGAATCTCTATCAGGAATCTAGCAGGAGGTAAGGGAATCATGGCAGGTTTTTTTGCATGGGAAATGAGATAACATAAGGGTATTTTCATAATGTCCCTCAAGTAATACGAAAATCATCCCACTCTTGCGGGGATGGATTAAACCATCTATTCTCCAAATCCGCTCTTTCACATCGCTTTAAATTACATAAAAGGAACACGATCAACCTACGAAATCCACTCTCCCAAATTACCTCGCACAGTTTCAACCACTCAAATAAACACTGCGTTAAAGTTCGAAAGAGAGAGATTCCCTCCTTAAAATATGCACAAGAGTCTCCTAACACTATGTAAAGTTTGTGTTTTTTTTTTGGATTCCGGGACCCGTTGGACAGTTCTTTTTTTATCTTTTATCGTACTGTAATGTTTACTTTGAATAATTAAATATTAATTAATTAAAATGATGTTTAATTGTGTCTGATATGTTCTGTATTAACAGTAGTTATTTTTTTAGTAACTGTTGTATTATAGTTATGTTTGTTTTGGATATAGCAATGAGGTTAACTTGTCTATGCATTTGAATAAAACAGATAGTTCTTATATTTTCGTTGAAGTCTATTATACGTATGAATTAAAATAATTTACTATAGGTGGAAGTTGAAATAAAATATATTATTGTTTTAAGTGACTATAATCATAACTCATATATATGAAAAAATATATATAACCCATCAATGGTATCAAAACCGATGGTTCAGAGTGACTAACCGCATAACCATAACCAAAAAGGGGTCATCTAAATGATTGACCGCATAACCATAACCATAACCCATATATGATGACTATAAACCATATATGAAAATATATATACATAAACCTAACAGTGGTATCAGAGTCGATGATTCGGAGTGACTCACCGCATAACCACATAACCATAACCAAAAGGGGTCACCAAAGTGACTGACCGCATAAATACAACCAAGGGGTCACTCATACATCGGAAGGGAAATATACCATATGAAAAAAAAAACAAGGGACTCACCCTTGATGGGAGATTGTTGGAAATAGTCCAAGTGTGAGTCAAAGTTTCACATTGGATAGAAAAGACAAAGTTAAACACTATATAAGAATAAAGACCCATAACATCATTATCTTAAGGTCACTAACACAAAAAAGTCTTTTAACGTCCGATATTTTCGACCTTTGACGTCTGTCCAAACACCGACGTCGTACTGGGTGACGTTAAAATAACGTCGGAAAACAAAACAGACGTCACTTAACGTCGGGGCAATAGGGGTCCGACGTTATCCAACATCGGGGCCAAAAGCAACAGACGTCAATTTTTGCGCTAAATGGAACCAAAAAACAGAGCAATTTGACTTCTGTTGGGCTCTGACATACGTTAAATAACGTCGGCCACAGTAAGCTGAGACGTTAAATAACGTCTGTCAGAGCACCACTAGACGTCAATCTGCTATGTTTTTTTTTTAATTTGGTTGTTTTTAAAACATTCCCACACCTGAAAATCAGCAAATTTCCAGAACAGTTTCATAATAATTTCAGCACAATTATAGAGTTACAGTTATATCTAATAACACTTAAGTTTCAACATATATTCTAAACTAATATACACAATTCCCATTAATCTTTTAGCTTGTTACACTAAACATTACAAATAAAATAAACACATATCAAAGTCATAAGTTGACATACAAAAATTAATAACTTTAAACTAAATGAGTTCTAACCTTTGAATATAATACTTTAAGTTGTTGGCCT